>JABAOG010002614.1_pt1 | contig 10233 bp, 9 predicted proteins | sample 7062131 | NCBI WGS metagenome assembly JABAOG01 (sample SAMN14538629, study PRJNA623070) | marine sediment metagenome | biome: marine biome [ENVO:00000428]; feature: marine pelagic biome [ENVO:01000023]; material: deep marine sediment [ENVO:00002113] | place: India: Arabian Sea | collected... | reverse complement strand
CGGCCGTTCATGTTTGAAGGCAGCCGCCGTTCGCAATCGGCCGAACAAGGCATTGAAAAGCTCAAAGAGCATGTTGACACCCTCATCGTCATCCCCAACGATCGTCTGCTGGAGCTGACCGACAAGCGCATGAGCCTGAATGACTCCTTCTCCATGGCCGACGATATTTTGCGCCAGGGCATTCAGGGCATCAGCGAACTGATCACCATCCCCGGCCTGATCAACCTGGACTTCGCCGATGTCAAGACGATTATGTCCGAGGGTGGCGCGGCTTTGATGGCTGTCGGCACCGGTGAAGGGGAAGATAGAGCCAGAATGGCGGCCGAACAAGCGGTCAGCAGCCGTTTGCTTGATGTCACCATCGATGGCGCCCAGGGCATCCTCTTCAATGTGACCGGCGGGCCGGATATGAGCCTGTTTGAGGTTAACCAGGCCGCTTCCATTATCCGTGAGACGGCCCATCCCGATGCCAATCTTATCTTTGGGGCCGTTATTGACGAAAATATGGGCGATGAACTGCGGATTACGGTCATCGCTACCGGCTTTGAGAACCGGCATCCAACCCGGCGCGAATTTTTGCAAAGCCATTACGGCCAGAACCCGCGCCAGACTCAGGTTGCCCCGGCGCCTTCCACGCCAAGACGCAGCCACGCCCAGCAAACACGGCCGCCGGAAGGTCCCCCGCAGGACCGGCCGCAGCGCCAGCCGGCTGAACGGCAAGAACCCGTTCAACCTCGCTTCGCGCCTAACAATCTAGATATTCCCGCGTTTTTACGGCGCAGGTAGTTCAGTAAACAGTGGAAATTGAACTGTTCACTGGTGACTGTTTACTGTCCACTAATTAATTAGTTGTTCTCGCGTGGGCGGTTTCACAATCGCTCACAATTACATCCTCTCTGCATGCTTCCCCTGACCTTCATTGGACAGGGGAAGCAATTTTTTTGTTGGGTTGGTTGAAGTTTTTGTTAATTCCCTGGCAGCAAAGGTGGGACCAGCTTGTGCTGCTGCAAGTATCGTTCAAACAGTAAGGCGTAAAAGGTGGCATCTTCTTTAAGCCGGGTTGGCCAGAAACGAGCGATGTAATTAAGTCTCCAGAGAATACGGCCGATCTGCAGCAAGACCATATCGCCCTCGGGCCAGGCCAGATACCTTTCGTAACCCCGCCTGAAAGCGGCCAACAGGCGTTCGTACCGAGTCTCATCCGTCTCTTCATACAGATCCAGCATAGCCATGGCGATGTCATGAAGCCGGTAGCCCCAGATAGTATCTTCAAAATCGAAAGGATAAAGAACGCCGTGGTGGAGTTTGATGTTGCCATGCCATAAGTCACAATGGATGACCCGTAGATCCGCCGGGTTCAAAGCGCCATAGGCGGCTTCAACCCCATTTAGCATCTGGCGTATGATGGTCAGTGTATCCGGAGAATAAGCGCTTAAATTGGCTTCTGTCAGCAGAACATTTTCTTCCCCCCGGGCAAAGATGCCGTCGAAGCGCTTGGTCGTAAACTCTGCGGGCGGCTGCCAGTCTCCGCCGTGTAAATGGAGTTGGCCAAACAGCTGGCCCATTTTGAGCAAATTCGATTCAGTTAACCGTTTGCCCAGGGCTATTCCGGGTTGCCAACTCATTAAGAGGGCGTGCCGGCCCGGCGGCACGCCTGCGGTCTCAGGTCTTATCACTGCCGGGCCGTTAGGGGTGCGATAAATTCGGGGGACAGGCACGGCCGTTTCCGCTGCCAGTGCATCCAGCCACATTACTTCTGACTCGGCCGCTGCCTGCGACCGCCAGCCAGGTCGAGAAATTCGGAGCGCATAGCGGCTGCTGTCTTGTGCTGTAACGCGATAGATCAGATTGGTGCTGGAGCTCACAAGATCGAGGCGACGCACATCAAGGTGATATTGCTCTAGGGCGGCCTGGGCCAGACGGCGCAGCCTGCGCTGCTTACCTTTCCACGTTAACTGTTCGTATGGTTTCAAGACGCCTCTCTTGTTTGCGAATTCTTTATGTTGTTTCAGCGGGTCTGTCAAAGTATATCGCAACCACCTTTTCGTGCAGAGGAAAGGCCATGAGAGTGGGTTCGGATAGGAGGATGATTTCGGTTGCTTCGGTAGTCGGCACTGTTCACTAAATCACCGTTCACTGTTTTATCGCTTCAATAATCATAAACCAGGGTTCCTTGAGAATCTCACGGATCGGGTGGTCGGGTGGTGTTTGAGGCACAGGGCGTGGTTCGTCGAGGGCGGTGATGTGGAAGCCGTATTGGGTTAGCGCATTTGTGTAGACGCTGAGGGGGTGATGGTAGCGGATCGATTTGAGAGGGGAAACACGGCCGTCTATGACAAACTTCTCGGCGAAAAATTGGGTGGTGAAGTAGTCTGTTACCCGCTGACCGCCGGTATTCCCGGCGTTGTCGGTGAAGGCGAAAGGGTGGACAATTTGGATGAGGAAATGGCCGTCTGGCTTCAAGACTCTGGCAGTTTCGGCAATCGCCAGCGCCGGATCGGGCAGTTCGATGATGAGGAAGTTTGAAACGACCCCATCAAATGATGCCGCTCGGAAGGGGAGGGTCAGGGCATCTCCGTTGATAAAGTTGGCGTCGTGTTGGTTGGTTAATTCGGCTGCTTTGAGCAGGGGCAGCGATAGGTCATAGCCTGTCAGGTGATGGCCCTGCTTCGCCAACCGGCGGACGACATAGCCTTCACCGCAGCCAAGTTCAAGAATGGGCATAGGTGGCTGCCAGGCGTCTAACCGTCTGAAGAGGGCGGGATCGGTGATGTATTTCCGAAAAGGGTTGACACCGTCCCGGATCATGGCTGTCCAATAGGCGGCCATTTCCGGGTCGCTAAATGGGTTGGTCATCAGGTTTCCCTGATTTTTATGGAATTGGTTGATATACTTCCAGGTATCATGACNNACCCAATTTCTCGAAGATACCTGGCCCCAGACGGTTGTGGTCCATAACGTTGAAGAGAATCCCATCTACCAGGAGTATGATGTCGATTTGCTGTGGACGGTTGTGGAGCGGAGCGGCCGTTTGCGGATCATCCCCATTGAGGTCAAAGGCGACACTTATCACCGGACCGGCAACTTCTTCTTTGAGACTATCAGCAATGAATCCAAAGGAACTCCCGGTTGTTTCATGTACACCAAAGCCAAGTGGCTCTTTTACTATTTTGTCGAGGCCGGCCTGTTATACTGTCTGCCGATGGAAAAGGTCAGACCCTGGTTCTACCATCATATGGAACGTTTTGAGGAACGGAAAACCAGTACGCCGGTTGGCAACGAAATGTATGTGACGGTCGGCCGTCTGGTTCCCATTCAGACCGTTTTGGAAGAGGTGGAGGACATCATGCAATTTGAGAAACAAGAAAGCAAGTGGGTTCGTATTGAAAGGTTACTATGAGTTTTAGGGAATTTATTCAACAAACGGCCGAAAGCGGCGATTTAATCACCATTGATAAGCCGGTCAGCGTGTTGTATGAACTGGCCAATGTGGCCCATGCTTTGGAAGGACGGCCGGTTTTATTTAATGAGATAAAAGAGCATCCCGGCTGGCGGGTCTGTGCCGGGGCCTGTTCAGACCGCAAGTATTTCAGTATGAGTCTGGGCGTGCCGGTGGAGGGTTTGACCCACCATCTGGCCCAGGCTATTGAGAATCCGCAGCTTCCCCCGGTTGTCGCCAGCGGCCCCTGCCAGGAAGTGGTGCTGGAAACCTTTGATTTGAATGACTTACCCATCTTGCTCCATCTGCCTGAAGATGCCGGCCATTACATCGCCAGCAATGTGGTTATCACGAAGGATGTGGAACTCGGCCGTAACATGTGCTATCACCGCCTGCTGCGCCTGGACGACAAACATTTTACGGCGCGCATCATTGAAAATCGGGGTACCTATAACGCCTTTCAAAAGGTGGACGGCGATTTGCCGATTGCCATTTGTATCGGCGTTTCCCTGGCGACCCATTTGGCGGCCTCTATGTCCCCACCGCCGGGAGTAGATGAGCTGTCGGTCGCTCATGCCCTGGCCCCGACGCCGCTGGTTAAATGTCTGACAAATGACCTGGAAGTTCCGGCCGACGCCGAAATTGTGCTTGAAGGGCGCATTTTGCGGGAGACCCATTCGGAAGGGCCGTTTATGGATCTGACGGAGACGATGGACATCGTTCGGGAGCAGCCGGTCATTGTAATTGACCTCATCACCCACCGGCGGCAGCCGATCTACCACGCTTTGCTGCCCGGCGGCCTGGAACACAAACTGCTGATGGGCATGCCCCGCGAACCGACTATATTTGCCGAAGTGAATAAGGTTGTCCGCTGTACGGGGGCAAACATTACCCCCGGCGGCGCTTCCTGGCTTCACGCGGTGGTGCAGATTGATAAGCAGGGGGCGGAAGACGGCCGAAAAGCCATCGAAGCCGCCTTCCGAGGCCATTCCTCCCTTAAACACGTCTGGGTGGTTGACACGGATGTGGACATATACGATCCGGCTGCAGTAGAATGGGCCTTGGCTACCCGCTTTCAGGCTGATAAAGATTTGATGATCTTTCCTGACAAACCTGGTAGTTCACTCGACCCGTCGGGGACGCATGTCCCAGGCCAGAAGAGCCGGACGGCCAAGATGGGTTTTGACTGCACCATTCCCTGGGGAGCGGATAAAAACAAGTTTGCAAAAGGGCAGTATGGTGCGGTGGATATTGAGTCGTACCTGGGCTAGTGAAAAAGCCTGACTTCTTGTTGTTGGCAAAACACCTTACTCGAGAGTAAGAAGTCAGGCTTTTTGGTGATTGGAGTTATTTATGGATATAGCCATTCAGACCTTCTTACAAGAGCCGGAAGTTTCCGAGGTCATTGAAGGTGAATTAATTTTTGTTAGTTTGTTATCAATTGCGGCGCTGGTGGCGATTGCCAGCCGCCGGATTCGCCTGCCTTATACGGTGGCCCTGGTATTGGTTGGTCTGGTGCTTTCTCTGTTGCCGAATCCCCTGGAAATTGAATTAAGCAGCGATTTGATTTTAGCTTTGTTGGTCCCGCCGTTAATATTTGAGGCGACCTTGAATTTGAAATGGGAAAAGCTGCGTCAAGATCTAATACCTATTTTGATGCTGGCAATTGGGGGAACGTTAATCGGGACCTTTATTGTAGGCAGTATTGTCATGTTGATCGGCCGTACTTTGATTCCCGGAGTAGAGATACCATTTACGGCCGCATTAGCCTTTGGCGCGCTTATCTCGGCTACTGACCCGGTTGCCGTCCTGGCCTTTTTCCGCAGCCTGGGTGTGGCCAAACGGCTGTCGGTGTTGGTCGAAGGCGAGAGTTTATTTAATGATGGTGTTGCCATCGTTATATTTACTATTGCTGTGGCGGCCGGCGCAGCGGCTACCGGACAGGGCGGCGAGGCTTTCAGCCTGGGCAATGCCATTTTTGATTTCTTTAAAGTCTCCTTTGGTGGTCTGGCAGTTGGTGTTGGTCTGGGCCTGGTGGTCTCTTATGTGATATTGAAAAATGTAGATGACCATCTTATTGAAACAGCTACCACAGTTGCCCTGGCCTTCGGCTCTTTTGTTATTGCTGAAGAATTTCATCTGAGCGGGATTTTGGCAGTGGTAGCAGCGGGGTTGTTTGTCGGTAATGTCGGCACCCAAAACACCTCGCCCACGACGAAGGTGACGCTGGATAATTTTTGGGAGTTTGCCGCATTTGTCGTCAATTCGCTGGTGTTTCTACTGATCGGGCTGGAAACGGATATTTTGGATGACCGGCCAAGTCTCATACCGGTTATCGTGGCGGTTTTAGCAGTGTTATTAAGCCGGGCTGTCGTCGTTTATTCCTTTACCTGGATTCACAGCCGAATGATACCTAAGAATCGCATTCCGGTGCCATTCCGCCATGTTATGTATTGGGGTGGACTCCGTGGCGCTATCAGTCTTGCCCTGGCGCTGACCTTGACCGGGGCAACATTTGGACAGGATGTGGCCCAGGAATTAAAACTGATGACCTTTGGTGTTGTGCTTTTTACCCTCATCGTTCAGGGTATTAGCATTGCCCCTTTGATTCGTCATCTCGGTCTTTCAAAAAAGCCGGAACAGATGGTGCAGCAGCAGCGGCGGCAAGCCTTGTTACACGCGACCAGAGCAGGTAAGAATGAGTTGGACAAGTTGTATGATGAGGGTATTTTACCGGGCGATGTCTGGCGGGCGATGGCTGAAGTCTACAATAAAGAGATTGACCAGCGTAACCAGGCCTTGCGAGATTTAATGCGAGGGTATCCTGAATTAGAGCAGGAGATTGTTCTTCAGGCTCGAGAGGACGTGCTTCAGGCGGAACGATCGGCGATTGCTGATTTGAACCGGCGGGGGCTGATTTCTGAGCAGGTCTACCATGACTTGATTCAGGAGACAGACGGCCGAACGGCCGCTTTGGAATTAATTCGTTCCACCTGGGGCATGGGCAATATGCAATCAAAGGATTTGGGGAATTAAGATGGGTTGTGTAGTTTGTGCGACAAGAGGCGGCGAAGGCAGCCGGGCGGCCCAGGAAGCGGCCATACGGTATGCCCGGGAAAATCAATATAAACTTATCTTTATGTATGTTGTTGATTTTAAGACATTAGATGAGTTTGATGACAGTTTGCTGCCATCCGTTCGGGAAGAGTTGACCTGGTTGGGCCAGAGCTTGCTCCGAATTGCGCGTCACCGAGCCGAACAAGCGGGTGTTACGGCCGAAATTGTGATTCGGGAAGGGGATGTCATGTTGGAAATTGAAGATTTTTTGCAAGAAATCAAAGCTGACCAGCTGATCCTGGGCGCGCCCCGCGGTACAACAGCCAACGTTTTTGGCGATGATTCCATTGAAAAGTTTGCGCAAAGTATCCAGGAAGATACTGGAATTGAGGCGGTAATTGCCAGGCCTGAGTCATTGTTATCAGCAACGGGTAGCCCGGTAAAAGAGTGATAAGTAACTGGCTGCCGGTTTAAACAAGGAAACGATGCCAAACTATATTAAAGTCTATGAAGTTGGCCCTCGTGATGGATTGCAAAACGAAGCGACATTAATAGCGACTGAGGACAAAAAGAAGATAATCAGTGGGCTCGTTCAGGCTGGACTGCAATCGATCGAACTGACCAGCTTTGTCCACCCCAAGGCAGTTCCCCAGATGGCGGATGCCGACGAAATTATGCGGGACACATTGGCCCAATATCCGGACGAAAACCTTGACTTTGTAGGACTGGTATTTAATGAGCGAGGTTATGATCGCGCCCTGGCGGCTGGTTGTAAATCGATTGCGATTGGGGCAGCGGTCAGTGAATCGTTTAGCCAGGCCAATACCAATATGTCCACAACCCGGGCGTTGGAAATGTGTCATAAGCTAGCCGGATGGGCCCGCCGGGACAATATTTGGGCCCGAGCTTATATCAGCACGGCCTGGGTTTGCCCTTTCGAGGGGTATATTCGGCCGGAAAAGGTTATTGCCTATGCCGAAAAGCTGTGGGAATCGGGGGTTGACGAGTTGGCGCTGGCTGATACGATAGGACATGCCAATCCGCTGGATGTTGGCTCTTTAATGGAAGAACTCGGCAAACGGTTGGATATGAACCGGTTGGCCGTTCACTTGCATGATACCCAGGCCATGGGGTTGGTCAATACGGCCGCTGCCATTCGGGCCGGGGTTCGCATTCATGACGCCAGTATTGGCGGGTTGGGCGGCTGTCCTTTTGCGCCGGGTGCGGCGGGCAACCTGGCAACCGAAGATCTGGTTTTTCTGGCCTATAAAATGGGGTTGGGAACGGGGGTTGATTTCCCGGCATTATGGGAGGTAGTCGCTGATGTGGAAAAGATGGTTGGCCGGCGGGTTGGCGGCCGAATCCGGGCCTGGTGGGAGAGTGAGGGGCGAATCGGCGAGGATGGGCCGCAGATGAAAAGTCCGGCGTAGGTGTAAAAGATACGCGTGATTGATTTACTTGTATTTGGGAACTGTTTGAAGGAGTAATATGGTCCAAGATTTTTTGGATTTTATACTGATATTAGCTATTGTGATTACGGCCGCTAAAACAGGGGGTTATATTAGCAGCCGCTTTTTTAATCAGCCATCTGTCCTTGGAGAGTTGTTGGTTGGTTTATTGTTAGGTCCCTCGCTGTTAGATCTGCTGGATCTGGGTATTCTGAACCATCCGGAGATCATTGAGGAGTCTTTGACGTTAACGGCCGAAATCGGGGTCTTATTATTAATGATGCTGGCCGGTCTTGAACTGCATCTGCCCGAATTACTGCGCTCGGGTAAGGTGGCGGCGCTGGCGGGTGTGTTAGGCGTTGTTGTCCCGTTGGGGTTAGGTTGGGTGGCAGCCCAATGGTTATTTGGAGCGGGTACGGCCGAGGCTGTTTTTGTTGGACTAACGCTCTCGGCGACGAGTGTCAGCATCTCAGCCCAAACGTTAATTGAACTGGGTAGATTACGCAGCCGGGTTGGGTTGGCGATGTTGGGAGCGGCCGTTTTTGATGATATTCTCGTCATCCTCTTCTTGTCTGTGGCGACAGTAATCTTTGGCAGCACGGGTGGTATCGGCACGATTTTAAGTACAATCTTATTGATGATTGGCTATTTGCTCGTTGCTTCGCTCATTGGCTATTTTATTATTCCCGTTTTGGCAGACCGGGCCAGCAGGCTGCGGCGTGTCAGCCAGAGTTTGTTGACCTTTGCCCTCGTCAGCTGTTTGCTCTATTCATGGGCGGCCGAAGTAATCGGCGGTATGGCAGCCATCACCGGGGCCTTCCTGATTGGCCTGTTCCTGGCGCGGACGTCACACAAAGAAAGATTAGAAGAAGGGCTGTCATCCATGGCATACAGCTTCTTTGTACCGGTCTTCTTTGTTAATATCGGTCTTTCCGTTAATGTTCGCTCAATTGAGGGAAATGATATCTGGTTAGGTGCCATCATCATCGTGATTGCTGTTCTTAGCAAGATGGTTGGTAGTGGTGTCGGGGCAAAATTGGCAGACTTTAATTTACGCGAATCTGTACAGTTGGGGATTGGTATGGTGTCGCGTGGTGAAGTTGGTTTGATTGTTGGCGCCTTTGCATTTACTGAGGGATTTTTCTCAGAAAATATTTACGCCATCATGGTTTTAATGGTCATTGTAGCGACCCTGTTAACACCTATAATGCTCCGATATTCTTTTCGTGAGAAGGAACCTGTTGTTGAATCGGTGTCAGATTAGCGACGACACTTAAAGCATTGAGGAAGGAAACAAATTATTATGTATCAATTGGTATTACTTATCGTCTCAAATTCTGAGCAGTGTCCCAGCGTGTTGGATGCCTGGGAAGCGACCGGCGTTGGCGGTATTACCATCCTGGAAAGCACCGGGATGGGCAAGGTGCGGCAGGCGGCTATTCGGGATGATGTACCGCTTATGCCCAGCCTTTCCCGCCTCTTCCAACACCGGGAAGTTCGCCACCGGACCATTTTTACTGTTGTGGACAGCGATGAAATGGTAGAAAAACTGATTAAAGTAACTCAAGAACAATTGGGCGATTTGAACAACCCGGATAATGGGGTCATGTTTATTTTGCCAGTTTCCCGGGTGGTTGGTTTTGCGGGAGCTAAAAAACGAGCCAACCAGTGAGCGGCAAGATGAGACAGCCCGCCTTAAATGAAGATCAACAGGCTATGCTCAATGGGGAGCAGGGGACAGCCCGCCAAATGGCTATGCGGCTGTTGCTGGACATGGCCGCGGCGGCCAGCGTCACAGAGCTGGTTCCGATTCAGAGCGCTCACCTATCAGGCGTATCACCTTTAACGGGGGGCTTGGGGTTGCGCCGCTTCCTGGCGCGACTGGCTGAAGATCCCCAGGCTAAGGTGGCAGTGCCGACAACCTTAAATTCGGCCGGATGTGACGCCAACCAATTTGAAGCGATGCGCATTACCGCCCCGAATTTCCTGGAACATAACCAGGAGATTGTGGCGCTTTATACGGCGCTTGGCGTACGGCCGACCCAATCTTGCATTCCCTATGAGTGGGATGGGGTGATTGTCGAGGGGACGGCCGCCTGGGCTGAATCGAACGCCATCTGCTTTGGCAACTCCTACTGTGATTTGGTGACTAACCGGGAGTCGGGGCTGTCGGCGCTGGCCTGCGCGCTGACGGGCTATACCCCGAAATATGGTCTGTTGGCTGAGGAGAACAGACGGCCGAATCTGGAGGTCATTGTTGAATGTGAGTTGGATGATCCGACCGATTTT
>JABAOG010003541.1_pt1 | contig 10236 bp, 9 predicted proteins | sample 7062131 | NCBI WGS metagenome assembly JABAOG01 (sample SAMN14538629, study PRJNA623070) | marine sediment metagenome | biome: marine biome [ENVO:00000428]; feature: marine pelagic biome [ENVO:01000023]; material: deep marine sediment [ENVO:00002113] | place: India: Arabian Sea | collected... | reverse complement strand
AGAACAGTCCCCAGTCCCGGGCGGTGAACGACTGCGGGTTGGTTCCGCTGGAGGTGGAGAGGATCTTCGAACTCATTGCGGAGATCCGGGTCCGGGATCATCCTGTACGCCCCGATCACGGTGCACTGCCATCTGTGCGACGATCGGGCTGCTGCGCGCCGGCACCATGGCGAAGCGGCGGTGACGTTCGCTGGGGATCGTGCGTCGAACGACGAGTCGGATGCCGGCGAAGACCACGACCAAGCTCTGCACGGCGCCGATCATCCAGAACAGGCCCTCGGGTCCGAACGCCTCGATGGCGAGCGCCCCGGCGATGGGCCCGAGAACGGCACCGGAGCCGTTGACCGCGAGGTACAGGCTGCTGGCGGCGACGGCCGACCCCTGCGGCAGGTTGTCGTTGATGTGGCTGAGGTTCAGTGAATACAGCGGGTAGACGAACCCACCGAGCACGAAAACGATGAGGAGCAGCGAGCCGCCGCCGGGATCAACCGAAACAGCGCCGATCGCCGCGACGGCGGCGCCGAGTGATACCAGCAGGATCGCCGAGCGCCGGTTGAGTCGGTCTGACATTGCTCCGATGGGCCATTGCAGAACGACCGATCCGGCGATGGCTAGTGACATGAAGACGGCGATCCGGTCGACCGGCATGCCGGAGCGTGTGGCGAACACCGCTCCCAGAGCGAGGAGAGCACCGCCGGTGATGCCCTGGCTGAAGCCACCGGCGATGCCGAGAGGCGCCCGTCGCCATACCTCGCGTAGGGAGAGCGAACCCGATACCCCGAAGTGTGGTGCCGCCGATGCCGACATGGTGACCGGAATGACGGCAAGCGACACGAGCACCGACGCCAGGACGAATAGCTCGAAGCTCTGCGGGTCGGCGACGTTGAGCAGGAGCTGACCGGCGGCGAATCCCCCCATGCTCACGACCATGTAGGCCGACAGCAGGCGGCCGCGGGTGGCGTTCTCGGCGAGGTCGTTCAACCAGCTCTCGGTGACGATGTACAGGCCGGACATGGCGACGCCGGTGAGCAGGCGCATGAAGGCCCATGCCCAAGGATCGACCCAGAGGGCAAATAGCAGGGCCGCTACCGATGCCAGTGACGCCATCGCTGCAAAGACGCGAATGTGGCCGACTCTGAGCACGAACCTGGGAATCCCCAGGGCTCCGAACAGGAAACCCGCGAAGTAGGCAGCCATCACGACGCCGGTCACACTCGTGGAGAAGTCCGCCAGTTCGGCCCGAAGCGCCACCTGCGTGCCGAGGAGACCGTTGCCGAGCATCACAAGCGCCAGTGCGATGAACAAGCTTCGAGCTCCACTGAGGATGGGACCTGGGCTGAGCGCGGCAGAGTCTTTCACGGTGCGAACGGTACTCTCGTAGCGGAGTGCCGATTCCCGGCGCCCGGCGGTCTTTCGCGGTCCGACCGGCGGCGAGCCGGGGGGCGGCCGGATACATCCGGTGTTCGGGGCCGCTCGCACATCACTGTTCGATCCGCTCGACTGTGGGCATGGCGGGCAGGCCGCCCGCTATTCCTTGAGCGCGCCGGACATCATGCCGCGGAGGAAGTAGCGACCCAGGAAAACGTAGATCAGAAGGGTCGGCACGGCGGCCAGGAAGGACGCGGCCATCTGCACGTTCCAGGCAATGATCTGGCTCCCGGCCAGGTTGTTGAGCGCGACCGTGACCGGCCAGTGCTCCGTGTCGGTGAGCACCACGGCGAACAGGAAATCATTCCAGGCCGACGTGAACTGCCAGATGTACACGACCACGAAACTAGGAATGGCGAGGGGGAGGAGGATCCTGGTGTACGTGCCGAAGATCCCGGCGCCATCGATCTTGGCTGCTTCGATGAGGGTTTCGGGGATCGTCGCGAAGTAGTTGCGAAAGATCAGTGTTGTGATCGGGATGCCGTAGATCACGTGAACCACGACCAGGCCCCACGTTCCCCCGGCCAGGCCGATCTTCGACATGAATGTGACCAGGGGGATCAGAACCGCCTGGTACGGAATGAACATGCCGAACAAGAGCACCGGGAAGACGATGTTGGCTCCTCTGAACTTCCACTTGGCGAGGACGAATCCATTGATCGATCCGAGAATCGAGGAGATGGTTGCCGCCGGTACGACGATCAGCACCGAGTTCCACAGGTTGGGTCGCAGCGCTTCCCACGCGGCCCGGAAGTTGTCGAACGAGAGCCCTCCGGGAAGGTTCCACATGGTCCGGAGGCTGACCTCGTCGAAGCTCTTGAACCCGGTGTTCAACATCACGAACAGCGGAACGAGGTAGAAGAGTGACATCATCACCAACGGGATGTACACCCATGCCCGACGCTGGGACGGCGTTGCGGCGACGGTGGTCATGACTCGGCCTCCTGTCGCAGGGTGTACCAGAGGTACGGAATGACGAGAACCGCGACAGACAGCAGCAGCACGATGCCGATGGCGGCACCCCGCCCGAAGAAGAACCCGTCGAACGTGGTCGTCCACATGTAGATGGCGGGCACGTCGAGGGTCACCTGTTTCCCGGCCATGGCGATGATCAGGTCGAAGACCTTCAGTGAGATGTGGCCGAGGATGATGATGGCGCTGAGAGTCACCGGGCGGATCAGCTTCAACACGATTTTGCGGTAGACCTGAAACTCGGAGGCGCCGTCGACCCGAGCGGCCTCACGCAGCGATTCGGGAACGGCCCTCAATCCGGCGAGGTAGAGCGCCATCGTGTAGCCGGACATCTGCCACACCGCCGGGATGGCGACGGCGGCGATCCCCCAGGTGGGAGTTCCGTGCCATTGGTTGATCAGGAAGTCGAGGCCCATCTTGTCGAACAGCAGGTTGAGGCCGCTGAGGCGATCGCCCTGGGCGGGATTCATCAGCCAGCGCCAGACGACACCGGTCACGATGAACGAGATGGCCATGGGGAAGAGGAAGAGGCTTCGGAAGAATCCTTCGGCCCGGATCCCCTTGTCGAGCAGGATGGCGAGTCCGAGGCCGATGGCCAGGCACCCGAGGACGAACACCATGGTGAAGATGGCTGTGTTCTGGATGTCGATCTCGAACCGCGGGTCGGATGCCAGGTTCGTGAAGTTGTCGAACCCGACGTACGTGTAGTCGGCGAGCAGACCTTTCCATGCGCTCACCGAGACGCGTGCCGTCCACCCGATGAATCCGTACACGAAGACCATCACGGCGATGATGGATGGAAGTACCCAGAGGACTCCCCACCAGTTGCCGAGGGAGAACCAGAGACGTTTGCTCGAACGGTTTCGGGTTTCCGCCGCCGTGACGGCCATGCGTTGCTCCCTCGTAGGGAAACGGTCGGTCCCCCACCGGTGGGGGACCGACCGTCGCTAGTAGACGTGAACTGGAACCTAGCCGGAAGCCGCGGCGGCTGCGACCAGGGCGGTCTGGAAGGCGGCGACGTCGCCGTCGACCAGGAAGAGGCCGAGGGCGGTGTCGATCTCCGACTTCCACGAGTCGTTGGCGACCACACCGTGGGTGAGGCTGCCGACGACCGTGTTGCTGGCCCAATCGTCCATTGCGGACAGCAGGTACTCGCCGTACAGGCTGCGATCGCCATCGTTTCGTGCCGGGATCGATCCCTTCACGGGGTTGAAGGCGTCCTGGCCTTCCAATGAACCGGCAACCTTCAACCACGCGATGGCGGCGTCACGGTGCGGAGCGTTCTTGGCCAGGACGAAGCTGTCGGAGAGGAACTGGAACAGCCCACCGGTGCCGGGCACGGGCGCCCAGCCGTAGTCGGTGGTGGGTTCCTTGCCGAGCTCACGGAAGAAGCCTTCTTGCCAGTCGCCCATGATGTTGAACGCGGCATCGCCATCGAGCACCAATTGTCCGGCGTCCTGCCATGACAGCGCAGACGCATCCGAGTTGGTGTAGCTGAGTGCCTTGGCGAAATCCTCGAGAGCCTGGGTGACTTCGGCGCTATCCCACGCGACCGACCCGTCCCATAGGCCGTTCCAGCCGTCGGCGCCCATCGACGCCAGCATGATCGTCTCCAGCAGATGCATCGATGTCCACTGCTCGCCCATGGCGAGAGGAGCATCCATGCCTGCCGCCTGAAGCGCGTCCATGGCTGCGAAGAAGTCATCGAGCGTCTCGGGGACGTCGATGCCGTTGTCGGTGAGAACCGTCGGGTTGGTCCACAATACATTGGCACGGTGGATGTTGACCGGGACGGAGTAGATGTTGTCGCCGTCGCTGATCAACGGAATCAGCGTCTCGGGCATCACGTCCAGCCACCCCATCTCCTCGTAGAGGAAGTTGAGCGGCTCGATCTGGTCGGCCGCGACGTAGGTGCCGATCAGCTCTTGTCCGGCATGGCCCTGCCAGCTGTCCGGCGGGTCATTTGCCTGCAAACGCGAGGCGAGCACGGCGCGGGCGTTGGTGCCGGCGCCACCGGCAACGGCCGAGTTGACGAACTCGACGTCGGGATCGGTACCTGCGAACACTTCGATCATGGCGTCGAGGCCTGCGGCCTCGCCACCACCGGTCCACCAGGAGAACACTTCGACTTGCTGTGCCTCGCCGCCGGCCGTCGTGTCGGACGCGGCGGCCGTGGTATCGGTGGTTTCATCGTCGCCGCCGCAGGCGGCGACGATCAGAACCATCGCCAGGAAGATGGCAAGGGATCTGAGAACCCTGGATCTACTCATACAAACTCCTCCTTGTGTCGGCCAGATAGCCTGACGCCTTCAGTTTCGAAAGTTTTCCTTTGCCTGTCAAAACGACGGCCATCAGCGCGTTTTGACAAGCTTTCGAAAGCGTACGAAGGTTGGCTGATGAAGCCGGTTCCCGCTGAGATCAGGCGGTCGAGGATGCATGAACTGATCGCTGAGCGCGAGTTCATGCGAGTGTCGGACCTGAGCCGTATCTTTGGAATCTCGGAGGTGACGGTCCGTTCCGACCTCGATGTGCTCTGTGCGAGCGGTGATCTGCAACGGGTGCGCGGCGGCGTCGTTGCACGCAGCGGCCGCCCGGTATCGGAACCGTCGTTCGAGCAGGCCGAGATCACGTTCGCGTCCGAGAAGGAATCGATCGGTCGTGCTGCAGCGGCGCTGATCGAATCCGGTGAGTCGGTGCTTTTGGATGTTGGCTCGACGGCGGCGGCGGTGGCACGGGCACTGGTAGCCCGCTCTGATCTCGAGGGGGTTGTGGTGTTCACGAACGGCCTGCGCGTTGCCGTGGAACTCGAGAAGGCGGTGCCACGCCTCACTGTGGTGGTCACCGGGGGAACCATTCGGCCCCGGCAGCACTCGCTCGTGAACCCCATGGCCGATGCAGTGCTGTCATGGATCAACGCCAGTACGGCGATCATCGGATGCAACGGCATCCATCCCGTCGGAGGCGTGACGAATGTCAATCTCCCCGAAGCCGAGGTGAAGCGTCTCATGGTTGCGTCCGCACAGCGGTGTGTGGTGGTGGCCGACGGCTCCAAGGTGAACACAATCAGTGTGGCCAAGATCGCCGACGTCGCACAGGTCGACGTCCTGGTCACTGATAGATCCGCCCCTCACGATGGCGTGAGAGACTTGCGCGGGCAAGGCATCGAGGTTCTCGAGGTCGGGTGATGGGAACTCCTGAATCCGGCAGGTCGACGCCAGAGGCAACACACCGTCGGTTCGATCCCTTGTCGGGTAGGTGGGTGCTCGTTTCGGCAGGGCGAACGAATCGGCCCTGGCAAGGAAGTATCGAGCCGGCGATGTCGGCCGATCGTCCGTCACACGATCCCGACTGCTACCTCTGCCCGGGAAACGCCCGCGCCGCCGGTCTCAGCAACCCGACCTACGAAGACACATACGTCTTCACCAACGACTTCCCGTCGCTGCGCCCCGACACCGACCCGACGGTCGGGTCCGGCTCCTCGCTGTTTCGCTTCGAGAACGAAGCCGGAACTTGTCGCGTGGTCTGTTTCTCCTCCCGGCACGACCTCACGCTCTCCAGGATGCGAACGGATGAGATCCGCCGGGTGATCGATGTCTGGGCCGATCAGTTCGCCGAGCTGGGAGCGACTTACCCCTGGGTGCAGGCGTTCGAGAACTCGGGTGCCGCAATGGGGGCTTCGAGTCCGCATCCCCACGGGCAGATCTGGGCCGGTTCGGCAATCCCCAGTGAGGTCCAGACGGAGGACGAGCGACAGCGTGCGTACAAGGCCCGGCACGGTGATCCGCTGCTGGTCGACTACGTACGCGAGGAGGCGACGATCGGGGATCGCCTGGTCATCGAGAATGAATCCTGGATCGCGGTTGTGCCGTACTGGGCGGTGTGGCCGTTCGAGACGATGCTCCTGCCCAGGACCCCCGTGCGACGGTTGCCGGATCTGACCGATGCCGCCCGTGACGGTCTCGCCGACCTGATGCGTTCTCTGCTGATCCGGTACGACAACCTGTTCGAAGCCCCGTTCCCGTATTCCATGGGATGGCACGGCGCACCGTTCGGAGAAGGTGATTGGACGCACTGGCAGCTCCATGCGCACATATATCCACCCCTTCTGCGCTCGCCCACGGTCCGCAAGTTCATGGTCGGCTACGAGTTGCTCGCCGAACCCCAGCGGGATCTGACCGCCGAAGAGGCCGCCGCCAGGCTCAGGTCTGTGCCGGGCGATCACTACCGCGACACGAGGTCGACGGATGTCGAGTGAGGAGCGCGCCGTCCGGCGGTTCCGGGAGACACTCGGTCGCGGTCCGGAGATCGTCGTCATCTCGCCGGGCAGGGTCAATCTGATCGGAGATCACACCGATTACAACGATGGCTTCGTGCTTCCCATGGCGATCGATCGCTCCACTGCTATAGCCGCGTCCCGGCGGCAGGACGGCACGGTCGCCGTCGAGTCCGAAGGATTCGGTCAGGTCGAGTTCTCGCTGGAGCGACTCGAGCGAGGCGAGAACTCATGGGTCGAGTATCTGAAAGGCGTCGCCTGGGCAATCGGGGCGACCGAAGGTTTCGAGGGCGTACTCGCAAGTGATATCCCCCTGGGAGCGAGTCTGTCGTCCTCGGCGGCCCTCGAAGTGGGCATTGCCCTGACCTTCGCGACGCTGTCGGGCCTCGACTGGGACCCGCTCGAGGGCGCCCGGCTGTCGCAACGGGCCGAGAACGAATGGGTCGGAATGAATAGCGGCATCATGGATCAACTGGTGTGTGCTGCCGGCCGGGCAGATCACGCTCTGTTGATCGACTGTCGGACGCTCGAGGTGGATTCGGTGCCGCTTCCATCCGACGTGAAGGTGGTGGTGCTGGACACCGGGACCCGTCGCAGATTGACCGAGAGTCGGTACAACGAACGGCGACGGGAGTGCGAACGCGCCGCCTTCGCGTTCGGCGTTGGCGCCCTTCGCGATCTGACGGTCGATGCGCTGGAGGGCGGGCCCGTCGACGATGAGGTCCTCGTTCGGAGAGCTCGACACGTGGTGGAGGAGAACGTCCGCACCATTGACGGGGCGCTCGCCCTCCGCAACGGGGACGCGCCCCGGTTCGGCGAACTCATGACGGCATCGCACGAGAGTCTCCGACTCGACTTCGAGGTTTCGGGTCCCGCTCTGGACGCCATGGTCGCGGCTGCCCAGCATGCGCCGGGATGTCTCGGGGCGCGAATGACGGGAGGCGGCTTCGCCGGATGTGCCGTTGCGCTGGTCGAGGCAGACTCCATCGAGCCGTTCGCTACAGAGGCCGTCGACGCCTACCGGGATCGAACGGGGACCTTCGCTTCCGTCTACGTCTGTGAGGCTGCGGATGGAGCTGCCTTTCGGAGATTGTCGTGAGGAGGGAGGAGGGACGTTGAGCGAGCTCCGCTGGGGCATCGTCGGTACCGGTCGCATTGGTACAGAGAAGGTGATACCCGCCATACAGCGTGCCGGGAACTGCGAGGTGGTGGCGATTGGTTCGCGAACCGCCGAACGGGCGCGGGCGGTTGCCGACCGCCTAGCGATTCCGCACGCCGTCGAGGGATACGATCTTCTGTTGGCATTCGACGAGGTCGACGCCGTCTACATCACCCTGCCAAACCATCTGCACAAGGAGTGGACGATTGCCGCTGCTCGCGCAGGCAAGCACGTGCTGTGCGAGAAGCCTCTCGCCATGACGGCGGACGACGCGCAGGAGATGGTGGACGAGTGCGATGCCGGGGGAGTGCGGTTCATGGAGGCCTTCATGTACCGCCTGCATCCGTCTTGGGAGCGTGTGCGGGAGCTCGTGGCCGACGGTGTGATCGGCACTGTGCGGTCGGTGCACTCGCACTTTTCCTACTTCAACGATGATCCGCAGAACATCAGAAACGTCGCCGCATTCGGCGGTGGGGCCTTGATGGATATCGGGTGTTACTGCGTGAATCTGTCGAGGATGATCTTCGATGGCGAACCCATCGCTGCGAGCGGGTCGGTGCGCAGAGATCCTCGATTCGGCACCGATGTCATTACGTCGGCGTTACTCGAGTTCGAGCAGGGACACGCGACGTTCACCTGCTCCACGCAGATGGAACCGCTACAGACCGTCGAGATCGTCGGAACAGACGGTCGCATCGGTATCGAGATACCGTTCAACATCCCGCGCGAACTCGGCACCCGTGTGTTTCTGACTCGGGGCGGCAACCCTCCGGTGAGTCCGGACACTGTCGTGATCGACTTCCCTCCGGTCGACCAGTACGAGATTCAGGCGTGGCGATTCGCCGAGGCCGTTCTGCGGGGAGGCGAAGTGCCGACACCCCCCTCCGACGGCGTGCAGAACATGCGCGTGATCGAGCAGATCCTCGCGGCGGCCGTCTGAACTGCCGGCGGCGCGCTGCGTGTCGATCGGCATGGCTGCCGGCCGACGAGTCAACTCGGATCATCAACTCGCAGCGATACGACCTGCGAATCGGTGCTTCCCACCTGGAGGACTTCGACGAGCCTGGCCTCCAACTCGGCCTTCGACAGGAGCGGATGGGGGAGGAAGTCGTCACTGAGCCTCACCCAGATGCGGGCGCGGTATTCCTTGGCGGGTTCAGAGGGTTTGCCGTTCATCATGCTCCTCGGATGGGTTCGTTCAAGTTACCCGTCCGAACCAGGCGAAGCATGCGCAGTGCGCGAAGGCGAAACAGCGCTCCAATGAGCTACGAGAAACGTCCGTCTGAGATTGGGGCTTCGTGTCCGGAAACCCAATGACCATCAGGGTCTTCGGGCGATCTCGTAGTGTGACAACTGGTGGTCAGGGGCGGGATCGATCCGACGACCTCCGGTTTTTCAGACCGGCGCTCTACCAACTGAGCTACCTGACCACGAAGCCCCGACGAGCGGGGCTTCTGGCGGGGACGACGGGATTTGAACCCGCGACCTCCGGCTTGACAGGCCGGCGTGAACTCCAGACTTCACCACGCCCCCGTGGCGTGAACCCGGACATCCGGGCAACGTCAACGCAGGGAGAATAGCGTCCCGGAGTGGTGGAATGCCAAAGCGACCCGGCGCCCTACCCGTCACGTTCATGCGTCCGCCGGCCCTGCATAGCGAGGCGCCCGGACGCAAGAAGGGAGTGGACGGGTCAGTCGTGGCGGATGGCGACCTTCCCCCGCTGGAGGCCCGAGTCCAGCCGCTTGATGGCTTCGGGGAGATCCTCGAACGGGTACACCGAGTCGACGACGACCGGGACGGCTCCGGCCTCGATCAAGCGGGTGATCTGAGCGAACTCGGCATGATCGAACATGGTCGACCCGATGATCTCGATCTGCTTGAAGAACAGGTACGGGACCGAGATCTCGACCTTTGGTCCGCTCGTCGATCCGCAGATCGCCAGACGTCCTCCGGCATCGAGGGCACGGACCGATTGCGCCCAGGTCGCCGGACCGACATTCTCGATCACGACGTCGGCACCGCGCCCGATCGTCTTCTTCAGGTCCTTGGCAAACTCGCCTGTGGAGTCGAAACCGCCGGCGGCGCCCATCTCGATGGCGGCGGCGATCTTGTCTGCGCTCCTCGAGGTGACGTATACCTCGGCGCCCATCGCCTGCCCGATCAACTGCGCAGCGGCCGACACCCCACCGCCGACGCCCACGACGAGCAGCACGTCGCCGGCCCGCAAGCGAGCACGACGGAGCATGCGCATCGCCGTTCCGTACGCCAGTCCGTACGACCCGGCGGCGACGAGGCCGGTGTTCGACGGTCGGGCGACCACATTGCGAGCAGGCACGACTGCATACTCCGCCAGGGTGCCGTTGGAGTGTTCGCCCAAGATGCCGTACGACTTGCAGTAGGGAGT
>JABAOG010009099.1_pt1 | contig 10242 bp, 5 predicted proteins | sample 7062131 | NCBI WGS metagenome assembly JABAOG01 (sample SAMN14538629, study PRJNA623070) | marine sediment metagenome | biome: marine biome [ENVO:00000428]; feature: marine pelagic biome [ENVO:01000023]; material: deep marine sediment [ENVO:00002113] | place: India: Arabian Sea | collected... | reverse complement strand
TCATCGCCTGCGGCGATTACGATCGCGTGCGCGAGGTCGCACGCGAGGCGCGCTGCACGGTCATCACCTACGGCATGGACGACGCCGACTACGTGCCCGCCGACGTCGCCGTCGACGAAGGCGGAACGGCTTTCACCGCGCGGGGGCCCCGCGGGGCAACGACGCTGCGCTCGCCGCTCTTCGGCGCGCACAACCTGCAGAACGCGCTCGCCGCTTCGGCGCTGCTCATCGAATCGGGGATCCCCGCCGACAAGATTCAGACCGGCCTGGATTCATTCAAGGGGCTCGCGCGGCGTCAGGAGATCGTCGGCGAGGAAAAGTCGGTCACGGTCATCGACGACTTTGCGCATCACCCCACGGCGGTGAAGAAGACAATCGACGCAACGCGGGACCGGTACCCAGGAAGGCGTCTGTGGGCGCTCTTCGAACCGCGCTCCAACACGAGCAGGCGCAACGTATTTCAGGCTGACTACTTCAACGCCTTCGCCCGTGCGGACCGGGTGATTATCGCCGACGTCTTCAAGCCGGAAGCCATACCCGCCGCGGAGCGCCTCGACGTAGCCAAGCTCGCTGACGATCTCATGCGTTCGGGGGTCGACGCGCATTTCGTCCCCGACAGCGCGCATATCGTGGAATATGTGCTGCGCGGCGTTGCCGCGGGCGATGTCATCCTCGTCATGTCGAACGGCAGCTTCGACGGCGTTCCGCACAAGCTGCTGGAGGGGATTCGCAAGAGGAAGATCGGATAATGCAGATCAGGATCGGCCGGACAAAGAAACGCAGGAGGAGGATCAGGGCGACGGTGTTCTCGCTCGTCATCATCATCCTCGCACCCGTCGCCTTCGTGTGGCTGGTCAACCAGCCGTGGCTGCTGACGCATATCCTTCGGACGGTCAACTTCAGGAGCCCGACGCAGATCGCGCTCGAACGGTTTATCTGGAACCCCATCCTCAGCGAAATTCAGCTCAAAGGTTTGGGCATACACCACGTGCCCAACGGTCGCGACGGATGGATCAAGGATGTAACACTCTCCTACAGCCCGCTGGGGTTCTTGCGCGGCAAGCTCGTCATCGACAACCTCGTCGTGAACGAAGTCAACATCGTCCTCCCCCCCACCCCCAAGGACGAGGAGAAAGAGGAGCGCAGGGAACTCAACATCGGCAAGCTCCTGCTCCTGCACGGCCTCGTCATCGAACGCGCCGAGATCAATGAGTTCACCGTCGCCTTCGCCAAGGATGCCACCTTCCGCGCGGATCGCCTGGAGTGGTCGCTCAAACCGCGTTTCACCGGCGATACCACGCTCGCGCTCGACGGAGAACGCGTAACGATCCACAAGGCCGGCAAGCTCCTGCTCGGCATGAACGACATCGCCCTCAAGACATCCACGCGCCTGGCGAAGTGGAACGCGCAGTTCCCCTACATCAACGCCATGGAGGGAACCGTCGAGGCGAACACGATCGTGCTGCAGGACCTGGACATGGATCATCTCGACGCGGCTATGCATTACCAGGACGGGCTGGTCTCGCTGGGGAAGCTCACGGTCGACATCGGCGGCAACCAACTCATCGGCGCGGCATCCGCCAACTTCAGGACACAGAAGTTCGTCGTAAACATCGACATCCCCAAGCCGATTCAGCTGCCCTATCTCGGCGGTCCGACGAAGACCTTCGACACCGCGGGCCAGCTGTCCGGCCACATCGAAGCCGAAGGAAACGGCTTTCTGCCCAAGCGGAGCAGCGGCTTCGGTCACGTCGCCCTCACGCAGCGCTTCACCCGGTCGCCTGAGTATCCGGTTCAGGTGACGAGCAACTTCAAATGGAAAAACGGCATCATCAGCCTCGGCGGAACCAACGTCGATATCGGCTCGGCGGGAGTTTCCGTCGACGGCGTCATCGATGTCGCACGCAAGAACATCAAGCTCGACGTCGCAGGGGCGAGGATCCCTGTGGAGGCCTTCTTCCAGACCTTCAGAAACCCGCACCTCCAAAAGATATACGGCGCAACCGATGCCAAGGCCGCCATCACCGGCTGGGGCAAAGGCATCACAGCGAAGATAACCGCGACGACGTTTGACGGCGGCTTCAAGCCCATCGTCGCCGAGCGCGCGGAATCGGACATCGAAATCGCGTACAACAAGATGGTCTTCGCGTGGAAGCTGTACCAGGGCGCGCGTCAGACCGGCACGGCCGATCTCACCGTGACGCTTGGTCCCCGCACGGCCGACGGGTCCCGTTCAAAGAGCATCGACCTCGCCGCAAAGGCGACGGACCACAGCCTCGAGCCGTCATTCCCCGGATTCAAGCTGACGGGCACGGCCACGGGCGAGGTCGCGATCAAGGGACCCGTTACGAACTTCACGGGCACCGCGAAAGGGCGCATCGTCGACGGCGGGTGGCTCGGCGTCCCCCTCGACGAAGCGACCACGGATATCGACATAACGCGCCGCACGATCACGTTCGAGAACGCGACCATCACGCCGCGAAGCCTCAAGAAGCTTCCCTTCGTCGCGCCGCTCGTCATGGATCTCTCGGACGGGAGGTTTCGCCTGCACGGCGATCCCCTCAAGGGCCTGCACCTCGACCTGACCTACGCGTACGACAGCAAGCGCGCGCAGATTCATGAGATATCCTACGACTCGCCTGCCAAGGCGGGCGAACGCCTGGTCGCGCGCGGATCAGTCGTGTCCGGCGGCCCCATCAGCATCGACGCCCAGGGAGATTTTGACCTCTCGCTCATCGAACCCGTCCATGCATTGATTCGCGAGGCCCGCGGCCCCGTCGACGCGCAGCTCAAGATCGGCGGAACGACGACGTCGCCCGCATTCTATGGCACGCTGACGTTCAACAAGACATTCATCTCGCCGCGGCCGATCAGGCTGGTGCTGGAAAACTTGAGCGGCACCGTGCGCTTCGACGGCCATCGCATGCATTTCGACGGCATAACCGGCGTCGTCGAGGACGGCAGATTCAGCCTCGGCGGCTGGCTGGAACACCGAAACTTCAAACTCGCGAGCGCAAATCTCGCGTTCACATGCAAGGAGATGAGCTTCCGCACCGCCGCGAACACGTTTCGCATGGAGTTCGATGGAGACCTAACGCTCACCGGCGCCTTCCCCCACCCGCTGCTCGCAGGCAAGATCAATATCATCGACGGCCGGTATACCAAGGATTTCGGCTTGCTCGATCAACTGGGGGGGAAGAGGCGCGCGGCAGGCGGGGATGAAGCCGAAATACAGTTCGATCCGCGGCTGGAGCTTGACATCCACAACACCGGCGATCTGCTCGTGCGGAACAACGTGGGGGATATCGACCTCAAGGCGGACGTAAAACTCACGGGGCTACGCTCGAATCCGCACTTCGAGGGCGCCATCAGCGCGCGCGAGGGGCGCATCAACTACCTCGGCCTCAAGTTTGAAATCACGCGCGGCTTCGTCGAGATGCGCGGAAAGAGGGCAAAACCCTACCTCGAGATCGAGGCAGAACGGGAACTGCGGCTCTACAACTTGACGATGCGCCTGTACGGCTACACCGACAACCTCGCCGTCGATCTGGAGGGCACGTCGCCCAGCGGTCCCCTCGAAAAGCGCGACGTCATTTCGCTGCTTGCCTTCGGCATCACCGAGCAGGAGCGGCGGGAGTACGCGGCAGCGAGGACGGGCGGCCAGATGGGCTTTTCGGTTGCCGCGCAGCAGGTCGGCCAGCTGCTGGAGCGGCCCGTCACGGAAGCAACCCGCCTGGACATCTTTCGCATCGAGGCGGCGGAGGAAGACACCGACTATGACGAGCCGGGCAAGGTAGCCACGCGCCTGCGCGTCGGCAAACAGCTGACCGATCGCTTGAGCATCGACTACTCGGTCGACATCGACACGAAGGACGCCGAACAGACGGTGACGTCGGAGTACCTCATAACCGACAACGTGCTGATCAGCGGATCGCGCAGCAGCGAGGGCAAATACGAGGGCAACGTCGGCTTGAGATTCAGACTGCGATAACATGAAGAGAGCATGGGGGATCGCCACAGCGCTGTTCATATTCGTCTCGCTTGCGACGGGGGCGCCGGCGTTTGCGGAATCGTCCGACCAGATCATCGACATCCGCGTCGCAGGCGTTGCAGCGATCGACCCCGACCTGTGCTCATGCGTGCTCCCGATACAGATCGGCGACACCTACTCGCCTGATAAAATTGCGCAAACCGAAAAGTATCTTAAAAAATGGGGTCTCTTTGAAAGCATCAGGATAAGCACGCAACACACGCCCGAGGGCGTAATCGTGCTGGTCGATCTCAAGGACGCGACGATCATCGCGCAGATCGATATAACGGGCAATTACCCCTACATCGAAAACAAGGTGCGCAAGTACCTCACGACGCATGCGGGCGATGTCTATACGCCGGAGAAGATCGAAAACCAGGTCGATCGTCTGCAGGAATTCTACAAGCGTGAAGGCTACGTGGGAACCGAGGTCGCCGTATCCGAGGAGCCCGGGCCCGAGGACCATCAGGTGATCGTGGGGTTCCACATCCACAAGGGCATCCTCCTCCGCTATCGCCGCATCGAGGTCCAGGGCAACCGCGCATACCCCGACGGCCGGTTCGTGTCGGCGATCAACCCCTACATGCCCTATTCGGAAAAACGGCTCAGAAAATCGCTGCGCGAGTTGCGCGAGTTCTACCACTTTCGCGGCTACCCGCGCGCAAAGATCCACGTCAAGGAGAAGACGATCGATCTGAAAAAACGCCGCGTCGACCTCGAACTGACCGTGCAGGAAGGCCCCTATGTGGATATACGCTTCGTCGGCAACACCCATGCGAGCACGACTACCCTGAAGAAGACGATCACGATATTGCGCGAGGGAAGCTACGACAGCTATGAGGTCGAGGAATCGGTGAAGGCGCTCGAGACGTATTACCGGAACGAGGGTTTTCCCGACGTCAAGGTCGAAGCCGAGAGAACCAACGTACGCGAGGGTCACATCATCATCGCGTTCTTCATCGACCAGGGAACCTATCGCTACGTAAAGCAAATACGCTTCACGGGCAACGAGGGCGTATCGGACAAGAAGCTCGCCGACGGCATGATCACCAAGCGGCACGGCGTAGGAGAACCGGGAGCGCTGCTCGAAAGAAATGTCTACGAGGATTCCTCGACTATCGCGCAGAACCTGCAGAAGGAGGGGTTCCTCGANNAATGTCGACGAGGATTCCGCCACGATCGAGGAGAACCTGCAGAAGGAGGGGTTCCTCGAGGCGGAGGTCGAGCCGTGGGAGGTAAGCCACTCAAAACAAGGATACGCCTACGTGGTGACGATCCCCGTCGATGAGGGACCGCGCACGATCGTGGAGACCATCTCCTTCGACGGCAACAAGAATGTGGCGGATGAGGAGTTGCTGGAGGTTCTTCAGCTCAAGATCGGCAAGCCCTTCAACCCGCTGGCCGTCGACGACGACCGTCAAAAGCTTAAACTCCATTACGCTGATCACGGGCACCCGTATGCGGAGATCGAAAGCGACGTCGACATCGATCAAGCCTCCTCCGCCGCGCGCGTGAGCTTTACGATCGACGAAGGTCCCGCGGTTCAGGTGGGCCAGATCCTTATCGTTGGCGACGTACTCACCAGCCAGAAGGCGATCAAGGGCGCCATGGAGCTTAAGCCCGGCGATCCGTTCAGCTATCAGAAGCTCGTGGAGAGTCAGCTCAACATTCGGCGCCTGGGCGCCTTCAATTCAGTCCGCATCGAGACGATCGGCATCGAAGAGAAGGAGACGACCGTCCACCTGAAAATCAGCGTGGACGAGCAGCGTCCGTTCCGCATCGACGCCGAGATCGGTTATTCGACGCGCGATGACTTCATCGGATCGCTGATATTCACCAACGTCAACTCGTTCGGCTGGGCGAAGAAGACCTTCCTCAAGCTCACGGGCGGCAAGAAACTCTCGCGCGTCGAACTCGGATGGCGCGATCCACGATTCATAAACTCGAACTTCGAGATGTCCGTCATCACGTGGATCCAGTACCGCCAGCGGCCGACCTATACGTACAACCAGATCGGCGGCGTATTCGGCTTTTATCGCCGCTACGATCGCTTGGGTATGATTTTCTTGCAGGAGTTCACGCGCAACTATTTCGTCGAAGGCGACAGCGTAGCCGCGGACGCTGACAGCTTGCGCAACAACACCATCTCGCGCACGTCGGCATCCGCCAGCTACGACGCGCGCGACAGCTTTTCGGATCCTACCAAAGGGTACTATGCGCTCGGCGGCGTCGACTTCTTCAACGAGATCGCGGGGGCCGGGGCTCACTTCCTCAAGTTTACGCTCGCGGTGGAGTACGACATCGGGTTTTGGAAGCGCTTTGTCTTTTCGTCGGCAGGTCGCTTTGACGACATCGAGACAGTCGGTTCGAACATCAGCGTTCCCACCAACGAGCTCCTCTACATGGGAGGCGCGGATACCGTGCGCGGATACGCCGAGGACAGCCTGGGGCCCCAGAACGCATTGGGACAGGCGACTGGCGGACGCATCAGATGGATCATCAACGAGGAATTGCGCCTGCGCATCGCCAGGAGCTTCCAGTTTGCGGGTTTTCTCGATATCGGGTCGCTTACCAATAATTTCGCGCAGGTCAGCACGATCTCGATTCGCACATCGGCGGGCTTCGGCCTGCGTTACCTGACCCCGGTTGGCCCCCTGCGCCTCGACGTGGGCTTCCCGCTGGACAGAAAACCTACCGAGGACCACTATCGCGTCCACTTCACGTTTGGATACGTGTTCTAGCCAGCTTGACAGATGGGTCTCGCAGGAGCTAGGCTGCATTTCTTATGACAAAAAAGCAAAGAGCGGAACAAGGCAACGGGGCATCTCTGGAAGAAGCTATCGAGATATTCCTGCAGGGCGCCGGCAAAATATCATCGGCTCTTCTCGGGATGATCAACAAGGTGGGCGGCCAGATATACGCGTTGCTCTTCTTGTCGGACGAACCGCTGTCGCTGGACGATATCGCTGAGCGCCTGAGCGTTTCGAAAAGCAACATCTCCATCAACATCCGCCTGCTCGAGGAATACGATCTCGTGAAGCAGGTCTGGGTGCGCGGCTCGCGCAAGGATTATTACACCGCGCGCCGCGCCTACCCAAAGAAGGTACTCAAGGATTTCCTGGAAAAGATCCAGGGAACGCTCTCGGACGCAATCACGACGATAGAGCGAACGCGCGCCAAGACAGCGGAAGCGCGTGTCGCGCTCACCGGCAAGGAACGGGAGCGAGCGGATTACGTCATGGACCAGCTCAACCTCATCGGCATGTTCTATTATGCCGCCAATCAATTCTTCGAGGACTTCTTCGCAGGCAAGTCGTTCGACGGAGAGTTATTGCGCCGAGTCATTCTCAACCCGGATGACTTTCAGCTTGAGGAAGAAGGCTAGGAACCCTACACCGCCGCTGAATCAACGCGCTTATCGGTCACCGCTGAAATGGCGTAACCATCCACATCGTGCGTCGCCTCGATGCCCAGAAGGTCGAGGACCAATGCAAAGACATCGGTCGTACGTACAGGCCCTTCAGCCAGCGGCGTGCTCGCGATGAGCGGAACTTCGAGATGCCCGCGGTGAAGCGATCCATGCGTCGCGGCGCTGCCCGCGTCGGCGATCGCACATCCCGGATCGGCGCTGATCACGAGGTCGCCCGATCGCTGCGATCTGAACAGCTGCATGATCTGTACGATGCCGTCGGGATAGTCGGAATCAGCGGTTTGCCCCAGCACATCGTCCGCCTTCATCACCTGCGCCATCGCGCCGTAGCCGAAGGGATCGCCGCCCTTGACGAGATAGGTGATGCGCCCGTCGGGATCCTCGACGACATGCGCCCGACCCCGTCTGCTCGCTATTATGACGCCTCCCTCGGCGCTGCGCCCGGCGAGCACGTCGACCTCCCGGCGTTCGAGAAGCGCGCCGACCAGCCCCCGCCGCTCGATCTCCTCGAAGAAGCTCTGATCGTTCCACGAACCGTCGCGCCTCAAGTAGAGATGGGCCATCGAGGTTCCCGACGGCGCGGCGATCGCTTCCGCCTCCAGCCACTCGCGGGGCTTCCCCGGATGCGTAAACAGGTGATAGCGATCTTTGAGGAATCCATTGAAGTCGTAGACGCTCTTCCGCTCGGTCCTGCCGTGAACGCCCGCAAAAATCAGCGCGGTTGAATCATAGATACCCTGTTCCTTGAGCTGCTCGGCGGCACGCCCGATCGCATCGTCGAAACGGCGATACGATTCCAACGCGCGATACGCCGACTCGCCTTCAGGCACGAAATCGACGGGCGGCAGCGTGTAGTAGATGCAGTCCGCATCGCGCTGGATGGCCTCCGCAAACCAGAGGTTCGCCGCGTCGAATACGGCGCCGAAATCGGTCGCAACCTTGGCTCGGCGGAACATCGAATAGAGCCTGAAAAACGCGGGATCGCGCGAAAGCCCACAGCCGCGGTTCATCATGCCGAAAATATTCGTCGCGCGCCGCGAATACTCGAAGATGGTGCGCACGGTGTGCGACAGATCGTGATCCATCGCGTAGGCTCCCCAGCCCAGATAGTCGCGGAAGCGGTTCATCGTGAGCAGACGGCCCTCGGGGATCGTGCGGTCGAACCACGTCACGCCGGGCACGCCGCACGTTCCGGGAAAGCAGCCCGTCACGAAGGGCGCCGCAGCGGGACCGGTCGTCGACGGGAACGCGCTGATCGCGCGCGTGCGCCCGCCGCGCTGCTGCAGGTGCTGCGCCAGGTTGGGCAGATCGCCGGCATCGACGAGCTCTTCGAGCACGTGCTTCTGCACGCCATCGAGCATGAAGAGGACGACATGCGAGAACTTCGCCTTGCTGCGATCGTACCCGTAGCGCGCCTTCTCCCACAGCGCGGTGCGCCCTTCCGAGGTGCCGAGCTTGGTAAGCAGCTGCGGTATGGACTCGATATCGCGCTTGTCCGCATCGTCCAGCGCCGTCATGCTGTAGACCATGCGATAGATGGCCGTGGCGTTGGTCATCACCGCGATGATGATCACCGCGCCGATGACGAGGACGGGCAGGGGATCCGCCCACCAGCGCTGCAGGAGTATCGTCAGCGCCGGCGTAAAGATGCTGGCCACTCCCGTATAGACGATGCGCTCGGGCCGCTGCATCGAACCGACCTTGCAGTCGATGCCGTAGCTCCCCGCAAATGCCTTGGTGTAGCTCACCATCGTCGAACCGATGAGCCCCGCGATGACGAAGGGCAGCAGCCAGCTTTCACGAAAGTAATAGGCCAAGCCTATGAAGCACACGCCCTCGCCGAAACGATCCATCACCGCATCGAAATAAGCGCCCGAGCGGGTGACCTTGCCCGTAAGGCGGGCGACGCGGCCGTCGAAGATGTCAAACGTGGCGCCGAAGATCATCGCCCAGCCCGCATAGCCGAACAAGCCCTTGGCGAAGAGCAGGCCCGCAACCACCGCGAGCAGAAAACCGATCATCGTGATGAAGTTCGGGCTCATGTGGAGCTTCACGAAGAGCTTCGCCACCGGATCGGTGTTCCACACCCACCATTCCTTGAGGTCGACGGAGAGGAACTTCGAGCGGGAGCGGCGCGCAGCCTCGTGGATATCGCGTCTCTTCGAGCGGCCCGTCGCGAAGTACGTGAGCAGCGACGCGAAGAGGACGATATTGATCACCATGATCGGCCCCACCGTGATCCACACGTCCGAATGAAACCAGAGTCCCAGAATGCCCATATATTCACCTAACCCGTTGAGATCTAAAAATGTTTCGCGAGAATAGCCATCACCGGGCGCTATTGTCAATATATCGCGCAATTTTTGGGTTTAGAACGTTTTGAATACCCGCGCGGCATATATAATGTCCGAATTCTAAGCACACTGTTTAACAATTGGTCACTTTTTCAACCGCGCATATCGAACTATCAATCACTTAGGCGCTTGGCATGATGCTTGCTTTAGATAATAGGCATGACTGAAACGCTCATACCACTAGAGAGAATCGAACAAACCATCCTGTTAATACGCAGGAGAAAGGTAATGCTCGATGCTGATCTGGCAGCGCTATATGGCGTTGAAACAAAAGCACTCAAGAGAGCGGTGAAGAGAAACATCGATCGTTTCCCATCCGACTTCATGTTTCAACTTACAAATCAGGAGGTTACAAACTTGAGGTGCCAATTTGGCACCTCAAGTTTTCCAACTCATCCTTTGTCAATTCAACCATGAAGTCGTTGGGG
>JABAOG010001863.1_pt1 | contig 10243 bp, 8 predicted proteins | sample 7062131 | NCBI WGS metagenome assembly JABAOG01 (sample SAMN14538629, study PRJNA623070) | marine sediment metagenome | biome: marine biome [ENVO:00000428]; feature: marine pelagic biome [ENVO:01000023]; material: deep marine sediment [ENVO:00002113] | place: India: Arabian Sea | collected... | reverse complement strand
GTACCGATCCACGTTCTCCGACCCGGGTGGTCACCCCATTGTCGCCGACATGCCACTGCTACGAGAATGGCTACCGGGCCACGGGCTAGTAAGGTAGTTCCACCGGCCCGACGTGCCGGTGGCTCTCCCCCTGGATCGAGCCCCTCTCCCAGGAGTTCATCTCTCTTGCATCGCGAACCAACCCAACCCAGAACCGACGCCGGATTCGCCGACCTCGGCATCGCCTCCGACCTCATCGAGACACTCGCCGTCGCCGGCATCACCCGTCCGTTCCCCATCCAGGCTCTCGCCATTCCCGATGCGCTCGACGGGCGAGACATCTGCGGCCGCGCCAAAACCGGATCGGGCAAGACGCTCGCCTTCGGCCTCCCCATCGTGCAACGGCTCCACGAAGCCCCCGAACGCCGTCCGGTGGCGTTGATCCTCGTCCCCACCCGTGAACTGTGCGTGCAGGTCGGCGAGGCGCTCGAACCGCTGTGCGCCACTCGCGGTTTCTCGCTCCTCAACGTGTACGGAGGCGTGTCGATGAAACGCCAGATCAACGCGCTGCGCGCCGGGGTCGAGATCGTGGTCGCCACCCCCGGCAGGCTCCTCGACCTGGTGGACCGGAAGGCCCTGAGCATCGATCAGGTCGAGATGGTGGTCATCGATGAGGCAGATCAGATGGCGGACATGGGATTCCTGCCTCAGGTGCGCTACGCCATGCGGCAGATCAAGCGTTCACACCAGACGTTCCTGTTCTCGGCCACGCTGGACGGTCCCGTCGGGAATCTCATCTCCAGTTACACCGACGATCCCGTCTTCCACGAAGTCGAGTCGGACACCGTCATGGTGGAGACCTCCGAGCATCGATTCCTCGAGATACACCACATGGACAAGGCAAAGGTGGCCGCCCGTATCGCCGCTTCGGCCGAGCGCATGCTGGTGTTCGTGCGGACCAAGCGGGCATGCGATCGCGTGGCCCGGGACCTCCGCGATCTCGGCACCCCCGCCCGCCCCATCCACGGCGATCTGCCGCAGCACAAACGGGAACGTACGCTGGCCGAGTTCGCCTCCGGCAAGAGCCCGGTGCTGGTCGCCACGAACGTGGCGGCGAGGGGCCTCGACATCGACGGAGTCGACATCGTGCTTCACTACGACCCACCCGAGGATTCCCGAACCTACGTGCACCGGTCCGGCCGGACGGCACGTGCCGGCGAGGACGGACTCGTGGTCACGATGGTGGAGTGGGACCAGGTGCGGGCGGTGAAACGGATCCAGCAGGAGGCCGGGCTCACCGAACCGATCGTCAAGATGTTCTCCAACGACGACCGCCTCGACGACCTCAGCACCTGGGAACCATCTCCAGAGACGGTCCCTGCTCCGGCTCCGCGCAGGAATCGAAGCCGCCGGCGACGCGGCCGGCGCTGATACCGGTCAGATTCCGGACTCCACGCGGGGGTCGGTGGGGGGAAGGCGATCCCGCCCCTCCTGCACTCCGACCACGGTGAGTCCGGACAGCGTGACTCCTGCCCCGGCGACAATGGCGAGCGTGCGAAAGGCACCGGCATCCGTCAGCCCACCACCCAGTAGCGGCCCCAGCGAACGCCCCATCGCCATCAGTCCTTGGGCGTCACCCGCCCGCTCGTCGGCGGCGAGCGACCGGGCGGCAAGCATCTGCAGGATCCCCGGCAGTCCCATCCAGAAGGCGAATCCCCACCAGGCCATCCCGGCAAAGAACCACGCTGCATGGCCACCGGCGATCGACAGCACAATGCCCGGACCTGCGGACGCCAGCCACAGCCCCGGACGTCGATGGCGCGAGGCGAGTCGAGCTCCTGCCAGACCGGCCGCCGCATTCAGGGAGAAGGCCCAGGAAGTGCCGACGGCACCCAGGCCGACGGTGGCCCTGGCGGCAACCGAGGCATAGACGAACAGACTCGACCCGAAGAAGGTCAACAGGAAGAGGGCGACGAGGAGGACCCGGTTGGATCTCGAACGGCTGACACCGCGGCGGCGTCCGGCCTCGCCCTTCAGATCGAGCCTGGTGAAGACGCCGGGAATCGACACGGCGGCCAGCAGCCCGTAGACCGCCCGGTCACCCCACGTCGATACCGACGAGACGAGCGGCGCACCGATCATGGCGATCACCGGTCCCACGGCCGAGACGGCGGTCAACGATCGGGGTTGCCGCATCGCATCTGCCCACGCAATCCAGGTGATCGTGCCGGCGGCGGCCCCGGCGAGCAGGCGGAGGCCCACCAGGAGCCAGAAATTCCAGGCCACCACGCTGGCGGCGTTGAGCACCAGAAACGTCCAGCCGCTGATCCGTAGCATGCGCCCGGATGGTGCGAAGAACCGGGGAAGCGCCACGTTGACGACCGCGAACGCCCCGACCTGTGCCACCGAGATACCGCCGGCGATGCCGTCGGTCACGTCGAACCGGAGGGCGATCTCCGGAATGAGGAATGGCGTGGCGCTGAACATCAACGTGACCGCGCCGACCCCGACCAGCAGGGCGAGCGGCGCCCGCGGGCGAAGCGAGTACAGCGAGCGGATCGGTCCGAACATCGCTGCTGATTCTGGCACTCCCGCAGCCCGTATTCGCGCCGCCGGATGCCGGGTAGCCTCCGGTCATGCGAGGACTCCTCTTCCAGGGCGTGAAACGTATCGAATACCGGGACGATCTCCCCGATCCCGTCGTTGAGCAACCGACCGACGCCATGATCGAAGTGGCACGGGCAGGACTGTGCGGCTCCGATCTGCACCCCTACGAGGGTCGTGAGGGCGCCCGGGCGGGCGTGATTCCGGGCCACGAGGCAGTCGGGCGAATCGTTGCCGTGGGTGAAGGTGTGCGGGGCTTCTCCGTAGGCGACCGGGTCCTGGTCTGTTTCACGACCAGTTGCGGTGTGTGCGATGCGTGCCGCAGGGGCATCTCGGCTCGCTGCACGCACAGCCGGCTGTTCGGGTGGGGAGACCCCGACGACCTCTCGCTACCGGCGCTGTCCGGCGGCCAGGCGTCGATGCTGAGGGTTCCGCTGGCAGACGGGACGCTGGTGAAGATACCGGCAGGGGTTACCGACCCGCAGGCCGTGCTGCTGACGGACAACCTGCCGACCGGATGGTACGCAGCCGAGCGAGCCGACCCGGTGGCCGGCGGTCCGGCGATGGTGGTTGGCCTGGGCTCGGTCGGCCTCTCGGCGGTCGTCGCCCTGCAGGCGCTCGACGCCGATCCGGTCTATGCCGTCGATCCCGTCGAGGACAGGCGGGAACGGGCTCAGCGACTCGGCGCCGTCGCCGTGGCTCCCGGCAGCGCCGACATGCCGTCAGATCTGCCGGCCGTTGTGGAGGCGGCCGGGACGCCGGAGGCGCAGCGCACCGCGTTCACGGCACTCCGCCCGGGGGGAACCCTCTCGGTGGTCGCCGTGCAGACGGAGAGAACCTTCCCGTTCACCCCCATCGAGTCCTACGACCGCAACGTGACCGTGCGCTTCGGACGAGCGCCGGTGCGGTCGGTGCTCGACCGCCTGCTCCCCCGCCTGGGCGACGTGCGGGTGCCCGACGACGTGCTCGTGACCCATCCGGCGGAGCCGCTGGAGTCCGGCCCCGATCTCTACCGGAGGTTCGCCTCACGTGAGCCGGGTCTGGTGAAAGCCCTGTTCACCCCCTGAGTCCTCTCCGTTCTCGCGCGGCAATCTGGACCTATAGGTGCCGAATGTCGCGCGAGAACGGGTTCTTCGGTGTGTGTTCCTTCGGTGCGGTCACCGGCGCTTCGCAGCCAGCTTCCGGTCGCTCTCCGTCAGGTGTCGCTTCCGCACGCGAATGGACTTCGGAGTCACCTCGACCAGTTCGTCGTCGGCGATCCACTCGATGGCCGTCTCGAGCGTGAGCCGGCGCGGGGGCTTGAGCTTGATGGCATCGTCGGATCCGGCCGCCCGGATGTTGGTGAGCTGCTTCGTCTTGGCAGGGTTCGCAGGCATCTCATCGGGTCGGGAGTTCTCACCGATGATCATGCCCTCGTAGACCTCCTCGCCGGGACCGATGAACATCTCGCCGCGCTTCTGCAGGTTGTCGAGGGCGAATCCCGTCGACACGCCGCGACGGTCGGAGATGATCGCTCCGCCCTGCCGGTGCGGCAGGTCACCGGCCCACGGCATCCACCCGTCGTGGTGCTGGTGCACGAGCCCGGTTCCCCGGGTGGCGGTCATGAGTAGCGAGCGGAAACCGAGCAACCCTCGCGACGGGGCCACGAGGCTGATGATGGTCCGCCCCCGGTCACCGGGCCGCATGTCGGTCACCTTGCCCTTCCGCGGGGCGACCGCCTGCGTCACGGTACCCACGTGTTCGTCCGGCACGTCGACGACGGCTCGCTCGAGCGGTTCGTGTGGCTTCCCGTCGATCTCCCGCAGAATCACCTCGGGCCGGCTCACCTGCAGTTCGAAGCCTTCGCGCCGCATCGCCTCGATGAGCACGGCCAGCTGCAGTTCGCCACGTCCGGCGACTTCGATCACCTCGGGCGACGAGGTCGGCCCGATGCGGATCGACACGTTGCCGAGCACTTCCCGTTCGAGCCGCTCGCGGATCTGCCGGGAGGTCAGGTGAGTCCCTTCCTTGCCGGCCAGCGGCGACGTGTTGACACCGAAGGTCATTCTGAGGACCGGCTCATCGACCTGCAGGCGCGGGAGCGGAACCGGATTGTCGACGGCGGCGAGGGTGTCGCCGATCTCGACCTCGGGGAAGCCGGCCACCACGAACAGGTCGCCGGCCGTTCGCTCTTCGACGGATACCCGACCGAGACCGGAGAACCCCATCAACTGCGTGAGTTTGCGCCGTAGCGGCGGCTCCTCTTCGTTGGAGTGGCACAGGACGACCTGGTCACCCGAGCGCAGCGTCCCCTGCGCGACCCGCCCGATCGCCAGGCGGCCGAGGTAGTCGGATGCATCGAGGTTGGTGACGAGCGCCTGCAGGGGAGCGGAAGGGTCTCCGCCGGGCGCCGGCACCGTTTCGACGATGGCGTCCAGCAGCGGCGAGAGATCGTCGTCCTCACCCGGCATCCCGGCACCATGCACGGCCCTTCCGAATCGGGCGATCGACGAGATGATCGGGAATTCGATGTGGTGATCGTCGGCGTCGAGATCGAAGAACAACTGATAGATCTCGTCGATCACCTCGTCGGTTCGCGCATCGGCGCGGTCGACCTTGTTCACCACCACCACGGCGGGGAGATGGGCGGCGAGTGCCTTGGAGAGGACGTACCTGGTCTGCGGCATCGGGCCCTCGGCGGCATCGACCAGCAGCAACACCCCGTCGACCAGCGCCAGCGCCCGTTCCACCTCGCCGCCGAAGTCGGCGTGGCCCGGTGTGTCGACGATGTTGATCCGCACACCCTTCCACTCGATCGACGCGGCCTTGGCGAGGATCGTGATGCCCCGCTCTCGCTCCTGGTCGTCGGAGTCCATGACGCGCTCGACGGGAGCCTCGTGGGCGGCGAACACGCCGGCGGCCTGCAGCATTGCATCAACGAGGGTGGTCTTGCCGTGGTCGACGTGCGCGATCAGGGCAACATTGCGAAAGGGAGCGGCGGACATGAGGCGGAGATGGTAGCGGTGCCGGCACCCCTCTGAATCGTCGCCGGTTCGGCCACATCGTATCCTGGGCGGATGGACGACACAGCCACGATCATCGATCAACTCACCGCGGAACTCGAGATCCCACGGGATGGAACGCTGAGCAGAGTGATCTTCAAGGACGGTGATGTCCGGGTCGTGATCTTTGGATTCGACACCGACCAGGAACTGACCGAGCACACCGCGTCCAGGCCCGCGATCGTGCAGATCATCGTCGGACGGGCCCACGTCGCCCTCGGCGATCAGGAGACCGTGCTCGAGCCTGGAGGCTGGGTCCATATGCCGGCCGGGCTCCCCCACTCCGTCCGGGCACTCGAGCCCACGGTGATGTTGCTCACCCTGCTGCAGCGAGCGAGTGGCTAGCGTCCCACTGATGCGAATCGCAGCAGCACAGACGGCCTCCGTGTGGGGCGACCCGGCCGCCACGACCGAGCGAGTGGTCGAGTGGATCGAGAGAGCCGCAGACGACGGCGTCGACCTGGTTGCTTTCGGGGAGGTGTTCCTCAGCGGCTACCCCTTCTGGGTGCCGCGCACGGACGGCGCCCGTTGGGAGGCGGAGGATCAGAAGGAGGCCTACGCCTACTACCTCGATGCCGCCGTCGACCTCGACGGACCCGAACTCCGGACGATCTCAGACACCGTGGCCGCCACCGGAGTGTTCACCTACCTGGGTGTCACCGAACGGTCCCGTAGCCGCGGCACCGTCTACGCGACGCTGGTTGCCATCGATCCGGCGGCCGGCATCGTGTCGGCACATCGCAAGCTCATGCCGACGTACGAGGAACGCTTGGTCTGGGGCACCGGAGATGGCCACGGTTTGCAGGTGCACGATCTGGGTCGGGTTCGCGTCGGTGGCCTCAACTGCTGGGAGAACTGGGTACCCCTGGCCCGCCACGCGCTCTACGCACAGGGCATGGACCTGCACGTCGCGGCCTGGCCGGGAGCCGTGCGCCTCACCGAGGACATCACTCGCTTCATCGCCAGGGAGGGCCGCTGTTTCGTCCTGTCGGCGGGTGCCCTGCTCAGACCGGAGGACATCCCGGAGGACTTCCCCCTCTACCGGGAGGCCCTGGCGGACGGCGAGGTCAGCTTCTACAACGGCGGGTCGGCCATCGCCGGACCCGACGGACGGTGGGTGGTTGCGCCCGTGCCCGACGAGGAGCGCCTGGTCGTTGCCGACATCGACACGGCCGCGGTGCGGCGGGAACGGCAGAACTTCGATGCGGCGGGCCACTACTTCCGGGGCGATGTATTCGACGTGACGGTCGATCGGCGCCGGCTCGATCCTGCCGGATTCAAGGACTGACGTGGTTTGGGACATCACCGGCAAGCACGTGGTGATCACCGGTGCCAGCGCCGGGATCGGCAAGGCCACGGCACGAGAACTCGCCCGACGCGGAGCCGTCGTCACGCTCGCGGGCCGGTCTCGAGAGCGGACCGGAGTCGTCGTGGACGAGATCAACGCCGACGGCGGATCGGCGACCTTCGTCGAGATGGACCTCGCCTCACCCGACTCCGTCCGCTCGGCGGCACACGGCCTCATCGACTCGGGCCGGCCGCTGCACGTCCTGATCAACAACGCCGGCGTCGGCGGGACGAAGGGTGTGACCCCGGAAGGGTTCGAGATCGCCTTCGCCACCAACCACCTGGGGCACCACTTGCTCACCCGCTGGCTCGAGCCGTCGCTGATCGCGTCGGCACCGGCACGGCTGATCTTCGTCGCCTCGTCGGTGCACCACAACGTGAAGAAGGTCGACTGGGATCGAGCCCGGCGGCGGACGTCGTCACTGCTGGGAAACCCCGAGTACCGGCTCTCCAAACTGGCGAACATCCTCGACGCCCGGCAGTGGGCACGCGGCCTCGAAGGAACAGGCGTCGACGTGCACATCGTGCATCCGGGTCTGGTCGCCAGTGAGATCTGGCGTGACCTACCCGGCCCTTTGCAGAGGATGTTCGCCCGCAAGGGAATGTCGATCGAGGAAGGCGCCGACACCTCCATTTGGGCGGCGACCGATCCCGACTTGCAGGTGAGCGGCCGCTACTACGGGCGGCGTCAGGAGAGGCGGATCAGCGAACTGGCGTCGGACGACGCCCTCGCACAGGACCTCTGGGATCGGACCGAGGAGTGGCTTGCCGGTTGGTTGCCGACCGCGTAAATCGCCGACCGGACGCCGGCGACTCCGGTAGCTTTCCAACCGGACCCATCCGACGACCACCCGAAAGACCCCGTTTTCGCGCGTGATCATGACCCTATGGGGGCATGTCCACGCGCGAAAACGGTTGAGGAATGAGTACGTGACGGCACCCACCTACCGGCAGACGCTCGTTCGCTACCTCCGCCCCCAGGCGGGACGGGTAGCGATGCTCAGTGCTGCGCTGCTGGCGTCGATCGGTCTGCAGATCGCCGTCCCGCTGATCCTGCGGACGTTCATCGACTCGGCGCTTGCCGGCGCCGCGGTGGGCGCTCTCGTCGGAGCGGGCATCGCCTATCTGCTGGCCGGGGTCGCCAACCAGTTCCTGTCGGCCGGCGCCACGTACCTCGGCGCCGACGTCGGATGGACCGCCACCAACGCACTCCGGGAGGACCTCACCAAGCACCTCCTGCGGCTCGACATGGGGTATCACAACGACACGACGCCGGGCGAGATGATCGAGCGCATCGACGGAGACGTCACCGCCGTTTCCAACTTCCTCTCCCGCTTCCTCGTCCGCCTCCTCGGCAGTGGCCTGCTCCTCCTTGGCGTGCTGGTCGTGTCGTGGGTGACCGATGCCCGGATCGGGCTGGCCATCACCGTGTACGTGGCCGGAGTTCTCACGCTGATCCTCCGGATGCGGCGCCTGGCGGTGCAAGCGTCCGAAGTCGAACGGGAGACCTCGGCGCGCCTCTACGGGTTCATCGAGGAACGTCTCGCCGGCATCGAAGACATCCGGGCCAACGGTGCAGGCCGCTTCATGATGCTCCGCTTCGTGGGTGTCATGCGGGACTTCTTCTCCAAGACGACCGCCGCCTGGAGAAAGCGCACTGTGTTCTGGGTGGCTTCGAATGTGGCGTTCTGGTCCGGCGATGCCATCGCCCTCGCCGTCGGCGTGTGGCTGGTTCTCCGTGGGGAAATCACGGTCGGCACCGCCTACCTCATTGTGCAGTACACACAGCTCGTCCGTACTCCCATCGAACAGGTCGCCCAGGAGTTCCAGGAACTGCAGAAGGCGGCCGGAGGCATCATCCGCATCGACGAGCTCCGGGCGTTGACGAGCCGGCTCGACGAATCGGGCTCCGAGCCGCTGCCACCCGGTCCACTGTCGATCTCATTCGAGGAGGTCTCGTTCGCCTACGACCGGCGTCCCGTGTTGCGTAGCGTCACCTTCGACCTCGACGGCGGGAAGGTGCTGGGCCTGTTGGGGCGCACCGGCGGTGGGAAGACCACGATCACCCGGCTGATCTCCCGGCTCTACGACCCCACCGAGGGAGCGGTCCGGGTCTCTGGTGTCGACCTGCGGTTGGTGGACCCCACATCGCTGCGAAGCCGGGTCGGCGTGGTCACACAGGATGTGCAACTGTTCCGCGCAACGGTCCGCGACAACCTCACTTTCTTCGACCGGACGAAGACAGACGAGGAGATCCTCGATGTGCTCGATGCGGCCGGACTTGGCGAGTGGATCGGCAGCCTCGGGCTCGACACCGTGCTGGGTGCGGGCGGCGCCGGCCTCTCCGCAGGTGAGTCGCAGCTCCTGGCGTTCGCCCGGGTATTCCTCCAGGATCCGGGCCTCGTCATTCTCGACGAACCCTCGTCCCGTCTCGACCCCGCCACCGAGGCGATGCTGTCGCTGGCGACCGAGCGGCTCTTCAGCGGGAGGACGGTGGTGATCGTCGCTCATCGGCTCGACACCGTGCAGCGCGCCGACGAGATCATGGTGGTGGCCGACGGTCGGATCGCCGAGCACGGAGCACGTCGGGATCTCGCCGCCGACCCGGGTAGCCACTACGCACGCCTGCTCACGGCGGGTGAGCGGAGCGACATGCTGGGAGATGATCCGCTATCGACCGGGGCTCTTCGCGCTGAGCGCCGTCCTCTGGGCGTTGGTTCACTCGACGCCGGTGGTGTTCGGCATCCTGATCGGTGCGGTGTTCGATCACCTGTCGGGAGCAGAGGCGGCACGTGCCAGCGCCTGGACACCGGTCATCGTGTTCGCGGCACTGGCGATCGGCCGAAACGGGATCCTCTGGTTCGGGGACATCGCCTGGATCACCTATTGGAACGACCAGGCGCTGCAGCTGCGCCGCAACCTCCTCCGATGGTTGCTCGAAGCACCCGGGTCGCGGACGATGGAAGTCGATCCGTCACAGGCGGTTTCGACGTTCCGGGATGATGTCGACGACCTGCTCGAATACGTCGAGAACTGGGTCGACCTCGGTGGACTGCTGCTCTTTGCCGGAGGATCGATCTGGGTGATGGCCGGGATCGACGCCGGCCTNNCTGACCCAGTCGTTGAGCCCGCAGATCCGCAACCGCCGGCGAGCGATGCGCACCGCCACCGAGAACGTCACCGGCTTCGTCGGCGAGACCTTCGGCGCGGTGCAGGCCGTGAAGCTGTCGCATTCCGAGGAGCCGGTGCTCAAAGAGTTCCGCGAGCTGAAT
>JABAOG010006700.1_pt1 | contig 10247 bp, 9 predicted proteins | sample 7062131 | NCBI WGS metagenome assembly JABAOG01 (sample SAMN14538629, study PRJNA623070) | marine sediment metagenome | biome: marine biome [ENVO:00000428]; feature: marine pelagic biome [ENVO:01000023]; material: deep marine sediment [ENVO:00002113] | place: India: Arabian Sea | collected... | reverse complement strand
GGACCGCCCTTGGGGCCCTCGTAGCGGATGACGATGACGTCACCCTTGTTGATCCTGCCCTCCTCGAGGGCCCTGAGCATGTCTTCCTCGGCATCGAAGACGTTGGCCGGTCCCGAGAAGACGAGTCCCTCCTTGCCGGTGATCTTGGCGACCGCGCCGCCCGGGGCGAGATTGCCCTTGAGGATCTGGATGTGTCCGCTCGGCTTGATGGGGCGATCGAGCGGATGGATGATCGCCTGCCCTTCGCTGAGCCCCGGCAGGTCGGCGAGATTCTCGGCGACGGTCCGTCCGGTGACCGTCATGCAATCACCGCGCAGCAGATCGTTCTCCAGCAGATATTTCATGACCGCCGGCGTGCCGCCGACCTGGTGCAGGTCCTCCATCACGTAACGCCCGCTCGGCTTGAGATCCGCGATGAACGGAATGCGATCGCTGATGGCCTGAAAGTCGTCGATGGTGAGATTGACCCCGACCGCGCGCGCCATGGCGATCAGGTGCAGCACGGCGTTGGTGGAGCCGCCCAGCGCCATCACCATGACCATGGCGTTCTCGAAGGCCTCGCGGGTCATGATGTCCCTCGGCTTGAGATCGTTCTCGAGCAGCCCGCGAACCACCTCTCCCACGCGCAGACACTCCTCGAGCTTTGCCGGGCTGGTCGCCGGCGTCGACGAGCTGTAGGGCAGCGACATGCCCATGGCCTCGATGGCCGTGGCCATGGTGTTGGCGGTGTACATGCCGCCGCAGGCGCCGGCGCCGGGACAGGCATTTCTGACGATGTTCTGGCGCTGGCCGTCGTCGATGTGTCCGGCGAGAAACTCACCGTAGCTCTGAAACGCGGAGACGATGTCCACGGGCTTGCCCTCGGCGCGCCCTGCGCGAATCGTGCCGCCGTAGACCATCAGCGCAGGGCGATTGATGCGCCCCATGGCCATCATGCAGCCGGGCATGTTCTTGTCGCAGCCGGGAATCGAGATGTTGGCGTCGTACCACTGGGCGCGCATCACCGTCTCGATGGAATCCGCGATCAGATCCCGTGACTGCAGCGAGAACGACATGCCCTCGGTGCCCATGGAGATACCGTCGCTCACGCCGACGGTGTTGAAACGCATGCCCATCATGCCGGCGGCCTCGACGCCTTCCTTGACCTTCTCGGCGAGCTCCAGCAGGTGCATGTTGCAGGGATTGCCCTCGTACCAGACGCTGGCGATGCCGACCTGGGCCTTGTCCATGTCCTCCTCGGTCATGCCGGTCGCGTAGAGCATGGCCTGAGAGGCACCCTGGGATTTCGGTTGTGTGATTCGGGCGCTGTAGCGGTTTATTTCACGTGCCATGCCTGTCTCCGTTCGAGTGGGGTGTGCCAGCCGCCGGCGGCGCCCCCTGGAACACCGCCGCGGCAGCCATTCTGACAAAAAACCGCAAGCCTCAAAAGGCGCTTGCATATCGCCGGTAAGCGACTGGAAATACTGGAAAACCCGCCTTCGACACGCTATCGTCCAAAGACCCGTCGAGCGTGCCTCGAGAGGCCGGCGAGACGGGTCATTGCGTTATGAAGGACCGTTTTTCACCGCTCCAGGGCCCATGAGCACCAGCAAGCCCGTCATCGGCATTCCCGCCTGCCGAAAGCGCATCGAGCCGCACATGTTTCACGCCGTCGGCGAGAAATACGTCGCCGCCGTCGCCACCGCCGCGGGCGGCTTGCCGCTGCTCATCCCGGCACTCGGCGGCCGGCTCGCGCTGGCCGAGCTGCTCGGCATGCTCGACGGCCTGCTGATCACCGGCAGCCCTTCCAACGTGGAGCCCCATCACTACGGTGGCGAGCCGAGCGAGCAAGGCACCCTGCACGATCCGCACCGCGACGCCACCACTCTGCCGCTGATTCGCGCGGCCATCGACGCCGGGCTGCCCGTGTTCGCCATATGCCGTGGATTCCAGGAGATGAACGTGGCCTTCGGCGGCAGCCTGCATCAGAAAATTCACGTGGTTCCGGGCCGCATGGACCACAGGGAGGATTCCGCGCAGGCAATCGATCTGCAGTACGCGCCGGTTCACGAGGTGCAGCTGGCCGACGGCGGGATGCTGCATCGACTGCTCGGCACCCGCGTCATCGAGGTGAACTCGCTGCACGCCCAGGGTATCGACCGGCTGGGCGAAGGGCTCGTCATCGAGGCCACCGCGTCCGACGGCACGCTGGAGGCGCTCAGAGTCGCCGACGCACGCTCCTTCGCGCTCGCGGTGCAATGGCATCCCGAATGGCAGGTAATGAAAAATCCGCACTCGCTCGCGCTGTTCGAAGCCTTCGGCGATGCTTGCCGCGCCCACGCCCGAGAGACCAGGAGTCATGACGTCGATTCCGAAGTGGTGTGAGCAGCGCGCCATTACCGAGGTCGAGGCGTTGATGCCCGACATGTCCGGCGTTGCGCGCGGCAAGATCATGCCCGCCGACAAGTACTGCGAGGACGAGGGCATGAATCTGCCCGAGGCCTTGCTGCTGCTGACGGTGACCGGCGACTATCCCGAGGACGTGCGCGCCATCAATCCTTCCGATGGCGACATGCTATGCCGCGGTGACGCTTCCTCCATCCGGCTGGTGCCGTGGGCCGAGGAGCCCACTGCGCAGGTCATCCACGACTGCTTCTATCCCGACGGCGAGGCGGTCGAGGCCGCACCACGACACGTCCTGAGGCGCGTGCTCGATCTCTACGAGGCCCGCGGCTGGAGGCCAGTCGTCGCTCCCGAGCTCGAGTTCTACGTGGTCAAGCCGAATACCGATCCGGACTATCCCCTCGAGCCGCCGGTCGGGCGCTCCGGACGCGCCGAGAGCGGCCGCCAGTCCTACAGCATCGACGCCATCAACGAGCACGAGCCGCTCATCGAGAACATCTACGACTTCTGCGAGGCGCAGGACATACAGCTCGATACGCTGATCCACGAATCCGGCGCCGCGCAGATGGAGATCAACCTCAATCACGGCGATGCGCTCGACCTCGCCGACCAGGCGTTCCTGTTCAAGCGCACCGTGCGCGAGGCGGCGCTGCGCCACGATATGTACGCGACGTTCATGGCCAAGCCCATGGAGCGGGAGCCCGGCAGCGCGATGCATATTCATCAAAGCGTCGTCGATATAGAGACCGGCAGAAACATCTTCAGCGACGGCAATGGCGCAGAGACCCCGCTGTTCTACGCCCATATCGCCGGACTGCAGAAGTATCTGCCAGCCGCCATGTCCATCTTCGCACCCAACGTCAACTCTTATCGACGCATCACGCGCTGGTATGCCGCACCCATCAATGTGCAGTGGGGTTACGACAATCGCACCACCGGGCTGCGCGTGCCGATGTCTGAGGCGCAGGCGAGGCGCATCGAGAATCGCGTCGGCGGCGCCGACGCCAATCCGTATCTGGCCATTGCGGCGTCGCTCGCCTGCGGGTATCTCGGCATGATCGAGAAGCTCGAGCCCAGCGAGCCGTTGAACGGCAGCGCCTACGAGCTGCCGTTCTCGCTGCCTTTCGGACTGCAGGAATCGCTGCGACTGCTGCGCGAGTGCACACCTCTCATCGAGATACTCGGTGAGCATTTCGTCCTCGCCTACACGGCGGTCAAGGACGGCGAGCTCAATCACTACCACAAGGTGATCAGCTCCTGGGAGCGGGAATTCCTTCTTCTGAACGTATGAACATGACAATACCCGGCAGAAATCTCGACACCGCGCAATGGCAGGAGCTCGATCGGCTCCACCACGTGCACCCTTTCACCGACTCGAAAGCCCTGAACCGCAAGGGCAGCCGCATCATCACGCGCGCCGACGGCGTCTACGTGTGGGATTCGGACGGCCGGCGCATTCTCGACGGCATGGCGGGCCTGTGGTGCGTGAACATCGGTTACGGGCGCAAGGAGCTCGCGCGGGTTGCCTACGAGCAGATGCAGGAGCTGCCCTACTACAACATCTTCTTTCAAACCAGCCATCCACCCGCAACCGATCTGGCGGCGCTGCTCTCGGAGGTAACGCCCGCGCATCTCAATCACGTGTTTTTTACCAACTCGGGCTCCGAGGCCAACGACACCGACGTCAAGCTGGTCTGGTACTACAACAACGCGCTCGGCCGGCCGGAGAAGAAGAAGATCATCAGCCGGATCAAGGCCTATCACGGCGTCACCGTCGCGTCGGCCAGCCTGACCGGCCTGCCGGTCAACCACCGCGACTTCGACCTGCCGATCGACCGCATCCTGCACACCGACTGCCCGCACCACTACCGCTTCGCGGAAGAGGGCGAGAGCGAGGAGGAATTCGCGACGCGGCTGGCCGCCAGCCTGGAGAAGCTGATCGAGGACGAGGGGCCGGAGACCGTCGCCGCCTTCATCGCCGAGCCGGTGATGGGCGCNNGCCCATGCACCGCCAGGGCGGATTGCCGATACCGGACATCGAGCACATCATGCAGCCGTACTGGTACGCGCTCGGCGAGGGGCTCACGCCGGAGGAATTCGGATTGCGCGCGGCGCGCGCGCTCGAGGAACGTATCGAGCACCTCGGTCCCGAGCGTGTCGCGGCGTTCATCGGCGAGCCGATCCAGGGCGCCGGCGGCGTCATCGTCCCGCCCGAGACCTACTGGCCCGAGATCGTGCGCATCTGCAGAAAATACGACATTCTGCTGGTAGTCGACGAAGTCATCTGTGGATTCGGCCGCACGGGCAAATGGTTCGGCAGCGATTACTACGGCCTCGAGCCGGATCTCATGAGCATCGCCAAAGGGCTTTCGTCGGGCTACCTGCCGATCGGAGGTGTCATGCTCAGCGACGCCGTAGCCGACGTACTCATCGAGAAAGGCGGTGAATTCCAGCACGGGTTCACGTATTCGGGCCATCCCGCCTGCTGCGCGGTCGCCGCGGCCAACGTGCGCATACTGCGCGACGAGCGCATCATCGAGCGGGCCGAGCAGGAAACCGTTCCCTACCTGCAGTCGCGGATTCGCGAGTTCGAGACCCACCCACTGGTGGGAGAGGTGCGGGGAGTCGGAATGCTCGGCGCGCTGCAGCTCGCCAAAAACAAGGACACGCGCTTGATGTTCGATCCGCCCGGTGACGTGGGCAGCCTGTGCCGTGACCACTGCACCGCCAACGACCTGATCATGCGCGCCGTCGGCGACTCGATGATCGTCTCGCCGCCGCTCGTCATCAGCCGCTCCGAGATCGACGAGCTGATTGACAAGGCTGCCCGTGCGCTCGATCTGACCGCCCGCGACCTGGGCATCTCCTGAAGCAAAGCCGTGGACGACCCTACCAGCTTCGTGCGCAGCTTTCGCGGCTCCGCGCCGTACATTCACGCGCACCGCGGGCGCATTTTCGTCGTCCAATTCGAGGGCGATGCGCTGTCGCTTGGCGAGTTCCCTGCGCTGGTCCACGACATGGCGCTGCTGCAAAGCCTCGGCATAAAGCTGGTCGTGGTGCTCGGCGTCCGCCCGCAGATTGACGAGCGCCTGCGCCTTCGCGGCCTCGAGACCCCTTTCGTGGACGGCGTGCGCGTCACCTCGCCCGAAGCGCTCGACGCCGTCGTCGATGCCACAGGCTCGGTCCGCGCGCACGTCGAGGCGCTGCTCTCCATGGGACTCGCCAACTCGCCGATGCACGGCGCGCGTGTTCGCGTCGCGTCCGGCAATTTCGTCACGGCGCGCCCTATGGGTATTCGCGACGGGGTCGATTTCGCCTTCACCGGGGAGGTTCGCCGCGTCGACACCGCGGCCATCGGTCGGCACCTCGACGACGGCAGCATCGTGCTCGTGGCGCCGCTCGGCTACTCGCCCTCCGGAGAGGTGTTCAACATGCGCGCGGAGGACGTGGCTACGGAGATCGCCATCGAGCTCAAGGCCCACAAGCTGCTGCTGCTGCGCCGCGAGCAGCTGCTCGAAGGTCCGAGCGGGGCGATCAACCGTCAGCTGACGCTCTCCGACGCACGCCAGGCGCTGGGCGCGCTGCCGCGATCGGGTAGCGCATCGGCGGACATCGCGCGCGAGTTCCTGACCCACGCGGTACGCGCCTGCGTGAACGGCGTCGCGCGCACTCATCTGCTCGACTATCGCATCGACGGCGCGCTGCTGCTGGAGCTTTTCACCCGCGACGGTATCGGCACCATGGTCACCGCGGAGGCTTACGACACCATTCGGCGGGCGACGGTGGAGGACATCGGAGGCATTCTCGAGCTGATCGCGCCGCTCGAGGCCCAGGGCGCGTTGGTGCGCCGCTCCCGGGACAAGATCGAAACCGCCATCCACGACTTTCTGGTGCTCGAGCGCGATGGCGCCATCATCGCCTGCGCGGCGGTGCACCCCTTTGCCGAGGACCGCGTAGCGGAGCTCGCCTGCCTGGCCGTGCTCGACAGCTACCGAAAGAGCGGTCGCGGCGATCTGCTGCTCTCGGAGGTCGAAAAGGAGGTGCGCGCCAACGGCGTCGATCGTCTCTTCGTGCTGACCACCCAGGCCACCCACTGGTTCAAGGAACGTGCCTTCGAGGAGGCCAGCATCGGCGATCTGCCGGTGCAGCGCCAGGCGCTTTACAACTACGAGCGTGGCTCGAAGGTCCTGATCAAGAACCTCGCGTGCGCCTAGCGCGGCGCTCCCGTGTTCGCCTTTGCCAAGGCGACTTGGAGCATAACGGGACTTGGGGGTATGGTGTGCGCGTCGGTGCCGCGCAATCGCCGCGTTGGTGCCTCACGGGAGAGAATTCCGATGAACCGGGATCAATTCGAGCAACGCATGCAGGAAAAGGGTTACGGGAACGCCGAGGTCAAGACGTATCCGCCAAACACCGATGGGCCGATGCACACCCACGACGTTTCGGTGATGGCATTGGTGTTGAGCGGTGAGATCACGCTCGCCCTCGAAGAAAGCTCGACGACCTACGCGGTGGGCGAGTGGTGCGAGCTTGCCGCCGGAACGCTGCACACGGAACGAACCGGGGCAAGCGGCGCAAGCATTCTACTCGCCTACAAGTAACCGGAGCTCGGCGCGGCGGCGTCGACTCAGGCGGACGCGCCCCGCGCCCCCGCCAACTGCGTCTCGATGGCCCGCAGGGCGGCCGCCGGATCCGCTGCCGCCGTGATCGGCCGGCCGACAACCAGATAGTGGGCGCCATCGGCGATGGCGTCGGCCGGGGTCGCCACGCGGGCCTGATCGTCCGCGTCCGCGCCCGCCGGGCGCACACCCGGCGTGACCCTCAGGAACGCCGGCGGCAGCGCTGCCGCCAGCGCACGCAGCTCCTTCGGCGAGCAGACGACGCCGTCGAGGCCGCATGCGTGGGCGAGCGTCGCGAGCCGCGCCACCAACTCCTGGGCCTCTGCGACGACCCCGATCTCGCGCAGATCCTCGCGCGCAAGGCTCGTGAGCACGGTCACGGCAATCAGCAGCGGCGGCTCGGCCACGGCTGCCACGGCTTCCCGCGCCGCTTCCATCATTCGTCGCCCGCCGCTGGCGTGCACGTTGACCATCCACACGCCGAGCTCGGCGGCAGCGCGGCAGGCGCCGGCGACGGTGTTGGGGATGTCGTGGAATTTGAGATCGAGAAACACCGTGAAGCCGCGCGCCTGGAGCCGTTCGACGATATCCGGACCGGCGCGGGTGAACAGCTGCTTGCCGACCTTCACACGGCAGTGCGCCGGATCGAGGCGCGTCGCCAGATCGAGCGCCGGCGCCGCATCGGCGTAGTCGAGCGCCACGATGATGCGCGGACCGACCTCACTCACCTTCGATGCCCTGAATCGGTTTGATGGAATTCCAGTGCTTGCAGCTCGGGCACTGCCAGTGCAGCAGCTTGGCGGGAAATCCGCAGTGCCGGCATTTGTAGACCGGCCGGTCGGCGAGCAGCTCACCGGTGAGGTCCTTGAGGATGGCCACGTGGGCGCCTTTGTCCGCGTCGCCGCTCTGCATCTCGAGCTCCAGCAGACGATCCAGGCCGCGTACCGAGGGGCGACGGCGCAGCTGACCGGAGATGAACTCGATGGCTTTGTCGGCCCCGTCCCGGTCGCGCTTGAGATCCGCGAGCGCCAGCATCGGCGTAATCCACCCATAGCGCTGCATCAACCCGTTGAGATACGCGTCCATTTCCTGCGGGCGCTGCAGCGCCCGGTAGCAGTACTGGATACGTCCGATGGTCTCGGGCACGTAATCGGCGTCCTGCTCCTCCACCCTCTGGTAGGCACGAATCGCGCTCTCGTGCTCATCGAGGTCGGTGAGGATATCGCCTTCGAGGATGCTCGCCCGCACGCATCGATCGTGAGTGCCGAGGGCCTTCCTGGCGAGCTCGAGGGCGTCGTCCCGATCGCCGGACTCGCGAAAACGCTCGGCGAGCTCGCACTGATAATGGGCGACAACCGGGCTCAAGTGGTTGCCGGTGGCCTTCTCCAGCAGCCGCGCCGAGTCGATGGCCTTGTCCCAGTCCTTTTCCTGCTCGTAGATGTCGATGAGCTGACGCAGCGCCTGCACGCGGTAATCCCCGCCGTCGGCAAGCTCGCGAAGAAGATTCTCGGCGCGATCGAGAAGCCCGGCGCTCAGGTAGTCATGTCCGAGCTCGAGCAGCGCCTCGCTGCGCTGCCCGCTCTCCAGGTTCGGCCGCGCAATCAGGTTCTGGTGAATGCGGATGGCGCGATCGACCTCGCCGCGGCGACGATAGAGATTGCCGAGCGCGAGATGGGTCTCGACGGTCTCGCTGTCGACCTCGAGAACCTTGATGAAGGCCTCGATGGCCTTGTCGGGCTGCTCGTTGAGAAGGTAGTTGATGCCCTTGAAATAGTTCGAACGCAGATCGTCTTCCGTAGCCGCCGATTCCCGTCGGCGTTTTCCGTAGCGCCCGACCAGCCAGCCTGATGCGGCCGCCAACGGCAGCAGGAACCAGAGGAAATCAAATGGCGCCAATGCCGACCTCGAAAGGCATCCGGGGGGCTCGCGTCAGCCCGAGCAGCCGAGAGTATATGCGAACTATCCGGATGGCTTCACGCGGGGATGGCTTCACGCGGCGCCGGCCGCGGCGGAGAGGTTCTCAGCCGGCTTTTTCCGTTTCGTCCATCGGCTCGCTGGCGACACGGCTCTTCACCGCCTTGCCGCGTCCGTCGACCCGCTCGCGCAGCTCCTTTCCCGGCTTGAAGTGCGGCACGTACTTGGCCGGCAGCGACACCGGTGCTCCGGTCTTCGGGTTTCGCCCCACCCGGCCCGGGCGGAAGTGCAGAGAAAAGCTGCCGAACCCGCGTATCTCGATTCGCTCTCCGGCTGCCAATCGATCCGCCATGTGCTCGAGCAGCGTCTTGACGGCAAGCTCGACGTCGCGATAGGCCAGCTGCGATTGCTTCTGCGCAATGCGTTCGATCAGTTCCGATTTAGTCATGGTGCCTTTACCACGCTGGCCCCCCCCGCAGGGTGTGGTGATGCCACCGCCACCCTGTCTGCCGGATGGGCAATCCTGCACTCGACGGCTGTCCCACGAGGCTGAGCCTGGGCCACGAAAGGTAGGTGCGGCGCCGCGTCGTGACGGTTGTTGTTATCTCTCTCGGTTGGCCTGTGTTACCCCGAACGGCCGATTTCGAATCGTCTTACTTGTCGCTGTCCCGCGCTGGCTCCTCATCCTCACCGTGATCCATCTGCGCCTTCATGATATCGCCGAGGGTCGCGCCGACGTCGGACGCGCTGGCCGAGTATTCCTCCATGGCCGCCGCCTCCTCGTCGCTGTCCTTGGCTTTCACGGAAAGCGAGATGGTGCGCTTCTTGCGATCCACACCCACGAACTTCGCCTCGAGGGTATCACCCACCTTGACCGCGGTGCGCGCATCCTCGACCCGCTCGCGACCGAGCTCCGAGGCGCGGATGTGACCCTCGACGCCCTCGGCGAGCGCCACCACGGCGCCGCGGGCATCGACCTCGGTGACTTCACCGGAGACGATGCTGCCCTTGGGATGATCGGCGAGAAAAGCCGAGAACGGATCCCTATCGAGCTGCTTGATGCCGAGCGAAATGCGCTCGCGCTCGGCGTCCACGGACAGCACGATGGTCTCGATCTCGTCGCCCTTCTTGAAATTGTGTATGGCATCCTCGCCCGCCTGATTCCAGGAGATATCCGACAGGTGCACGAGGCCGTCGATGCCGCCCTCGAGGCCGACGAACACGCCGAAATCCGTGATCGACTTGATGTTGCCGATCACTTGATCGCCCTTCTTGTGGGTCGCGGCGAACTCTTCCCAGGGGTTGGGCTTGCACTGCTTGATGCCCAGGGAA
>JABAOG010012401.1_pt1 | contig 10258 bp, 9 predicted proteins | sample 7062131 | NCBI WGS metagenome assembly JABAOG01 (sample SAMN14538629, study PRJNA623070) | marine sediment metagenome | biome: marine biome [ENVO:00000428]; feature: marine pelagic biome [ENVO:01000023]; material: deep marine sediment [ENVO:00002113] | place: India: Arabian Sea | collected... | reverse complement strand
CGCGACCGGCATGTGGAACGCTGGTATGTCGTCATTATCTGGGGTCAGTGTAACCGTACCAAAGACCCAGGATTCTGGCATTGCAGCTTTGACGTCTGCATGCACAACCAGGTCCGCTGTACCTTGCTGACCGATTTCAAATTCTGCTGGAGATACGGTAAGCACCAGACCCGGATCACCCTCAACAGAGGCCGTCCAGTTGACAGCCATACCTTTTGTGCTCTGAACTGTGCGCTCCCAGCTGCATTCCTGGTAGCAGGCACTGTCCGCCATACTTGGCATATTCAGTTCTTTGGGGTCGCCACCATCATTCGGGTTCGCAGCGTCATATTCAGCGATAGTGATATCCATCAACAGACCCGTTTGTGCAGCGATCGCGGGTTGGATGCGCCCTGCGCCGACATCGAATGGCGTGGTCGCTGTCTCGGAGTCTTCCTTGAGCGTGTTTTCAGTCGTTGAGGTACCCATCAGGGCGGATTTGATCTGTGTTGGTGTCCAGTCTGGATAGAGTGCCTTGAGCAGTGCTGCTGAACCAGCAACATGCGGGCTGGCCATCGATGTACCACCAAGGAACGTGTATTCGATCGGAGTGCGGTAAGCAGCCCAGATGGCAACACCTGGTGCACCTGCATCCGGCTTGAGTACATCAACTGGCGCTGGTCCACGTGAACTGAACCCGGCCATGATATCACCGTTCGATTCGCTGTAATCCATGACGTAACCGCTGATGGTTGCCATCTGTGTTTCGCTGGGCGATAGCCATGATTTGAGAACAGCACCATCTTCTGCAGTAATATGGATACCTGGCAGCTCGTGCGGATCGCTTACCAGTCCGCCGCCGTTATCGACGAGGACATATCCACCGGCACCTGCAGCCAGTACGTTAGCACCTTTTTCCACTCGTCCGTAAGTACCGCGGTCACAGACCACGATCTCTCCATTGAAGGTTCCAGGAGGCCAGGGTGATATAAAGTCTTCTATATCCCCGACACCACAAAGTTCTGGTGTGGTGGTCAAAGTTGAAGTGTAATCCCCAGCATAGACAATCTCTGCTGGACCATAACCTGCTGTGAAGCCAACTCCCTGGATATCTGCCGGGGGATTCTCGCCGCCGGTCATATCAGTCAGGTAATTGAACATTGTCCGGTTGTGGGTCAGAGCCGCGGTGGACAGCGTCCATGGCGGTTCCGGTCCAACCGTTGCGGCTCCAGGGCCTTCATTCCCGGCTGAGCGAGCGACAAAAATACCGGTGAGAGTCGCGCCGAGATAAGCTTGCTGTTTTGCACCTTCGAAGCTGTCTCCGCCAAGGCTGATCGATTCATTGATGACATCAACGCCATCGAGGATCGCCTGGTTGACTGCAGCCACTGAGTCAGAGGTATAGCAGCTTTCCGCACATACATCATAAGCAATGATGTTGGCGTGGGGAGCCATACCAGAGATCGTATCGGTGATCGCTGTAGTTGGAGCTACCAGTGATGCTGCTAAAATTGTGTTCCCTGCAGCGGTGGATGCGGTATGAGACCCGTGTCCATCGCTGTCTTCAGGACCGTCATTTTCCTCATCCGCGGTTCCAGCCCAGCTGGCATCGGCATAATCCCAGGCACCGATAAGCTTGTTGTTGCAGTCATAGTGCCCTTTGAAGTTGGGATTATCCTGGTTGCACCAACCCAGGAAATAATCTTCTCCATATGGATTGGTGTGGGTGTAACCAAAATCATCGGTTTCAGCAAACGATGGGTGATCCATATTGATACCCGTATCAACGAGACCGACGATGATTCCTTCACCTTTGGTGACTGGTAAACCAGTGCCGCTACCTTCCCACAGTTCTGACACGCCAATCCAATCCGGGCTGACATCCGTATTAACCGGATAAGCCACGTCCTTTTCGACGCGCAGCACACCGTCCATCTGTGCAACCGAGGCCGCCTCAGCAGCCGTCATCTTGAACACAGCAGCGTTCAGTGCATGTTGGAATTGATACTTGACATCTACATTACGGCCGATCAGCTGTTCAGCCTGGCTGATGGCGGTCAGCTGTTGAGTTTCCAGGTATGTCCTGTAGCTTTCGACACTGGGTGCTCTTGTATTTAACTTAGTCTCACCAGTTACTGCTGGGCTGGTTGCCGGGATCCCCTCAATACCGCCTGTGTAGCTGGCGATAGCCGGGTCGCTGAAGGTCACAATGTAGTTGCTCATCCCATTTTCATCCGGGCTTAAATCAACCACACTGCCAGCGGGTCCCTCACCTACAGGTACCAGGCCTTCCGGTGTAAAACCGTCAGGTCGAACCGGGGTTTGGGCGATCCCGTTTCCACCTTGCCCAAATGCTGCCACTGGCAATACCATTGCCAGGACCATCACTACGGCAAAGATCTTAAATAAATTTTTCCTCATACTGTTATACTCCTCATCTTAAAATTTTAAGCATTGATTTGGAAATCGAATATGAATAATCGGGGTTTAGACTGGCATCACCTCCTTCAACCATACACTTTTTCCTCCGAATCCATTGTCAACGATAACAAAAAATCCCAACCTACCAGCAGATACTCACCGGTTAACGGCAGGTTGGGCAAATTAGCAGTGATAGATAATCAATAGTCATGGGTTTGATTTACAAGTCGCGCATTCTAGCGGTAATTTATCCTCAAATCCGAGTACAAAGATCATCGCGAGCAGTTAATTTATTTGATGAGATTACTATATTGCAGACGTTTTACTTAAATAATTACAGTTCGATCAACTGATCTGTCAATGTATTTTACCAGATAAAAATGCGATTAATGAAAATTTATGGATACATTCTACGATTACAATAACTCAAGATGATAAAAAATTTGCCAATATAACTTTATCAGATGAAGATTCTCCGTTTTTTACATGATTCCTGACACTATTTGACCAGACGCTGGATCGAATATAATATATGCTACGTAGAGATTGGAGGTATGTTTATGTCAGCAATCAGAAATTGGCAGGTTATTCGCGTTCGTCACTGTCACCACGTCGGGAAAGAAGTCAACCTGGAAGCCGATGTCGTTTATCCAGCGGAATGGATGCCGGAACAGCCTCCCAGAGTTCTGGGACACCGCTGCTCAGAAGCTTTCAACTGCAATTTAGACGGGCGACCCAGCTGCATCTGGGCAGGGACCAACCCTCTTTACGATCCATTCAAGGAATCGGATACAACCCGGTAAACATATACCAGAAAGTTATAAACCCCGCGGGTGATCTTACCGCGCGGGGTTTATTTCATTTTGCTGAAATACTCACGGCTCGTTCTGATTCTTGATCAAAAGCACAACTGCGACAATTATCGCAATGATGACGATCAGGCAGAGAACACCCAGGCAGAGTGCCCCACCAATCGCTAACAGTTCGAAGATTCCGAAACTACTCATGTTTGTCTCCTGTTCCTTGGATCCAAATTTACTGGATCACGTCTAATTCCCGGCCGACTTTCTCAAAAGCTTCAAGTCCCTTGTTGAGATCATCCCGGGAGTGGCTTGCAGAGATCATCACCCGGATGCGCGCCTTCCCACGGGGAACTGTCGGGAAACCGATCGCCATTCCAAAAATCCCCGCATCGTACAGCTTACGGCTGAATTCCTGGGCTAATGAGGCCTCACCGAGCATGATGGGGGTGATCGGGGTTGCCGTCTTTCCGGTATCGAAACCCAGCGAGTTCATTTCACCTTGGAAATACCTGGCATTATCCCACAGCCTGTCCACAAGTTCCGTCGATTCTTCCAGGATATCTACCGCTTCCAGGCAGGCAGCCACATCCGGAACTGTCATTGCCGAGGAGAACAGGAAAGGCCGTCCGCGCTGGTAAAGCCACTCGACCACCTTCGGATTTCCAGCGACCACGCCACCGACAACCCCAAATGCTTTCGACAGTGTGCCAACTTCCACATCTACCTTCCCATGCAGGTCAAAATGATCGACAATCCCGCGCCCACCTTTGCCCAATACGCCTTCACCGTGAGCATCATCTACCATCAAGATCGCATTATAGTTCTGGGAGACCTCGTAGATTTTATCCAATGGTGCGATATCCCCATCCATACTGAACACCCCGTCTGTTACCACCATGGCTTTGTCATATTCTTCCCGGTGAGCTTTCAGGGTCGCTTCCAGGTCCACCGGATCACAGTGTGAGTAACGCTGTATTTTTGCTCCAGAAAGCCGGCAGCCATCGATGATGCTGGCATGGTTGAGTTCATCTGAGAAAATCACATCCTTCTTCCCCACCAGTGCAGGAATTACTGCCAGATTAGCTGTAAATCCAGACTGAAACGTGATCGCCGATTCGACTCCCTTGAACTTTGCCAGTTTTTCGTCCAGCTGCACGTGCAGGTCCATCGTCCCAGCTATCGAACGTACCGCTCCTGGACCAACTCCATATTCTGCCATTGCATTTTTCGCTGCTTCTCGCAAGCGGGGATGGTCGGCCAGACCTAAATAATTATTGGAACAGAAATTCAATACGCGTTTACCATCGACCTCCAACCAGGCACCCTGAGGAGATCCCAGCGTGCGGATATGGTTGTATAAGCCGGCATCGTGCAATTTCTGCAGTTCATCATCAATCCAGGATAACTTATCTGTCATTGTTCGACCTCTTCTCTATGCATGTTTTTTAATAGTTCCTGTGTTGTTATTTTTGAATTTCTTACCAGATCTGTCTTTCTTTTTTTGGCAAAGGTCTTTATCTGACGTTCGCGCTGCATGGCGGTCGATCTATCTGGTAGTTCTTCAGCATATACCAGTGTAACGGGCAGCCGTGAACGAGTATATCTGGACCCCCTGCCTCCCTTATGTTCCTTCAATCTCCTTCCGAGGTCGGTTGTCCAGCCTGTATAAAACGTGCCATCTTCACATGAAAGTATATAACAATAACACACTGACGATTCACTCATCTTCGACATCCGGTCTGTGGCCAAAGCGAAGCAAACTGCCAAATACATCAGACGCGGCCGATTTTCGCCGGGGAGTACGATCCCGTTCGGGTCTATTGATCGCTTGCTGGCGTTCATTCCACCAGGTTTCCCTTCCTTTTCGGGCGCGTTCCAATCGGTTGGTCAGGCTGTCCAGATCACCGGCATCGATGTCATCACGCAATGCCTGCATGGCAGCGATCACTGTGTTCAACACCCTCAGCGAATTTTCCTGGTTCAACGTAACCGTCGATGCCAGGGCTCCAGGTTCACCCAGGTGAACAATCGGACCGGATACTTCTGCATAGGCACGTCCAGCCATACGCATGGCTTCACGCCATCCGGGTTGATCAACGGTGGCGTTCAACAAGCCTGCACTCATTAATTGGGGGACGATATGGGTGGCGGTCATCAGACCATCGATCTCTACCATATCGATAAAAGTTGGCGCTGCTCCCAGTAATCGCACCAGGTCGGCAACCATTTTGACCGCCTTGGAAGTCGCTCGAGGTGAGGCAGCAATCGCCATCATCCCATCCTGAAACAGGTCTTCATGAGCGGCATCCACACCGCTCGACTCGCTGAGCAAATATATTGGATTGAGCACTGGTGTAAGCCCAACATAGGAACACTCTTCGGGTAAATATTTCTCCGCCCAGGCAGCAACCGGTTCTTTAAGCGGTGATGTCTCCATTAAGACCGCTCCTGGCTTCATATGGGGGGCGATAGCCTCGATCATTGTTTTAATTTCATCCATCGGGATGGAAAGTAAGACCATATCGGATTCGGAAATTGAAGCCGAGAAATCTTCTACCAGTTCATCCAGAGCACCTTGTTTCAAAGCCTGCTGGACGACATACTGATCTGTGTCGATACCCACACGGTGAATATACTTCTTCTCATCTTTCAGGGCCAGTCCAATCGAGGTTCCAATCTGCCCAAGCCCAATCAGTGTAAGGGTCTTCTTCATATTTTCTCACTCACAAATTATCATCTGCAGATTGCAGATGGCTCAATAAAATGTCTTTATCATCAGCCGCCAAATTACCCTGCATATCCTGATGCCGCCGGATCAAGTCCACAGTCCGGGAAGAGGAACCGGCTCGTGCAGCCATTTCCGCACCCCATGCCGGGTGATGTACTGCCACTGCAAAAATACGCCTCCAGTCAGAATGATTTTCATGTCCCCATCTGTCAACTACCTGGGGGAAAATAGTTTTACCCAGCACAATCAAGACTCTATCAAATATCCTGAGCGAATGTTGGACTTTACCAATATCATGCATCAATGCTGCTTTGAGTAAGTCGCCGTTCTGAATACCCCGCTCGAGTAAACTCCGATAGACCTGATAGCTGTGCCTTTGTTCGCTTGTCTGCAACTGTAAGAACAGATCCATCTCACGTTTTGACAAAACACCTCGTATCTGTTCAATCACCTCATCTTCAAGGGGGTTTGCACTGAGCACATTCCAAAATTGCTGTGTGCGATACAGGATCCTGACCACGTCTTATCCCACCAGCAGATTGAACAAAAGCCTCAATGGCGGTCCCAGGATGAAGCCGAGCAGGTCCAGACCAAGATACGGCCCGGCAATGAACAAAACCAGCAGGATCATCGGTCCGTAAGGTCGGATGCGATCAAAAGTCGCTTCCAGGTTTGGGGGGAGAAAATAATATAATATCTTCTCTCCATCGAGCGGAGCAACCGGGATGAGATTGAACAGCATCAGGATCAGGTTGATAAAAATAAATTCCCCTAATAATTGAGGCAGGGTCGGTAAGATTGCTCCACCGCTCAGATACATATCCCCAATCGCCAGTAATCCAATCCGAAATGGGATGGCTGCAATGATAGCCATCAGCAGGTTGGACATCGGCCCCGCCAGGGAGACCAGCATCGTGCCTGCTGGGGTCCGTCTTTCCAGCGCGTACGGGTTGACAGGTACGGGTTTTGCCCATCCAAATCCAGCAACGATCAACAGTAAAGACCCCATCGGATCCAGGTGGGCAAGTGGATTGAGTGTCAAACGACCGTACATACGCGGTGTATCATCACCCAGCTTGTCGGCTGACCAGGCGTGGGCAAACTCGTGGACTGAAAAAGCCGTCAGAAGCACGATAATTCTGGCAATCAGGGTAGGGATGTCGAGGTTTCCAAACATTAATTATTCTCCGGAACTGGATTATACCATTTAAGGATCAATGGACTTTTAGACCTCGTTCGCACCTGACGACCACCCACATGTTATAATGCCCGCATGTTACCTGAGCTTCACCTTGATGATATCGCCCGGTTGCGAAAACCACACCCGTGTGGAAGTTATGAGTGGAAGATCACACGGTTAGGAGCGGATATCGGTATGGAATGCCTGGGTTGCGGACGTAGAGTACTGCTTCCCCGCCGCAAACTGGCTCGGCGAATAAAAACCATTCGCACGGAGAAATCCCCGGATGTTGAAAACTGATTCAAAACCACACATACTTTTTTTGTTTTCAGATACTGGCGGCGGTCACCGCAGTGCATCCGAAGCGATCATCGAGGCATTAGATCTTGAATATGGAGATCAGGTAACCACCGAAATGGTGGATATATTCAAAGACTACTCCCCCCGTCCCTTAGATAGGGTACCAGAACTATATCCGAAGATGGTCAAACGGCCCAACGCCTGGGCGTTTGGTTATCATCTCAGTGATGACCCCAGGATGGTGAAAGCATTATCAACGAGTGCATTACCTGTCATGAAAAAATTCTACATGGAAATGCTGGATGAACATCCATGTGACCTGATCGTATCTGTGCACCCGATTCCTAATAAACCGATCTTGAAAACCCTGGGGAGTGACCGTCCACCCTACGTTACAGTAGTGACGGACATGATCACCACACATGCTGCCTGGTATGATCCAGACACAGATGTATGCGTCGTGCCAACGGATACAGCCCGCCAGCGTGCTATTGAAGTCGGTGTGCATCCAAAAAAAATCAGGGTAATTGGATTGCCCGTTGCTGACCGTTTTTGCCGACATGACAGATCGGCGAATGAAATCCGCGCAGAATTAGGCTGGCCGAATGATCTACCTGTCGTGCTGATCGTCGGCGGGGGTGAAGGGATGGGACCCCTGGAAAAGACCACCCAGGCAATCGCAGATACTGGCCTGGATCTGGCTATAGTCGTCATTACCGGACGGAACAAAGAACTCAAGAGAAAACTTGAGTCGAAGGACTGGCCAGTGCCCACCCTTGTCTATGGGTTTGTTAATGAAATGCCGGAATTTATGAAAGCAGCAGATATTTTAGTCACCAAAGCTGGTCCAGGGACAATCAACGAAGCACTGAATGCCGGGTTACCGATGGTTTTATACAGCCGTCTGCCGGGTCAGGAAGAAGGCAATGTTGACTTTGTCGTCAGCACCCGGACTGGTGTCTGGGCACCCAAACCGAACGAGATCGCCGACGTGATCCGGAAATGGGTGACCAAGCCGGAAGAGCATGCTAAAACTGTACAGGCTTGTAAAATCCACGCCAGACCTCAAGCTGCGCGGGAAATCGCCCACCTTTTGATAGATACCATTCAACATCACGATCCCAATCATCCCACCATACCCACAATAGAATGAGCAAGCGTCAGCTACCGGTCGCCGTAATTTGGTTCTCATCGGTCCTCTTGGTGCTGAGCGCCTGTAATATGCCGAGAAATACACAGCAGCCCCAACTCGACTCAACCGATGCTTACAATACCGTTGAAGCCAGGCTGNNCCCTGGTAGAAGACACACCGACTCCCAGGATGATCTCAAATAACGGAAATACCCCTGAACCAACATTTGCCCAAACACTCTCCGGGGTGTGTGATTGGGCTGTCGCCGGCTCTCCGCAGATGGATATCACCATACCGGATGACACCCAGATGGTCCCAGGGGAGGCTTTCACGAAGATCTGGCGAGTCACGAATAACGGCAGCTGCATCTGGACAACCGAATACCGGTTCGTCTTTTTCTCCGGTGATCAGCTTGCCAGCACCCAAATTATCCAATTGAACGATCCTGTAAAACCTTCCGACGAAATTGACCTGGTTGTAGAAATGACAGCCCCACAGGAAGCTGGAACCTATCAAAGCAATTGGAAATTACAAAACCAGCAAGGTGAATTTTTCGGGATCGGGCCTAATGGAGCTTCACCATTATGGGTTCGCATTGAGGTCATCGATAATAATACTCCTACCGCCCAAATCTTGCCCACCATCACTTCCACCCCAACTCCCTCGACAATGGTGAGTGGTGATGTGCTCATTCGGGCTGGACAGTTACTGGACCTGGATACACTTCAGATCAAAGAGGACAGTGCGGATCTGGGATTTACATCCAAAGACGATACAAACCTCCCCGCATACCAGTTTCAACCGCGAAATAATGCAAAAATTAATTTGTTTGGAAGTGCCCGCCCAACCTTGAACGATTGCAAAACCGCATCCTTAAGCAACCAGCCAATCGAATTGCCTGGAAATGCATTGGGGTTCTATTATTGTTATTCTACTGATTTAAGTCTTCCAGGTTGGTTCTATCTCGATAACCTGGATACCGAAGAAGACTCCCTGTACCTGGTGATTCACACCTGGCTTCAACCCTGAGACATCCATGAGCACCTTGTATATCGTAGCAACTCCGATCGGCAACCTGGAGGACCTGAGTCCTCGTGCGCAGCGGATTTTAAACGAAGTCAATCTGATCGCTGCGGAAGACACCCGTCAATCTCGTGTGCTGCTGAACCATTACCAGATCAACACCCAAATGACGTCCTATCATGAACATAATGAAGCCAAGCAAGTTGAGTTTATCCTCGAAGCGCTAACACAGGGAGATGTTGCCCTGATCTCTGATGCCGGGACCCCAACGGTCAACGATCCAGGCTATCCACTGGTCAGAGCGGCTATTCAGGCCGGGTATAAGATCTCACCCATACCGGGTCCAAGTGCCCCGATCGCTGCCCTGACAGCGTCCGGCCTCCCGACCAACGCATTCCTGTACCTGGGATATATCAAACGAAAAAATTCCGAGCGCGTCCAACAGCTTGAAGAAGTCAAAGATCAACCTCACACCCTGGTATTCCTGGAAACCCCTCACCGATTGCGGGACTCATTGGCAGACCTGCTTTCTGTTTTGGGAGACAGGCAGATCTGCATCGCCAGGGAGATGACCAAACTGTACGAAGAATTCATCCGGGGGACAATTTCAGAGGTCATCGATCAGCTGGAAGGCACCAATCCACGCGGCGAAGTAACCCTGGTGCTGGAAGGTAATACCTCCCCATCGCGGT
>JABAOG010014411.1_pt1 | contig 10260 bp, 6 predicted proteins | sample 7062131 | NCBI WGS metagenome assembly JABAOG01 (sample SAMN14538629, study PRJNA623070) | marine sediment metagenome | biome: marine biome [ENVO:00000428]; feature: marine pelagic biome [ENVO:01000023]; material: deep marine sediment [ENVO:00002113] | place: India: Arabian Sea | collected... | reverse complement strand
CCTGGCGCATTTCGGTCATGAGGTTGATGAGGAAGTGAACGTTGTGGGTGGTTAGGAGGATGTGGCCCAGGATTTCGTTGGCTTTGACGAGGTGGCGGAGGTAGGCACGGCCGAAATGCCGGCAGGTGTAGCAGGTGCAGTTTTCGTCAATGGGTTCGGGATCGGCCGTAAATTGAGCATTATTGAGGTTAAGACGGCCGCCCAACACCATCGCTGCCCCATGCCGGGCCAGGCGAGTCGGCAGGACACAGTCAAAGATGTCTATCCCACGAATGACGCCGTTGACGAGGTCTTCGGGGGTTCCAACCCCCATCAGATAGCGGGGTTTTTCGGCCGGCAAGATCGGTTTCAGGACATCCAGCATGGCGTACATATCCGCCTTGCTTTCCCCAACCGACAGACCGCCAATGGCGTAGCCGGAAAAATCAAGCGTCATCAGGAAGCGGGCGCTTTCCTCCCGTAAATCGGGGAAGATGCCGCCCTGGACGATACCAAATAAGGCTTGATCCGGCCGTGTTTGCGCTTCCCGGCAGCGCTCGGCCCAGGGGTGAGTCCGGCTCAACGATTCTTTGACGTACTCATAATCATCCGGCGGCGGGCATTCATCAAAGGCCATGATGATGTCGGCCCCCAGGTTTTCCTGGATGGCGACACTTTTTTCGGGCGTAAAGCGATGGTAGGAGCCGTCAATATGGGATTGAAAGGTAACGCCGTCCTGGTCCATCTTACGAGTGTCGCTCAAACTGAAAACCTGGAAGCCGCCGCTGTCGGTTAATATCGGCCCGTCCCATTGCATAAATTGATGCAGGCCGCCCAGGTCGCGGATCAATTCGTCGCCAGGACGCAGATAGAGGTGATAGGTGTTGCTTAAAACCAGGGTGGCGCCTAAGGCTTTCAAATCGGCCGGTTTCAGCGCTTTGACCGTAGCCTGGGTGCCAACGGGGGCAAACACCGGCGTCTCTAATATGCCGTGCGGGGTATGAAACCGGCCGGCCCTGGCCCCGGTTTCGGGATCGGTTGCAATGATTTCATATTCAAACATTGAGGAGAATTATAGGAAATCGGTCTTACAAACTCAACCTCTGGTTAGAACGGCCAATTTGTAGTCATCGCAGGTAAATTATGGTAATTATTGAAGCATGGATCGATTTACGCCGACTGCCCCCAAACCGACCAAACTCCAAAAATCAATCAATGACTTCCGCGCTGCCCGAAACAGGGCCGCAATGGAAAATATTATTGACCGTTTAACCGGAAAATCTTCTGAGCTTTTATCTTATTATGATGTGATTCAGAAATTGAAAATTGTTAATCAGACCGAACAAGGCGTACAGGATATTCCATTGGAGGCGATTGTGGGCAGTGTCGGCCGTTATACTGATTTCTCGCGCACCTTCCTGCCCATGCAGGACAATGACGCTACCCGGTGGGCGAGAGTAGCGGCCGTTCCTTTTAACGAACTGCCCCCAATTGACGTTTACCAGATTGGCAATTCTTATTTCGTTTTGGATGGCAATCACCGGGTATCGATTGCCCGCCAGCGAGGGATGAAGTTTATTCCGGCTGAAGTTACTGAAGTCCGAACCAGAGCGCCGCTGCCACCAGATGTCAGCCCGGAAAAGTTGATCTTGCAAGCGGAATATGTAAGCTTTCTAGAAAACACCAATTTTGACAAACTCCGGCCAGATGCAGACCTGCGGGTGAGTGTCCCGGGTCAATACCGCAAACTCGAGAATCATATGGAGGTCAATCGCTTCTTCATCGAGATGAATGAGGAACGGGAGCTATCAGATAAAGAAGCCGTTACCCGCTGGTATGATGAAGCGTACTTACCGGTGGTAAAAGCTGTGCGCGAACAGGGTGTATTACGGAGTTTTCCAAACCGAACGGAGGCCGATCTTTATATCTGGATATCTGAACACCAGGCCCAACTGCGGAACGAATTGGGCTGGCAGGTAAGGCCAGAAGTGGCAACGGCCGATCTGGCGGCTCGTTTAAAACTCAACGAGGAAAACAATATTGCCCAACTTAGCAAAAGATTGGGTCGAACCGTCCTCAACCTGGTTATACCTCAAGATTCAAAGGCTCCAACGCAAAGTTGGTCGCAATCGAAAGTAGTCGCCCGGTACAGCGACCGTTTATTCGCTGATTTGCTCGTTGTTTTTTCAACGTCCCACCAAAATCAGGCTGCACTTGATCAGACCATCACCATTGCCCGGCGGGAAGATTCCAGATTACATGGCCTATACCTGTCAACCGGGGAAGCTGGAGCAGAACTGAAGAGCAAGTTTGAAAATCAATGCCGATCGGCAGGTGTTGACGGCCGCTTAGCCATCCAGATTGGCGATCCCGTTGAATTGATTTGTCGCCATGCCAGATTAGCTGATTTAATCATTTTCGGCCGTCCCACCGAAAATGATGCCAGTCTAGAAGCTGATGAATTGCTTTTCTCCCTTATTCGTCAATCGCCCCGTCCTATTCTGCTCGCGATAGAAACGGCCGCCCCATTGGAAAACATTCTACTGGCCTACGACGATGGCATAAAAAGCAAAGAAGCTCTTTTTGCCGCCGCCTATATGGCCGAAAGGTGGCAAGCTTCTATATCTGTTGTGATGGCCCCGAAAGAGAACAACCCAAACGAACAACTTGCTGAAGAACATGCACGCCGCTACCTGGAAATGCACGAGGTGGAAGCCGATTACCTGATTTGTAAAAAAAATCCAGTAGATCTTATTGTAGAAACAGCCAGAGAGAAAAGCGCAGATTTAATTATTGCCGGCGGGTATAGCGAAGGATTTTTCGGCCGTTCTGGCTCTGGGAGCGTCATCAACCAACTGGCCACCCAATGGGAAGGCGCTTTGCTGATCTGCCCTTAGTTTACATAAACTTTAACGGCCAAAGCCAGGCCAGGAAGCCAAATCGCACCCTCATTTATTGAAAATCGGGGCGTTACCAGGAAACCACTACCAAACAACTTCTATAAGGATATTATTATGGTGTGGAATTATTCATCACCTGGTTGGAAAGGCTGGCATTTGACGACGTGATATGGCTGCTGCCGGCGGCAATTACCATACACATGGTTGAAGAAATGATCTGGCTGCCGAAATGGTCGCAGACGGCCGGATCGTGGCACAAGCCGGTCAGTTCTCGTCAATTCGCCTTTGCCTCAATTATCCTGATCATCGTTGCCTTTGCGCTAACCGCCGCGGCTGCTCGCTCTGGCAAGGGCGGGACGGCCGTCTATCTGACGCTGGGTCTGGCCTTGACGATGCTGCTCAACATTTACTTTCCCCATGTCGGGTCAGCCATTGCACTGAAGCGATATGCCCCTGGAATTGTGTCAGGCTTGATGATTAATCTGCCGCTGATGCCTTTGTTCGTCTGGCTGGCTTTGAGCGATGGTTATGTAGATGGTCTCTGGCTCTTGTTATCAGCGGCGCCGATGGTAATAACGGCCGCGCTCGGCTGGTCGTTGTTATTGTATACCGGTTCAATTTTGCTAAAATAATCCCAATTGCGTTTTATCGTTGAATCTTAGTCGCAGCCAGTCCTGTACAATTGAGAGAAAAATATGAATGTTACTATGAGTGCGCCCGGCACGTCTCCTCGCCTTGTAAACACCGGCAAATGGATTTACCATCCACGATGGGACTTAGCGTTCATCAGCCTGAGTGTTTTCCTGATACCTGTTCCCTATCTGACCTGGTTCCTCTTAAACCGGGTCTTTCAAATGAATGATAGCGATGCGCGGCAGGCGGTGAATCTGTTGGTATTTGCTGTTATTGCCGGACCGCATACCTATGCCACCTTCACCCGGACCGCACTCGATGTTAATTTCAGAGAAAAATATAGCGGTTTTGTCCGCTCTTCAATCTTTATTCCGCTTATTGTTGTGGTATTGGCCCTGGCAAATCTGACCCTGCTTCTGACCATATTCTTCTTTTGGGCTTCCCTGCATACCTTCCACCAACTCTCCTTTATCGTTGGGGCATATGAGCAGAAGGAAGGGGTGATTGAAAAACGGCCGCCGCCCTCCCTCCCCTCTCGTATCCTTGATTACGGCGTCGTTGTGACAGCCCTCTATCCAATCGCCGCCTACAGAATTGCAGTTTCTCAAGATTTTTCTATCGGACCCAATAATCTCAATGACATTATCCCCGATGTCTTCGAGCAGCCCTGGCTCTTCTATCTGGCGGCCGGAATTTTCGGAATTATTTTCCTGGGATTCTTAATGAAAAGCCTGATCGAAATCAGGCGCGGCACAGCTCACCTACCAAAGATTGTCTTTATCACCGCTTCGGGCATTATGCTCTTTTTAGTCCCCTCGCTTGGGAATCTGGATACCGCTTTTCAGGGGGTGAATGTCTGGCACTGCACCCAGTATCTGGCGATTACCTGGTATATTAACCGGCTGCGGGCCGAAAAAGGCGAAATGGATCAAATGCCCCTTATCAAACGCATCTCCGGAGCGGGACAGGCAAAAGCCTACTATGGATTCAATCTGGCCTTCACCCTCGGTACAGTCATCATCATTGGGCTGACATTTTTCTTGCTGCGGGATGTTGCCGGCGGCAAATGGGCTGATTCAACCTATGCTTTTGAAACGGCCTATTACACCGGGGTCCTCGGCTTTCTCTGGATCCATTACTATCACGACCACTTTTTATTCACAAAAACAGAGACTGTCCTACCTTAACCAATTTCACTAGGTTTTCAGACAATCATCCTGGTTATCTTTTGCGACAGATCTTCCGCCAGAAATGGTTTCTGAATCCAATCAATGAGACCCTGCTCTAACAACTGCCTGGATTGATGGTTGAGGGGATAACCGGTTATAACCAGAAATTTGATTTCAGGCGCAATATATTGTAGTTCCTGGTAGAGTTCTACCCCACCCATGCCAGGCATGACAATATCGCTGATAACCAGATCGATTGAATTTCTGTTATCCATGAAAAGTTCGATTGCTTTAAGACCATTCTCGGCCGGTATTACCTCACAACCCAGCATGTCCAACATCTCTTCTGTTGATTCCCGGGTAAGCGGGTTATCCTCAACTAATAAAACTTGAATAGTTCGGCCGATTGTTTGGTCTATGTGGCCCATTACGGCCGAAACTTCCGGCTTTACTGAAACTGTGGGTAAAAACAGGGTAAAGGTTGCGCCCTTGTTTACCTGGCTTTCAACAGTGATTTCGCCTTTATGCTGTTTAACAATGCCATAGACTTGAGCCAATCCTAACCCCGTCCCTTTGCCCGCCCCTTTAGTTGTATAAAAAGGTTCGAAAATGTGTGGCAAATCATTAGGGTGGATGCCATCACCTGTATCGCTAACCTGAATGGTTAGCCAATCTCTTTGTGCCAGGGCCGAATCAGCCGCCAATCCATGCGGCGGATCACTATTCCTAAGTTGAAAGGTCAAAGTACCGCCATCAGGCATGGCATCACGAGCATTTAAGGCCAGATTCAAGAGAACCTGTTGCAGCCGACTTTTATCAGCATTAACCACATCGTTACCTGATTCATGGATAAATTCGATCACAATTGAAGATGGTAAAGTCCGTTTGAGCATGATAATTACGTCCTCAATGAGCATGGCCACATCAAGGGCTTGACGCTGCATAATTGTCCGACGGCCGAAGTCGAGAATCTGCTCTATCAACCGGACAGCATCTTTAATCTGATCCTGGATGACGGTTAGATATTCATTTCGTTTTTCTATTTGCGGCCGTTTTTGGACAATCTGGCTGTAGGTCGAGATAATGCTCAAAATATTTCGGAAGTCATGGGCAATGCCGGAAGCTAATTGTCCAACCGTTGCCAGCCGGTCTTGTTCCCGTATAAGTTCCTGTTGGTTTCTTTCCAGCGTAACGTCTCTAATAACCAAAACCCAATTTTGAGAAGACACCGTTGCTTTTTGAACACTACAGACGGCCGCTTCAAATATTTTCTGCGGTTCTTCAACCACTAACTCCTGCCACCCGTCTCTGGCTTCGTTTATAAAAGCTTCAATTGGGATGTTTCCTAGCTGTCTTAACCGGTCTCCTTCATTGTGATCGGGAGACAGAACATCTAAGAATTTTTGAGCGGTCTGGTTTGCTAACCTTATTTGATACCCTTCATCCAATAAAAGGACCCCTTCCGGAACAGTCTCAATAATGCCATTTATCCGCCGCGAATGTTCGCGGGATTGGTCTAAAGCCTGTCGTAAATTCTCTTCCGAATCTTTAAGTTGATTAATATCATCTTCAGTTTTTTGTAATATAGCCCGGGTTGCTACGCTCCCAGCCATTAGCAATACTGAAATAATGATGAGTCGATCTAAGTCTGCTACAAACGTTTCATCGAGCCAAACGACAACTATCAGAGAGACGATACCAATAACAGTGAAAATAGGAATTGACCGCTTTCCAAATAATAACCCACCAACAAGAATTATGATTGGATAGGCAACCACACCAGGATCGCGGATGCCGGCCCCATCTACCAGATTGTAATGGGCCATATAGAAAACCAGGATTGATATGATTATTCCTGATAATGTGAAGTGTTCCCGCCGGCATAACCATAATGTTGGTAAGCAAAGAATTGAAACCAGGAAAAAGATGATGGCTGGATCGTTTGACACATAGAAAAATACATTAATAAAACCGAATATAGCTGCAGCGACCAATGTTATGATGATAATGCTGGAGAGTATACGTCTGCGTTGTTCCTTTTCGTAGGCAGGGAGGTCTAATGTATTTTGAGAAGATAATAACTCATTAACATTCATCATTGAGTAGTATAGAATATTCGGCCGTTTTATTCCATCCACATTCCAGGTCAAAATTCAATTTTTGACAACAACGCTATCCTTTGCTAACATTCCTTAACAATTGAATATTTTTACATGCTTCTTATCCAGAGAGGTGGAGGGACCGACCCGATGAAGCCTCAGCAACCGCCACGTGCTTTTACCTTAAAGCTGGTGGAANNAATTTCGGCAGAAGTGAGGACCTTTTTTCAAAAGGGATCTTCTGAAAGATGAGAGGAGTGGCGTGAAAGAAATAAATAGATACCAAACGCCTCTTCTACACTTTTAGAAGAGGCGTTTTTTTGTTTAGAAACGGCTCTTCGCTTTTATTGTAAATGCAGAGGAGATTGCACAGAATGTTAGGTACACTTGAACAAAAAACAATATCTGAAACTACCCTGACCGAAAGGCCGGTCGGGCTGCCGACGAAGGCCGTTCACGGCCGAATTGAAGACCGCCGCACCCAGGCTAACCATGCATTAGTGACGCCGGTGGTCCAGACGGCAACTTATACATTTGAGAACACGGCCGATCTATGTAACTTCATGGAGGCCAAGATGTGGGGGACGGATCCGGCCATGGCTGAACGGGGTGAATACGGCCGGTACGGCAATCCGACTGTCCAGGCCGTTGAAAAACGGCTGGCAGCCCTGGAAAATGGCGGCGACGCCCTGCTCTTCCCCACCGGTATGTCCGCCATCACCAATATTTTGCTGTCCATGCTTTCGGCCGGCAGCCATGTCATCTTCACTGATGACTGTTATCGCAAAACCCGCAACTTTTGTCAGACCTTCCTCAAGCGGCTGGGCATCGAATCGACCCAAGTGGAAATGGGCGACTACGATGCCTTGGAAGCGGCCATCCAGCCCAACACCCGCCTGATTATCAGCGAAAGCCCGACCAACCCTTATTTACGGATTGTTGACCTGGAACGGCTGGTCGCCATTGCCCGCGAACATCGAGTCAAGACGATGATTGACGCCACCTTTGCTACGCCGATCAACCAACGGCCGTTAGATTTCGGTATTGACCTCGTCGTCCACAGCGCCACTAAATATTTCAGCGGCCACAACGACATCATGGCCGGGGCGGTTATTGGGGAAGCGGGACTGATCCACGCCTTACGGCAGAGCCAGGGCGTCCTGGGCGGTATCTTAGACCCCCACGCCGCTTCTCTCCTGGAACGGGGCCTGAAAACGTTGGCGCTGCGAGTGGTCCAGCAAAACCAGAATGCCCAGGCAGCGGCCGATTTTCTGGAGCAGCACCCCAAAGTTGAAAAGGTCTGGTATCCAGGGCTGGCCTCCCATCCCGATCACAGGGTTGCTCAAAAGCAGATGGCCGGGTTTGGCGGCGTGGTCAGCTTTGAAATTGCGCCCAGAGAAGGCGAACGGCCGTTAGATACCACCTCTCGCTTTATCGACGCCATGCAAATTCCTTATATCGCCCCCAGCCTGGGCGGCGTCGAAAGCCTGATCGAGCAGCCGGCCTTGATGTCCTTCTACGAACTCTCGACCGAAGAACGGCTGGCCATTGGTATCAAGGACAATCTCGTCCGCTTCGCCATCGGCATTGAAGATACGGCCGATCTCCTGGCTGACCTGTCTCAAGCATTAGCCCAGGTATAAAGCGTAATTCGTAAGGCTTTCTCTTCAACTACTTTGCGTAATACAGAAGACCTGTATCACCAATTCATTACGTTTTACGCTTTACGATTAAGCTTTACACTTCTCTCATAACTTTCAATATTACTATAGAGGATCCTAATGACATTGGTAATGAAATTTGGCGGCACGTCCGTTGGCAGCGCCGAGGCCATTGAACGGGCTACGGGATTAATCCGCCACACACTAGAAAGTTATCCCCGGGTGGTGGTGGTTGCCTCGGCCATGAGCGGTGTGACGGATTTGCTGCTCAAAGGGGCGAATACGGCCGCCGCCGGTGATGGCGTGATTTATCTGGAAGTGGCCCTGGCCCTGCGCCAGAAGCATGCCGAAGCTATTGAGGCCTTGCTGCTTGAAGGGGCTGACCGCAGCCAGGTTTCGGCCGAAATTACCCGTCTTCTGGATCGCTTTGAAGCCCTTTGCAAAGCCGTCCACATTCTGGGCGAACTGACCCCCCGCGCCCGGGACGCGATCAGCTCCATGGGCGAGCAGATGAGCATTCGCCTGGTGGCTGCCTATCTGCGCCAGGTGGGCCAACCGGCCGAAGCCGTTGACGCTACCGATTTGATTCTGACCGACAGCACCTTCCAGGCGGCCGTCCCCCGGATGGCTGAAACGACAAAAAGGACCGAAGCGCGATTGCGACCGTTACTCAACAACGGCGCCGTCCCTATTGTCACCGGCTTCATCGGCCAATCGCCAGATGGGGTAACAACGACGCTGGGCCGGGGCGGTTCCGACTACAGCGCTGCTATACTGGGACAGGCTTTGAAAGCCGATGAAGTCTGGATCTGGACCGATGTCGATGGGGTGATGACGGCCGATCCCCGCTTTGTCCCCAACGCCCGCACCATCCCGACACTGTCTTACCGGGAGGTGTCAGAACTGGCCTACTATGGCGCGAAAGTGCTCCATCCGAAGACAATTCGGCCGTGTGTTGAGAACGGCATCCCGCTGCGAATTAAGAACACCTTTAATCCCGACCACCCCGGTACGGTCATTGTCAGTGATGAGGAGGCTGAACAGGGGGATATCAAGGCGGTGACGGCCGTTAAAAATCAGAGCCTGGTCACGATCGAGGGCCGGGGCATGATGGGCGTGCCCGGTATCGCCGCCAGAGCATTTGGGGCGGTAGCAGGGATTCAGGTCAGTGTTCTGCTCATCACTCAGGCTTCCTCGGAGCAGTCTATCTGTTTTTCCATTCCCGAGGCAGTGGCGGGTCAGGTGACGGCTGCCCTGGAAAATCAGTTTGTTGAAGAGCTGGCACGGCGGGATATTGACCGCATCTGGGCCGAACAGCCTGTTTCAGTGATTACGATTGTCGGGGCCGGGATGCGGGGCACACCGGGCATCGCCGGGCGCATATTTACGGCGCTAGGGAATGCCGGGGTCAATGTCCTGGCTATTGCCCAGGGGTCGTCGGAGTGTAGTATCAGTCTGGTTGTGGATGGCGGCGAAACGGCCGAGGCTGAGTTAGCTGTTCATGAGCTGATCATAAATGGAGACGGATAATGACTGATGAATTTATTTGTAATACCCCAAAAGTAAGAAAATTTATTCGAGAAATCCAGGTCATCATCGCCAATATCCCCTCGTTACCTGAGCGGTTGGCTGCGATCCGGCCGTTATTCTCCGAAGTCATGAACGATCCCGATTGGCTGCCCGATGAATTTCGCCAGACTTATGAGCAGGGCGGCATGGGCAAGGGGATTGCCAACTGGCTCCTGTACCGCGACCTGGGAGGCACTTTATCCCTTTCGGCGCTGGTCTTGCCCCATGGCGCGGCGACGCCGGTTCACGA
>JABAOG010005879.1_pt1 | contig 10261 bp, 8 predicted proteins | sample 7062131 | NCBI WGS metagenome assembly JABAOG01 (sample SAMN14538629, study PRJNA623070) | marine sediment metagenome | biome: marine biome [ENVO:00000428]; feature: marine pelagic biome [ENVO:01000023]; material: deep marine sediment [ENVO:00002113] | place: India: Arabian Sea | collected... | reverse complement strand
CGCCGACGTAGATGGGATAGCCGACGTAATCGGAGTGGCGCTTGACGATTTGTTTGAGTGTCCACTCGTTGGTGAATTCTTGGGCGTCATTCTTGAGTTTGATATGAATTTCGGTGCCCCGGTCCTCTTTTTCGGCCGATTCCACCACAAACTCATCACCGCCGCTCGAAATCCAAACGGCCGCTTCGGCGTCTTTATGGTAGCTGCGAGAAACGACCCGGACTTCTTCGGCCGCCATAAAGACCGAATAAAAACCAACCCCGAACTGGCCGATTATCTCCGAAGGTTTGGCGTCGCTCTCCTGAACTTTCTTGAGAAATTCTCTGGCGCCCGACTGGGCGATCGTTCCCAGATTCGTAACCAGCTCTTCCCGGGTCATCCCAATGCCGCTGTCCTTAATAACCAGCGTCTTTTCCTCATCTTCTTCACCAACGACATCAATGTGAATCGCCAGTTCCGCTTCCGGGTCGAGGACGTCCTGGTTGGTCAACATCTCGAATTGCATCCGGGTCAGGGCGTCGGATGCGTTCGAGATTAGCTCCCGCAAAAATATCTCCCGTTCTTTGTAAAGTGAATGGACAAGGATGTCCAACAGCTGCCGAATTTCAGCTTTAAATTGATAGGTTGTTTCTTCCGCCATGAATAATCCTCCTAATTGATGGAACGCAACCATCCTGGTTGCTGTTTGTAGGCACGGATGCCTGCGCTCCAGGCGCTATCTTTTGTTGTTCAAGTATTGCTTGGCTACCTACTATGATAACTGACTTTTGTAAGAGAGACGTAAGAAGAACGTAAAACGTAAAACGCAAGCGCTGAAATCATTACATTTTACGTTTTACGAATTACGCTTAACGCATCACACTTTATCTACTGCGAATGACATAAGCCGCCGCCCCAATTAGGACCAGTCCAATGCCTACATACAATATCCAGGAAGAGGCGCTGGCGGGCGTGCCATTATCACTTCCGTTGCCGCCGCCAGAGATGGGCGTGCCTGCATCCGGGTTGACCGGTGGTTCGGTCGGGGTGGCCGACGCTTCCGGTTGGGAGGTAGGCGTGTCGCTCGGTGGAAGCTCGGTAGGTTCTTCGGTGGGGGTATTGGTTGGTTCCGGCGGCGCTTCGCGTCGCGTTGGAGACAGAACTTGTTGTTGATACTGCTTCTTCAACCGTTGGTTCTTCAGTAGGCGTTGCGGTGGGCTGCGGGGTGCAAACCGGGTTGGGGGTCGGTTCCCACAATGGGCCGGGGGTGGGGGTTGCGCCGTCTATTTCCGGCGGCTCGACGATGGGAACGAGTCCGGTATAACCCTGGACGGTAACAGCCTGGTTGGCGACCCAGCCGGTTTCATTGTCCGGTAACTGAATTAACCACCAGGTCGCAAACTCGGCCCGACCAATAATCGGCCGGACCTCTAAAAATATCATGTTTGCTACCGGCTCATATTCCAGACCCGGACCCAGGCGCACATTTACCGTTCCCCGGGCCTGAACGGTTGGGGGCAGGCCGCACGGTTCGGCCGTCGCTTCATAGCCGCCCTCCGGCGTTATAATAACGGCCGTTACGGCCGTAGTTGGCGTTGCTGTCGCCGTTGGACCACCGCCGGAAGGGGTGCTTCCAGTTTGGGTGGTCGCAGTTGGTTGGGGTTGCCCGCCGCCGCCAGGGTCGTCAGTTGGGGGAGGCGGTGGTTGGCTGGTGTTTGTTGGTTGGGGGCCGCCCTCCGGCGTGGAAGTACGGCTCGGAACGGTTTGGTAGGCTACTTCGCCTACTACGGAGCCTACCTGGAACGGTAAGGTCATGATGGCGGCGATCAGGATAATTCCGGCAGCGACATAGATGAACAGTTTTTTCTTATTCATAAATTACCTCAAATATCTGGTCTTGTTGCAGATCAGTCGTAAAAGTTATCATCTGTCCCTCAATTGAAGTCGCCGCAGGTGTAGCCTGTTCAAACCGGGCCTGGGGCGGCAGGGTGATGGTAATGTGAAGGGGTTGGCTGCCAACACCGGCCTGTTTGTGAACCTCTAAAATATAATGATTTTTGCCGTCAATTTGCTGCACAATGCCTGGGGGCAGCTGGTAGGTGAAGTTAATAACGGCCGTTTCTCCCTGAGCTAAGAGTAAAAAGTTGTCAAAAATTGTGAAATTTCCCGGTTCATCGGTAACGACCCTGGCCTCGCCATTCCAGGGNNCGGGGTGTAGACCCGGAGGTAATTCCAGTAGCAGTCATTGATTAAATCTTCGTAACGGATGCCCGCAAAATAGGATGTCCCGTGGGTACACGCTTCCTGGCTCTCATCGGCCGGGACCTCATGCCGGTAAGTGAGGGTGACGGTTGCCTGGCCGGTGCTGTCATCGACCAGAATGACGTCATAATTTGTGGTCAGCTCAATGGCGGCGGACACCTTGTTGAAACCGAGGCTGGAATCAACTACCAGGAGATAATCACCATTGTGCCGCCTTGCCTGGCTGCCATCCCAGCCAGTTTTGGCCAAAACGGCCGCAACTTCCGGGTCGCGCATATAAATTTGTAAATGACGGCCGTCGGCGGCCATTTGAAGTTGTTGGAGCAGTTCAAGCGGGTCAAGGCTGCCCATATCGCTTTCAATTTTGGCCTGAATGGCGCTGGCAAAAGGACCCATAAAGGCCTTGCGGTCATTGACCCAGGCCCCGCCTTCATCATTGCCCGGTCCCCATTCGGCCCGCATTTCGTCAATAACATTATCAGCGGTGACAGTCTTGTCCAATTGGGCGACATAGACCGGGCCAACGCCCTGTAGGAGGTGCTGAACGAACTGCTGGTCGATGGCGATAGCCCCATCCACCGGAATGTCCTGGCCGTAGGTGTAGAGTTCCATCGCTTTTTCGGCCGAAACCGGAAAGTCAGCCCAAAAATTCGCGTCCCGGAACAAGAATAAGTCCATGCCCATAAAATCGGTAAAAGGTTGAGGCGGCAGGTCGTAGGGTTTCCCGGGTTGGTCAAAGGCGTCAATCACGTTGGCGTCGGTAAAAGTGATAGAGACAATCTGCCCAGAATCGACTACAAGTAGTCCGGCGCCGCTGATAAAACCGCCAGACGGCCGTATCTCATCCTCATTTTGAGCGATGATCAGGTACGACCTTCTGCCCTCGCTGCCCATTAACTCAGGCAGAATGAACGACAGTTGTAGAACATCCTGAGCCATTGGCAAATTTTGGTCAACCTGCTGCATGAGCGTGCCAAACCGGCCTGGAAATTTGTCAACCCTGGTCATTTCTGCTCTGGCAGCAACCACTTTATCCAGTGCCAGGGAAGCATTGGCAAGATTGGGTTCGGCCGTGTCAATAACAGCCAGTATTTGCGGAATTCTGGATTGGCCGGTGGTATTGTCCGCCTGCATCACACTCAGGACGGGGCTTAATCCCTGAATGGCATAGACTCCGGCTTCACTGCCGGCGTCGGCCATTTCCATTAATTCCGGGGCGTTGGACAAAACCGGGCCAATACCCGGCAGCCAGCCGAACAGGGGGGCGATGGCCACAAAGGGACCAGATTCGGCTTTCAGCGTCACAACATCTTGCCGGACCGCAACCACCAGGGCTTCGGCTTCGGCCGGGTCGGCATTGGTCAAGCCATTTTCGGCCAGGGCGCGGATTTCGGCTTCGTGGGAAAGGAGCGAATTGGCAGCCCGGGCGATGTTAAATATTTTGATAGCTCCGGCCAGAAGCACCAGGCAAATACCGGCAATAGCCAGCATCCTGGGCAGGGAGATCGGCCGTCCCGGGGTTTCGTCGATTTGATGCTCTACTGCGGTGTCGCTCATTCAATGTCCAGAATTAATTGATTAAGGTGATTGCGCTGTTTATTCAACCAACGTTTCAACAGCGCATATCCCCCGGTTCGACCAGGGAGACTTCACAAACCGGCCGTTCCTGTCTGTTAATGGTAATGAAGCCGGGCAAGTCGTCATTTGTAAGATGTTGTAAAAAGGGATAATCCCGGGCCAGTTGTTCCCGGTACCAATCAAATTGGAATAAGTTCCCATCTATCACTACCGAATCCGGCCGTTTTCCCTCGACATGGTGAAAATACCATAAGGCCGCAATCGATGGATCGCCGGCTGTTATCAGAACGGCATCATCCGGCACAGCTTCTAACAGCCTGTCTGCCACCGGCCGAACGGGCGCCGCCTTGTTGACATAGTATCCAGGTTCCGGCTGGCCCAAGTTTAACCAAAGTAGCATGAAGGGCAAAATGATTGCAGCTTTGCCGAGAAAATGCAAGCCAAATCCTAATATTACACTAAGCAGTAACATGGCCGGTAACAAGAGGACGACCGCATCGTTGGTCTGGTAGGTGAAGGCGTATACGGTGTAGAGAACGGCCGAAAAAAGGAGTCCTACCAATAAGCGGGGCTGGGTTTTGAAACGGCCGTAAAAGCCAACCATTATTAAGGGTAGCCCAATATAGCCAAACTGGGCCAGGAAGAGGGGTCCCCATTCCCGGACACGAACCGCCCATTCCGAAACGGGCAGCCCGAAGGGATTCGGCCGGTAAAGGCGGGCGCTGACCAGCCACCACCAGCCGGCGAATGTGTCCGGCCTGCCCCAATGAACCGGGCTGTTGGTCTGGGCCAGCAGGGGTAGAACCAGGAACGGGGTCAGACCAACCAGCAGGCCGCCTGTCAGCGGCAGCCAGCGGCGAGGGGGAATCATGATTAGACCTAGAGGCAGCAGCAGGAAGGCGGTCAGGTGCATGGTAACGGCCAACCCCCAGATAATTCCGGCCAGCAGTGTTGACCGATTATCCTGTTTTTCCCGCCCCAAAAGATAAACAAAAACGGCCGACAGGGCCACATTTAGCGCATACACTTCGGCGATAATGGCCTGGCTCCAGACCAGGGAACCGCAGGCGAAGGCTAACCCGGCTGAAATGGCGGGAATGAATTTCCAACGGCCGTCCGCCTGAAAAAACCAGGCCTTTTTAGCTGGATGGTGTCGGGCGACAACGGCCGTTACCAGGGCTGCCGCAATGGCAGTTGACAGGGCGGATAATAAATGAAAGCGGAAGGCGACCGGGCCAATGGGCAGACGGCCGAATAGATTCCCCAACAAAACATAGGTTGGGTAGCCGGGTGGGTGGGGAACGCCCAGGGTGAATGCGGCCGTTATCAGNNTTATCAGTTCCCCGCCGTCCCCACCGTAGTTGGCCCAGGTCAAATCGGGTTCAATAGTGATAAGGAAAACCAGGAACGTGATGATAAAAGTCAACAGGGCGGGGCGGCGGACGGCCGTTTTTAAGACGCCATCACCATTCTCATCCCCTGGTCGGCCGGATAGTGTCATAGCGCCGAAATGCGGGCTTGGAGGCGTTCCAGGTAGGCAGCGTATTTTTTATCCATTTCCAGCTTCCAATTATCAGGACGTTTTACAAGCCGTTCGTCAAGTCCCCTTGGAATCTCATACAAATATCGGAGCCATCTGATTACCCACCACATAAGCATTTGGAGATAATAAGTTTCGATCCGAATTTTACAGGCCGGTTCATTTGTCAGTTCGATATAGGTCTGAATGACAAATTCCCAATCCTCAGCAGAAACCTTTTCGTATTCTGGATGCGCCATCATATCTGCGATTTCAAATGCCGGGTCGCCCCAACCACTGTTTTCCCAATCCACAGAAACATACTGGTTTTCCTGTACAATGAAGTTGCGCCAGTTGGGATCAACACGGCACAGAGTCAGAATCGATTCTGGAAATACAGGTGGCTCCCACTTCTCAAACCAATTGAGCAGTTCATTTACAATTTCAGATCTGTCCTCAGTGGGTATTTTACCGGCATTCTCGAATACACGTGCCTTTCCTTGAGACCCGTTGCGAAAATTTACTACCGCATCTTCAAGCCGGTTATGTGTGCCGGTCTGTTTAAGGGAGTGGATTGAGGCGAAATGGGCCGTTATCATTTGCCAATCCAGCCTGCTTTTGGGGATGGATTGTGAGCGCGAACCTTCAATCCAGGTTTGAACGACCACCGGTAGGCTAAAATTATCTTCATCAAGCAAAATGGCTTCGGGGGCAATTGTAAGACCCGCTTCCCGCAAGGCGCGTAAGGCGACATATTCCCGCCTGGCCCTATTTCGTTCATCTTTTATAGTAAATTTGACCGCATAATCAAAATCGTCGCCTCTGACCCGGTATACTAAATTATTCATGCCCCCACTGGTGCTTTCAATGGCTAAACCGTTCCACGTCACCAAATCCAAAGGGCGATTTGTGTCAATGTAGTGGAGGAGTTTTTGAAATGAAAATGGTTTTTTTCTCAAGCTCATAGCGCCCCAACCATGTGCCTTTTAGCGAGCGCCTTTACCTCTAAAGACGGCCGGAATTGTCTTGAGCAAAATGACCACATCCCGCCACAAGGAGTAGTTTTCGATGTAGTCTATTTCCAATTGGACCCGCTTATCCAGGGGCAGGTCACCCCGGCCGTTTACCTGCATCGGCCCGGTGATGCCCGGTTTGATAGCCAGGCGGCGGCGATGCCAGTCATTGTAGAGGGCGACGATCCGGGCTTCTTCCGGGCGGGGGCCAATCAGGCTCATCTCCCCTTTGAAGACATTCCAAAATTGGGGTAATTCATCCAGGCTCCAGCGGCGCAGAAAACGGCCGAACGGGGTAATTCGCGGGTCATCGACCAGTTTGAAGGCCGGTTCTTCCAGGGATTGGAGGTCGACTAGCTCTTCTAACTGCTCTTCGGCATCATGACACATGGAGCGGAATTTAACGATGGTGAAGGGTTTACCGCCCTGACCGACCCGTTGCTGGCGAAATAGAATCGGGCCTTCGGAGGTTAGTTTTATCACAACGGCGATAAAAGGGCCTAATAAGAACGCGGCAGTCAGGCCAACCAGACTGCCACAGATGTCCATGGCCCGCTTACCGAGATAGTTGACGCCGCTGATGGTTGTTTCAAGGCCGCTGGCATTCCGCGAAGGGTTGACGGTTCCCCAGCCGTAGCCCATGCCAAGCCCGGTGGCGCGGACTGCCAATAGGAAGGGAGCAGCCAGGGCGACGGCCTTGTCTTTGGCCCAGGCTTTTATGACAAAGGGCACGGTCGTCAGGAGGAAGACGGCCGTTAAAGCCAGCAGCGGNNGTCAGGAGAAAGACGGCCGTTAAAGCCAACAGTGGCAGCCCGGCCCAGGGGGTGAAGAGCAGGGCCGCCAGCGCCAGGTAAATCAAAGCCATCAAACCCATTTGGATTTTCATCACCTGCGGCGTGTGCGAATCTTTGACGCCCTGGGTCGGGAAGCGGCGGACGACCTGGGCTTTCCAGTAACCGATGGTGAACTTTTTACGGAAATAGCCGGCCAGGGTGTGGCTGTGGAGGTGGCGCACGACGGCCGTTGGTTGAAAGACCATGCCATACCCCCGGGCCGCCAGCCGGAAGGATAGCTCCTGGTCTTCAAGGTAGGGAAAGGTCTCGTCAAAGCAGTTGTTGGCCAGCAGGACCTGGCGGCGATAGGCGGCCGAATAGGTGTCGATAAAGTCGATTCGCTCCTGCCCTTTCAGTAGGTCGTATTTGTCTTCATATTCCAGCTGGACGAAGCGGGCGACCAGTTCCGGCTGGCTGGTGCTATAAGTNNGTAAGTGCCCTTGGCGCCGATGATTTCCGGGTCTTCAAACGGCCGCACCAGATCCTCCAGCCAGTTGGGGGCCGGGAAACAGTCGGCGTCGGTGAAGCAGACAATCTCCCCGGCGGCGGCGTTAATACCGGCGTTACGAGCGGCAGCCGGACGGCCCCGATTTTGCTCCACTACCTCTGCTCCGGCCTGCCAGGCAATAGCGGCCGTGTCATCCGTCGAGCCATCATCGACCACGATAACTTCGTAGTCGCTGAGGGGCAGGGTCTGGTTGCGTACCGCTTTGACACAGTCGCCGATAGTGCCGGCGGCGTTATGGGCTGGAATTATGACCGAAATCATAGATAAATTTAGTTGATGAGTTGGCGGGTTGATTTTGGCGTCATAATCAACTAATCAACCACTAACCCTTTATTTCCGAATAACCGATACACTGCCCAGAACAATCTGGGGCATGACCACCACGAGGTGATAAACAATGGCATAACTTAGTATAGCTGCGTTGTCCGTCAGGCCAAATTGATTCAGCATGAATACGACGACGCCTTCAAAAATACCAACGTTGCCGGGGGTGGAGGCGGGTATCAGGCCGATTATGAGAGAAAGGTGAAGCAGAGTCGCTTCCTGGAGGCCCAGGGGGAGGTTGAAGGCTGAAAAGAGGATGAAGGGGGTTAAGATGGAGAGCAGCATGATAACGGCCGATACAAACAACAGAATCAATAACTGCCGGGGTTGTCTCAAAGCCGACAGCCCGGTCAGCCCGGCCACGATTAGCCGGAACAGAGGCCGTTGGAGCCGGTTAGGCAGTCGCTTAATGATTCGTCCGGCCAGTTTCGTAATTCGCTCCCGGTAATAGGCGAAGATGAGCAGCAAAATGAGCAGGGAAACGGCCGTGGCCGCCATCACCATCCCCCGGCGGGCCAATGAGAGCGAAGGCGGCAAAACAACCGTCGGCAGCAGCAGGAACAGGGTTAGTACGAGGATGATGATATCGAGTGTTTTTTCGACCACCAGGGTGCTCAACCCCTGCACCTTATCAATGCCTGTCTCGCTTTCCAGCTTAAGGACCCGGGCCAGGTCGCCGACCCGGATTGGGCTGACAGCGTTGATGAACTGGCCCAGGATGAGGGGCCAGAAGAGGGTGGTAACAGATGGGTTGTCTGGTTTGGGTTCGCCGTTGTTATGGGAGCGGCCGTTATTGATGAACAACAACTGCCAGCGCCAGGTTTTGGTCAGAATCGTGATTAAAATGACTGTCACGGCCAGGAGAATATTGCCTGACCGGGCCTCGGCCAACGCTTCCTGAATATCGCCTGGTTGGATGTCGCGGGTGATAAGCCAGATGCCCAACGCTCCTGCTAACAGGCCCAGAATCAGGCGCAGCCAGGGGATTTTTCTTGTTCGAAGCAGGGCAGAGGTCATGGATAAAGGTTAATTGTTCAATTGTTATTTGAATAAGCAGGCAGGAACGATAGCAGGGGAAAGATTATTATGCAAGCTGTTGAATAGTTGGTTTTGGGTTGGATGTTGGACAATTTGCCAGACTTGTGATGAGCAGCGTCGAATCATTGTCCTACGAAATGCCTGGACGAATGATGATGGTTGAGGGATCGCCCAACAAGCCAAAGGTATCATTGATTTCCCGCAGGCTCGGAGCGCTGACATCAAGGCCGAGCTTGGCATTTCTAACGGCATCGCCCATCCGAATAGTCTCCGGGTTGTGTAGTTCGTTGACGAGGTTGATGCCAAAGGGGGTCTGGCTGGAGGAAAGAGTCAGGCTGGTCGCGGAGACAATGAGAACCGGGCCGCCATCATGGAGCAGGAGGTCTTCTGAGAGGGAGGTGAGGCTGGGGTGGGCGAAAAAGCCAGTTAAGCAGGTCAACTGCATGACGATGGGCGGCGGGCCGCTCGATTGGAGACCGCTGACGGCTTCGGCCGAAAAAACATCTTCCTGGCCCCAGCGGTCGAGGCTGCCATGACCGGTGTAGTTGACCAGCCAGGCGCCCTGGTTCCAGGCCGCAGTCAGCTCCCCGGCGGTCGCGCCATAAAGCTTATCGGCCGCTGTCTCATCCAAAACACTCTGTTGCAAGACCCGGTCGCTGACATTTGAAAATTCGGGGCTGGTCCCATCGGCCGCAAAGAGAATACGGCCGTTGGCCTGGCCGCTCTCATAAGCCAGGGTGCGGTCGATCAGGTTGGCGACAGCCTCTCTGGAATCAACCGGCCAGCGGCCGACGGCCAGCTCCGGCCAATAATCGCCGTTGATGTCGGCCAGGCGGGTATCGCTGACTGTTTCGCCGCTGTAACTGACGGGGACAATGAGAGAGGGAACGACATTCCGGGGGCCGTTCCCCAGGTAGCCGCGATAATCATAGGTGGCCTCACCCACCAGAAACAGATAACGAGGCTTTGGCTCGGCCCAATTTTCCACCGTGTAGCGGACAAACTCGGTGATAGCGTGAGGGGAAGGACGGCCGAACCCAAATTCATCATAAATTTCTTCAATGGGAACAACGGCCGATTCCAGGCCCTGGGCCTGCCGCGCTTCAACCAGGGGCGACAGGTCGGGGGCTAACTGTTCGGTGGTAATTATGAGCAAATCGGCCTGGTTTTCACTGTTGCGCCAGTCATTGTCCCGCAGCGGGGAGAT
>JABAOG010033241.1_pt1 | contig 10262 bp, 7 predicted proteins | sample 7062131 | NCBI WGS metagenome assembly JABAOG01 (sample SAMN14538629, study PRJNA623070) | marine sediment metagenome | biome: marine biome [ENVO:00000428]; feature: marine pelagic biome [ENVO:01000023]; material: deep marine sediment [ENVO:00002113] | place: India: Arabian Sea | collected... | reverse complement strand
AGCCATGAGCGGCCGTCTGAACAGCCAGACTTTTGGCTTCGAGTTTGCCCATACCATTTTGCCCGGTGCGCCAACCCCCGAGATAACGGCCATCACACCACCAGATAGAACCTTCTTAAAAGAACAGGGTATTCGTGATGAAGATTTTGTCCTCCTGTGGTGCGGAGGATATAACACCTGGACCGATGTCCACACATTATTTGCTGCTTTAGAGTGGGCGATGGCTCAAGATGCGTCCATTCACTACCTATCTGTCGGCGCCAGCACTTATGGTGGTCCCAACACCGTTTATGACCAGTTTCAGGCTCTTATTGCCGCCTCTCAATTTCAAGAGCGATACCATCTGATGGGCTGGCAACCATGGTCACGCATCAATCAATACTATCGGGCCAGTGATGCCGGTCTAAATATAGATGCCCTTCACTACGAGACAATTTATGGTACCCGGACACGTTTAGTAGAAATGATGGCGGCCGGATTGCCGGTCATCACGAGTCTGGGTTGTGAATTGAGTTACTTTTTACAATCGAAACGAGCCGGTTTGACATTTGAAGTAGAAGATTGGCAAGAATTGGGCCAACACATAGTATATTTAGCTCAAGATAAAAGCGGCCGTCTCGATCTGGCAAGAAAATCCTTGACCTGTGCTATGGATGACCTGTCTTTTTGCACCACAACAATTCCGCTAAGAAACTGGGTCAAAAACCCTCAAATAGCCCCCGACAGAAAAATGAATGACTTTAAGGAACAAGTAAAGCAGTTTGAGTTTCGCGCCCGCGCCGTGTTGCGCCACGCTCTATGGAAAATAGCCAACAAGGAATAGTGACTGTGATTGATCGCTTCATTCCAACCACCCTTTTTGGGCGCGATATAACGAAATTAAAGTTGCTCGCTCAAAAAATTGCCATAATTTTTGGTTTAGTAATGTTGAGCATATTACTGCCTCGATATTTACCATCTAGGCTTGTGCCCCTAATTTTAGCCTTGCCTCCTGCCGTTGCGTTTTTCCTGATTATTCTGCGATGGCCTGGTCTGCGGGTAACAGTGGTAATAGCGGCAGGTATGGTCGTGCCAATCTCGGTTGGTACTGGCAGTGGTTCCAGCCTCAATGCGGCCATGTTAGCCTTAGGTGGTATGGTCGCAGTATGGATGTTAGAACGAATCGTTCGNNATTGATTAGTCTCGTAATTGTCGCCGTTCTTTCTTTTGTGATTGGTCAATTACCCTGGTATACCTTGGCCGCCCAGGCCCCAATAGCAGCCCAACTAGGTGGGTTGGCGATTTTTATTTTATCAGCTATTGCTTTTGTATGGGTTGGCCACGNNCAGTGTATATATTTGGTAACATCATTCCCCAACTTGAACCATATGTTCAAAGATTGTTTCCTTATGGCTCAACGGGTAGTCTTTTTTGGGTCTGGTTAGCAGCACTTGTTTTTAGCCAGATGTTGCTTAACAACAAATTGAATATTCGTTGGCGTATGGCTTTGGGGTTGATACTTATAGGCATTCTTTATGTAAGTATATTTAAATTTCGAGCGTGGTCATCAGGTTGGATTCCCTCCCTGGCTGCAATTCTTGCCGTATTGTGGTTCGGCCGGCCTAAAATAGCCTTAGTGGCGACATTGGTTGCCGGAGTGATAGGAATTTTTGAGGCCCAAAGCTTTTTAAACAACCTGATTTGGATTGGTGATAATGCCTACAGTGCTAGCACCCGTTTTGAAGCCTGGCAGATAGTGGCCGAAATAGCAAAAGTTAGCCCTATCCTGGGGCTTGGCCCTGCAAACTACTATTGGTATACACCCCTATTTCCCATCCGGGGGTATGCCGTTCAATTTAATTCGCATAGTCAAATAGTCGATTTGTTTGCTCAAACAGGCATTCTGGGTCTGATCTGTTTTGCCTGGTTCTCCGGAAAGGTCGGACAGTTAGGTTGGCAGCTGCGTCGTCAGGTCCCATCAGGTTTTTCCCAGGCTTACGTGAACGGTGCCCTGGGCGGGTTAATGGGAACAATGGTCGCGGCCGTTTTGGGAGATTGGGTATTGCCTTTCGTTTACAACGTTGGTTTTAATGGCTTTCGAGCCAGTGTCTTAGGTTGGTTATTTTTGGGAGGGTTGGTAGCCTTAGCAAATATTTACTCAAACAATATACCTTTAGATACTTCTGATGTTCAAACAAACTCTTAACGTATCCGTTCAGTTCCTCTATAGGCTTTTGTTTTTTAGGTATCTTTCAACACAGGTTTATAGAGTACAAATAGAACAAAAGTCTGAACGCTTACCTCTTAGCAAAGCATCGTAACAACATATTGGAAGTATTGGACTTTTATTATTTAGTTGCGTTGCTTAATGGTGTGCTCTATGGAACTCTCAATCGTCATCGTTAGCTGGAACACCTGCGACCTGCTCGTACAATGTTTAACATCGATAAAAGATGAACTGGAAACCTTGCCGTCATTAGAAGCTGAAATCTTAGTTGTTGATAATGCCTCAACTGATGGCACAGTCGAGGTTATCCACAAACAATTTCAAAAAGTCTGTGTTATAGAAAACAAAGAAAATGGTGGCTTTGCCCATGCCAATAATCAGGCTATTCGGAAAAGCCAAGGAAAATATGTTCTTTTATTAAACCCTGATACAGAAGTAAAGCCTGGTGCTTTTAAAATTCTGCTCGACTTCATGAACGCTCAACAACAGGTCGGCTTTGTGGGAGCACGGTTATTAAACGCTGACGGCTCTTTACAAACCTCTTGTTATCCAGCACCAACACTTTTACGGGAGTTATGGAGGCTATTTCATTTTGACGAAATTTATCCATTTGGTATTTACCAAATGACGAATTGGAACCTGACACAGCCACGTCCTGTTGAGGCACTATTAGGAGCTTGCATTTTGGCCCGTCGCGAGGTGTTGGATGAAGTTGGTTTGCTGGATGAGAATTATTTTATGTACTCAGAAGAAATTGACTTGTGCTACCGGGTTCAAAAAGTAGGCTGGCTTATTTACTGGGTTCCTGAAGCCCAAATTGTCCATTTTGGAGGACAAAGTACCAGTCAGGTAGCGACAGAAATGTTTTTGCACCTTTATAGAAGTAAGCTTTATTATTTTCATAAACATCACGGCCGTTTATCCGCTTTAACCTACAAACTCATAATCTTTTTTGCCACCCTGGTAAGGTTGATACTGACACCATTAGCTTTGTTCGAAAAACCAGAAAAGCGTCGTCGCCATCTTCTCCTTGCAGTTAATTACAGCCGTCTAATTCTTGCACTACCAGGAATGTAATTCACATGGGTAAAATCTTAGTATTAGCCACCGCTGGTCTAAAACCGGAACAGCTCCAGAAAAATAATAACAACCTCTATCCTAGGGTCGACTATCTCGAACTTAAGCGATTATTAGATATCGATATTCTAAATTATTCTTTATACAATCAAACACGTTTGGGTGGAATTTTCCGATATTTGGAAACTCAGATCCATTCTGATCTATATCTGACTTGGCTTGGATGGCGGGCTAAGAAAAATTATGATTTAGTATTTACAATGTCTGAGAGAGCAGGCATTCCTTTTGCTAGTTTTCGTCATTTAAGTAGCCGATCACAACCCTTCGTAACGATGTTCCAAAGTTGGTCATGGCGGCAAGAAACAGTGATTCAAAATCTCCGGCTTTTCAATAAAATGAATGGAATAGCCGTTCACTGTCAAAGTATGAAACGCCATTTAAATAAACTGGGCGTTCCATTAGCTAACATTGATGTGCTCCCTTACAGCGTTGATCACCACTTTTTCAAACCATTGAAAGATGTCGAGCAGCAACCCGGATTAATTATGAGTGTTGGCGAAATTAGAAGCCGGGATTATGGAACATTGATGGAAGCTGTAAAAGATTTACCGGTTCAAATGGTTGTTGCCGCCTCTGGAAGTTGGTATGCGCGTGAGAAAAACACCCACCTCCGAATACCCATACCCGACAATACAACCATTACCGGGCATATGCCCAGTGTTAAACTGCGTGAACTTTATGCTCAATCACAATTTGTTGTATTACCAGTCTATGATACCGTCTTTTCGGCTGGCTCAACAGTAGTAATGGAAGCCAGTAGTATGGAGCGGGCGGTGATTGCGACCCACTCTGAGGGTATTACAGATTATATAATAGATGGTGAAACGGGAATTTTGGTAGAGCCAAACAATCCGGAAGCACTACGTGAAGCTATTTGTGAGCTAAAAGCCAATCCTGAAGAAGCGAGACGTCTGGGTCGAAACGCACGCCAGCGAGTGGAACAAGAATACAACCTTGATATCTATGTTGAATGTATAGCCCGACAGTTACAAAGCTACCTTCCGTGAAAATCCTGTTTTTATCTCAACTAGTCCCTTACCCTATTGATGCCGGCCCAAAGGCGCGTAGTTATCATGTCTTACAGTATTTAGCAGCGGTTGGTCACGATATAACACTTGTTGCTTTTCGTCGTCAAAATGATAAAGAAGAAGCAATAAAACATCTAGATCAATTTTGCTCGGCTGTTCACACGGTGTTGATGCAGCGGTCTCAACTTCAGAATATCTTTTCATTAATCACAAGCCAAATAAGTGGCACTCCCTTTCTAATTAAACGTGACGATGTTGCCGAAATGCACAGCCTGTTGCAATACTTATTCGCTCACCAAACCTTCGATGCCATTCATGCCGATCAACTTTGGATNNCCGATCAACTTTGGATGGCTCAATATGCCCTTTCGATTAAGGCTCAGTTTAAATCGAATAATTGTCCCCGCTTGGTTCTAGACCAGCACAACGCCGTATTTTTAATTCCTCAACGCCTGGCTTCCGGTACAAATAATCCCTTTAAGCGACTCATATTGAATTTAGAAAGCGGCCGTCTTGCTCGTTATGAAGTAGAAGTTTGTAGTCAATTTGATCACGTCGTTTGGGTAACACAAGAGGATCAAAACGCCGTCTACCACCAAGCAACATTAACCAATTCCTCGCCGACAAACGATTTGGTGATACCAATTTGTGTAGACCCTCAAGAAAAGTTAATCAGTACGAATGGGAAAAAATCTTGTCGAATAACATTTCTAGGTGGTTTGCATTGGCCACCTAATGCTCAAGGCATCTCCTGGTTTGCAGACGAAGTGTTTCCTGAAGTGCGCTCAACAATACCCGATGCCAAACTTACCGTCATAGGTAAAGATCCACCATCTAGTTTGATAGGTGCGGGCATTGAAGTAACAGGCTATGTTCAGGATCTACAGCCCCTGTTAGCCGAAACGGCCGTCTTTATTGTCCCTTTACTTGCCGGGGGAGGGATGCGAGTCAAGATATTAGATGCCTGGAACTGGGGCATTCCCATCGTCTCCACAACAATAGGCGCGGAAGGCGTTAAAGCAGCCCATGAAGAAAATATGCTCATTGCCGACACACCAGAAGCGTTAACACAGGCTACTATTCGCTTGTTGAGGGAGCCGAAATTAGCAAAAAAGCTGGTTAAGAATGGTCGCCATACACTAGAAACGGCCTACAATTGGAAAACTATCTATCGGGCCTGGGACAAGATATACTCCAATGATTGAAAGATCAAATTCCCGTAACACCTTGATGATTATTATTATAATATCCGTGGTATTACGGCTGGCGGCAGCCATCTATATCGGCAATGAAGTAACAGACTTGCCTGGAACCTTTGATCAAATCTCATACAATGAATTGGCCCAACGGGTAATTGGGGGTTATGGTTTTTCATTTGGTCAAGAATGGTGGCCTGCTACCCCAGCCGGTGAACCCACCGCCCATTGGTCTTATTTATATACCATATTTTTAGTGGCAATTTATAGCGTCTTTGGATATTTGCCCATTGTGGCGCGTCTTTTACAGGCTGTTTTAGTTGGAATCTTAATGCCCTGGTTGGTATATAGGTTAGGTAACCGATTTTTTAATGACAGGATCGGTTTAGTCGCGGCAGCTATTGCGGCCGTATATGCTTACTTTATCTTTTATGCCGCCAATTTAATGACCGAAAGTTTTTATATGATCGGCATTTTATGGATATTGGATTTGGCTGGTGATTTAGGAGAAAGAAAACAAAACACAACCAACGCGGTCCGAAAGACCATTTTCTTAGGCCTCGCTTTAGCTCTCACGGTCTTATTACGCCAGGTATTTCTTCTATTCCTGCCCATATTATATATCTGGCTTCTGTGGCAGCGCTTCCGATATTTACAACAACAACCTCCAACTAACGATGCTCAAAGCTTATTGTCAAGCTCGCTCGTGGCACTCTCAGCCAAATCAATGTGGCAAATGGTAGGGATTTTAAGCGGGGCGACGCTCATTTTATTCTTGGCAATTGCTCCTTGGACTTGGCGCAATTATCAGGCCTTTGACCGGTTTGTTCTCTTGAACACCAATGCTGGTTTTGCTTTCTTTTGGGGCAATCATCCCATCCATGGAACCAACTTCATTTCCATATTACCGGCTGATGGCCCTTCATATCAATCCTTAATTCCTGAAGAGTTAATTACGCTCAATGAAGCTGAATTAGAACAGGAATTGTTAACGCGTGGAATTGGTTTTATTCAAGAAGATTTCGGCCGTTACTTACTCCTTTCTCTAAGCCGCATAGTAGATTATTTTCAATTCTGGCCCTCAGCTGAATCAGGTTTGCTCAGCAATATCGCCCGAGTGATGTCCTTTGGTTTAATGTGGCCATTTATGGCTTATGGTTTTTTATACTATCTTCGCCGGGCATTTCGGCACAAAATCCTTATTCTATATCTATTTGTTCTATTTTATACGGCCATTCATCTGCTAACCTGNNTCGATTACCAATAGACGCTGTATTATTACCGTTTGCGGCCTTCAGTCTGAGGGTATTAATAGAAAAATTTCGCCAAAATAGGCTTCTACGGCAGCGGTTCAGCACGAGCAATGACTTCAACTTCAGCTAAACCGGCCACATTCAAGCCATAAAATGTTCCAGAGACAGAATTCAATTCGATCCGAACCACTCTAGCTGTAATTTCTGGAAAGGCCAGATCTGTACCTGATACTTGTAATGCTCCGCTTTGTTGTTGGGCAACTTCAATCGTACCAGCCTCATCGCTGTACAAGCGAACCGTTGCATTATGAACTTGCAAACTGCAATCAGCTTCAAAGCGGGGGTTGTATAGCCGAATAGTGCGAATGGTCACCGGCACGGGGAAGGTCAACTCAATCCATTGATTCTGTGTTTGGTTTGGTGCGCTTGTCCAATAACGCCACAGTTCGCCTAACATTACCCGGCGATCAATAACACTAACGTTGTATTGGGGATCACGTGTGGACGAAACCGAGATTGATGCTCCCGGAGCTAAATTTGTCCACCGGGCATCTTCTGGATCGGCAGGAACGGGGATAAGCGTATGCCCGGCATGGCATCCAACACAGGTGACAGTGGTGCCGGGGCGTCCAAAATTCATGCCGGCGACATGAGCCGCACCATCAATGTACTCTTCATTTGTCCAGGCGCCGCTGGTAGTGACAGGAACTGTATCATCCAACCCGCGTAATTGTTCAAATAAAGGCACATTTGCTGGTGCATTCTGACTTTGAACAGAGCCATCGGGGTTAACCGCTACTTCTTCTAGAAGAATCGGCCAATCAAGGGCAGGAAAAGATCCCGGGCTGGTGCGTTGGTGGTCAATAAAAAATCGAATGATTTCGGCCGAACCAACCGCCGGTGCATTAACAATATCGACATCAACTGGGGCATTGAAATAAACATTGAGTGCATCAAAAACAAATGTGCCATCCACATCATAAGGTCCGCCGGCCAATGGAGGCAATAGACTGGGTATTTGGGTAACCGTGTCAGCAATTATTGGTGGCAGTGGTCGGGGGCGAATGACGCGGGCGCGAAGTTCAGTCGTGCCAACCTTATCATAAAGCGGAATTTCAAAATTCCCATTAGCGTCTGTTACAAATAGTCCATAATCCTGATTCACATCTTCCGCTCGTGAAAATACGATATTACCGTTTGGTAAAGTATCTGGCTCGCCAGTATAAATGCCATTGAATATGCCATACGAAATTGGTGGTGTTGGGATCACATAATCATCAGATAATTCAGTTATGCCGATAATTGGATCATAAGGTTCCACACCTGCATTGTAACGACGCAATCCACCAAAGCCAGCCGCTTCACTCATGTTAAACATAGGGAAAAAGTTTGCAATCAAAGTGCCGGAAGGCGTAAATGCGCCACCATAGAAGTGATTGTCTGGCTCAATGCGAAGCACACTATTCCATAAAGCAAGATCAGTTCCATCTGGATTAATCGTTGCAATTTGCCAATAGTTTCGCCAAAGATTATCAAAACCACCTACATGCATCCGATCTGTTGTTAAACCGTTATATTGAATGTAGCCGCCATTTGGATCAGGTATAGTAGCCATTGAATCAACTGCAAAACGATGATTGCGCCACCAGCGAGAATAAACAATTTTCCCGGTAATCGGATCAACGAGTGGCCTGTCAGCACCATTACGTTCGGCCGTTATGCGATGCAAATTGCTACCATTACTATTGACAACATATAAATTGCTCGTTCGAGTGCCGCTATATTGTGAAAAACTCGGCCATCGCGTTGAAGAGAAAGCAATTCGGCCGTCCGGCAGCCAGACCGGATCTGTGTCATCATACTTTTGGAAGGCATCTGCCGCCGGACCAAATTGTGATAAATCAATAGTATTCTGATCCGAAAAAGTAATTTTTTGTAAACCTGTACCATTCACATTGATCACATATATTCGCCAGGCGCCAGGATTATTAAGCGGATCAGGAGAATAAGTTCCAGCCGGTAAACCTGCAAAAACAATTTTATTGCCATCGTAAGAGACATCGGGAGCATTGACATCAATGAGATTGAAGGCATTAGAAGCAGGATTATTTCCATCGATTAATACTCTAATAGTCCCGTTCGGTTCAAGCACCAGTAATTGACCAGGGGCAGCCACCCGGAAGCGACTATATGGACCAACCCCGGGCATGTCATTGGCGCTAGGCATATATACACTGCCATTGGGGGGAATTTGGCGGGAGACAAAGACGATTGGATAGCCATCAGTTGGGTGGGGCGGGCTGCTAATTACGGGGAGATGAACGGTTGAGCCTCCACTTTGAGTATCAGACAAAGCAATTGAGTGGAGAGAGATGTTAAAAACACAAACGACTACTAAAAATACAATTAAACAGATGACTCCTTCCTTGTTTGAAAGTAGATGTTTCATACTAACCTCTTTTAATAATTCATTAATCTGGCAGCAAAATATTTGGGTAAAGCAACCAACTATTAATGACTGTTATTAATTTTTGATGGGGTAAATTGTGGTGACTAGAAACCGACGCGGATGACTGCGTGACAGATTTTCCATAACAAGTTCCTCTACCATATCTTCACCAATGTAATCAGCAATCAGTTATTAGTTCAATAAGACTTTAGTCATAGGAAGCTTTGTCACTCCAGAATATTCTTTGGTTTTGAAACCAAAAATAATAATCATCTGATTTTCAGGCTGTAATTCTAAATGTAATTTTCTTTTATTACACTAACTATCAGTGGCATTCCTTTATTAACCAAGCATGGATTTATTATAAACGTTGAATATTTTATTTGTTATTCCGTACATGCCGAATCTGATTCGGGTGCGGCCCTTTAATCTCATACGCTCACTCTCTGAACGCGGACATCAAATTACGCTTCTGACACTTTATGAAAATGAAACGGAAAGAGCAGAAACAAATACCTTGGAAGCGTATTGCCATAAAATCATTGCCCTACCCTTGTCTCGTTGGCGTTCTTTATGGAATTGTTTAATGATTGCCCCAAGTCGACAACCAATTCAAACAGCTTATTCATGGCAACCGGCGTTGGGTCAGCAATTGCGAGAGATTGTTGTAGGAAAAAACGGCCGTTCGCCATTCGATGTCATTCATATTGAGCATTTACGGGGTGTCCGTTACGGACTCTATCTGCAAGCCAATCTAAACGGCCGCAAACCACACCCGCCTATCGTTTGGGACAGTGTGGATTGCATTAGCCATTTATTCCGTCAGGCGTCAGATGGTAGTCAAAGTCCATTTGGACGGTGGATCACCCGCTTCGAGTTAGGGCGAACCGAACGGTTAGAGAGTGAACTGCTCCACCAATTTGCCCGTGTTTTAGTCACCTCGCCTCAAGACAAAAAAGCCTTCTTGTCCCTTTCATCAAGCAGCAAGGATGC
>JABAOG010027196.1_pt1 | contig 10263 bp, 8 predicted proteins | sample 7062131 | NCBI WGS metagenome assembly JABAOG01 (sample SAMN14538629, study PRJNA623070) | marine sediment metagenome | biome: marine biome [ENVO:00000428]; feature: marine pelagic biome [ENVO:01000023]; material: deep marine sediment [ENVO:00002113] | place: India: Arabian Sea | collected... | reverse complement strand
ACGACCGACGTTTTTTAGGAGCCTGAATGTCTGATAACGGCACAGTAGTCGCCATCCAAAATGTGACCAAAATCTTCGGCCAGGGGGAGGCCAACCAGGTCGTAGCGCTTAAGGACATTGACCTGGGCGTTCAGGCCGGCGAATTTATCTCCCTTATCGGGCCGTCCGGTTGTGGCAAATCAACCATGCTGCGACTTATCGGGGACCTGACCCCGCCTTCGACCGGCTCCATTACCGTCAATGGTAAAAACGCTCACCAGGCCCGGGTTGACCGGGATTATGGGATGGTATTCCAGGCCCCGGTTCTCTATGACTGGCGCAGTGTGGCGGCTAATGTGCAGCTGCCGCTGGAGCTGATGGGCTATGATAGGCAGGCGCGGGATAAGCGGGCGCAGGAGATGTTGGAACTGGTTGAGTTGGGGGAGTTCGGCCGACATTATCCCTGGCAGCTTTCCGGGGGGATGCAGCAGCGGGTTTCCATTGCCCGGGCGTTGGCTTTCAAACCGGCTATTTTGCTGATGGATGAACCCTTCGGCGCGCTGGACGAAATGACCCGCGAGCGGATGAATATGGAGCTCCACAACATCTGGCGGCGAACCAATATCACCGTTATCTTTGTAACCCACAGTATTCTGGAGGCGGTCTTTCTCTCAACGCGAGTCATCGTGATGTCGGCCCGGCCCGGCCAGATTGCCGAGGAAATTGATATTGACCTGCCGACACCCCGGACTGTTGATACGCGTGAAGACCCACGCTATTTTGAATACGCAACTGAAGTCCGGGAGGCGCTTCGGAAACACGAGGCCGGCGAATGAATGAGCGGCTGAAGCGGTATTTGCCGGCCTTGATCGTTTTTGTCCTGGCGATTATTCTCTGGGAATTGGTGGTGCTGGCTTTTGATATTCAGAACTTTTTGCTGCCACGGCCGTCTCGCATCGCGGCTACCTTTATCGAACAATTTAACCGGCTTGTTTTCATCGGCTGGTTTACCACGAAAGAGGCATTGGGCGGTTTTGCTATCGGCACCGGTTTTGGTATTTTGGTAGCTCTGGCGACCGCCCGGTGGACTACCGCTAGCGAAACGCTGCTGCCGTTTGCTATTGCAGCCAACTCAGTCCCGATCATTGCCTTTGCCCCGATCTTTAATAANNCCAATTCGGTGCCGATCATTGCTTTTGCCCCGATCTTTAATAACTGGTTTGGGGTAAATGACCCGTTTTCCAAGGTGATGATTGTGGCGGTTATCGTATTTTTCCCGGTGATGATCAATACTGTGCGGGGATTGACGCTGGTGGATTCGGCCGCTTTGGAATTGATGCGCTCTTACGCTGCCAGCGAATTTCAGATATTATACCGTCTGCGGCTACCGAACGCGCTGCCTTATATGTTTAATGCTTTTAAGATTTCGGCCGCTTTGAGTATGATTGGGGCGGTCGTCGGCGAATATTTCGGCGGCGCCCGATCGTCGCTCGGCCAGTTTATTACCCAGGAAGCGGCCCAATTCCGCTTCGACCGTTCCTGGGCCGCCATCATTGTCGCTTGCATCGTCGGCATCACTTTTTATTTAATCATTCTGGCCTTTGAAAGGCTGATGATTCCCTGGCACGCATCGCTCAGGGGTGATTGAATAAGGTTCACTTACTTTATTTTTACTGTTTTTAGGAGGAAAAAAGTGAAACACTTAAGTCGTACTTACATGATTATGCTGATATTTGTGGTTCTTATCGTTGGGGCCTGTGCCAGCCCTAGCGGCGGCGGCTCGCCAGCATCCGACGAGCTAACGCCCGTTACTTTGCAGCTGCAATGGGTAGCTCAATCCCAGTTTGCCGGTTATTATGCTGCCAAAGACCTGGGATACTACGAAGAAGAAGGCCTTGATGTTACCATTTTGGAAGGCGCGGTCGACATTGTGCCACAGCAAGTTGTTGCGGCTGGTGAGGCTGAATTCGGTATTGCCTGGGTTCCTAAGATGCTGGCCTCCCGGGCTGAAGGAGCTGATCTGGTTAACATCGGTCAGGTCTTCCAGCGCAGCGGCACCCTTCAGGTTGCCTGGGCCGATTCCGGCATTACTTCAGTTGAAGATTGGGCCGGTAAGCGGGTCGGTACCTGGGGATTTGGCAATGAATGGGAAGTTTACGCCGCCCTGCGCCAGGCAGGTATCGAGCCGGAAGACCCCGCCCAGGTTGAAATTGTACAGCAGCCGTTTGATATGTCCCTGTTGCTAAATCGGGAAATTGATCTGGCCCAGGCGGAAATTTATAACGAATACGCTCAATTGTTAGAGGCGACAAACCCGGACACCGGTGAACTGTACCAACCCTCTGATTTCACCGTTTTCGATTACAACGATGTCGGCACGGCCATGCTTCAGGACCATGTTTTCGTGCGGGAAAGCTGGTTGGCTGAAGAAGGCAATGAAGATATTGCGGTTCGCTTCCTGCGGGCGACTTTCCGGGGCTGGATTTATTGCCGCGATAACTTTGATGAGTGTGTTGACATAGTCCTTGACAATGGTCCGACACTTGGTGAAGGCCATATGCGTTGGATGTTGAATGAAATTAACGCGCTGATCTGGCCTTCACCGGATGGGCTGGGCATTATGAATGATGACCTGTACCAGCAGACGGTGGATATCGCGGTTGAGTTCGAGGTTATTCCACAAGCACCGGATGATGCCGCGCTCCGCAAGGATCTGGCCCAGCAAGCGATTGATAGTCTCAGCGGGGTTGATTCGACAGGCAATGACTATACAAAACTTGATGTTGAAGTGACCCCCGGCGGCGAATAAGCGCCTGATGTTGAGGTGATAGTCACCTTGAGAGAGGGGCGGTATTGCCATTCGTCAGTAGAATGGCAATACCGCCCCTCATAGATGAAATGATTCTTGTTACCGGAGCCGCCGGCAAAACGGGCCGGGCTGTTGTTAAGGCTTTAGCTTCCCGGAATACGGCCGTCCGTGTTTTAATCCACAAAGAAAGCCAGAGACAGATTGTTGAATCGGCTGGCGCTGCAGAATTCGTCGTGGGGGACATGGCCAATCCGGCCGTTTATCCGGGAGCCATGAAGGGGGCAGCTGCTGTCTATTTCATTTGTCCCAACGTCAATCCCAACGAGGTGGAATACGCTACTGTTGCTATGGAAGCTGCCAGAGCGGCCGATCCCACTGTTCATTTCGTTTATCATTCCGTATTGCATCCCCAGGTTGAAGCGATGCCGCATCATTGGCTCAAAATGCGGGTGGAAGAGAAGCTGTTCGAATCCGGACTGCCGTTTACCATCCTGCAACCGGCGGCGTATATGCAAAATATCCTGGCGAGCTGGCCAAGTATCGTCGATGAGGGCGTTTATCGGGTGCCCTATTCGGCCGAAACGCGCCACAGCCTGGTGGATCTGCAGGATGTGGCTGAGGCGGCGGCGGCCGTTTTGCTTGACTCGAACCATTATGATGCCATCTATGAACTTGCCGGTCCCGAAGCCCTGAGCCAACTTGAGGTGGCTGAGATAATAGGTCAAAAGCTAAAACGGCCGGTAACAGTAGAGCAGCTGTCAATCGAAAGCTGGCGAGAGCGGGCTAAAGCCAACGGACTCGGCCGTTATCAGATTGGTGCTTTAATACGGATGTTCAATTATTACGATCAGTATGGTTTTAGGGGGAACCCGGCCATACTTACCCACCTCTTGAAACGCCCCCCGACTTCATTTGCAGCCTTTATTGACCGGGTTTTGAGCTAAACCTTTGAGGAGAACATCCTGGAAATCCGGTGATTTTTCAATTGTAATACTCTTTCCCAACAGTGTTAGGGTTTGCGCAACCGCCTACGGTGACGAGCGAATTGTCATTTAAAGTGAGTGAAAGTTGGTAAGCCTTGAACCAGTTGGTAAAGTTGGGATAATAACCATATTACTTTGAAAACAGTTGATTTCTGAAAAACAACGATTAGAAAACGAGAAAAAGGATATGGAAAAAAAATCCCTTAACAAACGTGATGTTCGCTTGTTCTGTGGCAGTTCCCACTTCCATTTGGCCCAGGATATTTCCGATTACCTTAAGTTGCCCTTGTCGCCCACCCATATTAGCCGCTTCAGTAATGACAACTTATATATCCAATTGGGCAAGAGTGTGCGCGGTCGTCGAGTCTATATCATTCAGTCGCTTTTTCCGCCTGTGAATGACCATTTGGTGGAGTTGTTTATGATGTTGGATATTGCTCGTTCGGCCGCTGCCAGGGAAGTTCATGCAATCGTTCCTTATTTCTCTTTTGCCCGTTCTGACAAGAAAGACGCGCCCCGCATTTCGATCACTGCTCGATTGATAGCTGATCTGCTTAAAACATCAGGGGCGACTCATTTTATGACGATGATGCTCCATTCGCCGCAGGTTCACGGCTTTTTTGGCATTCCGGCCGATCCGTTGACTGCTCGCCACGTTTTTGAACGGGAGTTTAAGGAAGCTGATTTGGCCGGCACGATTGTGGTGGCGCCGGATGTGGGCAATGCTAAATCGGCCGGCCGTTTTGCGGAATCAATTGGCGTTCCGGTGGCGGCGGGAAATAAAGAGCGGGTTTCTGACACAGAGGTTCGGATCAGCGGCCTGGTTGGCCGGCAGGTGAAAGGATTCCGTAAGGCGATTATTTATGATGACGAAATTGCGACCGGTTCTTCGGTTATTGAAATGAGCCAACTGCTGGCCAAGCATGGCATTGAGACGATTGATGTGGCCTGTACGCATGGCGTCTTTGTGCGGGATGCGCTTCAAAAATTAACGGCCGTGCCCCAGATCCAGAATATTTATACGACTGATACCGTTTATATTCCCCCAGAAAAACGGATACCCCAACTTCACATTCTTTCGGTTGCCTCTATTTTTGGCGAAGCTATCCGGCGAAATTATCAGCGAAAGTCGATTCAGGGGTTGTTTGTGTATGGGGATGAATAAGGGATCTGTATTTGGTAATTTTAATTCAATTTCCAACTATCCGGCGTTGAGGAGCTGGGTCAAGAAGTAGACTCGCTGGAGGATGGGCCGGACTTCATAGGGTTCGGCTATTCGGGGTTGGCCGCCGAACTGGATGACGGCCGGAATCAACTCCAATTGGTGGACGCCACCGGCATCGAGCCAGACGTTGAGAATGGCTGTGGAGGGGTCGCCGTCGATTTCAAAGGCGAAATTTCCCAGGCCGTAGACGATGACGCCTTGGTTGTAGAATTCAATGCCCTGGAGGATGTGGGCGTGGTGGCCGATGACAAGGGCGGCGCCGGCGTCAATGGCGGCATAGGATGCAGCCACCTGGGGGGCGCTGGGGGCTTCAACGTATTCAAAGCCGCTGTGTAGTATGACGATAACCAGGTCGGCCTGTTCTTTGGCGGCGGTGACATCGGCCGTAATTCGTTCGGGATAAGCCCAGGCCAGGCCCGGTGCGGTGTCGGTCGCGTCCCAGGTTTCGACATCGAAGGCAGTTAATCCCTCAACTGGGACATGGACATAGCCTAAAAATGCCAGCCGGAGACCATTGATCTCGGTGAAATAGGGGGCGCGGGCTTCGGTTGCATTGGCCCCGGCCCCAATGGGGGCGACATTTGCCCGCCGGAGCAAATTGAGGCCCTGAATCAGGGCTTCGGGTCCAAAATCCATGCCATGATTATTGGCCAGGGAGACGACATCAAATCCAGCCTGGGCCAGTGATTCGGCCGCTCCCGGCGGGGCCTGGAAAGCGTAACTCTTGGGGGCCGGTTCGCCAATATCGCCCAGCGCGGATTCGAGATTGCCGACGGTGATGTCGGCCGTGTTTAACATATGCACCACGTCTTCGAAGGGATAGGCCAGGTTGCCGCCGGCGATGGCGCCACCCAGGGAACGGTCGAGCATGATGTCGCCCACGGCCGTTAGATGAATGAATGTTTTTCCTGGCCGGTTGGTTTGTAGTTCAGCGGTAAGTTGAGCGGCGGCTGCTTCAAATTCAGGCTGGGCAGTCAATGACCAGGGTTGTTGGAGCGGGTAATCCGGATGGTTAGGCCTTAAACCATCAATTCGAAGGGCTTTTAACGTTTTGGGCATCGCTTCCCAACTAGAGATTGTGACCAGGGGATGGCCGTCGCGGATGATGTCGGCTGCCTGGGTTGAACTGGCCTCTTCCCAATCGGTAGTGAAGGGGATGGTTAGGGCGATGGGATGTTGGAAGGCGGGGAGGCCTTCGGCCCCCGGTTGGAGGGTTAATTGGGCGGTATTGGGATCGGCCGTTATGTGCCAGTTCCAATTTGGGTCGTTGGCTTGTAAACGGCCGATGATACTGGCAACAGCTTCCTGCCAGGGTTGGGGTAGTTCTGGTGGGAAATAAAGCTGGACGTTTGGTTTGGGGGTAGCTGTCGGCGTTAAGGTTGGGATATTGGTGGCTGTTGGAGCGGTTGGAGTGTTGGTTGGGAAGGGCGTATTTGTGCCAATAATTGGGGTTGGAGCAGCTGGTAAGTTATTGGTCCCGGCGGTTGGGATCGTGGTTGGTAGGTCGGCCGTGTCTGGCTCCGGTCGTAAGTCACACCCTACAGCTAAGATACAAACGAGCAATAATAGCTGCCAAATTGATTTAATTTGAGGCCGATTGGTCACCTTTTAATCTCCATTGCAGGGCAAGGGAAAATTTTCCAATAGATAAGCAATCAAGTAAGTGCCCTCTGCTTTTAATTGGGTGGCTAATTCCACCCCCACATAGCGAAAATGCCAGGGTTCATAGTAAAAGCCGGTGATTTCTAATGTGTCTGGCGGGTAGCTCATGGTGAAGCCATACTCATGGGCATGTTCCCCCAACCAGGCGCCCTCACTGGTCATGTAAAAATAAGTGTGAAACTCGATATCTTCAATGCCTGTTACGGCTTCTAATTCCGGTGACCCAAAATCGACCGTGGTTCCGAGTTGGTGTTCGCTGTGGCCCGGTCGAGCGCTCAATCCGGCCGCATAATCGGGATTGTATTCACTCCATTTGGCCCAGGCAATGGCCTGGGCGGCATAACTACGGTAGCCAGAGATAATAAAAGGTTTCAAACCGGCCGCTTCCATGGCGGCAATCATTTCAACCAGGGGTTGGATGGCTACTGACCGAATTTCACTGGGATAACCGAGGGTAATATGAACCGGGAAATAGTCGGCCAGGGGAACCAGGTCTCCGGGTGTATAATCCCGGCTTAGACCGTATTCATGAGTTACTAATGTCAGCAAATTCTCGTCAGATGGGACGCGATCATTGCATAGCCCAATGGGGGTTGGTGTCCAGGTTGGGGTTGGCGCTGGTGTTTCTGTTGGTACAACGGTAGGGCTGGGGGTTGTGGTTGGTATGGTGGTGACTGTTGATGGTTTATTTAACAGGGTTGCTGTTGCCAGGGGTGGCAGGGTATTAGTGGGTTGAGCCTGGGAAAAGGTGTGAACTGCTGCCTCAGGTCGGGTTTTTGTAACGGTAATTTCTGGCTGACTTTCTTCTAAAATAGTCCCTGACATACTTCCGCAAGCGGTCAAAAACAGGCTGATGAGTATGAAAAAATAGACCAGGTGGCATTGGGGAAACGGCCGAAATTGGTCATTCCCCTTTTTCATAGTGTTTATGGACATAGTCGGATTGTACTAATTTAGCAGTTTGTTAGCCATATGTTAAAGCGGAGATAACTAAAACAGCCTTAAACAGCTTGCAAGACCTTTTTTGGATGATAACATTACAGTTTGCGTGTCTGTTGTCTGGTGACGGAAGACATTGTCGAGCTAGTTGAAAAATCACACCACAACTTTTTAAATTGCTCGACTTAATTTACGAAATAACCGGTATCTTTTTGATGTCGGAATGGCGGAGCATGCCTGTTTGATGCGGCATAAACTGGGGGAAACAACCCAAAGTTTGAGATGAAATAAATGCGGAAAAATGTAAGAATTATTATTGGTTTATTTGTTGGATTTGTTTTTCTGTTTGCCTTAGCCCTTTCTCTGAAGGTACAAGCTCAATCAGCCGAATCTAATTGGTCAGCACCGGTTAATCTATCCCAGTCTGGTTCTGCAAGCGAACCTCAGAGTATTGTCTCTTCCAATGGCGTCGTGCATATCCTCTGGAAGGATGCCTTTAATGGTTTTACTCATATACAAGGAGATGGACAAGATCTTTCAGAGCCGGTTTCGGCCGAATTCCCATTTGGCCGGACAGTTATTTTACTAAATGGGAATACCACTCGAACCAGTTATACGCCTCTACTGGAGGCAGATCTCAATAATCGTATCCACGCATTCTGGACAGACAATGAAGGCGAACTGTTATACAGTCGAGTTATCGCCGATGATTTTTCGACGCTGACATCTTGGACGGCGCAGTTACAGTTGTCCGCGGCTGCTCTGGCGGTCGATGTAGATGTGGCCATAGATGGATTGCTTCATTTGGCCTATATCCGGCCGGTTAGTACGGACGAGTTTCCGGCGGGTGTCTATTATCGAAGTTCCAGTGATGGGGGCGCGACCTGGTCGGCGCCAACTTTACTTTACGAATCGCCTTATTTTCGTGGCCTCGCCCACCAGGCGGCCCGCATTGAACTCCAGGCGACTGATGCAGGTCAAGTTATTGTGGCCTGGGATAATCGGCCAGAAGAAAGGGTCTTTACCATTCGTTCGGCCGACAGCGGCACAACCTGGGAAGAAGCGGCCGAAATTGACCAACGTCAAAATGACGATTTAGATAATGCGGTTGGTCCTTCTAATATTTCTGTCGTGTATGATGGCAGCAATATCCATCTTTTCTGGCAGGCTGGGCATGAGGCTCTGCTTTGTGCCCAGTATCATCAATGGTCGGCTAATGGCGGCCAATCATGGCAGCCGACCCGACGGATATTAACGGAATTTGAGGGCTGTTCGCGGGAAAATGACTTTATCGTTGTTCCAGACGGCTTGATAATGGTCTCGGCTTTTGAGGCCGGGGTTTACACGCAATATTGGGATGGCAGCGAGTGGGGTCAATTGCAGCGACATGGTATTTTGGATGGCTTTTCAAACCCTTCCACGTTTCGTTCTGTTGAACTTGGCTGCCGGGATTTTGTTGTCCAAAATGATCAAGTTTACGTCGTTGGTTGTGATACGTCTGATAATGATGATATCTGGCGCATTTCGACCGATCTGTCAAACCTGACTCAGGAAAGGGTCGCTGCTAATTCAGTTTGGACAGGGGAAGAATTGGTTGCTGTGCGGGAAGAAGATGCTCAGATGACGTCACCTTTGATGGTTGGTGATGCGGACGGCCGATTGCATGCGTTGTGGAGCCAGGAAAACCCTAATAACTCTACAATTTATTATGCTGTNNATTCTGGCTTCTCCCGGAAGTAACAGTATTTCCGAGGATCCGGCTGTTGTTTATCATCCGGACGGGCAGTTAATGGTTGTTTGGGATAATGGCATCGGAGGTGAGGTCTATTTTAGCCGGGTGGCAACGGCGCTGGCCGGTTCGGCTATTGAATGGTTTGAACCGGAGTCATTACCTTCCTTGCGAACAACAGCAGGTTCACCAGATATTGCTGTTGGGGCGGACGGCCGAATCTTCGTGGTCTATGCTTTGCAATTAAATGAAGATCGGGGCATATATCTGGTCGCTTCTGAGGATAATGGGGACAGTTGGAGCAATCCTGTCCTGATATTTGATGCGGTTGGAGCGGGATGGGATGCGATTGACAGCCCGCGCATTGCTATCACGGGAGATGGTTTTGTACATGTGGCCTGGACTCAGCGCACTCTTCCCCCCGCCAATTTACCGCTTTCAACCGCTTATGCGGCTTCTACAGATGGCGGACGAAGTTGGTCAGAGGCCCAGGACATGCCCTTTGCGGATGTTCCCCCGATTTGGAGTGAGTTGACTGCCGCTAATGTCCAAACTTTGTACCGAATCTGGCAGGAGGATGTTGAGAATGGCAGTAATTACTGGTCTCAAATTTCAAATGACAGCGGCCTGAATTGGGAACAGCCGGTTAGAATTTCTGACCGCAATAACCCGTTGGGTGAGGCCGCTTTGGCGGTAGATGGCGGCGGACGGCCGAATTTGATTCAACTGACTGGGTTTTCGGGATTGGTAGAATCGGATGAAAGCGCTTCCCCTGGTATTCAACATTGGACCTGGTCGGAGAATGGTTGGTTGATTAATGAGGGATTTGCTACCCAGTCCGGTACGTTGGATGGGGTGGATGGTGTCGCGGCTGTCGTTGCAGCCAATGGCAATCTTACGGTTTTGTATAGTGGTTTAAGGTTGAATGTTGAAACTG
>JABAOG010039110.1_pt1 | contig 10265 bp, 9 predicted proteins | sample 7062131 | NCBI WGS metagenome assembly JABAOG01 (sample SAMN14538629, study PRJNA623070) | marine sediment metagenome | biome: marine biome [ENVO:00000428]; feature: marine pelagic biome [ENVO:01000023]; material: deep marine sediment [ENVO:00002113] | place: India: Arabian Sea | collected... | reverse complement strand
GCTCGAGACGCGTCGAGGGCCTCTACGAAGCGGCGGTTCTCGACATCGTTGCCGATCGTGACGCGGACCCAGCCGTCTCCCATCCCTCGGATGATCACGCCGGTGGCGGTCATCTCTTCGACGACCCGGTTTGCAGCGTCGCCGAGCTCGAAGAAGATGAAGTTGGCCTGACTGTCAGCCATCCGGATGCCGCGCTCCGCCAGGGCGCCAGCGATGTAGTGACGGCGGGCGGCGTTGTCGTCCCGTCTCCGCTCGAGCTCTTCCGGTTGGCCCAGGGTGGCGAGAGCCGCGGCCTGGGCGATGCGGTTCACTGTCAACGGTGCCTGGGCCTTCCTCATCTCGGTGAGGAGCTCGCTTCGAGCCACCGCGTAACCCACACGGTGGGCCGCGAGGGCATAGATCTTCGAGAAGGTGCGCAACACCACCACGTTCGACCTCTGCAGCGCCAGCGGGATCTGGCTGCGGTGACTCTCGTCGGTCACAAACTCGTGATAGGCCTCGTCCACCACGACGAGGACGTCTTCGGGGACGCTGTCGATGAACGCCTCGATCTCGTCCCCCGACCTGATCGTGCCGGTCGGGTTGTTCGGGTTGCACACGACGACAACCGTGGTCTCGTCGTCGATGGAGTCACGCATCGCCGCGAGGTCGAGCCGCTGGTCCTCGTCAACCGGGACCTCGACGTGTCGGGACCCGGCCCAGATGGCGGCGAATCGATACATGATGAAACTCGGCCATCCGTAGACCATGTTCGTTCCCGGCCCACCGAGGGCGAGAGCGATCTCGGCGAGCAGAGCAACACTCCCCGCCCCGAACATCAGATTGGAGAAATCTATGTCGAGCTCGTCGGCAAGTGAATGGCCGAGATCCCAACAGGCGTTGTCGGGATAGCGGTTGGAGAGCGCCATGGCCTCCATCGCTGCCTCGACGACCCCCGGGAACGGGCCCTCCGGCCCTTCGTTCGCAGTTAGTTTGATGATGTCGGCCGGGTCCAAGCCATGCGCCCTGGCGACGTCCTCCAGCTGACGTCCCACTTTGTAGGGGCTGAGGGCGGCGATGTCAGGCCTGAACCTGGGCATTGGTGTNNCTTCTTCGAAACTCCAGCCGCGCCGGACAGTTCCTGCCTGGAATTCGACGTCCCACGAGCCACGCTGTCCATGAGGATGAGGAGCTCGACAAAACGTCGCTTCCCGACTTGTGGCAGACTCGGGAGATGGGCAGGTTCGACACGTTGCAGGTAATCGACGCCCAAGGAGAGCTCGTCGGGGACGATCCGGGCCTCGACCCCGAGCTCTACCAGACCATGTACCGCCAGATGGTCCTGGCGCGCGCCCTCGACAGACGAATGCTCGCCTTGCAGCGGCAAGGCCGCATCGGGACCTATGCCATGCTCGAGGGTCAGGAGGCCGTGCAGATCGGCTCGGCCCTGGCACTCGAGCCGAACGACTTCGTGTTCCCGAGCTACCGCGAGCATGGTGTCCAGGTGACCAGGGGGCTTCCCATGGAGGTGCTCCTGGCGTATTGGAAGGGCCTGCCCAACGCCGCATGGGACATCGAGAAGTACCGCACCGGGATAGTGACCGTCCCGATCGCCTCTCAGTTGCCCCATGCAGTCGGCTACTCGTACATGACGAAGTTACGGGGGGAGGACACCGTGACCGTCACGTACTTCGGCGACGGCGCCACCTCCGAGGTCGACTTCCACTCCGGCATGAACTTCGCCGGCGTGTGGAAGACGCCAACGGTCTTCATCTGCGCGAACAACCTGTATGCCATCTCGGTCCGGTACGAGAAGCAGACAGCCTCTGAGACGATCGCCCAGAAAGCGGAGGCCTACGGGTTCGAAGGCCTCCGCGTAGACGGCATGGACCCGATTGCGGTGTATCTGGCCACTCGACTGGCGGCGGGCAGAGCAAGGGAGGGGAAGGGACCGACTCTCATCGAGGCCCTCACTTATCGCTACGGACCCCACGCCACCGCCGACGACCCGACCCTGTACCGCTCCGACGACGAGGTGGAGGAATGGAAGGCGAAGGATCCGTTGGAGCGTCTCCGTCGCTTCCTCGAGAACCGGGGCGAGTGGGACGAGAGGGCCGGCGAGAAGGTCGCGATGGAGATCACCGATTCGGTCGACGCCGCGGTGACCTCTCTCGAAGCTGAGCCGATGCCCGGGCGTGACGACGCAGTGCGCCACGGTTTTGCCCGTATCCCGCCTCACGTGGTTGACCAGCTACACGCGATGCAGCGAGCGCACGGTGAGCCAGAGACCAGATTCGACGAGAGCGAGATCTGGCAGGTCGACCACGACCGGGTTCCCGATGGCCCGACCACGCCGATGAACATGGCGGAGGCAATAAACGCAGCCCTCCATCACACCATGGAATCGAATGACGAGGCGATTGTCCTCGGCGAGGACGTCGGCATCGCCGGAGGTGTCTTCAGGATCACCGAGGGGCTCCATGAGAAGTATGGCGGGGACCGGGTCATCGACACGCCGCTCAACGAGTCGGGCATCGTGGGAACCGCGGTTGGCATGGCACTCGCCGGGGGCCGGCCGATAGCTGAGATCCAGTTCGACGGTTTTGTGTATCCGGCGTTCGATCAGATAGTGAGCCATCTTGCGCGCTTCCGATTCCGGACGAGAGGACTGTCCTCGGTGCCTGTGGTGGTCAGATTCCCGAACGGAGCAGGCATCGGCGCTCACGAGCATCACTGCGACTCCCCGGAGGCCTACTTCGTGCACGCTCCGGGGCNNGCGACGACCCGGTGATCTTCCTCGAGCCGAAGGTCCTCTACAGGGCGGGTCGGAGCGAGGTCCCGAGTGAGCACTACACACTCCCGATCGGCAGAGCGAAAGTGCATCAGGAGGGAACCGATCTGACACTGGTCACCTATGGGGGCATGGTTCCGGTGGCCTCGAAAGCAGCGGAGCAGTCCGATTATTCGATCGAGGTCATCGACCTGCGAACGCTCTTCCCCTGGGACAGAGAGACCGTACTCGCCTCGGTGGCCAAGACCNNCGCCATCGAGAAACACGCCCTCCTCGACGTCGATCGGGTCAGGGCGGGTATCGAACAGGCCCTCTCAGGTTGAAGGCCGACCGGGCCCTGGCCATCTTCGGATCGTCAGCCACCGAGCCGGGGAGCCCCGAGTGGATCGACGCCGAGAACGCCGGGAGACGATGCGCCGAAGCAGGCTTCGCCGTCGTGACCGGCGGGTACAGCGGAACCATGGAGGCCGCCTGTCGCGGGGCGAATCTCGCCGGAGGTCAGGCGATCGGAGTGACCGCGCCGAGGTTGTTCTCCACCAGGACCGGAGCCAACCCCTACGTCACCAGTGAGATCGAGACCGAGACGCTCGCCGAGAGGATCGGTGTCCTCACCAGCCTCGCCGCCGGTGCCATCGTCTTGCCGGGGTCGATCGGGACCGCCGCAGAACTGGTGGTTGCCTGGAACCTGAACCACGTCGGGCGCCGGAACGCAGGCGAGAGGTTCCCCACAGTCGCCGTCGGTGGCGCCTGGCTGCAATTCTGCCAGCTGATGACCGGGACGCTCGGGGCCTTCGACGAGGACGTGCACACCGCAGCGACGGCGAGCGCCGGGGTGGATTGGCTATTGGCCCAGCCGGAGGTCTTCGGAGATGTCTGAAGGCACCTGTCCCATTGTTTGAGCCCGGCGGCGTTCTAATCTGCCGCCCGTGACAAAGGTCATCAAGGCAGCCGGCGGCCTCGTCTTCCGCAAGAACGCCAAAGGCAAGCTGAAGGTTCTCCTTGCCCACCGTCCCCGCTACGACGACTGGGGCCTGCCAAAGGGCAAGGCAGACAGCGGCGAGTCAGCGGAGGACACCGCGATACGTGAGGTACTCGAGGAGACCGGATACCGCTGCCGCATCGTCGCCCCGCTGGGAACCACCCGCTATCGCATCAACAGCGGCATCAAAGAGGTGAGCTGGTTCGCGATGCGCCCGCTCCCCGACAGCCCCGGTTTCAAGAAGAACAAAGAGGTCGACGAGATCCGCTGGCTAAGCAGAAAGAAGGCCAAAGCGCTCTGCGNNATCGCAGAATCTGGCCTAAAGAAGCTGAGCAGCACGGGAACCCTCTTTCTGCTGCGTCACGCCGCGGCGGGCGATCGTACGAAATGGAAGGGTGTCGACGCCATCCGACCCCTCACCAAGAAGGGCCGTCGCCAGTCAGCGGCGATCGCTGACCATCTAGAAGGGTTCGGGATCGAGCGGGTCTACACGAGCCCTTTCACCCGCTGCATTCAGACCGTCGAGCCTCTCGCCGAGACGATTGGGGCGAAGGTCGTCGAGCACGACGCACTCGCCGAGGGGCCAGACATCGATGCCGCCTACGAGCTGTGTGACGAGCTGGTGGGATACAACGCGGTCCTCTGCACCCATGGAGACGTGATCCCGGCGGTCATCAATCGGATGATGTGGGCCGGCCTCACCCTTGAATCCAGGTTCTACTGCTCGAAGGGCTCGATCTGGGAAGTCGGCCTCGAGGGGGGCCGATTCGCCACGGCGCGTTACGTCCCGCCGCCAACAGTCTGAACCCAGGGTTCCAACCACCGCTTACCGGTGGCTGGAACCCTGGGTTCGCAGAATGGGGCGGTCTTGGTCCTACTCGGACTGGCTCTTGAAGACGAAGGCGAGACCTTCTTCACTGTCGCGGACGTCCATGATGGTGTCCTCGAGCGGCTGGACCACCTTCTGGTCGAGGTGGATCTCGGTGCCGGATTGCTCGACGACCTGGTCGGTCTCGGGGACGTCGTCGACGAATTCCAGCTTGAGGGCGAGACCCCCGGTCTCGGCCTCGTCGGCCGTCAGGCGGGTGCCGGCCTCTTCAGGGATCCCCTGGCTCTCGCGAATGTTCTCGAGGGCGGCGGCAGCGTTCTCTGACAACTGCAACATGAGTTGTCCTTTCCTGTTGGGTCCTCTCCAACCGTAGGCGGGGCCGGGACTTGTCCCACATCCTCAGCCGAATCGGGACTCCTAAACGCTTTTCGTGCCCATGAACCAGTCAGCGTACAGCCCGGCGTAGACGCCGTCGCACACCACGAGATCACGATGGTGCCCTCGCTCGACCAACGCACCCTGGTCGAAGACGAGGACCTCGTCGGCTCCCTCCGCAGTGGAGAGGCGATGGGCGATCGTCACCGACGTCCGCCCTTCGGTGAGCTTGTCGATCGCATGTCGCAACGCCACGTCGAGAGCCGGGTCGACTGCCGATGTGGCCTCGTCCAGGACGAGCAGGTCGGGTGTGCCGATCCAGGCGCGTACCAGGGCAACCAGCTGCCGCTCGCCGGCAGACAGGTTGCCACCGCGCTCGCCGACCTTGGTGTCGAGCCCGTCGGCCAGGCCCTGCACCCATTCGCCGAGGCCGAGCTCGTGAAATGCGGTCCAGACTTCGGCATCACTGGCGGCGATTCGGCCGTAGCGGACGTTGTTGGCGATGGTGTCATCGAAGAGGAACCCCTCCTGAGGGACGAAGGCAACCCGGCTGCGCAACTCGGTAAGACGGATCCTCTTCGCAGGCACACCGCCAATGCGGACCGTGCCCGAGCTTGGATCCATGAGACGGACCAAGAGCTTGGCGAATGTTGTCTTGCCTGATCCGGTCTCACCGACGACGGCGATGCGCGAGCCCACCGGGATGTCGACGGTGATGTCCGTCAGAACCTCGTCTCCGTCCGGGTACGAGTAGCGAACATGGTCGAAGTGGGCGCTGAGACCCCCGGGTCGCAGAGGCTCCGCGTCCACGGGATCTTCGATCTCGATCTCGCCATCTAGCACGTCGACCACGCGCCTCAGCCCTGAGGCGGCCGATTGGGCGAACTCCAGGGTCTCGACGAGGATCTGCAACGGCTCGATGAGCAGGTTGGCGAGTAGGAGGAAGGCGACCAGGGTCCCGGCCGTGGTTCCGACCTGGATCCCGATGAGGACTCCCGCTACGACCAGGACGGCGGTCAGCAGACCCGCGAAAATCTCAGCCGTTGAGAACAGGACGTTCCCGAAGCGAGCCGTCTTGAACTCGACCTGGAATCGGCGCTCGAGCGCCTCAGCAACCTTCGTCTTCGTGCTCTCCTCGGTCCCGTAGGCACGAACCACAGGGATCGCCGTGATCGACTCGCTCAGCACCCCCAGCGAGATACCGACCTCCTTGCGCACTGCGTCATAGTTGCGGGAGAGAACTCGCTGGAACCAGCGCATCATGAACAGGTATATGAGGACACCCACGAGGACGATCAGCGCCAGGCGCCATTCGTAGAACATCATCACGGCGGTCGCCAACAACACCTGACTCGAGGCGATGATCATTCCTACCCCGCCCCACTCCATGAACTCCTGGAGCGTGGTGATATCCGACGTGACCCGGGAAAGGAGGTTGCCGCGTCGCTCGGACTGCACGTGAAGGACTGAGCCTCTCATGATGTGCCCGAAGGTCTTGGTACGCAGGTCGGAGAGACCCGTCGACGACGAGTTCACCAGCCGGAGAAGGGAGATCCGCCCGACGACCACGCCGACTATCAAGGCCATCAGCGCGACACCGGCCAAGGCGAGGACACCGTTCATGTCGACTCCGCTCGGATCGAGTATCTCCTCGTCGAGAATCTGCTGGAGGACTACGGGTGTGATGACCGTGACTGCCTGGCCAACCATCGCCAGGACAAGCGTCACTTTGAGCCCCTGCCGAAGGGAAGGAGCCTCGGTGAGGGCGCGGCGAATCAGCGCCGCCGTGCCCTGTTGCTCACTCATGATGCCTCCCTGAGCCGTCTGGCCTCTTCTTCGTATGCCTGAACCAGGCGGGCATAGCNNCGATCAACTCGTCATGGGTGCCATGACCGAGTATGCGCTTCTCATCGACGAAGACCACCTCGTCAGCGAGCCTTATTGACGACGGGCGGTAGGCAACCACGACGATCGTAGAAGGCAGCTCCGCCCCCTTGAGCGCCCTGAGGATCTCGGCTTCGACGGAGGGGTCGACTGCAGAGGTTGCATCGTCGAGGATCAGGAGCCGAGGCTTGCGGACCAGCGCCCGGGCGAGTGCGAGCCGCTGACGCTGCCCGCCGGAGAGGGTGGTTCCTCTCTCTCCGAGCTCAGTGTTGAGACCCATGGGAAGGCTCTCGACGAACTCCGAGGCGCCCGCAAGTCGGAGCGCAGTCCGAACCTGCTCTTCAGTGAAGTCCGCGCCCAGGGTGACGTTCTCGCGNNACGCATCGAAAAGAAAAGCGTTCTGGGACACGTAGGCCACTTCCTTCGGTAGCTCGGACCGTGCGAACTGGCGGAGGTCCCGGCCGGCGATGTGGATCGTGCCTGAGTCGGGGTCCCATAGCCGGGCCAGGAGAAGGCCCAGGGTGGATTTGCCGGAGGCGGTCGGGCCTACGACGGCCAGGGTGGTCCCTGCTTCGAGATCGAGATTCAGATCCCTCAGCACCTCCTCGTTCTCGTAGGCGAAACGGACGGTCTCGCCCGTGACCGGGGCGGCGCCGGAGTCTCTCGAGGCGGTCGTGTCACCCCACGAGACGAAGTCACCCGCATCGAGGACCTGTTGAACCCTGCGCCACCCGGCGAGACTTCCCGCCAGGTCCCAGAGGACGAACCCGATCAGCTGGATCGGGAAAGAGAGGAGGGTGAGCAGATAAGAGACGGTCACGAGGTTCCCGGCCGTCACCGCACCCGCGGTCACTCGATAGGCCCCGACGACGAGGAGCAGGATTATCAGCATCTGAGGCAGTGACCTCATCACCACCTGGTACTTGGTCCAGGTGGATAGGACCTCGATGATTCGATCTCGCAACGTGTCGCTCGCCTCACCGAACCTCCTGGCCACGAACGACTCGCGACCGAGGGACTTGACCGTTAGGGCGCCGTCGAAGCTCTCGTGGGCGATCGAAGCCACGTGGCCCCGTTCCTTCTGTACGTGCTCCCACATGCCGAAGGTCTTCCAGCTCCCCTGCACGTCGATGACTATGGCGATGACCAGCCCGATCACCGCCCCAACGCCGAGCCAGACGTCGATCGAGAAGACGAGAGCGATGGTGCCCAGGATCAGCAACGACACGCCGGTGGCATACGGGAGAGGCCCGAGCACGCCGGTGCCTTGGTCCGTGTCAGCATCGGCCACGGCGAGGAGGTCGCCAATCGCCTGCCGGTTGAACCATGACATCTTCAGGGTCAGCTGGTGGGCCAGAAGGCGATTGCGGATGTCCCGTCGCGTGGCCCCGGTCAAGTAGGCCGCACCGGTGCGTCTGACGACGATGCCAAAGGCCTTGACCACGGCGACAGCGAGGATCACCGCTCCGGCGGCCAAGACCAGATCAGGATCCTCGCCGAGGTCGAGGATCGGGATGATCACGTTGTCAGTCACCCAGCCGACGACCCACGACGCGGGGATGATCGCTCCGGCGTAGAGAGAGGACCCGGCCACTGCGACCGCGAAGGCTCCGGGGTGCATCTTGACGAAGCGCCCGATCAGCTTCGCTCCGTCGCGGAGGACGGCCCAGGGGGTCATGACAGGTTCAGACATGAGCAACCAAACGTAGAACTTCGAGAATGGTCCAAGGTCAACGCTCTCAGGCTCGCTTCCCTCCCCTGAGAGCGAGGCCCGGCTGAGCGAGCGTCATGTTACGGCTGTGTGGGACGAATGGCTGCCGAATTATGCGCACCGGTGCTATCGGGCACCCTCGAAGAGGCGCCCGAACCCCACCGATCATCCTGCTCACCCAGGGCTCAGCCGGTCCCGCTTCCGCCGGGATCTCGGGCTCCTGGATCGGGAATGCCTCTGCCTCGGCGACTGCACTCCTGCTCGACTCCCGAACCGCCGATTTGCCCCTGATAATCGGCCATTGGTCCCTGTTCGGTGAACAACCGTCCGATAGAAGATCCTGGCATGGGCCCTGGTTTCCAGATCGTCGCCACTGAGCGCCTGGCCCNNCCCCACGATCATGCCGAGCGGATACCGCTGACCATCTCTGATCACGACGCCCGCTCGGGGACCATCACAATGGTGGTTCAAGTGGTTGGCGCCACCACAAGGCAGATGTGCACTCTCTCAGCGGGCGACACTCTCGCCGACGTGCTGGGCCCTCTGGGACGCCNNGAGCGCTTCGGAAGGGTGGTGGTTGTGGGTGGCGGCGTGGGGACAGCCATCGCCCTGCCTGTGGCTACCGCCTTGGCGGAAGCGGGGAATGCCGTGCACGGAATCATCGGAGCTCGCGACTCCGAGCATCTGATCCTCGTCGATGAGATGACCGCCGTGTGCGACGAGGTGACCGTCATGACCGACGATTGGTCCGCGGGGCGAAAGGGCCTGGTCACCGAGCCCCTGGAAGAACTCGTGGAAGGGTACGAGGCCGACTTCGTGTTCGCGGCGGGCCCGATCGTGATGATGGCTGCGGTCGCGGACATCACCCGGGGATACGAGGTCCCGACTGTGGCCAGTCTCAACCCGATCATGGTCGACGGCACCGGGATGTGTGGCGGATGCCGGGTCAGGGTCGGAGGTGAGACCAGATTCGCCTGTGTCGACGGACCTGAGTTCGACGCCCACCTCGTCGATTTCGAGCTCCTCGCTTCGCGCAACCGGGCGTATCTCGACTTCGAAGCGTGCCAGGCCGGGGATTCGGAGGCCGCCCATGCCTGAGGAGCTGACCAAGCGAGAGCGGATGGCGATGGACCGCACGGCGATGCCGTCCAGGCCGGCCGATGAACGTGCCCGCGATTTCGCGGAAGTGAACCTGGGATACGCCGGTGGGCTCGCCGTCTTAGAGGCGTCCCGATGCCTCAACTGCACGCGACCCAAATGTGTCGAAGGCTGTCCCGTCGGCGTCCAGATCGAGTCATTCATCCGGGCCGTTGCCGAAGGTGACTTCGCAGCCGCCGCCAAAGTGATCAGGGAAGACAACGCGCTTCCGGCCGTCTGCGGGAGAGTGTGCCCCCAGGAGGCCCAGTGCGAAGGGGCGTGCATTCTCGACAAGAAGGGCAAGCCAATCGCGATAGGTCATCTCGAGCGATTCGTCGCCGACTGGGAGCGCAAACACGCGATGACTCGAGCCGCAGCACCGGAGCCCACGGGCAAGCGCGTCGCCGTGGTCGGCTCGGGACCGGCCGGCCTGGCTTGCGCCGGGGACCTCGCCCGAATCGGACATGGGGTGACCATCTTCGAGGCGCTGCACGAGCCGGGCGGCGTGCTCGTCTACGGCATCCCCGAGTTCCGGCTGCCCAAGGACGTCGTTCAGGCAGAGGTGGAAGGCCTCAAAGCC
>JABAOG010000783.1_pt1 | contig 10269 bp, 9 predicted proteins | sample 7062131 | NCBI WGS metagenome assembly JABAOG01 (sample SAMN14538629, study PRJNA623070) | marine sediment metagenome | biome: marine biome [ENVO:00000428]; feature: marine pelagic biome [ENVO:01000023]; material: deep marine sediment [ENVO:00002113] | place: India: Arabian Sea | collected... | reverse complement strand
AGGACAATCCAGGCAGCGACCAGGTCGCAATGGCCCAACCAATCCACTCGATGATTTCCCCTAAATAATTCGGACAAGAAACAAAATGGAAGAGACCCCCGTACGGTATTTGGTAATCTTCTCCGGAATGTGTTCTGAGGGAACGCAGTGTGCGGTCTGATAAGCGATTGATGCCAAATCCGGCCACAAAAATGGCGATACCAATGATCATCCGGGGTTGGCTCAACCAAGATTGGGGGTATCCGCCTGAAAATTCATATATATAGCTCGCGTTGATATAAGCATTTCCAAGATTAAAAAAGATCCCCATCAACATAATGATAATCGGTATACTTTTCTTTCCATCCGTGATCTGAAAAGGATAGATAAATGCCCGGTGAACATAATGCGCTTCCCACATCAGCAGAAAGGTGAAACCGGTCAGATTTCTGGATACACTGCCAATTAAGAAAATCAAGAAAAACAAGACTGCTGAAGGAGATTCCATTAAGATCCAACCAAGTCGATTGGAGATAGAAAGCCCCCAACCCCGTCTTTCATGACGCCCATAGGGCGCAGTCACGAACAGCAAGGTGATAAAGGTTGCCGACGCGAGGGGAAAACTGGCCCACAAGAAAATCTTGTAGATGAATTCAGGTATCATCAGGTTATCCCAGGTTATGGCTAGGTAATCGCAGGTATCCATTGTCAGCAAACCAATGGACCGCGGTAGCTATGGTTTCCTCGAAGGGACGCGGGATGAAATTTAGCTCCTGCTCAGCCAGATCACGGCTTATCGATTGATCGCTGCCGAGCGCATCCAGGCTGACCCTGGTATAAAGCGGTTCCTGTTTTTGGAGATTTGCAAGTAATTTCATCAGCGGTAAGCCAAGATATGCAGCCCATAAAGGGACAACAATGCGCGGTGCTGGAACACCCGTCAGTGTCGCTACCTGGTCAGCGACGGCTTGAACGGACCGCCAATGACCAGAAAGGATATAGCTGCTGCCGGAGGGCGCATTCTGCTGGGCTGTAATCATCCCCGCGACCACATCCCGTACATCAACCCAATCAAAACCACCTCGCACGAGAGCTGGAATTTTTCCTTGTGCAAACGCCAGAATCGCTCTGCCAAAATAAGAGGGTTTGAAATCATACGGACCGATGATTCCAGTTGGTTTCAAGATGACAGCATCCAAACCTTTTTCAATACCACGCCGGACTTCCAACTCACCAGCAGCTTTGGAATAACTGTAGGTGCGATGGCCTTTCGAGCGTCCCTGAAATTTAACCTCATCCCCCGGTGCAGCCAGGGTATCCCATTCCATCGCATGTATCGAACTGACATGGACCAATCGCCTGACGCCACATTCCAGACAGGCAGAGACCACATTGCGAGTGCCCAACACATTCACCATCTCGGTCTGGAGGCTATCCGCTGTCTCTAGCGAAATATGAGCTGCTAAATGATAAACAACTTCTGCACCCGCAAATACGGGAATCAGGGAGGCAATATCTCTAACATCTCCTGGAAAACACTCGATATCCAAATCATGGATGGCGCGGTTATCTTTATGAATCAAAGCGCGCAGAGGATATCCCTGTGCTAATAGCTTGCGGGCTAAATTACCACCAACAAGCCCGGCGATACCCGTAATCGCTGTGACTGTTTCATTCATTTGTATTCTCTGACTATAACACAGGCCTTAAACAGGGGATACGAAAATTTGCTGGTGGATTTCAATAAACAGCTCTTACTTATACCGGTATCCAGGCGCTAAATAAATGGAAAGGGATCAAATTCATGGTGATGGATTCCCTTAAAGACGCACTCATCGAAACACCGGAGAGGAGATTCATGCCCCTCGGGATGCTGGTCATTGGCTGATCATCAGGATTAACTTCACGGTTTACACCACTTCTCCCTGCGGATATCAGCCTGCGTTCCATATCCCAACAGTGAACAGCGCCTCAGGGTGACCCTGAGGCGCTGCATGGTTGATCAAACGGGATGTTCGACCGGTTTACTGGTTATGAGGCACTGTTACGGTTGCTGTCACCAAGGTGCTTTCACCGTTAGAGGAAACCAACCAGGTAATAGTATAAACCCGATCATCACCGGTACCCAGGCGTTCTGCGCGCAGCTTGAAAGTGAGATCGTTGATGATTTCAATATCAACATCCGAATTGTTCCCCGGTCCTTCTTCCGGTTCATTGGAGGTGATAGAAACAAGGGTAACTGTAGGATGATTATCACCTGACACATCCACTTGAGCCCTTACGGTCACCATTTTGTGATCGACCGGCCAGAGGGTATCCTTATTGAGCCAGACATCCACGCTGGGAGCGAACAAGTCCATACCTACGATTACCGGGTCGTGATCGGATGAGCGATAGGCATTCGGCTCATAGAGTGCATCCTGAGCGTCCCGCTTATACGTCATATCGTAATCGATCAGGTCGGGTTCGTCAGCATTGATGTGCCAGATGGTCGCACCTGTTATCTCGGGATTCAAGCCCGAGTTGGCCAATCCATGGTCAAGATATCCAAGCTGACCATCAAACACGTAGGAGTAAGCATATTCACCCTGATAATTGAGGATCAAGTCGCTGTACCCGCTTGCCAGCAGCACATCGATGGGATCTTCCTTGTCATAAGCATTCAGGTCGCCCATGATCAGGAAGTCAGTGTCATTGCTGCCCGTGGGGTCGGTCGCCAGCCAATCAACCAGTGCCTGTGCGCCCATGGTGCGGGTCAGGTTGCAGTTGCCCTGCACCGGATCATCATCTATTTGTTCTGGAACTTCATCATCATCTTCACAATCTGAACCTTTTGATTTCAGGTGATTGACTACAGCAGTGAAGATACCTCCGGTCTGATTATCCATGAAGGTCTGGGCTAACGCTGGACGGGTCTTATAGTCTGGGTTGCCATCTTCGTCTACATAGCCAAGTGGATTGGTAAAACTTGGATCATCGAGAACAGCATGCGCTCCAACCAGTGTAACTGCTGCTGGTTTATAGATGTATGCAACCGTGATCTCATCAAATCCAATCACGCCCGTGTCGATATACGCGTAAACATCGGCACCCAGGTATTCATTGAGGCCCATGACCAGGTCCTGGACTGCAGTGCCGTTGTTCTCAATCTCGATCAAACCAACGACATCCGCGTCGATGTCTGCCAGGGCGGCGAAGATCTTGTTGCGCTGGCGTTCAAACTCTAGTTCAGTATCCGCACCACGGCTTCCCAGGGTTGTGAAGTAATTGAGCACATTGAAGGAGGCCACCTTCAGCCCACTGCCAACGTCCTCATGTGCTTCAGGACGAGGATTCATCGGAGTGTAATCGCCTCCCTGGGTGGGTTGAAGTTTATACAACCCATGATTGTAATCCAGGGTGCCGGTCAGGTTGGCTACCTGGTCGCCGCCGCGGAACAGGTTTTCCAGAGTAAACTCGTCCCCATTGGGATGAATGGCAGGGTCCGGATTTTGCCAGCTGCGGCCATCGTCCAGGGTAATGCGGCTGAGCGTGTTATAAAGGGCGAGTGCTTCTGCCTCTGCTGTATAAGGATCATATATCGCTGTTGGTTGGAATTGACGCTCTTCTGTGAAAACGATCTCTCCATAGCGGTCATAATTGTAGTATTCGGAGATATACAGCGCCTGTGGGAAGGTCACATACATACCTTCATAGGCTTCAAAATCGTTCACGGACGCAACCGGTAATGTGATTTCTGCAGGTTCAGGCAGTTCTGCCGTTCCACAGCTCCACAACTGGCTGACACCTGTGATCTCGGTCAGGCTGTAGTATTCATCCACATAACCATGCACTCGCACAGTATCACCGACATTGACATCGGCTCCTGTGTAGTAGACAAAGATACCATCCGATGTGGTCGGGTTGCCATCTCCGTTAACATCCTGCAGGTAGAAACCATTCAGACCGTTCTGGAAATCTCCAACCACCACACCCTCCGTGGAAACTTCATTGCCGTCTAGCGGGCTGTACAATCCATCTCCCTGGATATTGTATATAGCCGTGTACTCATCATCGCAGCCTTCTGGCGGGGGAACGTAAATCTGGTTGGCGGCACCGGGCGTGTTGTAGGCTTCACCATCAGCTATCGTCCCGGTAAAGCCTGGGATCCCAGCCAGGTCGAAGTCGTTGCGCACCCAGGTTGATGAGCCATCCGGGTAGCGGGATGCACCACCGGGAGGATATGACAATCCATCATAATACTCTTCTAATACAGTCGCAGTGTATGTCTGGTCACCGCCATCGCCATCGAAGATAGCAACACCATCGACAATCGCTGTCCACGGGATCGTATCGAGGGTACCGTTATCGTCCGTATCCAGGTCCATACCATCGGTGCCGGTAAAACCAGAAACCAGCAAAAGGGTAATCGTGCCGTTTTCGAATTCATTGGTGAAGAAGTTCGAAACCCAGAAACCGTTGGCGTCTGTTGTCCCGGCTGATAAGACCGTATCGATGGTACCGGTATTTGATCCGCTATCACCTTCGAGTTGCAATAGGGTGTATCCGGAATAATCTGTATCGGGATCCCCGTAAATTTCGATATATTCATAGGCATCCGTACCAGTATGACTGGCCACAAACTCATTAATCACCGGTTCGGCAGCACCACCACCGTTATCAATCGTATGGCTGCCCAAACCATCGAAGGTATCCTGTGAGTAACCAACCCATTCCAGGGCGGGATCGAAAGCATCGGAGCCATCCGTATCGCCGGCGACGACTGAACTCATCCGACGAAGGGTGTTATTCTCTGTGCTTGTGTCTCCACTGCCCCATTCCGAACCAGGGTCGACACCAATCTGTCCGATCACATCGATGATCACACCACCTTTAGAAAGTACGACTGCATCATCACCATTGAAGAAATTAGACGTGCTTGTCTGGTCGGTTTCCGCCAGAACGGCACCTACAGCGCCATCATCAGCAACGACGTAAACATCCCCATCGGCAACTGTTCCCGTCAGTCCAATAGTTACTCCAGCGGAAGTAGAACCATTGAAATATATTTCAATATTGTACCCACCAGCAGCCAGGTCCACTGGAGCACCGGTGCCATTGAAGATCTCTAAGGCTTTGGAATAGCTGGAACCTTCGATATACTCGGAAAAAAATAACTCTGATGTTTCAGCACGTGCCGGGCTGTACAGCGACATCAGAGCAAGTAACAGGGCTAGTATGAATAGCCTTACTATTAACGGATTGTTTCGTTTGGACATGCAAAACTCCTTATACATAAATTGTTTAAGCCTCACCCGTTCAACTCCCCGCTGATTAAATTGTAGATGAGACCTTACAAATATGCAAGGTTACAGGAGATTAATAATTGCGATTCTGGAAATATTTAATGAACTTAGATTTGATTACTTTTACATTTGCAGAGAAGGACATTTCTCACTACGTCTGACTGCCCCATAACCTGCATCGATTTAGTTAACATCTTTAAGTAATCCAATCTGAAGAGAAAAGTGCGCTGCTCTTTAGTCAGTCAGCGCACATGTTCACCACACAAAGTGATTCACAATCAAGATTAATGCTGCAAAATCTGCGAAAGGAACAGTTTTGTCCGTTCGTGGCGCGGGTTGTTGAACAGATCGTGCGGCGTGGTATGCTCAACGATCAACCCTTCGTCCATGAAGATGATCTCGTCGGCAGCGGAACGGGCGAATAAGGATTTATGATCAATATCTGATTACATGGTTAGTAGAGATTTTTTGGATAGAATCATCTGATATTTTTTCATCACAGCAATGCTTCGGTCGGTACCCTTCCCTCGGGATGACAAGATGGAGGGGTGTCACCCCGCGGCACCTGCCGCCTGTGCCCTTCAGGGTGAAGGCAGTGCGAGGGGTCGCTGTCGCTGCCGCAAGCCCATACGAAAATCAGGCTGGTGAAATTCTAATTTCTTACTTGCATCCAACGAAACCGAACATCAGAGCGATCCCTCGTTGCTCTGCGTCCTTGGGATGACAAATAGAAATGACTATTAAAGTAAAAAGAGACCGTCAGTAAGCTACGATACCTACCAACAGTCTCTCTAAAGTTAAACGATCTCTTATTTCCCCAGCTGTTCCTTCATGGCTTCTGTCAGCGGCGGGAGAATATCGTATAAATCTCCTACCACCCCGAAGCGAGCATGTTTGAAGATCGGCGCGTCCGGGTCTTTGTTGATGGCCACGATCACTTTGCTGGTGCGCATTCCGGCCAGGTGCTGGATAGCTCCCGAGATGCCGCAGGCAATATACAGGTCCGGTGAGACGACCTTTCCAGTCTGACCGACCTGGTGGACGTAGGGCACATATCCGGAGTCAACTGCGGCACGGCTGGCGCCAACAGCGGCGCCGAGCACATCAGCCAGTTCGCCGATCAACTCGAAACCCTGCTGAGCGCGCCAGACCTCGGCCTCTTTTTCATCCAGGTCGCCGGGAGGTTCCAGGTTTGGATTGTTGGCGGTGCCGCGTCCGCCTGAAACGATCACCCCGGCATCACCCAGGCTGACACCACCTTCTGCCTGGGAGTACTCGACAACGCTGGTTTGAATTTCAGCATCAGCAACTACAGGACCAACCCCTATGATCTCGCCGCTGCGAGATTCATCGAGCTCCGGTTTGGAGAACGCCCGTCCGCGCAGGGTGATGATCTGGGGTGTGGCATTGCAGACCACTTTGCTGAGGATCTTTCCGGCATACACTGGTCTGGTGGCGACGATCTTCCCATCTTCGAAATCCAGGGCAGTGACGTCAATCAGGGCACCGGTATCCAGGTCGATTGCTGCCATGCCGGCCAGTTCGCGTCCACGGGTAGTGGTTGGTAACAGGATCACCTCGGGACTGTGTTCCTTGGCGAGCTCCGCCAGAACGGCGACTAAAGGTTCAGGGCGATAGTCCGCCAGGCTGGCATCGTCTGCCAGCAATACCGAAGTTGCTCCGTACTGAACAGCCTGCTCAGCCAGATTTCCAACGTCCTGTCCAAATACAAGGGCGGTGACCCCGCCTCCCAGTTCCTCAGCGACTTTCAGACCCGCACCAATTGCCTCCCAGGAGGCTGATTGCGGTTGACCTTTGAAATGATCAATGTAAACCCATATTTTCTCAGTCATTAGAGCACCTTCTCCGCCATGATCTTTTCGGCCAATTTCTTTGCTTTGTCTTCCGGGCTGTCCCCTTCGATGATCTCGGTAGTGACTTCCCGTTCTGGTGGGTTCATCAGGGCGATCCTGTCAACAGCAGAGTCCGGGGCATCAATTCCCAGGTCTGCCAGGGTCCAGGTTGGGATCTTTGCCCGGGAAGCCTTTCGGATCCCCATAAAGGATGGGTACCGAGGCTCACCGAAGTCTTTGACGATGCTGAGCACTGCGGGCAAATTTCCTTTAATAACCTGGCGTCCTTCTTCCATCGCTCGGGTCACCTGGATCGAGTCCGCATCCACGTTATCGATGCTGGCAGCCAATGTCATCGCTGGCCAACCCAATAAGCGGGCGACTGCCGATGCCGTCGTACCCGTATCGGAGTCGATGGCTTGCTTACCGAGGAAGACCAATCCGACATCATCTACCTTCTGTATTGCGGCAGCTAAAGCTCGGGCAGCCGCGGCAGCGTCAACGTCCTCGAATGCCGGGTCGCTGACCAGGACGGCCTCNNACATCCGCTCCGGTTTCTTTGGCGACCTGGAGAGCTGCTTCCACAGCATATTCATCCCATGGATTGATGACTAATGGGGCTTCACCCCAATTGACCTGTCCGTCCTCAACCACCACTTTGGCAGCCGAGTCTGGGACTTGTTTGACACATACAACAATGTTCAAAGCTACCTCCTGAATTATGGTTATTGATCCGCCGCTTGTTCTTTGTGCCAATCTGCCTGATTGTATGCAGGAAGCTCGCACCGCAGCGGTTTATCTACTCTTTCTCCGAATGCATAGCTGGATAATATTAATTGCTGGATTTCGCTGCTGCCTTCATATATGACTGCTCCTTTGGAATTCCGCAAGTAACGTTCCACCGGATACTCATCACTGAAGCCGTAACCACCATGGATCTGGACAGCCTCTGCCGCTGCCTTGAAGGCGGCCTCGGTTGCGTACCATTTGGCTGTGGAGGTCTGCAGCGTGTTGCGCTGACCCATGTTCTTCATCCACCCGGCTTGAAGATACAGCAGGCGGCTGACCTGGTAATCCCTGGACATATGGGCGATCNNTGCTGTGATATGGATTCACCAAAGGTCGTCCGTTCCTTGGCGTAGTCTATGCTGGCATCCATACAAGCACGCAGCAGACCGGCAGCACCAGCAGCAACCGTGTAGCGACCGCTATCGAAAGCCGACATGGTGACTTTGAAACCTTCACCTTCCTGACCAATCCGGTTCTTTATGGGAACACGGACATCCTGGAAGGAAATCCAGCCGGTAGAGCCTGCCCTCACCCCCAATTTACCGTGGATATCCCCACGGGAAATCCCTGGGCTGCTCAGATCGACGATGAAACTGGTCAACCCTTCACTCGGTTTGTCTGGATTTGGGTTTGTGCGCATGGTTACCAGGGCCCAGTCGGCAACGGATGCCAGGGAGATCCACATCTTTTCACCATTGAGAATGTAATCCTTCCCATCTTTCCTGGCAGTACCGCTGATATTGGCGAAGTCGGAACCTGCGCCCGGTTCCGTGAAGGCACCGCAGCCGATCTTTAAACCTTTTGCCAGAGGGATCAGGAACTCTTCTTTCTGTGCTTCAGTCCCCCACTGGAATACCGACAGGCCGCACAGACCGGTATGGACCGACATAACTACCCTGAGGCTGGAATCGATTGCTTCCAGTTCTTCACATGCCAGACCAAGGGAAATGTAGTCCATTCCCTGTCCCCCGTAGCAGACCGGCAGGCATATCCCCAGGATGCCCAGCTCTGCCATTCGGGCTAAAATGAACGGAGCCATGAACCCGGCACGGTCTTGTTCCTGGATGCTGGGGGCGACCTCTTTGCTGGCGAAATCTCTCACAAGTTTCTGTACCCAGCGATGTTCCTCTGTAAGATTTAAATCCATCTTGGCTGTGGTCCCCAGAATAATGTATCTGTTGATCTCTACATTTGATTATACCCTATTGGTATCCTGGATTTCGAACTCGACGGCAGAGGAATAGAAGACTTGATAATTTTAACTGTGTGAAACGTGATTGAAAGTTTCAGGCACAAGGGGAGCGTAGATCGATGCGGTCAGATTAAAAAAGTGCATCTAACTTCCAGGTGGCGGGGTTATCCTGTGCGATAAAATCAACTTCCGCGAGGGGGCTTACCTCAACATCAATCTCATCGAGATAAGCTATAATCACCTCCATGAAGAAAGACCTGCCGTTGGATATCTGGATCAAGATGATTCTTTTCGCTGTGGTTGTGATCCTGATGGAGATCACACCCTGGTCACATAACCTGGTGCAGGCAATGACGGATCCGGATGATGTCGATGATTTTGTTTTGATCGCTGAGATGCAGCCATGGCGGAATGGTGCCTGGGAGCAGGCAGGACGGCGCGCTCTTGGCGAGGGCGACCCCCTGCGGGCAATCCATCTGCTGATCCATGCTCGCAATCATGATGGTTTAACAAATGAAGGCAGTCTGGCGTTAGGAGATGCATTTTACCAGGCAGGTGACGTCCGCCAGGCAGCCCGGGTTTGGCAGGGACTGGTCGACGAGGAACGCTTCTCCCCGCAGGCACACCTGCGCCTGGTGGATCTTTACCAGGAACATCAGGAATTTGAAAAAGCGGCAAGCATCCTTGAAGAATACTATCTTATGCAAACTACGCAGGGTCCGATCACCGCTGAGAGGGTTTATCAATTGGGCTTGTTGCTGGCAGCTGTTGAACCACCGGCGGCTCCAGTGTATCTCAACCAGGCGGCAGACATGTCTGACGTATATGCTGTGGTCAGTCAGGGAATTTCCCGGGAAGTCATCAGGGCATCAAGAGAAGATCAACCAGCCTACACTTATGTCACAGCCGGACGGGTCCTGGGGCGTTTCGGGTACTGGGATCTGGCGTATTATGCCTTGAACAAGGCAGTAGAACTGCGACCCGATTATGCGGAGGCATGGGCATATCTGGCTGAAGCAGTCCGGCAGACTGGCAGAGGAAGCGGATACCGTCAGCTGCGCACAGCACTCGATTTGAATGCTGACTCACTGGCGGCAAATACCTACATGGCAGTTTACTGGCAGCGAGAAGGGAATTATGAAAGGTCGATCGTCTTCCTGCAGCAGGCAGC
>JABAOG010000538.1_pt1 | contig 10276 bp, 7 predicted proteins | sample 7062131 | NCBI WGS metagenome assembly JABAOG01 (sample SAMN14538629, study PRJNA623070) | marine sediment metagenome | biome: marine biome [ENVO:00000428]; feature: marine pelagic biome [ENVO:01000023]; material: deep marine sediment [ENVO:00002113] | place: India: Arabian Sea | collected... | reverse complement strand
CACGGATACTATGCGATGCCCCGGGCCTTTGCAACGCCGCCCCGCTGGCGGCACGCCTCGAACAGGCACAGGGCCGCCGCGACCGAGACGTTGAGACTCTCGACGCCGGCGCGCATGGGAATGTGGATGAGCTGGTCGCAGCGCGCGGCGGTGAGGCGCCGAAGCCCGCGGCCCTCGCCGCCCAGGATCAGCGCCGTCGGGCCGCGCAGATCGGCATCGGTGTAGGCAATGCCGGCGTGGGCGCAGGCCCCGAACAGAAACACGCCGGCCTCGCCCAGGCGCCGCAGCGCCTCGGCCAGATTGCCGACGGTGACCAGTGGAACGTGCTCCGCGGCGCCGCTGGCGGCCTTGCGCACCGTCGGGGTGAGCCCCACGGCACGCCGCTGCGGCACGATGACCGCATCGGCACCGGCGGCATCGGCGCTGCGCAGGCAGGCGNNCACCAGCAGCAGGGCCGGCTCCTCGAGCCCGGCCAGCAGGGTATCCAGATTCGGAGCGAGTGATTTGCGGCTCGGCCGGTAACGCGCCGCGATGCCCTGATGGGCAGCGCCGGCGAGCATGCGGTCGAGGGTCGTGCGCGCCACGGCGTGCACGCTGATGCCGTGCCGGGTCGCGAGCTGCCTGGCACGGGCACGCATCGCGTCTCCGCGGCCCTGCTGAAGCCACAGCTCGCTGACGCCGGCCGGGTCGCGCTCGAGCAGCTCTTGCACCGCATGACGACCGTAGACGAGCCCGCCCCTCACGCCACCTCGCCTCTAGCGCCGCCGGGCGCGGCCGCGCCGCCTGCCGCCGCGCCGCAAGCCGCTTCCACGGCCGCCGTCGATGAGCTCGAGGTCGATCTTTCGATCGTCCAGATCGACCCGCTGCACGCGCACCCGAACACGGTCGGCGAGCCGGAACACCGCGCCGCTGCGCTCGCCGACGAGGCGGTGGCCGCCGGCATCGAAATGGAAGTAGTCGGCTCCGAGAGCGCTCACGTGCACCAGGCCCTCGACGTGAATATCGTCGAGCGTGACGAACAATCCGAATGACGTCACGCCCATGATGGTGCCCTCGAACGGCTCGCCGATGCGATCGAGCATGAACTCGCACTTCAGCCAGGCCACGGCGTCGCGGGTGGCCTCGTCGGCGCGCCGCTCGGTCATGGAGGTGTGGGCGCCGAGACTGACCATCGCGTCGCTATCGTACTCGAAGCGCTCGAGCGCGTTTCCTTCGAGCAGGTGCTTGATGGCGCGGTGCAGGAGCAAATCCGGATAGCGGCGTATGGGCGAGGTGAAATGTGCGTAGCTCTCCAGGGCGAGCCCGAAGTGACCGATGTTGCGGGGGCTGTAGGCGGCCTGCGCCAGAGAGCGCAGCAGCACTGTCTGAATCAGCTCGTTGTCGGCGCGATCGCTGGTGCGCTTGATCAATGATGCGAAATGCCGCGCCTCGGGACGCGCGCCACCGGCGAGCTTTACGCCGATTTCGGAGAGAAACTCCCTCAGCTCCGTGACCTTGTCGGGTGCCGGCCGGTCGTGCACGCGATAAAGGGCCGGAATGCGATGGCGCTCGATGAAGCGGGCCGCCGCGACGTTCGCCGCGATCATGCACTCCTCGATCAACCTGTGGGCATCGTTGCGGGTCCGGGTGCCGATGGAATCGATCTTGCGGTCCGCGCCGAAAACAATGAGCGCCTCGGGATTGTCGAGATCGATGGCGCCGCGGCGTTCGCGCGCGCGCCGCAGAGCGCCGTACAGCGCGTAGAGCTCGTCAAGATGCTCGAGAATGGCGGACAGACTCGCGCGGGCGGCGGCGTCGCGCTGCACCACTGCCGCGGCGACATCGTCGTAGACGAGGCGCGCACGCGAGCGCATGACAGCCTCGAAGAATCGCGACCGGCGAATGTGGCCGTCTCGATCGATATTGAGCTCGCATGCAAGACACAGACGGTCTTCATCCGGACGCAGCGAGCAGAGATCGTTGGAAAGCTTCTCCGGCAGCATCGGCACGACGCGCTCGGGAAAGTAAACCGACGTGCCGCGCAGGCGGGCCTCGGCATCGAGCGCCGAGCCGGGCTTGACGTAGGCCGACACGTCGGCAATCGCCACGGTCAGCTTCCACCCCGCGGCCGTGCGCGAGCAATGCACCGCGTCGTCGAAGTCGCGCGCATCCGCGCCATCGATGGTGACGAGTGCCAGGTCGCGCAGATCCTCGCGCCCGCGCCACGCCTGCTCGGTGACGTGGGGCGCCAGCGCCCGTGCCTCCTCGGTGACGACCGACGGCCACTGAAACGGAAGCTCGTGGGCCCGGATGGCGATGTCGATCTCCATTCCGGGCGCCATGTGATCACCCATCACCTCGACGACGTGCCCGATGGGCTGGCTGCGCTCGGTTGGCTGCTCGACGATCTCGACGACCACCACCTGGCCGTGATGCGCCTCGCCGGTTGCGGAATCGGGAACGAGGATGTCGTGAAGCAGGCGCCGATTGTCCGGCGTGACGAAACCCACGCCGCTGTCGCGGCGATAACGGCCGACGACGCGATGGGTGTTCCTTTCGAGCACCTCGACCAGCGAGCCCTGGCGGCGCCCCTGCCGGTCGATGTCGGTGACCCGCGCGACGGCACGATCGCCGTGCATGAGCGCGCGCATCTCGCGCGGTGACAGGAACAGGTCTTGGGAGCCGTCGTCCGGAATCAGAAAACCGAATCCGTCGCGGTGCGCGACCACCCGGCCGCGTACCAGGTCCATCTTTCCGACCAGGCCGTAGTCGCCGCGCCGGTTGCGAATAATCTGCCCGTCACGTTCCATGGCGCGCAGGCGTCGGGCGAGCGCGCTGAGATCCCGTTCCGACTCGATACCCAGTGCCGCCGACAACTCGTCTGCCGCCAGCGGCCGCCCGCGCGCCTCCAGGGTTTGAAGCACGAGCTCGCGGCTGGCAATCGGGTGAGCGTAGCGGCGCGCCTCGCGCGCGCGGTGTGGGTCCTTGCGGGGTCTACTCTTGGGCATCGTTGACAATGATACCTCTGCTCGGTACAGTCGCGCCCTTCCCGCCGACCGTCCCGAGAGCGCCAGCATCCGGTTGGCGCGGAAGGTGCCGCCCGTGCCGAGGTGGCGGAATTGGTAGACGCGCTGCGTTCAGGGCGCAGTGGGGGCAACCCCGTGGAGGTTCAAGTCCTCTCCTCGGCACCAGTTCGCGTCCCCGCAGCGCCCCCGGCGCCCGCTGCCGTCACGACGCCGTGCCGTTCGCCGGCTTTTCTTGCGCCAACGGCGCTATAATCAATTCACGCTCATTGTTTCGTCGGCCGGCTGCGACGCCAAAATCTCCCCGCGTGAACGACCTCACCCGACCGAGACTGGAGGACGAGTCTCTGGCCAATCGGGTCAGCCGCTTTCACTTGCACCAGCGCCTCGGCATCGAGGATGACGCCGAGGCACTGGTTTTCGGGCAAGGCCGGACCTTCTTTCACATCGAGAACTGGCGCTTTGCCCACTCGGTCATGCGCGTGATTCTGACTCTGATTGGTCTGCGCGGGCGCGCGCGGCGCAACGCCCTCAGCATCGAGGTGCGGCATAACGAAATTCCAGTACCCGGATTGCCGACTCGCTTTGACGGATTCAGACTGCTGCACCTGAGCGACATGCATCTCGACACACACGCTGACTTTGCCCATGCGCTGATCGAACGGCTGCAGGGACTCGAATACGACGTAGCGGTCATGACCGGGGATTTCCGGGCACAGACCTTCGGTCCCATTGACCTCACCGTGGACGCAATGACTCAGCTGCGACCCCACTTGAAGAGCCCGATCTACGCCGTGCTCGGCAACCATGACAGTCTGCGCATGGTCCCGCATTTCGAGAACATAGGCATCCGTGTGCTGCTCAATGAATCTGTCGAGATCGACCATGGCGGGGAGACCATCTACCTCGCCGGAATCGACGATCCACACTATTTTCGTGCCGATAACATGGAGAAAGCGGCCGAGGGCATTGCGCCCGACACCGTCTCTGTGCTGCTCGCCCACTCGCCGGAGATATACCGTCAGGCCGCGCATGCGGGATTCTCCGTGATGCTGTGCGGTCATACCCACGGCGGACAGATCTGCCTGCCCGGGGGGATTCCGCTCATCGTCAATGCGCGCTGCCCGCGCCGTTACTGCAAAGGCGCATGGCGCTATCGCGATCTCGCTGGGTACACTTCAGTGGGATCGGGCGTTTCGATGGTCGACGCGCGCCTCAACTGTCCGCCCGAAATAACGCTGCACCGACTGAGGCCAGCGTGAAGGACGGTGTCATAAAGTTCGATCTGCGCTGGCAGCGCGGGCCGCCACCCGGGAACATCGACGCGCTCTTGGAGTGGCGTGACAGAATGCGCGCGGCAGAGCTCATTGGTGTTTACCCCGACGGCGTCGGATACGGAAACATCAGCATACGCGCCGGCGCGGCTTTCATAATTTCCGGCAGCGGCACGGGCGCGCAGCTGACGGCGCGCCGGGAGCATTTCACCGAGGTCGTCGACTACGACTTCAATACCAACTCGGTGACCTGTCGTGGCCCGGTACGGGCAAGCTCGGAATCACTCACCCATGCCGCTGTTTACGAGGCAGACCCGTCGGCGGCCGCGGTCATTCACGTCCACCACCCGGCGCTCTGGGAGGCGCTCATCGGCAAGATTCCCACCACCGCCGTGGACATCGAGTACGGTACGCGGGAGATGGCCGAAGAGGTGATGCGCCTGTTTCGCGACACCCCCATCGCCGAAGGCAGGCTCTTCGTGCTGGGCGGGCACCGCGACGGCATCGTCGCCTTCGGTGAGTCGCTGCGGGAAGCGGGGACGAGGCTTCTCGACACGCTGCACACGGGCCCCGGCGAAGACCCGTGAGCCTGTCTTGCGCCCGCTTTCGCGCCCGCGGCCGCACCACCGATCGGGACATCGGCCACTTGACCCCCGGACGCTTACGGGCCACCCTCGATTCAAGCGAGGCCGCATAGATCATGGGCGAACACGACGTTCGAGAATCGATCAGCTCACGCGAGGTTCGCGGCTTCACGCGCGCGATTCTCGGCGATCTGCGCGCTCTGGAAGCGATGCTCGAGCGGGAGATGATCGAGGACGGCGTGCGCAGGGCAGGCGCCGAGCAGGAGATGTTCCTCGTCGACACCGATTGCCGCCCGATGCCCATCGCCGAGGAGCTGCTCGCCGGCCTTGATGGCGGATCATTCACGAGCGAGCTCGGGCGGTTCAATCTCGAGGCCAACCTCGCACCGAGAAATCTGCACGGATCCTTTCTGCGCGATCTCGAATCCGATCTGGAGTCGGTGGTCTCGACTGTGAACCGCGCGGCGGCGACGTTCGGCGCGCGCGTGCTCCTGACGGGCATCCTGCCGACGCTGCGCTACGACGATCTGGCGCTCGAGAACCTGACGCCACAGCCCCGCTTTCGTCGCCTGATCGACGCGCTGGCTCGACTTCGCAGCGGATCGTTCCCGATACACGTCGACGGCATCGACGTGCTCGACACCGAGTTCGACAGCGTCATGCTCGAGTCCGCCAACACCAGCCTGCAGCTGCACCTGCAGGTCGGTCAGCACGAGTTCCCCGGCGTCTACAATCTGGCCCAGCTGATCACCGGCCCCCTGCTCGCCGCAGCCACCAACTCGCCGCTGCTGCTCGGACGGAGGCTGTGGCACGAAACCCGCGTTGCTGTGTTCGAACGTGCCGTCGATGTGCGCTCCAGAGCTCAGCTGGCGCGGGGACATCTGTCGCGCGTGAGCTTTGGCGATGCCTGGCTGAATGGCTCAATCCTGGATATCTTCCGAGAGAATCTCGAGCGCTTTCAGGTCCTCGTCACGCGGGACGTCGACGGTGATCCGCTGGCCATGGTCGAGCAGGGAATCGCGCCGGCGCTCTCGGCGCTGATGCTGCACAACGGAACTGTTTATCGCTGGAATCGTCCGTGTTACGGCGTTGCCGATGGCATCGCGCACGTGCGTATCGAGAACCGGGTGCTGCCCTCCGGACCGACGATACTCGATGAGGTGGCGAACGCCGCCCTCTTTTATGGTCTCATGCTGGGTCTCGAAGACTGCTACGGCGACGTATCGACTCGGCTTTCATTCGATCACGCCAAGGCCAACTTCGTCGCAGCGGCGGAGCATGGCATCAAGGCCGAATTCAACTGGATAGAAGCCGGCAAGGTGCCGGCTCGCACGCTGCTCGAACGCGAGCTCATACCGGCGGCCCGGGAAGGACTTCGCCGGGTCGAGGTTCCCTCAACCGACATCGAGCGCTATCTCGGCGTTATCGAAGAGCGCGTCGCATCGGGACAGAACGGTTCGAGCTGGCTTCTCGAATCCTTCGACGCGATGCATGCATACGGAACGCATGAAGCGCGCTGCTCGGCGTTGACCAGAGCGATGCTGGAGCGGCAATCGAGCGGCGAACCCGTGCACCGATGGCAACCAGGGCAGGTCTCCATGCAACCAGAACAGAGCAACCGACCGCGCACCGTTCGCGACATCATGAGCACCAATGTGTTCACAGTGCGCCCCGAGGATGTCCTCGACCTCGCCACCAGCATCATGGAGTGGCGTCACATTCGCCATGTGCCTGTGGAGGACTCCGACGGCTGCCTGGTCGGATTGCTTTCTCACCGAGCCTTGCTGAGGCTTCACGCACGCTCCGCGGGCGACGCCGAGCAACAGCCGACATCCGTGGAGCGGGTCATGGATCGAAATCCCGTTACCGTGGCTGCGGATACGCAGCTCGACGAGGCGGCCGGGAAGTTACTCGACGCCGAATCAGGATGTCTGCTGGTCGTCGATCACGACCGCCTCGTCGGTATCGCGACGGAGCGCGATTTTCTGCACGCCGCTTACCGACGCTGAGGGCATGGCTCGTCAGAGCGCACGGCGATACCGGCTAGCCCCGGTTATCCGATAAGGACGCGAGCTGCAACGGCGCGAGGCGCCGACTTGACCACCTGCGGCCAGCACACCACACTCGATTCTAAGCGCTAATACCGGAGCCTCGAAATGGTCTCTAACGTTGAGTTCGACACCGAAGATCTCTGGCGCAAGGACAGAGATCACTACATTCATCCCTGGACCGATTTTTCCACCTTCAAGGACCAGGGCAGCGTCGTCATGGCCGATTCCGACGGTGCTTATGTCTACGATTCCGAGGGAACCCGTTTCCTGGACGGCATCGGCGGCCTATGGTGCGTCAATATCGGTTACGGCAACGGTGAAATGGCGGATGCCATCGCCGAGCAGGTGCGCCGGATCCCTTATTACTCGACTTTTACCCACATCACGACGCCGCCGGCGGCGGAGCTCGCCGCGAAGCTCGCCGAGCTGGCTCCCGGGCCACTCAATCACGTTTTCTATGGGACCGGCGGCTCGATGTCGAATGACACCGCCGTGCGTATCATTCATTTCTACTTCAACCGGCTGGGCAAGCCGGACAAGAAGAAGATCATCTCCCGGGTCGACGGCTACCACGGCAGCACCTACCTGGCCATGTCCATGACGGGCGTGGCATTCGATCACCAGGGTTTCGACGTCAACCGGGAGCTCGTGCATCACATCCCGGCGCCAAACTGTTACCGCCGGCCGAACGGCATGTCGCTCGAGGAATTTTGCGATGAGAAGGTCGCGGACCTCGAGAACAAGATCCTGGAGCTGGGTCCCGAGAACGTTGCCTGCTTCATCGCTGAGCCGATCATGGGCGCCGGTGGCGTCATCGTGCCGCCGCCTGGATACCACCGGCGCACCATGGAAGTCTGCCGGAAGTATCACGTGCTCTACATCTCTGACGAGGTGGTCACGGCCTTCGGTCGCCTGGGTCACATGTTTGCTTCCGAGGACGTGTTCGATCTCGTTCCGGATTTCATAACAGCCGCCAAGGGCATCAGCTCCGGCTACCTGCCGCTGTCCGCGAGCATGATTTCCGACGAGGTTTACGACGTCATCAGCGTCCCCCAGGCCGAGGGCGCCCTGTTCACTCATGGTTTCACCTATTCGGGGCATCCGGTCAGCTGCGCGGCCGGGCTGAAGAACATCGAAATCATGGAGCGTGAGAACATATGCGGGCATGTGCGAAGTGTTGGCCCGTATCTCGAAGAGCGGCTCGAAAGCCTGCTCGATCTCCCAATCGTGGGCGACGTCCGCGGTCAGAAACTTCATGATGTGCATCGAGAACGTGGCCGACAAGCAGACCAAGGCACTGCTGCCCAAGGACGCGCAAATCGGCAACCGGATCGCGAAACATGCGCAGGCGCGCGGGCTGCTCGTGCGTCCCATTGCCCATTTGAACGTCCTTTCCCCACCGTTGATACTGACTCGAGAGCAAATCGATTTCATGGTCGAAACGCTGCGCGAAAGCATTCTCGCGAGCATGGACGACATGGTCCGCGAGGGCATATGGAAGGGTTGAGACGTTCATGACCAAGAAGCGAACCGGCGACGCATGGATGCCAGCGCCGAAGTACGCGCAAACGCTGAAGGGTCTCACCATTAATCTGCTGGTTCGGGATATCGCGTTGGCACTGCCCTTTCATCGCCAGGTGCTGGGCGCGACGCTGGTCTATTCCGATCCGGATATCGCCGTCTTCCGCTTCCAGGACGCCGAATGGATGCTTCACGCCGATCACACGTACGACGGGCATCCGCTGCATGCGGCCCTGACCAGATCGCAAAGCCGCGGTGTCGGCGCCGAGCTGCGTCTGCACGGACGCGATCCGGACGCTGCGGAAAGCGAGGCACGGCGTCTCGGCTTCGAGGTGCTCGAAGCGAGCACGGACAAGGCGCACGGACTGCGAGAGGCGTTCCTGCGCGACGCGGACGGCTACGTGTGGGTGCCGGATGTACCGCTGACCCAATGAGCCCGCGGCGACCAAGGTCGCCGGCAGCGCCGCTCAACGAGGTGCATCAATCGCGCGGTATTCGGCCGTCGCCGCGTCCAGGCTCGCCTTCACGTCCTCCGAGAGCTCCATCTCCAGCGCGGCTATCGAGGCATCGAGCTGCTCGGGCCTGCTCGCACCGATAATCGGCGCGGTCACCACCGGGTTGGCGAGCACCCAGGCGATTGCCATCTCGACCATTCCCAGATCGGCGCCCGAAGCGATCTGGCGCAGCGTCTCGACTGTCGCGAACTCGCGTTCGTGCCAGTAGCGTTGCTGGTAATTGCCCGCGGCCGTGCCGAGCGTGAAGCGTGTGCCTTGCGGCGGCGGAGCATCGCCCCGGTGCTTTCCGGTGAGCAATCCGCCGGCAAGAGGGTTGTATGGGATCACGGCCAGGCCTTCCTGCGCGCACATCGGAAACATTTCCCTTTCCACATCCCGGTATAGGAGACTGTAGCGCGGCTGCACGCTCACGAACCGCTCGATCCCCAGCAGCTCGCTGCGTCCGATGGCGCGTGCAATTTTCCAGGCAGGGTGATTGGAGACGCCTATGTAGCGCACCTTGCCGCAGCGCACGAGATCGTCCAGGGCACGCAGGCTCTCGTCCAGAGGAGTGTCGGGATCCGGGTGATGCAGCTGCAGGAGATCGACGTAGTCGGTCTGCAGACGTTCGAGCGATGCGTCGATGGCTTCCAGGATGTGCTTGCGCGACAGGCCGGCGTTCCAGGGATGCGGGCCCATGCGTCCGTAGCATTTGGTGGCGACGACGTAGTCCGCACGTTTTCCGCGCAGCCACTTGCCGATGATCGACTCGGTCCGCCCTGCCGTCTCGGCAGTGCCACCGAGCGGGTAGGCGTCGGCGGTATCGATGAAAGTGATGCCGCCCTCGGCGGCCCGATCCAGAATCGCGAAGGAGGTCTGCTCGTCGCACTGAAGACCGAAAGTCATGGTGCCGAGACAAAGCCGGGAGACTTTCAGGCCCGTGTGTCCAAATCGTGTGGTTTGCATGTCGTCCCCCTTCAATCGAAAGGATGACGCGAGACGATGGTCTCGCGTCGATCCGGGCCGGTCGAGATGATGTCCACCGGCGCGCCTACCTGCGACTCCAGCCTCTCCAGGTACCGCTGCGCGGCCGGGGGCAGCGCATCGGGCGAATCGAGCCCCACCGTACTCGTCAGCNNCGTCGAGGACATCGAGCTTGGTGATGCACAACCCGGAGACGCTGTTGGTCATCACCGCGCGGCGTAACGCCACGACGTCGATCCAGCCACAGCGCCGCGGTCGGCCCGTCGTCGCACCGAACTCGTTGCCGCACTCGCCCAGATGCCTGCCGACATCGTCGAAAAGCTCCGTGGGAAACGGTCCCGCGCCGACACGGGTCGTGTACGCCTT
>JABAOG010016783.1_pt2 | contig 10283 bp, 7 predicted proteins | sample 7062131 | NCBI WGS metagenome assembly JABAOG01 (sample SAMN14538629, study PRJNA623070) | marine sediment metagenome | biome: marine biome [ENVO:00000428]; feature: marine pelagic biome [ENVO:01000023]; material: deep marine sediment [ENVO:00002113] | place: India: Arabian Sea | collected... | reverse complement strand
GACGGACGGCCGCTCGGTGCTGCTGACGGACCGGGTGCCGGCGGCGGCGCTCGAGGGGTTGCATCGGAGCGCGGCCTACCTCGCGCTGGTGATGCGCGGTGCGTCGACGGAGGCGCCGGCCCCGCGGCTGGAGGTGCCGGCGTCGGCGATGGCGCGGTGGCGGGAGCTGGCGGGCGCGGCGGAGGGGTGGGTGGTCGGGCTCGTGCCGGGCGGGAACGCGTCGTCGCGGCGGTGGGAAGCGGCGCGGTTCGCGGCGGTGGCACGGCATCTGGCGGGGCGGGGGACGCGGGTCGTGGTGTTCGGCGGGCCGGGTGAGCGAGCGCTCGCGGCGCAGGTCGCCGGCGACGTCGCCGTGAACGTGGCCGGCCGAACGGACCTGCCGCTGCTCGCCGCGGGGCTCGCGGCGTGCGACCTCGTCGTCGCGAACGACAGCGGGCCGATGCACCTGGCGGCCGCGGTGGGGACGGCGACGGTCTCGCTGTGGGGCGCGGGCGATCCGACGGTCACGGGTCCGCGCGGCGCGGGGCACGTGCTGCTGCGCCGGCCGGAGCTGCCGTGCGTGCCGTGCGTGCGGAACGAGTGTCCGCGGCGGGGCAGGGGCACCGTCCTGGCCCGTGCGGAGCGGGAATGCCTGCGGCTGATCGAGGTGAGCGACGTCGTCGCGGCGGTGGAGTCGCGTGGCGGCCACGTGGAGAGGGAGCGGTTCGATGGGTAGCGTGGAGATCCCGAGCGACAAGAAGTGGCTGGTCGGAGTGGACCTCGGCGGCACGAACATCGTGGTGGGCGTGCTCCCGATCGACGGCGGCGACGTGCTGGCGCTGCGGACGCAGCCGACGGAGGCGCACCGCGGCGCCAAGTTCGTGGTGGACCGGATCGTGGCGATGATCGAGGATTCGATCCGGGAGGTGCTCGCGGCGTACGGCGGCGCGCGGGACGACTTCGGCGGCGTCGGGATCGGCTCTCCCGGGCCGCTGGACCGGAAGACGGGGACGGTGATCAACACGCCGAACCTGGGATGGCGCAACTTCCCGCTCCGGGATCTGATCGCGAACGCGGTCGGGCTGCCGGCCACGCTGNNCGCGGTCGGGCTGCCGGCCACGCTGGACAACGACGCGAACTGCGCGACGTACGGCGAGTGGTGGCTGGGCGCGGGCCGCGACGTGGACACGCTGGTCGGGCTCACGCTGGGCACCGGGATCGGCGGCGGGATCGTGCTGAACGGCGAGATCTTCCACGGCGTGAGCGACGCCGCGGGCGAGATCGGGCACATGACGATCGACTCGACCGGCCGCAAGTGCAAGTGCGGCAACTACGGGTGCCTGGAGGCGTACGCGTCGGGCCCGGCGATCGCGGCGCGGGCCGTCGAGGGGATCGAGGCCGGCGCGGAGAGCATGCTGCCGGACCTGGTCGGCGGCCGGCTCGAGGACGTGACCGCGGCGACCGTCTACGAGGCGGTCGTGCTGGGCGACCCGTACGCGAACGAGGTCATGCGGGAGACGGCGAAGTTCCTCGGCGCCGGCGTGGCGAGCATCATCAACATTCTCAATCCGGCGATGGTGGTGATCGCGGGTGGGGTGACGCGCGCGGGCGACCACCTCTTCGTGCCGCTGCGCGCGGAGGTCCGGCGGCGCGCGTTCCGCGTGGCCGAGGAGGCGTGTCAGATCGTCTCGGCGCGGCTCACCGGGACGGCGGGCGTGATCGGCGCGGCGGCGGTCTTCAAGAAGGAAACCTGGGGCGTGGTCTGAGGTCGGCCCGATGCCACGGCTCGGTATCCTGGGGACCATGGTATGGGACCGGATCTACGCGCGCGACGGCCGTGTGGAGCCGGTCGAGGAGTGGGGCGGCATCTCCTACGCGCTCGCGGCCGCGGTCGCGGCGAGGCCCGCGGGGTGGGAGATCGTGCCGATCGTGAAGGTCGGCCGCGACCTGGAGGAGCGGGCCGGCCGGTTCCTGCACGCATTGCCCGGGCTCGACCTGGAGCGGGCGCTCCGCGTCGTGCCGGAGCCGAACAACCGCGTCGAGCTCCACTACCGCGCCGCCGGGCGCCGGACCGAGCGGCTGACCGGCGGCGTGCCGCCGTGGACGTGGGACGAGCTGGCGCCCGTGCTCGACCAGCTCGACGCGCTCTACATCAACTTCATCTCCGGCTTCGAGCTGACGCTGGAGACCGTCGCGCGGGTGCGGATCGCGTTTGCGGGGCCGATCTACGCCGACCTGCACTCACTGATGCTCGGCCTGGAGCCCGGCGGCCAGCGCATGTACCGGCCCCTCGCCGCCTGGCGCGACTGGTTGCGCTGCTTCGACGTGGTGCAGGTCAACGAGGACGAGCTGGCGTGGCTGGCGTACGCGTGGGGCGACCCGTGGCGCTTCGCCGCCGAGGTGGTCGGCGATGCGCCGCGGCTGCTGCTCGTCACGCTGGGCTCCCGCGGCGCCGCCTACGTGGCCTCGCCGGCGTTCCGGCCCGATCCGTTGAGCTGGCGGGCGGGCGGGCTGGCCAAGCCGCCGCCGCTCGGCGTGCCCGGCGCGACGCGGAGCGAGCGCGTCGCGATCGTGACCGAGCCGCGCGAGGGCGACCCCACGGGTTGCGGCGACGTGTGGGGCGCGACATGCTTCATCCGTCTCCTGGCGGGCGCGACGCTCGAGGACGCGCTCCGCGCGGCGAACCGCGCCGCGACGCGCAACGTCGAGCATCGGGGCGCGACCGGTCTGCACCTCTTCCTGCAAGGACGCATCGAGACGTGAAGGTCATTGCGATCCCGGCGTCGCTCGAGGAGCGGAGCTTCGACCCCATTGCGCAGGCGCTGGCGGAGTCCGGGGGCGGGCGCGTGCTGTTCGACGCGCGGCAGCTCCGTTGGGTCGACCCGTTCGGCATGCTCGGCCTGCTCGCGGCGGCGGAGGTCGCGGGGCGGGGCGGCGAGCCGCCGGTCCTGCAACTCCCGACGTCCGCGGAGGTCCTCAGCTATCTCGGCCGGATGCGTTTCTTCGAGCAGGCCGGCAACCTCTTCGAGGCGCACGGCGCGCCGCGTCGGACGCGCGGCGGCGACGCCGCGTCGGACGTGCTGCTCGAAATCACGCCGATCCGGTCGTACCAGGACGTCCACGCCGCGGTGGACCGCGCGGGCGAGCGCGCGCTCGCGATCCTGACGCACCAGCTCCACTACCCGGCGCGGGAGGCGTGGCAGTTCGGCTCGATGCTGTCGGAGGTCTGCCAGAACATCCTCGAGCATTCGCAGGCGACCGGCTGGGTCGCCACGCAGACCTACAGCCGCATCCCGCGGCTCGACCGCAGGGTCGTCAAGATCGGCGTCGTGGACCTCGGCGTCGGCTTCAAGGGATCGCTGGCCGGCGCACACGCCGCGCGCTACGGCGATCGCTGGAGTGACGCGGCCGCGCTCGAGGCCGCGTTCATCCACGGGCTCACCCGCTTCCACGACCCGGGGCGGGGCCAGGGGCTGAAGCAGATCCGCAAGCAGGTCGGCCGCTGGGGCGGCAAGGTCTCGATCCGGAGCGGGACCGCGCGCATCGCCGACGTGCCGGAGTGGGACGACGCGTCGCCGCTCGAGGAGAAGCTGCCGTTCTTCCCGGGCGCCCAGATCGGGATCGTGCTGCCGGCGCGCGCACCGGACGGGGCACCGGCCGGCGGCGCGCCGGGCGGCCCCGGCGACGCGGGGCCGGGCGCCGCGCGCCGCGGGAGGCGGCCGTGACCGACGGCCCGGGCCACGTCGTCCCGTTCCGGTTCGAGCTGTCGAGGCTCGCACACCGCTCGGTGGCGAGCCTCTACTCGCACCTGGTCACTCGCCCGACGGGGCAGGCGGTGCGGCTCGGGATCGAGAGCCAGATCGGCGAGATCGGCGGGCTCTGCCTCTCCGTGCTGGATTTCCGGCAGGTCGCGGTGCTCGACTACAGTTGCGCGGATGAGACCGTGGCCAAGCTGATCCTGCGCTACCAGGCCGAGGACCGGCCGGCGGACGCGTACTTCGTGGTGCGAGGGCTGGCGGAGCACCATCTGGAGGCGATCGAGGCGGTCCTCGACCGCCACGGACTGGCGCTGGTCGCGGTGCTGGACGAGGGGCCGACGCTGATCGGCGCGAGCGACGCGCTGGAGCGGGAGGCGTGGCGGGCCGTCGAGCGGCTCGGCCGCGCCAGCACCGGCGACGTCGCCGCGTACCTGTCCGCGCCCGAGGCGGCCGTCGCGCCGGCGCTGGCCGCACTCGTACGGCGCCGGGTGGTCATCTACCGCGAGACGCCCCGGCTGCACTTCGCGCTGACGCCGCTCTTGCGGTCGGCTTAGCGCGGCGGGCCGGCGCCGCGCGGAGTGGGTCGGCCGGGTCGGCCCGGCGTCGAGCGGCGAGGTCGAACGCCGGGCGCGGACCGGAGCGCCGGTCGGGGACCGGAGCGTGGACCGCGCCGGCCTAGCCGCGGAGCGCGAGCGCGAGGACGCGGTTCGAGGCCTGGAGCGCCGCGAGCGCGGCCGAGGTCTCGGCTCCGTTCTCGAGGGGGTGGGCGCCCGCCAGCGGAAGCGGCCGCCGTCCGACGAGCGGCGAGACGGCCAGCGCGGAGACCAGCACGTACTCGCGGCCGAGCGCGGCCACGACGGACGCCGCGTCGAGCTCGAGCCGGAGCCTGCCCGCACACGCCTCGCTGGCGGCGCGGAGCGCCGCCGCGGCCGCGGCCCGGATCCGGCCCTGTCCGCCCTCGATCTCCTCGCCGCTCCCCTCGAAGAGCGCACCACGCCACGCGACCCGGACCCGCACCTCCGTCCGTCCGTGCCGCGTCGAGGACTCGACGCCCTCGAAGCGCACGCGCGCTTCCGCCGGATCGCCGCGCGCCGCGATGGCGGCGGGGCCCGATGCGCCCGATGTGGATGCGGCCGGTGTCATTGCGCCGCCGGATGCACTGCCGGATGCACTGCCGCGCCCGCTCCTCGGGTCGGCATCCACCCCGCCGCCGGACCCGCCCGTCGATCCCGCGCCGGACGCGCCGGCGGCCGCGCCGCCGGGGCCGAGCGCCGCGGACGGTGCGCCGCCCGTGGCGTCGGGGCCGGCGGCGTAGAGCTCCTCGATCGGGATCTCGTTGATGCGGTCGGAGAGCTGGGCGATGCTGATCACCCGCTGATCGACGGGGACGCCGAGCCGCTCCTCGAGCAGCTCGCGGATGTCGCGCGCGAGGTGGCGCGGCTCCGGCCCGGGTCCGACCAGGATGTGGACCTCCCGCGGGTGGCCGTTCACGTCCTCCCGGACGAAGGCGCCGCGCACGGACGGCAGCTCGCGCAGGATCGCCTCGGCGGTCTCTTTGGTGTGGAACGTTCTCATTGCCGTCGGCCAGCGGGACGCGGAGATGGGCGGCAGGAGAATGTGGATTCACGGTTTCGTCGTCAAGGGGGAGTGGCTGTTGCCGGCGGTCGGGGCCGTCGATAGCTTAACCGGCACGGCGATTGCTCCACCGCCACTTCGTCCCAACCGCCCACCGATCATCTCCGAGCCGGGGAAGTGGAATGAAAGGCGTGATCATGGCCGGCGGGTTCGGCACGCGTCTCAAGCCGCTCACGATCCATCGTCCGAAGCCGATGGTGCCGATCGCCAACCGCCCGATCATGGAGCACATCGTCGAGCTGCTGAAGCGTTACGACATCACGGACCTGATCTCGATCCTGTACTTCCAGCCGGAGCACATCACGGAGCATTTCGGCGACGGCTCGGCGTTCGGCGTGCGCATGAGGTACGTGACCGCGGACGCGGACTACGGCACGGCCGGCGCGGTCCGGAACGCGTGGGAGCTGATCGAGGGCGACCGCGTGCTGGTCATCAGCGGCGATGTATTGACCGACTTCGACCTGGGCGCCGTGGTGGCGGATCACGAGGCGCGGGGTGCGGAGGCGACGATCGCGCTGACGCCCGTCGAGAACCCGCTGGCTTTCGGGATCGTGATCGTGGACGCCGAGACCGGGCGCATCGAACGGTTCCTCGAGAAGCCGACGTGGGGCGAGGTCTTCAGCGACACGATCAACACCGGGATCTACGTGCTGGAGCCGAGCGCGCTCGAGCGGGTGCCGCCGCAGACGAACGTGGACTTCTCGAAGGACCTGTTTCCGCAGATGCTGCGCGAAGGGGCGCGCCTCTTCGGCCACATCGCGCGGGGCTACTGGCGGGACGTCGGCAACCTGGTCGAGTACCGCCGCGCCAACGACGACGTGCTGGCAGACCGGGTCGACGTGACGCTGCGCGGCGAGCAGCGCGTGCACAGGGAGGCCGTGCTCTGGGGCGAGGCCGGTGCGCGGATCGGACGGGAAACGCACCTGGTCGGCATGGTCCTGCTCGGCCGCGGCGCCCAGGTCGGCCGCGGCGCGATCCTCGAGAACGCGGTCGTCGGGGCGGGGTGCGAGATCGGTGACGGCGCGGAACTGCGCAACGTCGTCCTCTGGGAGCACGGCTACGTCGGCGCCGGCGCGCGCATCAACGAGACGGTCTGCGCCGGCGGCGTGCGCATCGGCGAGGGCACGCTGGTGCGGGAGAACACGATCCTGTCGGACCGGGCGGAGGTGGGCGCGTTCGCCGTGGTCGGGCCGAACGTCAAGGTCTGGCCCGACAAGGTCGTCGAGGAGCGGGCGGTGCTGACGCACTCGCTGATCTGGGGCGAGGCGTGGGAGCGAAGCCTGTTCCACGGCGCGCGGGTCAGCGGGATCCCGAACGCGGAGCTCACGCCCGAGGTCGTTTCGCGGCTGGGCGGCGCGTACGGCGCGATGCTCGGCCCTGGCGCCTACATCGGGACCTCGCGCGATTCGGATCGGGCCTCGCGGATGATCAACCGCGCGATGATCACGGGCTTCATGTCCGCGGGCGCGAACGTCGAGGACCTGCGCGAGATGCCGATCCCGGTCGTGCGCCACGCGGTCAACCACGGTCGGGAGGCCGGCGGGATCCACGTGCGTCGTTCGCCGTTCGACCCACGGGTCGTCGACGTCCTCTTCTTCGACGCCGACGGCCGGGACCTGCCGCCGGGGAAGACGCAATCGATCGAGCGGCTCTTCAGCCGGGAGGACTTCCCGCGTGCGGGACCGGACGGCACGGGGGGGCTCAACTTCCCGACCCGCGTGGTCGAGGGCTACCGCGAGCACTTCCTCTCCGAGGTCGAGCGGGCGCTGATCGCCGACCGCCGGTTCACGCTCGTCGTGGACTTCGCCTACGGGACCACGGTCGAGGTGTTCCCGGATCTGCTCGGCTCGCTCCACACCGAGACGGTCAGCCTGGACGCGTACGTCGCGCCCGGGCGGCTCTCGCGCAGCGAGCAGGAGTTCGCGGACTCGCTGGCCCGGCTGGGCGGGATCGTCCGGTCGATCGACGCGGACCTCGGCCTCTGGATCGATCCCGGCGGCGAAGTCATCCATCTCATCGACGATGCGGGGCGGCCGCTCTCGTCCGAGCTGGCGCAGGCCGTGTTCGTCGGGCTTGCCGTCCAGCACCTGGACGTCGGCCGGGTCGCGATCCCGGTGACCAGCCCGGCGGTCGTGGCGCGGACCATCCGCGAGGCGGGAGCGGAGCTCCAGTGGACCAAGACGGAGCACCACGCGATGATGGCGTCGGCGACCGACGCGGACCTGGTGGCCGGCGCGCGAGGCGAGTTCATCTTCCCGCACTTCATCCCGGCCTACGACGGCATGTTCGCGGCGGTCAAGCTGCTGGAGGCGCTGGCGCGGTCGGGGACGCGGCTGCGCGAGGAGGCGGACCGGATACCGACGATCCACATGCGCCACGCGCGGGTCGCCTGTCCGTGGGCGCGGAAGGGCGCGGTGATGCGCCGGCTCATCGAGGAGACGGAGGGTGAGGACCGGCAGCTCGTGGACGGCGTGAAGGTCTGGTTCGGCGACGAGGAATGGGTGCTGGTGATCCCGCACTCGCACAAGCCGTACTTCGTACTCACGGCGGAGGGGGCGACCGAGGAGCGCGCCGAGGCGCTGCTCGAGACCTACGCACGCAACGTGGAGCGATGGCGTGATGAAGCGTGAGGAGGCGGCCGCGGCCGGCGGCTCCGGCCTGTCCACCCGGGCGGTCCACGCGGGGGGCGTCGAGCCGGTGCCGGGCGCGCCCGTGGTCACACCGATCGTGCCGAGCGCGACCTTCTTCAACGAGCCGGCGCCGACGGGCGAGGTGCTGTACACGCGCTACGGCACGAACCCGAACCATCGCGTGCTGGCGGCGAAGCTGGCCGCGCTGGAGGGCGCCGAGGCCGCGCTGCCCGTGGGCAGCGGGCAGGCGGCGACCGCGCTCGCGCTGCTCGCGTACTGCGGCGCCGGCGACCACGTCGTCGCCGCGCGCGCGCTGTACGGCGGGACCTCGACGCTGCTGACCCGGGAGCTGCCGCGCCTGGGGATCGGGGTCACGTTCGTCGAGCGAGCCGAGCAGTGGGCGGAGTCGCTGAGGCCGGAGACGCGGGCGCTGTTCGTCGAGATCCCGGTCAACCCGACGCTGCGGGTGCCGGACATCCGGCCGCTCGCGCGCCTCTCGGCCGAACGCGGCGTCCCGCTGCTCGTGGACGCGACGTTCGCGACGCCGGTCAACTTCCGGCCGATCGAGCACGGCGCCGCCGTCGTGATCCACAGCGCGACCAAGTACCTCGGGGGGCATTCGGACCTGATCGCCGGCGTTGTTGCCGGTCCCGCGACGCTGGTCGAGGAGGTCCGGGGGAAGCTGAAGAGCTTCGGCCCGGCGCTCGATCCGCACGCCGCGTGGCTGCTCGAGCGGGGCCTCAAGACGCTCGCGGTCCGCGTGCGGCAGCAGAACGGGAACGCGGAACGCCTCGCCCGCTGGCTCGAGGCGCACCCGGCCGTGGCGCGCGTCCACTACCCGGGCCTCGCGTCGCACCGGGACCACGCCGTCGCCCGCGAGCTGTTCGACGGCTTCGGCGGCATGCTCGGCTTCGTGGTCCACGGCGGCGACGACGCCGCGGTCCGCGTGCTCGGCCGGCTGCGGCTCCTGAGCGTGGCGCCGAGTCTGGGCGGCGTCGAGACGCTGGTGTCCATGCCGTGCTTCACGTCCCACGCCGCATCCTCGCGCGAGGAACGCCACGCGCTCGGGATCGACGACGGTTTCGTGCGCGTGTCCGTCGGCATCGAGGACGTCGAGGACCTACGGGACGACCTGGCCCGCGCGCTGGAGCCGGAGGTGAAGTGAGCGCGGAGCAGCTCCCGGAGGACCGGCGCCGCGCGGACCGGCGGTCCGACTACGTACGACTCGCCGACATCCCGATCCCGGAGCTGAGGAAGGCCCTCATCACCGCGGGGCTGCTCCTCGTGATCGCCGTCCTCTTCGGCTACATGGTCGCGGACGTGGCGGTCGCGCTCATCGCCGGCGTCGTCCTGGGCGCGTTCCTCATCCCGTTCCACCAGTGGCTCGTCCGCTGGCTGCGCCCGCCGTGGCTCACTGCACTGGTCACGATCACGCTGGTCACGCTGCCGCTCATCGCGATCCTGGCGTACAGTTGGCTCGAGATCTCGGACGCGACGGAGTACCTCGAGGCGAACAGCCGGATGGTCGCCCGCCGACTGACGGAGGCGCTCCGGCAGATCCCGTTCATCCGGCGCGTCGCGGTCGAGGACGACCTCTCGCGCTGGGTGGCCGCGATCGCGAATCGCGGCGGCGCCCTGGTCGGCGAGCTACAGGAAGCGTTCGGGATCGTCGCCGTCTCGATCGCGGTGTTCCTGGTCACGGCCTTCTACGTCCTGACGGACCACGAGCGCGTGGTCGGCTACCTCCGCCGCAAGGTGCCGGGGCGCTACCGCGACCTCGAGCGGGCGATCAGCGGAAACATCCGGGCGGTCGTCTACGGCGCCCTCTACGCCACGTTCCTCACCCAGCTCCTCAAGTCGGCGGTCGTGCTGGGCATGAACCTGCTGTGGGACGTCCCGCTCGCCATCGTGCTGGCCATCGTGGCCTTCTTCATCGGCTTCCTGCCGATCGTCGGCTCGTGGCTGGTGTACGTGCCCGTGGCGCTGTATCTGATGGTGTTCCGGCAGGACGTGGCCGGCGGAACGGCGATGCTGCTCATCGGATTCTTCGTGAACACGGTGTTCATGTCTCTGTACCTGCGTCCGAAGATCGCGGCGGAGAAGTCGCACGTGCTCAACTTCTACTGGATGTTCATCGCGCTGGTCACCGGCGTGTACACGTTCGGCCTGATCGGCGTGATCATCGGCCCGGTCCTGATCGGCGTCCTCAAAGCGATCTTCGAGACGGTGACCGCCGAGCCGGTCCCGATGTTCCTCGACGGCGGCGTACGGCCCCCCGAGC
>JABAOG010007779.1_pt1 | contig 10284 bp, 9 predicted proteins | sample 7062131 | NCBI WGS metagenome assembly JABAOG01 (sample SAMN14538629, study PRJNA623070) | marine sediment metagenome | biome: marine biome [ENVO:00000428]; feature: marine pelagic biome [ENVO:01000023]; material: deep marine sediment [ENVO:00002113] | place: India: Arabian Sea | collected... | reverse complement strand
GGCGCATGGCCCGGTCGGCTTCGGCGGTGACATTCGGTGAGGTCGTTGGAAGCGCCCCACCGTGGACGGCGACGATGGCGAGGTCGTGGAACAAGCGAACCGCCGGGTGATCTACCAGCCGCGTATCGGGCGGGTCGTGAGGTATCTCACGCCTGGACAATGCCCGTGACAGCTCATTGAGCAGCTCCTTTTTCGAGCGAACCAGGACAGCGATCGAGGAGGGCGGCATCTGCTCGGTCTGGAGCGCCCGCTCGACTTCTGCAGCTATCCACTCGGCCTCGGCCGTCTCCTGGTCGAAGACATAGGCCTCGGCTCGACCCTGGTGATCGGCGGGCTCCACCGGCCCCGCCGAGCCGGGCAGGTCGCCCCCGGAGACGACCCGAAGCGCCGCCTGCATTATCTCCTCCGGGACGCGGAAGCTGTCCGCGAGCACGATGCGCTCGGTGCCTGCAGCCTCCGAGAAGGCCGCGATATTGCGCACCTCGGCCCCGCGGAACGAGAAGATGGACTGATAGGGGTCACCGGCGACGGTCAGATTGCCATGCCGTCGCGCCAGCAGTTCGGCCATCGCTGCCTGCACAGGTGAGGTGTCCTGGTACTCATCGACCAGCACGAAGCGAAACTCACCGGCGAGCGCAGAGCCTTCGTCACCACGCAGCAGATCGACCGCCTGGGACAGCAGAGCCCCGTAGTCGGTCCTCTCGAGACCGTCGAGACGGGAGAGGTAGCGCTCGTACAGCCCGGGCAGACCCTTCCAGTCGGCTCGTTCCCGCGCTCGCTCCGCCAGATCGCCCGGGGTGAGGAGGCGCTCGGAGCAGCGGAGGAGAAAGTCGGCGACCTCTGCGGAGAAGGCATGGGTGTCGAGGATCCCTCGATAGGGGAGTGGCCAGTCTTCGGGGCTCTCGGCGCGGAGCACGTCACGCACCACTGCCACCTGCTCCGGAGTGGTGAGCGGGATCGGCCGCTCGCCGCCGGTCACTGCCTCGACCAGCCTGATCGCCAATGAATGGAAAGTGGTCACGTCAACCGGAATCCCGGTGGTTCCGACCGTCTCCTCGATGCGAGACCTCAGCCGGGCGGAAGCACGCCTGGAGAAGGAGAGGACGACGATCTCAGAGGGGAGGGCGCGCCCGCTCTCGACGATGCGGGCCACCCGTCTGATGAGGAACTCGGTCTTCCCGGTCCCGGGGCCGGCGACGACTATCTGACGGCCATCCGGCCGATCCAGGGCCCTGCCCCACTCATCACGTCTTAGACGTACCTGATCCACTTCCCCCACGATCGTAGAAGTCAAGCGGCCGCCGGAATCGGCGGGTGGTCGAGGTCCTCGTCGGGGACGATCTCGGCTTCGATGCCGAGCCCGGCCAGAAAGGACACGGGATCGTCGAAGATCTGTTGGGTAATCCTGGCGTTGTTGTGGTCTTTGTTCGTCATGGGTCTCAAAGTACGGGATGACACCGACAGATTTCTTCCGGCGCGGCATCCTGACACTTCCGTGACATAGGATCGGAAGGTCTATCGCTAAACGGAGGCAACGTGGAGTCGCGACCTGAATTCGACTCTCAGATGTACAACGAGGCCGTCGGGCAGTTCAACCGGGTGGCGAAGCTCATGGGTCTCGACGACAACGTGGCGGACCGTCTGCGGGTGCCGCAGAAGTCCACCGTGGTCAGCTTCCCCTTCCGTCATGACACCTACACCGACGTCGAGACGATCTTCGGCTATCGGGTCCAGCACCTGACGACCATGGGCCCCACGAAGGGAGGCATCCGCTTCGACACCGACGTGGACCTCGGCGAGGTCACCGCCCTCGCCATGTGGATGACCTGGAAGTGCGCGATCATGAACCTGCCGTTCGGCGGCGCCAAGGGCGGCGTGCGGGTCGATCCCACCACGCTCTCGCGCAACGAGATGCAGCGCATCACCCGCCGCTTCACCTCCGAGATCATCGACGTGATCGGCCCGGACCGCGACATCCCCGCGCCCGACCTGGGCACCGACGAGCAGGTCATGGCCTGGATCATGGACACCTACTCCATGCACAAGCGCCACACCGTGACCGCGGTGGTGACGGGCAAGCCGGTGGCGATGGGCGGATCGCTGGGTCGGCGCGAGGCGACGGGCCGGGGCGTGAAGATCGTGGTGCGGGAGGCGCTGCGGGAGCGGGGCATCCCGATCCACGGCACCACCGTGGCGGTGCAGGGGTTCGGGAACGTGGGGTCCGTGGCCGCGCGGCTCCTGGAGGAGGAGGGGCTCACGGTCGTGGCGATCAGCGACATGACCGGCGGGGTGTACAACCCCAACGGGATCTACATCGGGCAGGCGCTGGAGTGGATCGCCGAGAACCAGTTCCTCGAGGGCTTCCCCCACGGCGAGCCCATCACGAACGAGGAGCTGCTGGAGCTGGACGTGGACGTGCTGGTCCCCGCGGCGCTGGAGAACGTGATCACGCAGCGGAACGCCCCGAAGATCCGGGCCAAGATCATCGCGGAGGGCGCCAACGGCCCCACCACGGCGCCCGCCGACGCGATCCTCGAGGACAAGGGCATCTTCGTGATCCCGGACATCCTGGCGAACGCCGGCGGCGTGACCGTGAGCTACTTCGAGTGGGTCCAGAACCGGGAGGGCTACTTCTGGAGCGAGGACGTGGTGAACCAGCGGCTGCACGACGTCATGGTCCGCTCGTTCCACAGCGTGCTGGACTACTCGCGCCAGCACAACGTGAACATGCGCACCGCGGCGTACATGCTGGCCGTGGACCGCGTGGCCTCGGTCCACAGGCTGCGCGGCGTGTACGCGTGACCGACGCGGCCGGGTGAGGGTACGGGTGGTGTCCGTGGGCCGGCCCGGCCGCCTCGTGGCCGACGCGGTCGGCGAGTACGAGCGGCGGGCCGGCCGCTACTGGAGCCTCGAGTCGATCGAGGTCCGCGAGGAGCGGGCCGGGAAGGGGAAGACCGACGCGCGGGTCCGCGAGGCCGAGTCCCGCCGCCTGATCGAACGCGTGCCCGCGGGGTACGAGGTGGTCGCCCTGACGCGGGACGGCGACGCGTGGAGCTCGACCCGGCTCGCCCGACACCTGGAGTCGCTGGCCGTCGCGGCGCGCCCCGGCGTCGCGTTCCTGATCGGCGGCGCGCTGGGCATCGACGACGCCGTCCTCGCGCGCGCCGACCGGCGCCTCTCGCTCTCCCCGTTCACGCTGCCGCACGAGCTCGCCCGCCTCGTCCTGACCGAGCAGCTCTACCGGGCGGGTACGATCGTGCGCGGCGAGCCGTACCACAAGGCCGAAGCATGAACGAGGCGCTACCCGCACTCTGGAATGGAGGGTCGTCCTGAACCTCGAGATCCGAATCAGCCGCCTCACGGGCTCCCGCCTGCTCCAGGAGTACCAGGAGGGCCGTCCGGATGCGCTGGCGTTCTACCGCGGCTCGCCGGGCGAGGTCGAGTCGTACCGCGCGAAGGCCGCGGAGGTGGACGGCCGCTTCGACGCCGAGCGGCGCCGGCGCGTCGCGGAGCTGGCGCTCGCGCCCACGCCCGGCGCGGCCGCCAGGCTGGAGGCGGTCGCGGCCGGCGAGGGACTGCTCGTGACCACCGGCCAGCAGCCCGGGCTCTTCACCGGGCCGCTCTACACGATCCACAAGATCCTGGCGGCGGTCCGCCTGGCCGAAGCACTCGAGCGGAGCCTCGGACGCCCGGTCCTGCCGCTCTTCTGGATCGCCTCCGACGACCACGACTGGCAGGAGGCGAACCACACGTACGTCCTCGATCGCGGGAACGAGCTGCACCGCATCGAGCTGAAGGGCGAGGATGACCCGCCCGTCTCGATGCGCAACCGGCGCCTCGGGCCGGGAGTCGAGGCGGCCCTGGACGATCTCGTCCGGAACCTCCCCTCGACGGAGTTCGCCGGCCCGCTGCTCGAGCGCCTCCGCGCGGCCTACGCGCCGGACCGCAGCGTCGCGGGCGCGTTCGGCGAGCTGCTCGTCGACTTCCTGGCCGCGTTCGACGTGGCCTTCGTCGACGGCGGGCGGCCGGCGGTGAAGGTCGCGGCCGCGGCGCTGCTGCGGCACGAGCTGGAGCACGCCGGGGAGCACGAGGAGCTGATGGCGCGGCGAGCGCGCGCGCTGGCGGAGGCCGGCTACCACGTGCAGGTCCCGGTGCTGGACGGTGCGACCAACGTCTTCTACGAAGACGAGCACGGCCGCGAGCGCGTCTTCCGCGAGGACGGGGGCTTCGTGCTGCGTCGCACCGGCCGCCGCTTCGGCCGGGCCGAGCTGCTCGAGCGGCTGCGCTCGGGGCCGGAGCGCTTCTCGGGCAACGTGGCGCTCCGTCCGGTGGTGGAGAGCGCGGTGTTCCCTACCGTCGCGTACGTCGGCGGGCCGGGCGAGGTCGCCTACTTCGGCCAGCTCTCGCCGCTCTTCGAGGCGCACGGCATCGGCATGCCCGTGGTCTTCCCGCGCTTCGGCGTCACGATCATCGAGCCGAAGGTCCGGAAGGTGCTCGACCGGTTCGGGCTCGAGCCGGAGGATTTCCGCCGGCCGACGCACGAGCTGGCGGCGCGCGTGGTGCGCGAGGAACTGCCGACGGACGTGACCGGGGCGATCTCGGCGCTGCGGCGGGACCTGACCGACGGGTACGGCCGCCTGATCCGCGCGGCGAGCCAGATCGACCCCACGCTGGGCGGCCCGCTCCAGAAGGCGCGCAACGCCGGCCACGTGCAGCTCTCGGAGGCCGAGAAGAAGATCGCGCACCACCTGAAGCTCCAGAACGACCTCGGCATCGACCAGCTCGAGAAGGCGCGGTCCAACCTCTTCCCGGACGGGCACCCGCAGGAGCGGATGCTGAACGTCTACCAGTACCTGGTGCGCTTCGGGCCCGAGCTGCTCACGGCCGTGGCCGAGCGGATGGAGGTCGAGCTCGCCGCCGCGGCCATGCCGGCGGGCTGACCGGCCGGCGCCTTGCCGCGCGCGCGGGACCATCGCTAGCTTGTCCGGGTCATGTGGGGACTCGTCGTCGTACTCGCACTGCTGATCCCGCTCATCGCGGTGGTCCTCGACTCGCAGCTCGGGCGCGCCCTGGCGGCGCGGCTCGAGCGCGATCGCCTCGGCGATGGCGGCGTGCTGGGTGAGCGCGTTGCCGCGCTGGAGGGCGAGGTGGACCGGCTGACCCGGGACGTGCAGCGGCTGGAAGAAGAGGCGGAGTTCCTGCACCGCCTGCTCGAGCACAAGCCGGCGCAGGGCGACGCGCTCCCGTCCGGTGAATCGAACGACTGAGGTGGCCGACGCCGGTTCCCCTGCCCGCTCCGCCCGCTGGGTGGCAGCGGGTATTCTCTTGAGCAGGATCGCGGGGCTGGTGCGCGAGCGCGCGATCGCGCACTACCTGGGCGTGTCGGCGTTCGCGGACGTGGTGCGCACGGCGTTCCGGATGCCGAACGTGCTCCAGAACCTGCTGGGCGAGGGGACGCTGAGCGCGTCGTTCATCCCGGTCTACTCGGAGCTGCTGGAGGAGGGGAGGGAGGAGGAGGCGGGGCGCGTCGCGGGGACGATCTTCGCGCTGCTGGTCGCGGTGGCGGGCGCACTCGCCCTGATCGGCATCCTGCTCGCGCCGGTGCTGGTTTCGGTCTTCACGCCCGGCTTCGAGGGGCTGCGCCGCGAGCTCACCATCGCCAGCATCCGGATCATCTTCCCGATGGCCGGGATCCTGGTGCTCTCGGCCTGGGCGCTCGGCATCCTGAACAGCCATCGCCGCTTCTTCGTCTCCTACGTCGCGCCGGTGGTCTGGAACGCCGCCATCATCGCCACGCTGGTGGTCTTCGGCGGTGACGTCTCGCCGTCGCGGCTGGTCATCGCGGTGGCGTGGGGCGCACTGGTCGGCGGGTTGCTCCAGTTCGCCGTGCAGCTCCCGTGGGTCTTCGCGCTGGAGCGGAACCTGCGCCTCTCGAGGGTGACGCGGCTCGAGCCGGTGCGCGAGGCGATACGGAACGCGGGCCCGGCGATCCTGGGGCGCGGCGTGGTCCAGCTCAGCGGCTACGTGGACATCTTCCTGGCCTCGTTCATCTCGACGGGTGCGATCGCGTTCCTCGGCTACGCACAGACGCTCTACGTGCTGCCGGTCAGCCTGTTCGGCATGTCCGTGGCGGCCGCGGAGCTGCCGGAGCTGTCGCGGGCGCGGTCGCGCGCCGGGGACGTGCTGCGGACGCGGGTCGAGGGAGGCCTGACCCGCATCGCGGTCCTGGTGGTGCCGTCCATCGTCGGCTACCTGGCGCTGGGCGACGTGATCGTCGCGGCGCTGTACCAGAGCGGCGAGTTCGGCCCGGCGGAGACGTTCGTCACGTACCTCATCCTCGCCGGCTACACGCTCGGCCTCCTCGCCTCGACGGCGACCCGGCTCTTCTCGTCCGCGTTCTTCGCGCTGCACGACACGCGCACGCCCGCCAAGGTCGCCGCCATCCGGGTCCTCGTCGCGGCGAGCATCGGGGCCGTCCTGATGTTCGCGTTCGAGACCGTCGAGGTGCGGGGTTACACGCTCGGCGCGCTGGGGCTGAGTCTGGCCGCCGCGCTGGCCGCCTGGCTCGAGTGGGGGCTGCTGCGGCGCTCGCTGCGGCCGCGCATCGGGCCGGTCGGCGCGGGCGGCCCGACGCTGGTCCGGATGTTCGCCGCGGCGGGCCTTGCGGCGCTCGCGGCGCGTGGCATCCTGCTCATCCTGCCCCCGGTCCACCCGATCCTCGCCGCGACGGCCGCCCTGGTGCCGTACGGCATCCTCTACTTCGTCCTGGCCAGCCTGTTCGGGATCGAGCAGGCGCGCGTGGTGGTGTCGCGCATCGGGCGACGGAGGGGCGGCTGAGCCGGCGGATCGGTCGACGGCGGCGGGCCTCGCGCCCGGAACGGCGGGGCGGGGCGGGGTATTAGCACGGTCAGGCCGTACCGCGGGCCCNNCCCGTCCGGGGGTCTACCTGTTCAAGGACGGGCAGGCGGAGATCCTCTACATCGGGAAGGCGAAGTCACTGCGCGCGCGGGTGCGCAGCTACTTCGCGCGCGGGCAGGACCCATCGCTCAAGACGCGGGAGCTCGTGCGCCGCATCGTGGACGTCGACACGATCGTCGTCGGCTCGGAGGCCGAGGCGCTCCTGCTCGAGGCGAACCTGATCAAGGAGCACCGGCCGCGCTTCAACATCCAGCTCCGCGACGACAAGCGCTACCCGTACATCAAGGTGACGGTCCAGGAGCCGTTCCCCCGGGTCTTCGTGACCCGCCGCCTGGCCAACGACGGCGCGCGCTACTTCGGTCCGTACACGGACGTGGGGCCGCTGCGCCAGGCGCTGGAGGTGATCAAACGACTCTACCCGGTGCGGAGCTGTCGCTACGACCTGCCGCGCGAGGCGCCGCGGCGCCCGTGCCTGGACTACCACATCGGCCGGTGCCGCGCGCCGTGCGTCGGGCTCCAGTCGGAGGCGGACTACCGCGCCATGATCGGCGAGGTCCTGGAGATCCTGGCCGGACGGACGGGTGCCGTACGGAACCGGGCCGAGCGGGAGATGGCCGCCGCCGCCGTGGCGCTCGACTTCGAGCGCGCCGCGGTGCTGCGCGACGTGCTCGCCGGGCTGGACGCCATCGAGCGCCGGCAGCGGATGGCCGACGTCCGGGGCGGGGACCNNGCTGCTCCGCATCCGGACGGGGAAGGTGCTCGGCCGCGAGGTCGCGTTCTTCGAGAACATCGAGCACGAGGACGATGAGGCGCTCCTGGCCGCTGCGGCGACCCGCTTCTACTTCGGCCAGGGCGAGCACGGCACGGCCGACCTCCCGAGGGAGGTGCTGCTGCCGGGCGAGTTCGCCGACCGGCCGCTGGTCGAGGAGCTGATCGGCGGCGCCGCGGGGCGCCGCGTCCGGACGCACGTGCCACGGCGCGGCGACAAGCTGAGGCTGGTCGACCTCGCCAATCAGAACGCGCGTCACCTGCTCGAGGAGCGCGCCGTGCTCACCGAGGGCGTGCGCGCCCGGGCCGACGACGACCTCTACGCGCTCCAGGACGCACTCGAGCTCAAGGTGGTGCCCCGGATGCTGGTGTGCTTCGACATCTCGCACACCCAGGGCACGGAGACGGTGGGCAGCGCCGTGGTCTTCGAGAACGGCGAGCCGAAGAAGGCCGAGTACCGCCGCTTCAAGGTGCGCGGGGACTGGGGGAACGACGACTTCCGCTCGATGGCCGAGGTCGTCGGCCGCTACTTCCGCCGCCGCATCGAGGAGGCGCGCCCGCTCCCCGAGCTGGCCGTGATCGACGGCGGCAAGGGCCAGCTCGGCGCCGCGGTCGCGGCGATCGAGGCCGCCGGCGCCGCCGAGGTGGCCGCGTGCTCCCTGGCGAAGCGGGACGAGGCGGTCTACCTTCCCGGCCGCTCCGAGCCGCTCCGGCTGCCACGCACGAGTCCTGCATTGAGAATGCTTCAACGCGCGCGGGACGAAGCGCACCGGTTCGCGCACGGCTACAACCGGAAGCTGCGTCACCGGCGGACGCTGTCCAGCGCGCTGCGCGAGGTGCCCGGCATCGGCCCGACCCGACAGCAGGCGCTGCTCGAGCGGTTCGGCAGCGTGCGGGCGCTCCGCTCGGCTACGGCGGAGCAGCTCGCGAAGGTGCCCGGCTTCTCCGAGACGCTGGCGCGGCAGGTCCTCGACCATCTGAACCGGTAGAACGTGGTACGCACGCGCTTCGCACCCAGCCCGACCGGAAGCCTGCACGTGGGGAACGCGCGCATCGCGGTGCTGAACTGGCTCTTCGCCCGGCACCACGAGGGCGCGTTCGTGCTCCGGATCGAGGACACCGACCGGGAGCGTACGGTGGCCGGTGCGGAGGCGCGCATGCGCGAGGACCTGCTCTGGCTCGGACTGGAGTGGGACGAGGGCCCGGGCGTCGAGGGGCCGCGGGGCGAGGGACCTCACTCGCCGTACCGCCAGAGCGAGCGCGGCGCGATCTACCGCGACCACGCCCGCCGCCTCGTGGACGCCGGCCTCGCCTACCCCTGCTACTGCACCGCCGAGGAGATCGAGGCCAGGCGGGAGGAGGCGATCGCCCGCGGACGGAAGCCCCACTACGACGGCGCCTGCCTGCGCCTCACGGAGGCCGAGGTCGCGCGGTTCGAGCGCGCGGGGCGCCGCCCCGCGCTCCGGTTCCGCGTACCCGCGGAAGGGACCATCGCGGTCCAGGACGTGGTGCGCGGCGAGGTCCGCTTCGACGCGGCGGAGGTGGGGGACTTCATCGTGCTCCGCTCCGACGGGATGCCGACCTACAACTTCGCCGTGGTCGTCGACGATGCGCTGATGGAGATCACGCACGTGATCCGCGGCGTCGGCCACCTCTCGAACACGCCGCGCCAGGTGCTGCTGTACCAGGCGCTGGGGTCCGCGGTCCCGGTCTTCACCCACGCCCCGACGGTCCTCGGGCCCGACCGCCAGAAGCTGTCCAAGCGGCACGGCGCGAAGGCGCTCACCGACTACCGGCGCGAGGGATACCATCCGGACGCGATCGTCAACTACCTCTCGCTGCTGGGCTGGTCGAGCCCCTCGGGCGACGAGTTCCTCGTCCGCGACCGGCTGATCAACGAGATCTCGCTCGAGAGGATCCGCCCCACGGACGTCGTCTTCGACCCGGACAAGCTGCGGTGGCTCTCGGCCAAGCACATCGAGCGCATGAGCACGCCGGCGCTGGCCGCGGCGGTGGGCGCGTTCGTGGACCGCGAGCGCTACCCGCTCTCCGAGGACGTGCTCCCCACCGTGGTCGAGGCCGTGCGCACGCACCTGGCGTGCTTCTCCGAGATCAACGACCACCTCGACCCGTTCGTCCCCACGCTCGACGGCGAGGGCGTCGTTCGCAGGGACGCGCTACGGGAGGATCCCGGCGCGCGCCGCGTCCTGCGCGCCGCGCGCGCCCGGCTGGCCGCACTCGACGCCTGGGACGAGGCCGCGATCGAGGCGGCCGTCCGCGAGGCGGGCCGCGACGTCGGCGCGCGCGGCCGCGCGCTCTTCGAGCCGCTCCGCATCGCATTGACGGGGCGCGAGCACGGCCCGCCGCTCGCCAAGGTCGCCAGCGTCCTGGGACGGGCGGCCGTCCTCGAGCTGCTGGACGCCGCCGCCGGCGAGGCACGCGACGTTTGACGGGCCCGGCTCCGGCTCCTATATTTGCACCGATATTCTAAACCGTGGAATGGAGGCCCCTTGCGCGGGCTGATCTTCGACCCGTTCGCCGGGATCAGTGGTGACATGATCCTCGGCGCCCTGGTCGATGTGGGGCTCGAGCCCGCGT
>JABAOG010002143.1_pt1 | contig 10286 bp, 13 predicted proteins | sample 7062131 | NCBI WGS metagenome assembly JABAOG01 (sample SAMN14538629, study PRJNA623070) | marine sediment metagenome | biome: marine biome [ENVO:00000428]; feature: marine pelagic biome [ENVO:01000023]; material: deep marine sediment [ENVO:00002113] | place: India: Arabian Sea | collected... | reverse complement strand
GCGGTGGCGACCTACTTCAAGTCCAACCTCGGCTCGCACGACGACGCCCTCGGCATGCTGGCCGAGGCGGCGGCGCGCATAAACAGCCCCGCGCTATGGGATGACATCGGCGCCGTGATCTTTCCCCGTCGGCCGTCGGACGCGATCGGAGCCTGGCGGAAGGCCGGTCTGCGGGACGAGGAGATCGCGGCGCGGCTGGGCTTGGCCAANNGCCCGCGAGGAGGGCGATCCCAAGCCGCCTGGCGACGATCGAGACGAGCGCGGCGCCGACGACGGGGCGGCGCGCAGGCGAGCGAAGGCCGGCGCAGCGGCTTGGTTTCTCGCCGGCGCGGCGGCGGCCGTCGTCGGCGCTGCAGGGGCCGCCGGCGCGGCGTACCTCTTCTGGCCGCCTCTGCAGCCGTGGCTCGCGGCCAAGCTCGGAGCGCAGCCGGCGCCGTCCGGCGCCGCGCCCGCGGCGGACGCCGAAGCGACCGCCGAGTCGACCTCGGGCGCCCCGGCGACCTGCCTCGACGCCGCACTGTTCAACGCCTCCTCGCTCGGCGATCAGCGCGAGGCGCTCAGCCGGTGCGGCCTCGCCTTGCGCGAGCCCGCCACGCCGGCGTGGTGCCCCAACCCGGATGCGTTCGACCGGCTCATGCGGAACTCCGGCGATCCCGACGAGGCGTTGCGCGCCTGCGGGCTCGCGCTGAGCCGGCTCGAGCCCCCGGCGGGCTGCGCCGACGCGGCGGCGTTCGAGCGACTCTATCGCGCCGGCGACTACGTCGGCGCCTTCGCCGCTTGCGAGGTGGAGCTCGTCGCGACCTCGGCCGCGGAGGCTGCTCCTCAGGCCTCTCTCTGCCCGGATCCGGCGATCTTCAACGGTCTGTCGCGCACGACCCAGATCGAGCAGCTGCGCACGTGCGGGCTCGTCCTCGCGGACGCCGCGCCGCCGCCGGTGAACCCCGAGACCGGTCTCGGCGACAGCGCGGCGGGACGTCCCTGCTCGCCCGAGCAGGGCCCGCCTTGCCGGGTGACGCTGGATGGCGCGACGACGCTCAACGAGCTCGCCCAGACCTACTACCAGGAGCGCCGCGCCTGGTGCTGGATCTATGAGACCAACCCGGAGGTGTTCGACGGGCTCAACCGGCCGCCGCTCGTGCGCAACGACCCCAACTGCATCTACAGCGGCGACACCTTCGAGCTCACGCCGCTGCCGACGGGATGGCGTTACCAGACGGACTGCGCGCACCGCGAGCTCATCGCCGACGCCTGCCCGCGCGACGCCGACGTCGGCCGCGCGGCGGCGGCCCCTTAGCGGCAGAGCGAATACGGCCCCATGTCGAGGTGGAAATGGTCCTCGTGGAGGGCGTTGTACTCGGGCCCGAGAACGCCGCGGAACAGCCGGCACGAGCGCGAGTGAAGCTCGTGCAGGAAGCGGCCCCGCGGGCCGTCCTCGCCCCAGGCCTCCTTCAGCCACACCACCTCGCCGTCCGCGAGCCGGAAGCCCGCGACGTCGATGGCGTTGGCGGTGGCGTGCTGGCTCGGGTCGCCCGTGCGGCCGCCATTGATGCGCCGGCACGAGTAGGCGCCGAAATGCTCGATGCGCGCGACCGGCTCGCCGAGGTGCTTCTCGGCCAGCGGCTGGAGCACGTCCCGCTCCCACAGGTAAAGCGTCGCCGCGAGCGGACACGACACCTGCACGGGCGCCGAGTACGGCGTGACGGAGCGCTCGATCCACACGGCGTTCTCGAAGGCGCACATCTCGGACTCCCGACGGTCGTCGATCGGCCGGGTCGCCAGGGACGACGCCTCGAGCAGCGCGCTGCACGCCTCGCGATCGGCGAGCGCGCGGGCGAGCTTAAGGGGCGTGGCCGGACCGACGGCGTGCTCCAGGCTGAGCGGCACGAACGGGTTTTCGCCCGGCGGGATCAGCCGCCAGACGCCGACGAGCACGAAGGCCCCCATCCCCACCGCAAACGCGGCCGCGAGCCGCGAGACGACGGACAGCCAAAGTGGTAGCCGCATGCTTGAGATGGAGGAGCGATTTTCGGGCGGAAATGCGGCGCGCCGCGCGCGAAAAGCGGACTTCTCGCTTCGAGCTTGCTAAGCGGCGCGGAGCGCCCGCGGGGCCCGGCGGTGGACAAACGCGCGCCGTCCCCCGTCTCCCCTTATGGCCCGTTGCGGGAGAAGAGAGCGCGGAGCCGCCTCTCGACGTGTGCAGCCCGCGGCCCTCGAGGGGGCGCTTCACTCGACGACGCACTGCACCTTGGCCACCCGCAGGTCGCGGCGCAGCCGCCGGCCCTCCAGGCCGTAGTTCTCCTCGCTCAGCATGCCCGCCGGCGGCGCGCCGGGCGCGGCGCCGGCCTCGGCCTGGTCGAGCGCGGCGGCGAGGCTCGAGGGCGCGGCGGTGTAGATCCGGCCGCGACGCGGCGCCTCCGCCACCACCACGCCGACCGCCTCGCCGTCCATGTCGAAGGCCGGGCCGCCCGAGATGCCGCCGAGGCTGCCGGTTATGCCGCTCGTGCGCGAGCTCTCCGCCCAGGCGAGCACCGGCTCGCGCGTGGCGTAGCGGCCGCGCACCTGCATGATCTCGCGGCCGAGCAGCTTGCCCGCCACCTCGCCTGGAACCCCTTGCGGATAGCCGACCATGAACACCCAATCGCCGAGGCGCCGTCCGGCCTCGTCGAGGTCGAGCGCCAGCGGCGTGCGCTCGAGCGGCGCGCGCATGACGGCCAAGTCGGCGTTGTCCGCGAGGCGGATGCCGCCGGCGAGCACGCCGTNNCCACGAGCCCCACGCGGTCGCAGCCGTCGACCACGTGGCGCGCGGTCATCCAGACGCCCTCGGCGATCGTGAAGGCCGTGCCGCTGCTCGGGACCGCCTCGATGGGGATGGCGACCCACACCTCGGGGTCGAACTCGGAGGCGGCGGGCAGAGCCTCCCCGCCGATCTCCTCGTCCTCCTCGGGCATGGGGGCGGGCGGCGGCGGCGCGACGGCGGTCCGGCCCTCGGCGTAGTAGAGCGCGAAGACGAGCAGCGCGAGCAGCGCGACGTAGAGGACGATGCTATAGGCGCGCAAGGGGCGCTCCCGCGACGGCGGCGGCGAGGATGAAGCCGAACGCGAGCTTCATGCCCACGAGCACGCTCGCCGCGGCGACCTCGCCGTTCCTGATGCGCTTGGGCAGGTCGGGCAGGATGAAGTCCACGATCCGCAAGGCGATGAGCTGCACGATGACCGTCAGCACGCCCCAGATCACGATGTCCGCCCAGTTGAGGCTCGAGGCCATCGCGAAGCTGAGAGGCACCGCCAGGCTCACGATCGCGCCGCCCAGCGAAAGACCGGCGGCCGAGTTGTTCTCGCGCACGAGCTTGAGCTCGCGGTACGGCGTGAGCGCCATGTGGACGAACAGGCCGACCAGGAGGATGCCGACGGTGATCGCGCCGTGCAGCGCGAACGTCGCGAAGCCGTTCGCGAAGGCGTTCAAGGACGCGTCGAGAGCGCCCCGCTCGCCGATGTAGGCTCTGATCTGCTCGATCCAGGATTCCATGTGGCGATCCCCCCTCTCGTCCCCGTCCGTCCGGCGCGGACGCTCGCGACCTTGACGCGGCGACGGCGCGCGATCAAGCGCGGCTGCGGCATGCTAGAAGGCGAGCCATGGCGGACAAGCACACCAAGCGCGCGACGCGGCCGGGCCGCAAGCGCGTGAACCTCGCGCTTCAGGGCGGCGGCGCGCACGGCGCCTTCACCTGGGGCGTGCTCGACGCCCTGCTCGAGGACGGACGGCCCGACATCGCGGCGATCTCGGGCACGAGCGCGGGCGCGATGAACGCCGTCGCCCTGGCCGACGGCTGGGTGCGCGGCGGCGCGGACGGCGCGCGCGCCCGGATGCGGCGCTTCTGGGAGGGCGCCGCGCGCGCCGCCGCCGGCGGGGTGGACGTGCTCGCGCTTTGGGCGCCGCTCGCCTCGTCCTTCGCGCCCGTGATCGACCGGAGCCGCGAGCTCGGCCTGCGCTGGCTGGAGACCTGGGGGCGGAGTCTCAGCCCCTACGACTTCAATCCGCTCAACTGGAACCCGCTGCGCGACCTCATCGACGAGCTCGTCGACTTCGAGGCCGTGCGCGCGTGCGAGGACATCGGCCTCTTCGTGGCCGCCACCAACGTCGAGACCGGCCGCACCCGCGTTTTCCACCGCGAGGAGCTGACGGCCGACCACGTCATGGCGTCCGCCTGCCTGCCGACGCTCTACCAGGCCGTGGAGATCGACGGCGTTCCTTATTGGGACGGCGGCTTCGTCGGCAATCCGCCGCTCTACCCCTTCTTCTACGAGAGCGACTCCCGCGACGTGCTCGTGGTCCAGATCAATCCGATCGAGCGCAAGGGGACGCCGAAGTCCGCCGCCGAGATCCTCGATCGGATGCGCGAGATCACGTTCAACGCGAGCCTCTTGCGGGAGCTTCGCGGCATCGAGTTCGTCGCGCGGCTGATGCGCGAGCATCGGCTCGACCCCGATCGGTACCGCGAGATCCTCGTGCACCGCATCGACGGGGGCGCGGCCCTCGCCGCCTTCTCGTCGGTGACGCGGATGACGGCGGACCTCGAGCTCTACGAGGAGCTGTTCGCCTTGGGCCGCGCCGCCGCGCAAGCGTGGCTCGAAGCGCAGTGGGCGCACGTCGGCGAGCGCGCCACGGTGGACCTGCGGGCGGTGCTGAAGAAGGATGAGGACGCCCTGCCGCCCGCGCCCAGCTAGACCCGGAACGCGAGCGCGATGAGCGCGGCGGGAAACAGCAGCGTGATGATCGCCATGATCTGCAGCGCCAGGATGCGCTGCTTGGAGTGCTTCCGAACCGCGCCGGCCATGCGGACCTTCTTCGGCAGCGGGTCGAGGATCCAGCGCACGAACAGCAGCAGGCCGCCCGCGACGAGCAGGATCATCCCGGAGCCGACCGCGCCGCCCGCGAGCGCGAAGCCGCCGGCCACCAAGGCGAAGCCGACGATCCACGGCAAGCCGCCCTTCACCACCCGACGCACCAGGCTGTCGGCGCGGCGATAGTCGAGGCGGCTGAACGCCTGCGGCGCGACGTGGACGACCGTCGAGCCCGAGACCCCGAGCGCGAGCCCGGCGAGCCCGGCGGCGATGACGAGCGACGCGATGAAGACCTGATCCATGCGGAACCCGCCCCGTTGCTGCAGGAACCGCTTTAGGGTGAGTCGGCGGATGCGGGAATCCGGTCGGACGCGTGTCCTGAACTCAGAGCTCGTTCGATCCGTCCATCACCTTCGGGCGCGCCGAAGGCGCGAACCGGGGGGGGGGCCAGCAGGCGACACGCAAGGACGATCTGCCTACGGATCTGGGCAGCTTCTCGAACAACCCGCGCGTCGTGCTCAGCTTGAACCTCAACTACGGCGCGGAGCGCTCGCATCGGCGTAGACGATGTTCACGATCCCGGCCATGCCGGCGGCGTCGTAGCGCGACGACGGGGTGTTGATGATCTCGATGGCTTCGATGTTCGCCGCGGGGATGCTGTCGAGCCCCGCCTGATTGCCCTGCCATTTCGGCTTGCCCGGCTCAACGCGCGCGCCGCAACCGGCGCTCACGCGGCCGGCGGGGTCCACTCCCGCGTCGCGGCGTAGATCAGGCTGTCGGCGACGCCGGCGTGGGTGACCCAGGCGTCCTTCAACCGCCCCTCGAGCCGGAAGCCCGCCCGCGCGAACACCCGTGCTGATGCGGCGTTGGCGGGGTCCACGTCGGCGAACACGCGCATGAGCTTGAGCTCGGCGAGCGCGAAGGCGGTGAGCGCGCAGACCGCGCGGCGCGCGAGGCCGCGGCCCTGCTCGGCCGGCACGATCTGCACCCCGATCTCCGCCACGCCTGGGCGGCGGGCCATCAGGGTCACGCGGCCCGAGGCCACATCCGGCGCGGGACCGCTGCGCACGATCGCCCACTGCGGCGTGGGGGGACCGCTCCAGCGCACGAGCCGGACGCGGGTCTCTTCGACGTCCGCGGTCGGGGCGAACGGCAGATGACGCGCCGCGTCCGCGTCGCCGAGCGACGCGTGCAGCGCCGCCGCATCGCGGTCGGGGTCGAGCGGGCGCAGCGTGACGCCATCGCCGGCGTCGATGGTCGCGGGCGCGCCCAGGGACTCCCCGTGCGGCTCGGCGAGCTGGTCGTCGACGATGGTCGCAGCGATCTCGGGCAGGGTCTCGCGCACGGCGGCGCGCATCGCGGCGAAGCCCAGGTCGCGGAAGTCGTTGTCCCTGAAGCAGGCCTTGCGCGCGGCCTCGCTCGGCCAGCGGGCGTAGGAGACCCAGAGCGAGCCGTCCGCCGCCGTATCGGGCTCGGTCTCGACCTTGTGCAGGCGCGCCCCGAAGCTGGCGCAGCGCTCATGGATGGCGCGCGTGCCCTCTCCCCAGGCGCGCGCGAACTGCGCCTCCATGCCGGGGCGCACCCGCCAGCGGTAGATCACGGCGACGGTCATGGGGGGAGGTTAGCATGGGGGGTGCGGTCGGAGCAGGCTGCTAAGTGCGCCCTCGTGCTAACCGGCTGGCGAGGACTGTAGCCGCCGGCCGACCGCCAACGCTCGTGACCACGATGATGCTCGGAAGAACCCACCCAACTTCGATCCCCCAGATGCGCGGTATGACGTATCGCGTGAGAGAGCCNNCGCCGTCGAGCCGCTGTTCATTTCGCTCCGTTGTGAGGGCCTCCAAGCGCATCCTGTGAGTCTGTTGTTCTTTCGCCCCCTCCACGATCTGCCGGAAGAGGTCCTCGTCAATGTCCTTGTACTTCTGAAGCATCGGAGGCGGCGGGTACGGCCCTCTCCAGGACAAGGGAACTCATCTTCGCCCCTCGCTCGCCCTCTTCTTCACGCTGGCGCTCTTGAGCTGCCCGCACGCCGCGAGGATGTCCCGACCGCGCGGCGTCCTTATCGGCGAGGCATAGCCCGCGCGGTTGACGATCTCGGCGAAGGCCTCGATCCGGTCCCAGTCCGAGCACTCGTAGGGCGCGCCGGGCCAGGGGTTGAACGGGATCAGGTTGATCTTCGCCGGGATGCCCGCGATCAGCCGCACCAGCGCCTTCGCGTCGGCGTCGGTGTCGTTGACGCCCTTCAGCATCACGTACTCGAAGGTGATGCGCTTGGCGTTGGAGAGCCCCGGGTAGGCGCGGCAGGCGTCGAGCAGCTCCGCGAGCGGATACTTCTTGTTGATCGGCACGAGCTCGTCGCGGAGATCGTCGTTCGTGGCGTGCAGCGAGATCGCCAGCATGGTCTGCGCGCGCTCGCCCAGCGGCCCCATCTGCGGGACGATCCCGCTCGTCGACACGGTGATCCGCCGGCGGCCGATGGCGATTCCGTCGCCATCCGCGATGATCTCGACCGCCTTGACGACCTGGTCGAGGTTGTAGAGCGGCTCGCCCATGCCCATGAACACGATGTTCGTGAGCTGACGATCCTCCGTCGGCCTGCCCCACTCTTCGAGGTCGTCGCGCGCGATCATCACCTGCCCGACGATCTCCCCGGCGGTGAGGTTGCGCACCAGCCGCTGCGTGCCGGTGTGGCAGAAGGTGCAGGTCAGCGTGCAGCCGACCTGGCTGGAGACGCAGAGCGTGCCGCGGTCCTCCTCGGGGATGTAGACNNGTGGCAGAACGTGCAGTTGAGCGTGCAGCCGACCTGGGAGGAGACGCACAGCGCCCCCGCCTTGCCCACGTCGGGGATGTAGACGGTCTCCACCTCCGGCCCGCCCGCGAGGCGGATGAGATACTTGCGCGTGCCGTCGGTCGAGACCTGCCGCTCGACGATCTCGGGCCGGTCGAGCCCGTAGGCGGCGGCGAGATTCGCGCGCAGGCCCTTGGCCACGTCGGTCATCGCCGCGAAGTCCTGCACGCCGAAGTGGTGGATCCAGCGCCAGAGCTGGCTCGCGCGCATACGCGCCTTGCCGGGCTCCACGCCGAGGCCGAGCACGGCGTCGGCCAGCTCCGCGCGCGTGCGCCCCGCGAGCGAGGGCTTCACGGCGGCCTGCAGCTGAGCGGGCGTCACGGGGGCGTTCATGGGAAGGGGATATAGCGAGGTTCAGGCGTGGTCGCCATGCGAGCGCAGCCTCGGCGATCATCCCTGCGCCCCCAAAGGGGAAGCGGGATCCTCTCGACGCGCTCGCGCGATCGCTCTGCTCCACGGCAGGCAACCCCTTCACCTTCTATCGTCGCATGGGCTACGCCCTCTGCGGCGTCATTCCCGACGCCAACGGGCCGGGCGGCCCGACATCCTGCTGGCCAAGCGCGTGGGGTCCTCGCCATGAAGCTCATCTGCTACTCGCTGTCGGAGGATCCTCCGCCGATCCGGGCCGCGCCCAGCCAGCGCGACTGGATGGACGACACGCCCCAGTCCTACGCCTACCGCTGCCTGCCGCTGAGCATCGCCAACGCCCACGGCTGGGAGGTGCTGAGCCCTGTCGGCTTCGAGGCGGAGTGGAGCGGCGCGGTCGGCAAGGACGCGATCACGCTGGCGTTCGACGACGACAAGCCCCTGCCCACGGCGAGCTACGTGAAGCCGATGAGCCACTTCGGCTCCGGCGTCATCACCTTCGAGCTGCCCTTCATCATGAAGACGCCGCCCGGCTGGAGCCTGATGGTCATGGGCGGGCCCGGTCAACCGGCCGAAGGACGGGATCGCCGCGCTCACGGGCGTCATCGAGACCGACTGGTCGCCCTACACCTTCACCATGAACTGGCTGTTCACGCGGGCGAGCGCTCGGGTGCGGTTCGAGGCGGGCGAGCCGATCGCGCACTTCTTCCCCGTCCGCCGCGGCCAGCTCGAGCGCGTCGAGCCGGAGGTGCGCGACCTGCACGAGGACATGGACCGCAAGACCCAGAACGACATCTGGCGCGACAGCCGCGCGGGGTTTTTGAAGGGCCTCTCCGAGCGCGAGGCGGCCGCGGTCGCGGAGAAGTGGCAGAAGGCCTACTATCGGGGCCTCCGTCCCGACGGCAAGCCGGGGGTCAAGGACCACGCGATCAAGATCCGGCTCGAGGAGTTCCGGCCCGAAGGCCGGATCGTCGAGCGGTTCGTCGGCGACGGCTTGGAGATGCGGCGGAAGGTCTGAGACTACGCGCAGGCCTCCTGGACCGCGCGCAGCGCCGCCGTCACGCCTTGGAGGGAGAACTCGTAGGTCGTCTGCGTGCCGTCGTTGGACACCGTCTCGACCCGCATCGAGTAGCCGCGCTCCATGGCGCGCACGAGCCGGGGCTCGTCCTGGTCGGACTCCACGAACGCCTCCGTGCCGTCGGTGAACATCCGGAAGCGATCGGAGCCGATGCGCGCCGAGGTCGGCGCGCCGAGCCGAAGGGGATAGCCCACCGACAGCATCGGCTGCTCGCGCGCCGCGCCCGATCGCCATGTGGCGACCATGAAGGCCACGTCCCCATGGTCGGTGCTCAGCGGCGCGGCGTCTTCGGGCGGCGTCGAGGCGTAGCAGACGAAGTCGCCTTCGAGCTGGACCGTGTAGACCGCCCATCGGTCGTGGCGGGACTGAAGCTGCGGCTGTGCGGCGGCGGAGGTGGCGGCGACGGCGCTTGCGATGCAAGCGATGGCGATGCGCGACGGAATGGAACTGCGCGTCCTCACGGGAACGCCTCCCTTCGGGCTTGCAAGCGCGTCGGGGCCCCCCAGCGCGCCCCCTCTTTTGACGGGCTGTGAGCTTCGTCCGCTTTGGCGTCGCGGGCAAGGCCATACGCCCTATCCGTGTCACCTCCGGCGGCGCCCGACGGCTTTCGCTTGTGCATGATCGAGCGAGGAGCCGCGCGCGCTCAGGCCTCGCGCCGCCCCGGCCGCCGCCACGCCTGCGGCGCGCCGAGCTCCGGTCCGCCCGGACGCAACGGCCGCTCCGGCCACCCGCCCATGACGAGGGTGCGATCGTACATCGTGATCGCGGCGGCCAGGCCGACGTTGACGCAGAACTTTGTCGGGATCCGCACGACGTGATCGCAGCGCTCGAGCAGCTCGGCGCTGAGCGAGCCCTTCTCCCGCCCCAGCACGTAGGCCGCCGCCGCGGGATGGCGGAAGCTCGGCAGATCGACGGCGTCCTCGGTCAGCTCCACGCCGACGAGCGCGCAGCCTCTGGGCAGCACCAGATCGGCGACCGTCGCCCAGTCGTAGCACGGCACGTGCGCGAGCGTCTTCGAAGTGTCCGAGCGCATCACGTCGCGCACCTTGTGATGGGCGGCGATCGTGAACACGAAGCTCGCGCCGAACGCGTGCGCGGTGCGCAGGATCGCGCCCAGGTTCATGGGCTTGGAGATGCCCTCCACGCCGACGGC
>JABAOG010001837.1_pt3 | contig 10286 bp, 10 predicted proteins | sample 7062131 | NCBI WGS metagenome assembly JABAOG01 (sample SAMN14538629, study PRJNA623070) | marine sediment metagenome | biome: marine biome [ENVO:00000428]; feature: marine pelagic biome [ENVO:01000023]; material: deep marine sediment [ENVO:00002113] | place: India: Arabian Sea | collected... | reverse complement strand
GGGGCGACCATGTCCCCACCCGCCAGGACTACCGCCGTGGTTGGTTCCTCCATAGTCCGTTCAGCCTACGCCGATGTCTCGCCGGGCGCGGTCCGGCCGTCGAGCGGTTGAATGACAAAATCGTCTTACGCGCCGATCAGCGCGTAAGACGTCACTCAGCGAGCCAGCGAGCCAGCCACTCGTGGATTTCCCGGTACCAGACCAGCGAGTTCTGAGGTTTCAGAATCCAGTGGTTCTCCTCGGGGAAGTAGACGAGCCGCGCCGGGACCCCCTTCGCCTTGAGGACTCCGTAGAACTCCAATCCCTGACCGACCGGGACCCGATAGTCGCGCTCGCCGTGGATGACGAGGGTGGGGGTGTTGTATCCGGCGGCGTGCGCCGAGGGACTCCACCGCTCCACCTGCGCGGGGTCTTCCCAGACCTCGGCTCCCCGTGATCGGGAGAAGCCGTAGGTCATGTCGGTTGCATACATGCCGCCCATGTTGGTGACGGCGGCGTGGGCGATCGCGCAGGAGAAGCGATCGGTCTGACTCACGAGCCAGGCGGTGAGGTAGCCGCCGTAGGATCCGCCGGTGACGGCCATGCGCTCCGGATCGGCCAGTCCTCGTTCGATGAGTGTGTCGGTCGCCGCCATGATGTCGGTCGACGGTTGGTCTCCCCACCGCCCATGGATGGATCGCGTGAACGCATCACCGAACGACGTCGAACCGTGGAAGTTGACGAGGGCAACGAGGTACCCGGGCGCTGCGAACGTCTGTGCATTCCAACGGAAATGCCACGAGTCCCCGAAGGTGCCGTGGGGTCCACCGTGGATCATGTGGACGAGCGGCAGTGGCCGACTGCGATCGTGACCGGGCGGGAAGACCAGAAAGACCTGAATGTCGGTTCCGTTCGCCCCGACGATCGAAGTCTCCTCGACCGTCCCGAGATCGATATCGGAGAGGGCCGCCTCGGTGAAGTCCGTCAACCGTTCGATCGACCCGTCCACCACACGGACGATCTCGGGCGGCCGCTGCAGGCGCTCATGCCGCGCGTAGATGGAACCGTCCGACGTGGTGATGATGTTCGAGAGCGACCCATCGGCGGAGACGAGCTCGGGCGTGGCTCCGGACGAGTCTGCCCGAAACAACGCCATACGACCCTGTNNGCCAGGCGGCGGCGGTCCGCATAGAAGTCGGGCTCCCGCTGGAAGAGGTAGGCCAGGCGACCATCCGGCAGATAGCGCGGCCACGTGGCATCGGCAGGGAGAGCCGGAGTACGGCAGACGGTGTCACCGCCCGACACGGGGACGGTGTACAACCGCCATATCGGGAGGTCGTCGCTTTCGTCGAGTTCGAGGGCGGAGAAGGTGATCTCGGAGCCGTCGGGAGAGATGTCGTAGGCTGCGGCCGCGTCACCCTGGCTGGGAAGCCGCCACCACCAGTGACGGTCGGGGGTGAGATCTCGGACTTCTTCGGTGACCGGATCGAGCACGAAGGGGTGCCAGGTCTCGCCGTCGGTCAGCCAGGTGTCCCAGAAGCGGTAGGCCCGTCGCTCGGTCGTGCGAGCCTGGGTATTCTTCTCCTCGTCGCGCCAGCGTCGGGTTCCTTCCACCGTGGGTGCGGCGGTGACCAGTTGAACGACGATGATCAACCGCCCGTCCGGGAGCCATCGCACGCCGGAAGCCCCGAGCGGGAGGTCGGTGACCCGCCGTGCCTCCCCACCGTCGAGCGAGAGAACATGGACCTGGTCGTGGCCCTCCGAATCCTTGCGGAGGAAAGCGACCGAGTTGCCCCCGGCATCGACGGCCGGTGACGTCGCGGAGAGCTGCGGATCGGTGAGCGGGCGGGGAGCCCCGTCCTCGAGGAGGTAGAGAACCGTGTGTCCACGATTCTGCTCGACATCGAAGTGGGTCACCGGGACGACGACGGTGCGGCCGTCGGCGGAGGCGCACGGTCCCTCGACGCGCGGGATGTTCCAGAGATCCTGAGGGGTGATTGGCCGGGTCATGTCGGTCGAAGGTAGCAGGCGTCGTCAGGTGGTCAGGGATCTGCCGGTCCGGACATTCAGATGCCGGAGGTCGGACTGCAGTTTCGGTGAGAAGGCTCCCGGGGCCATCCGCCAACGCCAGTTCCCGGCCGGAACGCTCGGGTAGTTCATCCGGGCCTCCGTGCCGAGCCGCAGGAGATCCTGCATCGGCGCAACCGCCCAGGCCGCCCGCGACTCCCATGCGGCCGTGACCAGTTGCCACGGATAGTCCGATCCGTCGACCTCCAGATACTCGAGGGCGAAGCTGCGGTCGGACTCCGACGCCGACTCGAACCACCCGAGAGAGGTGTCGTTGTCGTGGGTTCCCGTGTAGACCACGCAGTGCTCCGGATAGTTGTGGGGGAGGAAGTCGTTCTCCTCGCCGGAGTCGAATGCGAACTGGAGGATCTTCATTCCGGGTAGATCGAAGTGGTCGCGAAGTTCGATCACGTCGTCGGTGATCTCGCCCAGATCCTCGGCGATGATCGGAGGATCGCCGAACTCGGCGCTCAGGACGTTGAAGAAGTCCACACCAGGACCCTCGACCCACCGCCCATTGATCGCCGTCTCCTCCCCGGCCGGAATCTCCCAGTAGCCGGCAAAGCCCCGAAAGTGGTCGAGGCGGACGATGTCGACGAGGTCGAACACGGCTCGGAATCGATCGAGCCACCACCGGTAGCCCGTCTCCTGGTGGATCTCCCACCGGTACAGCGGATTGCCCCACAGCTGTCCGGTAGCAGAGAAATAGTCGGGAGGGACGCCGGCAACCACCGTCGGCCGGCCCGCCCGATCCAGATGGAAGAGGTGACGGTTGGTCCACACGTCGGCGGAGTCCTCTGCGACGAAGATCGGAATATCTCCGATGATGCGGACTCCTGCCGCTCGTGCTCGGTCTCGCACCGCGTCCCACTGCCGCCGGAACAGGAACTGTCGAAAGATGTGGCGGTCGATGAGCTCGGCGTGGGCATCCCGCACGCCGGCGAGCGCAGACGCCGACCGATCGCGTAGATCTGAATCCCACGTCCACCAGGGCCGACCTTCATGCAAGTCCTTGAGCGCCATGAACAGGCCGAAGTCCTCCAGCCAGCCGGCATGGTCGAGCCGGAACTCGTCGAAGGCATCGGTGAGCCGGGCTTGGATCCGTCGCCGGTAGGCGTGGTCGAGGAGGGCGAGCTTGGACGGGATCACCGTCCCGTAGTCGACCGGTCCGTCCCCGACGGCGCGTACGGCATCGATCTCCGAACCCGTCACGAGTCCCTCCGACGCCAGCACATCGGGGGCGACCAGATTGGGGTTGCCGGCGAAGGCCGAGAAACACTGGTAGGGAGAATCGCCGTAGCCGGTTGGACCGAGCGGGAGCACCTGCCACAGGCCGGTTCCGGTGCCTGCGATCGTCTCGACCCAGCGGTGGGCTTCGGGGCCGAGGTCACCGACACCGTAGGGCCCGGGCAGGCTGGTGGGGTGGAGCAGTATTCCGGACGACCTGGTGAGCTGCATCGGCGGATTGTTGCGCCGTCCCGTCGCCATGACAAACGAGTCAGTCGATGTCGAACTCGAGTGTGGCGTGTGCCTGTCGCAACGACTGTTCGACCGATGCAGGTGTAGATCCGCGGGCGAAGAGGAAGCCCAGGTAACGGTTTCCCTCTGGCAGGGTGCGGATCGTTTCTCCCGGATGCGCCGAGATCTCGATGCCCGTGATACCTTCGACCCGTTCGGCCGCAGCCGTCCCCTTCACCCCGCGGTACACGCCCGAGCGCGGGATGGGGAGCATCATCGCACCCGCAGCTTCATCGCGTCGGCGGAGGCCGGTGATCGGCATTCCCAGGGCGCGGCGCAACAGGAGCGTTTCCAGTGAGGTGCCCAGCAACCCGAACCTCAATGCACGCCCGCACAGACCGCCGACGGAGCGCGCTGCCACCTCCAGCACCATCACCCGGGAGCCGTCGACGCGCAGCTCCGCATGAATCGGGCCTTCGCGCAGCCCGATCGCCGCCACGGCCCGTCCGGTCACCCGTACGACCTCGTCGACCATCTCCGGATGAAGTCTCGATGGTGTGACGAGAATCGTCTCTTCGAAGAACGGTCCATCGAGGGGGTCGGGCTTGTCGAAGACCGCCAGCACCTGCAGGTCCCCGTCGAGGAGGAGCCCTTCGACTGCGACCTCGCGTCCGGGCACGAATCGTTCGACGAGCAACGGTTCTCCGGGAGATCGGCCTTCGGTGATCAGCACGCGTCGTATGCGTTCCGCCGCAGCAGGCGCCTCAGCCGGGTCGTCGACGCGAATCACGCCCTGTGAACCGCTCAGCGTGAGCGGCTTCAACACCACGGGCGCGCCGAGATCGGCGGCAGCGGCTTCGGCGTCGGCGGCATCGTTGATGACACCGAAGGCCGGCTGAGGCACTTCGCCCGAGGCCAATGCTCGTCGGAGCATCGCTTTGTTGCGCGTGACGCCGACGGCGTACGGGGGATTGTGTGGCAGACCGAGGCGCTCCGCGGCAACGGCTGCGATCTCGACTCCTTGATCGTCGGCAGCGATGATGGCGTCGACGGGGTGCCGGTCGGCATGATGCACGATCGCATCTGCCGACACCCCCGGGCGGGCACAGTCGATCATGATCTGGCCGGTGTCGGTGGCGAGCGGGAGTCGTTCCTCTGAGGCAACGGTGATGGCGGCGTCGAGACGGTTGGCTGCCTCGACGAAATCGGTGGCACGGTAGGTGGCGGTGGGAAGGATCAAGACGACGTGGGGCATGCGCGGCGCACCCTACCTTCGTGCGCAACCAACCGGAGCCGGTACCATGCGCTCCCGAGTTATCCGACGGGGAGCGATGAGCGAGAAGATCCTTTCCATAACCGATGAAGCGTTGCAGATGATCATGGAGATACGCGACGCCGAACCCGGCGATGACGAGTATGCCCTCTTTTTGGAGGTGACCGGGGCGCAGGGACCCCGATTCAACTACGAGTTGAGCTTCGTCCCGCTCGTGGACGCCCGACCGTCGGATGTGGTCGAGAGGATCGGCGACCTCGCCGTGCTCATCCGGGGCGACGACGTCGAGAAGCTGCGCGGCGCCAACATCAACCTCGGCGACGATCCGATGAACCCCGGGCTGGCGATCGACAATCCGAACAACCCGGTCAGTCCGACCATCCCCAGCGCCGACCGCGCTCAACTCACCGGGCCACTCGCCGAGCAGGTGCAGCACGTTCTCGAGCACGAGGTCAATCCGGCCATAGCCTCGCACGGGGGAGGTGCTCGACTCATCTCGGTCGAGGAGGACACGGTGTACCTGGAGCTGCTGGGCGGCTGCCAGGGATGCGGCATGGCGACCGTCACCCTCAAACACGGTATCGAGCGGATTCTGACCGAGGCGATTCCCGAGATCACCAGGGTCGTCGACGTCACCGATCATGCCTCGGGTTCGGATCCCTACTACCAGCAGGCGAAGAAGTAGCCGGCCGTCACGACCGATCCGGCAACGCGACGAGGATGCCGCTGCGTCTGATCCAGATGACTCCGCCGTCGGTTGCGAGCCGCAACCAGGCACCGGCATGGTTGATGACGTCGGACAGGCGCCGATGCTCGCCCGCGACGGAGACGGTGCCGTTGAACTGCGCACCGCCCCTCATCCGGACCTCGACGTCGAGCCCCTCCTCGAAATCCGGCTTCGGTTCCGCGGAGAGCATCCGCACACCTACGATCCCGGCCTTTCCGACCAGTCGCAGTCGGTCCTCTTCGGTGCGGAACGGAAGCATGGCCTCGGGTTCGCTCATGAGCTCTTCGATGGTCTCGAGCCCCGTGCGAGTGGGTCCCATCAGGCTCAGGAACACCGTCCCGGAGAGAACGGTCCCGTCCTCGAGGTAGAGGTTGGCCGGTAGTGGCTCTTTCTTGATACGCAGATCGGACGTCATACCGCCTCCTGACGGCATGAATACTACGGGCCAATCGAGCAAGCGCGCCTCGCCCGCCGCGCCTGCTACTGGTCGAGGAGTTGCGGCACGATCCCGGCGGCCTTCCCGACGAGCATGACATCGGCGGTGGACATCCGCGGTGCTGCATCGACGACCACGATGGCTGCATCGGATGCCCGTGCGAGATCGACGAGACCGGCTGCCGGATACACGGCACCGCTGGTACCTACCACGAGCAGAGTGTCGGCTCCCTTCACCGCCGCGACGGCATCGCTCCAGACCCGGTCCGGCAACGGTTCGCCGAACCACACGACGTCCGGTCGAAGTAGCCCGCCGCAACGAGGGCAGGTGCGGAGTTCGGGAGGATCGGCGAGGTCCACCGCCTCCCGATACCCGCATCCGGCATGGCATCGATCGAGGTCGATCGTTCCGTGAAGGTGCAGGACGTTTGCCGCCCCGGCCTTCTCCAGCAGGCGATCGACGTTCTGGGTGATGTGGGTGATATCGACACGTCCGGCGAGGGCCCGATGGGCATCGTTGGGTAGCGCTCCGGCGAGGACACGCCGGCGGTGGTTGTACCAGTCGATCACCAGCCGGGGGTCCCGAGCGAAACCCGCCGGGCTCGCTAGTTCATGAGGGTCGTATCGAGCCCATAGACCGGTTTGCGGGTCCCGGAAGGTGGCAATCCCCGACTCGGAGCTGAGCCCGGCCCCGCTGAAGCCGACTACCCGGCGTGAGCGTGAGAGCAGATGGCGGGCGAGTTCGATGTCGGTCACGGGGAAGAGCCTACAGACGGCCCTGCGACCGGCAGCCGGGGATTCTTTCGGCCCTGGTCGCGAGGTCGATCGTGTGGTTGAGTTGGGGTGAGGTAGACAATGCAACGTGAGGTCTTCCACTTCAAGACGGTCGCCGTCCCGTACGAGCGTGTCCGCCGGTTCATGAGGGATGACCCGGCCCGCCTGTTCGCGCCGGCTCTCGATGAATCATCCACCGGGGAGGATGAGGTCGGCGGCCTACTCGATATCGACCTCGACGGGATCATCGTCGGCGCCGATATCACCCTGGAGATCGGTCAGTTCGAAGAGATCGTGGCACCGTTGCCGTTGACCAGGCGTGCGATCGGCTGGCGTGCCGCCGAGCACACCTCCGCGTTCCCCAGGCTCGACGGTGAACTCGAGGTGTTTCCGGTGGATGATGACCACACACAGGTCACGTTCACCTGTCACTACCGTCCGCCCCTCCGCGCAGTCGGGGCCATCGCCGACACCGTGTACCTGCATCGAGTCGCCGACGAGTGCCTGGAACGGTTCTTCACGCGCGTGATCGCCAGCCTCGAGGCGCTCTCGCTTGCCCCATAGCGCGAGCGTCGCCGGGACCCCTCGCCGCCGGCAGCTAGCATCATCTGCCCCAACCAGGACGTCTGGGTGACGACACTGCAGCGCAATCTGAGCTTGCCGGCGGTGTTCACGGTGAGCCTCGGCGCGATGATCGGAAGCGGCATCTTCGTGTTGCCCGGCCTGGCCGCCAAGCTGGCCGGACCCGCAGCGATACTCGCCTACTTCCTCGCCGGTCTCGTCGTCGTGCCCGCCGCCCTGAGCAAGGCCGAGATGGCGACCGCCATGCCGATGTCCGGCGGGACCTACCTGTTCATCGATCGGGCGATGGGTCCGCTGATGGGAACGATCGCCGGGTTCGGCGTCTGGTTCGCGCTGGTGTTCAAAGCAGCCTTCGCGCTCGTCGGATTCGAGGGCTATCTGGCCTTCTTCGCCGACATTCCCGTCGAATGGGTCGGGGTTGGCCTGGCGCTCGTCCTCACCGGGATGAACGCAGCCGGCGTGCGACTCTCCGGTCGCGTGCAGACGGTGATCGTGGCGGCGGTGCTCGGGGTGCTGAGCTTCGTCGTGGTGGGCGGAGCCCGGTCGACAGAGTTCTCGGCCTTCACGCCATTCGCTCCGGAGGGATTCGGAGGTCTTCTGGCGGCGACGGGTCTGGTGTTCGTTTCGTATGCCGGAGTCACCAAGGTGGCGTCGGTCGCCGAGGAGGTAAAGAACCCGTCGCGGTCGCTGCCCATCGGAATGCTCGGATCCATCGGGCTCATGCTGGTGCTCTATCCGATGTTGATGATCGTGATCATCGGGAACGTGCCGCTCGGCGTGCTGGTGGAGGACCCCGCACCGATGGTCGCCGCCGCCGAGCGGTTCACGGGAACGATCGGTCAGGACGTGGTGGCGGTGACCGCGATCCTGGCGCTCATCAGCATGGCGAATGCCGGGCTGATGAGTTCATCTCGCTATCCGTTCGCCATGGCCCGCAACGCGCTGGCGCCACGCGTGTTCGAACGAGTGGGTCGCCGAAGCGGTACTCCGACGGTGTCGGTGATGGTCACCGGGGCCACGCTGGTAATCCTCATTGCGACGGTCCCCCTCCTCGAACTGGCCAAGCTGGCATCCGCGTTTCAGGTTCTGGTCTTCTCGATCGTCAACCTGTCCGTCATCGCCTTCCGGGAAGCCGACGTGCCCTGGTACAGGCCGGGCTTTCGATCCCCGTTCTATCCGTATACGCAGATCGCCGGCATCGTCGGCGCACTGGTCTTGATCACCCAGCTCGGCTGGTTTCCGGTGGTCGGGGCGCTCGGCATCGTCGTCGTGGGTGTGTTCTGGTACCGGATCTTCGGTCAGGCGCGGGTCTCACACGAGAGTGCCCTCCTCGATGCTCTGCGGCTCCGTGCCACCGGCCGTCTGGTGGAGCTGACGCAGGACGCCATCGACTCGCCGGGACGCGACCATGTCCTCATCCCCGTGTCCGACACGATCAGTTCGAACCGTCTTCGGAATTTGCTGCAACTGGCGGCAGCGCTGGCCGCCGACGACGGGCGAATCACGCTGGCCCGGGTGGATCGAGAAGTCGAAGGGACCCTGTGGTGGAGGAAGACCCGCTTCCCCTCTGCCTCCGACCCGTTCCGCGTCGGTGTCCGGCAGATCGCCGATGAGCTGGGAGTCGACGTCGGGGTCGTGCGTCCGCGAGGTTCCGACGTTCGGGAAGGCCTTGCCGACTACATCAGTCGCCATGCAGTCGACCTCGTGCTCGGCTACCAATCCGAGGTCAGCCGGAGGCGGCGAGGGTTCACCGCCAACATCCGCTGGCTGCAGGAGCACGCCCCGTGCGACGTGGCCGTTTTGCACCGGAGACTCATCGAGGATCTGAAGCACATCACGGTCATGGGCGCCGGTTCTCCCTACGATGTGATGAAGATCGACGCCGGCAACCGTTTCGCCTCGGTGCCGGGGTCGTCGATTTCTTTCGTGCACGTTCTGCCCGTCGACGCCACCGACGCCCAGGTCGAGGCCATCAGGGGGTACCACGGCCGCCTCGACGAGCTCTGCGGGGCAAGCACGTCGAGCGTGGTGGAACGGGCTCCGGACTTCATCGAAGCCATCGCCGAGAAGGGGCGCGGCAGCGATCTGGTGATCCTCGGAGCATCGCGAAGGGCGACCGGTCTGGGACCGGAGTTGACCGACACTATCGCCGAGGCGGTTGAAACGCCGGTCTTGGTGGTGTCCTCCCGCGAGCCGGGAACGCCGGGGATCCTGCGGGCGACGCTCGAGCGGCTGATCTACTGAGAGCGGCCGGCGCTGCGCCGGTCTTTACCGGCCGCCAGCCACTCGAGGAAGCGATCTGCGGGCCATGCATTGACGACGTGCTCGGCCGGGAGCCATCCGCGGCGGGCGTTCCTGACTCCCCACTCCATCCGTGGTCGGATCTCCGACGGATGGTGGGCGTCCGTCGAGATGGCGAAGCGCACGCCGACCGTCGAGCCGGCCCGGATGATCTCCGGCGCCGCGTCCAGTCGCTCCAGGGCGCCGTTGATCTCGAGCACCGTGCCGGTGGTGGCGGCGGCCTCGAGGACGGCATCGACGTCGAACTCGATGCCCGGGCGCCGACCGATCATGCGACCGCTCAGATGACCGATGGCCCGCACGGCCGGGTTGCGCATAGCGGTGATCAGCCTGGCCGTCTGACGTTCGGCGGGGAGGTCGAAGTGNNGCACCAGTCGAAGCCGGCCAGGAACTCGGCGTCGTAGTCCACACTGCCGTCGGGAGCGATGTTCAGTTCGCAGCCGTGCAGGATCCGCACGTCCGGAAGCGCCTCCTGCAACTCTGCGATTTCGGCCCGCTGGGTCAGGAGGTCGCCGCGGCTCAGCCCGTTGATGGTGAGGTCTTCGCCGTGATCGGTGATCGCCACATACTCCAGTCCGGCATCCCGCGCCGCTTCCACGATGGCGCCGAGAGGTGCTCGGCCGTCGCCGGATCTCTCGGTGTGGTCGTGCAGGTCGCCTCTGATGTGGTCGATCGTGATGAGGTCGGGGA
>JABAOG010008266.1_pt1 | contig 10291 bp, 11 predicted proteins | sample 7062131 | NCBI WGS metagenome assembly JABAOG01 (sample SAMN14538629, study PRJNA623070) | marine sediment metagenome | biome: marine biome [ENVO:00000428]; feature: marine pelagic biome [ENVO:01000023]; material: deep marine sediment [ENVO:00002113] | place: India: Arabian Sea | collected... | reverse complement strand
TCGACAATAACCAGCTTATGAACAGACTGACTGATACCCACATTACCCTGGCACACGGCAACGGCGGACGCTTGATGCGCGAACTGATCGAGCAACTGATTGCCGAAACTCTCGGTGATCTGCTACTGGAGATTGAAAACGATGCTGCCCATATCAAACTGGACGCCGGGGATGATGAGTTGATGGTGACCACCGACAGCTTTACCGTCAAACCGATGGAGTTTCCCGGCGGTGATATCGGCTCGCTGGCCGTCCACGGCACGGTCAACGACCTGGCGGTCAGCGGTGCTGTTCCCCAGTATCTGACCCTCAACCTGTTGATTGAAGAAGGACTCGAAGTTGCCGTACTGCAGCGCTTGCTGCAAAGTCTGGCCCGAGCGGCACATGAGTCAAATATCAAAATCGCCTGCGGCGATACCAAGGTGTTGCCAAACGGAGAGGGTAGCGGCATCTACTTCACCACCACCGGGATCGGCATCCGGCCGAAGAAATTACAACTCCGTTTATCCCGCATCCAGGCGGAGGATGTTGTTCTGATCAGCGGCCCCGTCGGTGATCACGGCATCGCGGTAATGCTGGCTCGTGAACAGTTCGGACTGCGCGGTGATGTCCGGTCCGATGCCGCCAGTGTCCTGCCATTAACCTGTGCCGCAGCCGAATTTTCAGGCCTGCGTTACATGCGCGATCCGACCCGCGGCGGCCTGGCCACTGTATTGCACGAAATACACCGTGCTACCGGTCTCGGATTTCGGGTACTCGAAGCGCATGTCCCGGTACGAGAGCCGGTGACCACGGTGTGTGAAATGCTGGGATACGATCCCTTCTATCTCGCCTGCGAAGGCCGGGTCGTGGCGATCATCGCCGCGGAGCAGGCCGAACCACTGTTAAAAATGTGGCATGAATTGCCGGAGGGTGAGCACGCCGCCATTATCGGCCGGCTTAACCGTGCCGATCCCGGCGTGATCCTTGAAACCAAACTGGGCGGCGTGCGGGTACTGGAAGAACTGGAGGACGATCCCCTGCCGCGAATTTGTTAGCAGAACATTAATTTCATTATGAAGGACACAGAAACCGGACAGTCCTGCGCACCATTCGCAGTTGTGACTACTGTATTGCCTGTGCGATGAACGTCACCAATACTGAGAGTGAGAAACTGGTAAAAACAAAGTCATATAAATTATGGAGGAACTGATGATGGCTCGAATACTGAAGCAGGGATTTCTTGCCGGCACGAGCCTGTTAACAAGCAGTGTCGGTTATGCCCACACATCCGTCGATTACGGTCAGGGCTTTTATTACGGTTTATTGCACCCCGTCATCGGTGCGGATCATTTGCTTGCCCTGTTTGCCGTCGGATTGCTCACCAGCCGTTGTCGTTTGTACAACAACTTCACCATACCGCTACTACTGATGGTGATGATAACAATTGGCGCCACAACCGGCATGGNNTGATGGTGATGATAACAATTGGCGCCACGACCGGCATGGTCGGTTCGACATTAGCTGTTATTGAATTCGGTATCGCCGTTTCGCTGCTGTTACTGGGCGCAATCCTCGCCATCGGCAAATATCTGCCCGCGGCTGTCGCGCTGATTGCGGTCAGCCTGATCGGTATCCTGCACGGTTATGCTCACGGCCGGGAAATGCTGCCTGCCTTCAATACCGCACTCTACTTCACCGGCTTTCTGCTCAGCAGCCTGGGAATACAACTGCTTGGCCTGCTGATCGGCCGGGTACAACTACACGGCGAAAAACTCTGGCGTTTTACAGGCGCTCTGGTAAGTCTGATTGGCGTTGCATTTCTCGGCAATAATCTGTAATGCTCAACATGCCTGATCAGTCCGTTTACAAGCCCAGTCAGTTGCCGGTTGGATAATCATATCCATGCAGCTGCATACCGATGTCATTGCACCCGTTATTCTCGGCACCACCGGTATTCTGTTCTTTGCCGTGCTGGGTCGTTTCAGTGCGCGGCGTTTCAATCAGCCCTCGGTGCTGGGGGAACTGCTGGTCGGCATACTGATCGGCACTCTCGGTTACCTGTTCAGTATCGATTTTATCGAGATTCTGCGTGAAGGCCAGGTTGTGTTCGATATCGTCGGCGAGGTATTGGCGGGAGATACCCTGCAACACGCCGCCTNNGCCGTCGATATCTTCTCACGCTATGGCGTCATCTTTATGTTATTTTTGATTGGCCTGGAAACCAGTCTGGCCGATATGCGCCGGGTGGGTCGTGATTCAACTCTGGTCGCGGTTATGGGTGTAGCGGTGCCGTTTGCCCTTGGTGTAATCATGACATTGATACTGCTGCCGGGGATTGAACTGCAGGTCGATCTGTTCATCGCAGCCACCCTGGTCGCCACCAGTGTCGGCATCACCGCCCGGGTGTTGAAAGACATCGGGCGGCTGCAATCACGCAGCGCCAAAGTGATTGTCGGCGCTGCGGTCATCGATGATGTGCTGGGCCTGATTATGCTTGCCATAGTCACCGGCATTATCGTTTCGGGTAGCGTCAATCTGTTGGAGATCGGTTCAATAATCTTGCTGTCAGGGTTGTTTTTTCTGATGGCGTTTTATTTTGGACCTTATTTTCTTAACAAGATCATCTGGCTGGTACGACATCTCGATATCGTGGAAGCCAAGATATTTATCTCCTTCCTGTTTGTCATGACTCTCGCGTGGGTGGCCAACCTGTTCGGTTTGGCCACCATCATCGGCGCCTTTACCGCCGGCGTGATTCTGCACGACGGCTATTTCGAACGCTGGGGTGACTCCGGCAGGCACAGTCTATCGATCAAGGATCTGATTGCACCGCTGGAAACCATCCTGGTACCGATCTTTTTTGTCCTGATGGGGATTCAGGTCAAACTGGAGACATTGCTGGATCCCGATGTTATTTTGATTGCTGTGTTACTCACGGCTATCGCTGTCGTCGGCAAAATGGTGTCCGGGCTGGGTGCGCGCCGTGGCACCAATCGGCTTGCTATCGGAGTTGGTATGATGCCGCGTGGAGAGGTAGGATTAATCTTTGCCTCGCTGGGCAAGAGTCTGGGCGTAATTAGTGACAGTCTGTTCTCATCCATCGTTATCATGGTTGTAGTTACCACACTGATTACCCCCCCGCTGCTGAAGTATGCCGTATTGCGCTGTGAAGAGGGAAGTAAATGCGATAACGAGGAAAGGCTGTGAGACACAATCCGGATTTTGCAGCATTACCCTGGATTGACTATAGTCAGATAATAACAGGAGGATAACGGTATGTGTCTCGGCATACCCATGCAGATCGTGGAAATCAACGGTTATACGGCACGCTGTGAGGCCAAGGGTGTGGAACGCAATATCAGTCTGTTTATGCTGCAGGATAACAGCGTACAAGCGGGTGATTTTGTCATGGTGCATGTCGGTTACGCGATACAGAAGATAACCGAACAGGATGCGCGTTCCAGTTGGGAACTGTTCGACGAGATACTGGCTGCGGAATCGGCCCATAACAATGCATGAACTGTCCGTCTGCCGAAACCTGCTCGGCCAGATAGAAGCAATAGCCAGGGAAAACCATGCCGTTGCGGTACATCGTATCAAGGTACAGATAGGACCGTTATCGGGGATCGATCCGCAACTGCTACAGCAGGCTTTTCCCATCACAGTGGCTGGCAGCATCGCCGAACAGGCGGTGCTGGAGATCGAGTTGTTACCGGTTCGTATCGAATGTCGGCGATGCGGAGCCGAAAGCGAGGTAACCGCCAACAAACTGCTGTGCGGTAAATGCGGCCAATGTCAGACCCGGTTGATCAGCGGCGATGAGATGATGCTGGTCAGTCTCGAACTGGATCAATCGACAGATAAACTATCTGCTCGTAGCTGACGATCAATGCTAACCGGCAAGACACAGAGACATCATGAAATAATTGAAAAGAAGTTCTAAAATAAAAAATTCCTTGTGATACCCGGTGTCTTGGCGCCTTGGCGGTATTCATTTTTTGATGGTTCCGGAGTAATTCTCCGGATCCCTCGCAATATAAGGGAGACAATATGTGTAATACCTGCGGCTGTAATGTGACATCGGGCAACCGACATCTGCTGCAACCGGCGGGCAAACTGTCCAAAACCGCCGATGGCAAGTCGGCTGTAACGGTACTGCAAAGCCTGTTGTCGGAAAACGATCACCAGGCGCTACATAATCGGCAACACTTTAATCAATACGGGGTACTGGCCATCAATCTGATGTCCTCGCCAGGTGCCGGCAAAACCGCTTTGCTCGAGGCCACAATAGAAACCCTGGCCGATCGCTATCGCATAGCGGTGATTGAAGGCGATCTGGAAACCGAAAACGATGCCGAACGCATTCGTGCAAGGGGCGTAACTGCGGTACAAATAATCACCGGCAGCGCCTGTCATCTGGATGCCCACATGGTGCATGACGCTCTGCATCAGATAAACCTGGCCGATTACGATCTGGTTTTTATTGAAAATGTCGGTAACCTCGTTTGTCCGGCCAGTTTCGATCTCGGCCATCATCACAACGTCACCCTGCTGTCGGTCACCGAAGGCGACGACAAGCCGGCCAAGTATCCGGTCATGTTCCGCGCCGCCGATCTGATGCTGCTGACCAAGACTGATCTGTTGACGGTGCTGGATGATTTCGATCCGACAAAAGCCGAAACGTGTTTGCGCCAACTGGCCAACCCGGCTCCAATAATCCAACTCTCAGCACAAAAGCAACTCGGGATGGAAACATGGTTTGAATGGCTGGACGATGCCATTGCTACCCACCGGCAACGCCTGCAGCAAGATGAAACAATCGTACCCAATACCCGGAATGATGGTGTACAACTGCATGCGTCTTGCCAGCAACATGTACATCATTCGGAATAAGGCATGAGTCTGACGGCGCAACAGTGGTTGCAACAAATCCGGCAACTCCCATTGCCGAACAAGGTACGCATTATGAATGTCTGCGGCGGACACGAACGTGCAATCACCCGCGCCGGTCTACGAACCGTCCTGCCCGATAATGTCGAACTGATTCCCGGTCCCGGCTNNCCCGAAGAAGATGTCCATGAAGCGATCCGGATTGCGTTACACGAGGACGTAATCCTGTCGGCCTTCGGTGACATGCTGCGGGTACCGGTCAATGTCAGGAAAGGCCAGGTCCGCTCGCTGGAACAGGCCAGGACCCGGGGTGCCGACATCCGTCCGGCCGCCTCGCCTATCGAAGTGGTGCAAATCGCCCGGCACAATCCCGACAAATCGGTCGTGTTCTTTGCCGCAGGTTTCGAGACCACCATGGCACCGGTGGCGGCGATGCTGGCCGAAGGGGTACCGGAGAATCTGCTGTTATTGCTGTCCGGCCGGCTCACCTGGCCCGCCGTGGCCATGCTGCTCGATTCGGAGGATCCCGGTTTTGATTGTCTGATCGCCCCCGGACATGTCGCCACCGTGATGGGTTCCAATGAATGGCGCTTTGTGGTGGAACGGCACCATATTCCCGCTGCCGTTGCAGGTTTTCATAGTGAAAGCCTGCTGGCTGCCTTTTACTCCAGTTTGCGCCAATGGCTGGAGGGCGAACCATTTCTTGATAACTGCTATCCTGAACTGGTCAGCGATGACGGCAATCTCCATGCCAAACAGTATTTGTTTAACGTGATGCAAGTAGCAGATGCTAACTGGCGCGGTATCGGCATCATCCGGGAATCCGGTTTTGCCTTGAAGCAGGAATATGCCGCCCATGATGCGCGACGCAAATACAGCGGCTATCGTGATGAGGCCCGCAAGCGGGCCGGAGAAATGCCGCCGGGCTGTGATTGCGCCCGGGTGGTACTGGGCAAGATCTACCCCACCGAATGCAAGCTCTACGGTACCGCCTGTAATCCGCGCAACCCCATCGGCCCGTGCATGGTCTCCGAGGAAGGTGCCTGTCGTATCTGGTGGAGCAGCGTTAGAAAACCCGCCAAGCTCGCCTGAAAACAATATAAAAACCATAACGCAGAGACGCAAAGGCGCAGAGTTCGTAAAGTATGAACGGTATTAAGCTGGGGAAGTCTGTAAATTTATCTATAGCATAATGTTCAGGCAAAGACTGCAGAATCACAAATAGTGTGTTCCAATAATTCACCTATCGTAACCAAGCCACTCCTGCATCTGATAGAACACAGAATCAGCATTCTTTATTTTCTCTGCGTTAATCGTTTTCATCTCTAACAAGTCATTTATCTAATAATGACTATTTCTGGCAAGATTCACCAGAACCGCGGGCGGCCGGTATCGACGTGGATGAAGTTGGAATTGGGATAGTAGCCCACACCGCCGGCGTGCAGACCCAATGCGGCTTGACGCAAATGTTTCAGCTCGGTTCCCGGCAACCGGATATCGATGGCCTTGCCGCGCATATGCAGGCTGCGTTTTGCAACTCCGGAACTGATATTGTGCAGCATGGCATTAGTCTTGGGTGAGCGATAGCCGGAAATAACGTGATAGGTACCGAAGCGGCCAAGCTTTTGCTGCAAGGTAAACAGCAGATCATAAAGTTCCCGATCCATGATTGTGACCTGATCGNNTGATCGGTACGATGGTCGCGCAACAGATGATCGATAGCAGTTACCTGTTCGGGAACATAGTCACCATCAGCCCAATAAGTTGCGTTAATGCTTTCACCAGTGTGCAGATTGTAAAAACGCAGTACCCTTTCTTTGCTTGCGGCAATTCGGGCAAATGCGCCTGGCGCAGCCAGCATGCCAACCATTCCGGTAGCGGATTTGAGGAAATTACGACGTGTAATCATGATGCCCAATGTAGAAAACAGCTTTAATATACATATCTTTTTTATCACTATACGGACGCACACACAGAATTTCAAACCAGGTCCGCCGAACTGCACACCCGATCACAGTTCTGTCAGAAAAATACTATTTATTTTATGGACTTGTAGCAGTACAGAATGTTGGATTTGTCTGATCCAGCCCGTAAACATCCCTGTGAAATGAGATGGTACCGTCTGTTCCTACCCATGCAGTCAGGTAAACGAGGTAGACAATCATCTTATTCTGAAGTGGAATCCTCAGATTCTTGCCGGAAAGGACTGCCGCCCTTATTGTCTTTTCCGTCCACTTCGTTTGTGACCGCAACAAATAACTCGCCAGTTTGTAAGGTTCCTGTACCCGAATACAGCCCGAACTGAATGCCCGTATTGACTCATTAAACAGCCGGCGCGATGGTGTGTCATGCAGATAGACATTAAAATTATTGTTAAACAGAAATTTGATGCGGCCCAAAGCATTACCTGGACCGGGATCCTGCCGCAAAATATAGGGGAAATTACGCCTGTTGATTTTTGACCAGTCGATGAGCGCGGGATCCAGCTCTTCACCATCGGTAAAAACCCGTATATTTTTCGAAGCAAAAAAATGGGGATTTCGTTTTTGTATGGGTAACATGTCCTCGACCGCAATGATCCTCGGTAATGTCCAGTAAGGATTCAGTACAATGGTATGCAATATCCCTTGTATGACCGGCGTCGGACGCTCGGGCTTACCGGTAATGACCAACATACCAAATGCCGGCTCACCTTCTTCGAATACCAGCAATTCAAAGCCTGCGGTATTGATCATAATATAATCCTGACCCAAATCCCTAGGTAACCAACGCCAGCGCTCCATGTTCAGCTTGATCTCTTCAATCCGTCTGGAAACCGGCACATTCAACGCCGCTCGTGTATCCGGTCCGACAACACCGTCCATTTTCAATCCATGACGAACCTGAAAACGTTCCACGGCATACTTCAACGCCTGGTCAAAATATTGCGCACTACGTACCGGCTGAAGCCGCAAATCTCCTTCCGTCATCAAGCGTCGTCTCAGAACTGCAACCGCTACATCTTGCTGTCCATATTCCAGATTTACTTCCGAATTGATTGTCGGCCAGCCTCCCCGTTTTGCCAATTGTCGATAGCGTGCCAAAGCATCGCGCAACCATCTATAACCTACGTGAGGCGGTGCCAGCTTGCGTAATGCCAGATCAAAATCATCCGCTTCAAGACTCGACTGTAGGAGGGAAATTGCGTCTACATCAGGAGGGTTGATATTCCATATTGGATCTACTTCAAACGGTTCATAACGGCCACGATAAACATCTATGCTGTAAAGGAAAAATGCGTCGCTCAACAACAGATCCAGCCGCGCCAGTTCAGTTGCATTGATTGTGCTCCATCGCCGGTCAATGAAATTCAGATGGTAATTACGCGGATCGAGGCCATCACGATCGGCATTTCTTAGAACATACCGGAGTTGTTGTGCCTTGTATGACGGCCCGTAACGATCACCCCATATTTGCTGATATTCGTGTGATGAATAAAATTCACGAAGCTTGTCCCAGGCAAGGTTTTCAGAAATGCCGGAGTCAACCGGTGTATCCAGAATTTTTTTTATCTCTACGGAAATACGATCTGATTCAGCCAGGGCATCCCCAAGCGGGAGCCACATTATTGACAGCGCAAGAATGCCTGAAAGGAGAGCACGAATCATTCGGAAATTAACACAACCATGAAACAGAAAATACAAAACCAACCACCGCCAAAACGCATATAAAATCCATATCTATGCGAGCGGCAGACAAGCAATTCGATTCAACATGTGAAAGGATTTCACTATCAAGTGTAGTTATCAGAAAAACATTTTACAGCTTGACAGACTGGTTGATTTGTAAAATTTCTGCAGACGTCAATTACACTTACTACTTACGGTACCATGCAGTGAAGTGTTAAAAAAAAGCCATCGCATGACTGCCTTGGTTTTATTTTATATCAACTGTTTTCCTTTACCCAACTACACTGAAAACAACGCAGAGTGCACAAAGACGCAAAGAACACAGAGGTATCAACTGTGATTTTTATTTCAAACAATACCCGGCATAACCGACAATATCACTGCAGCTTTCATGCCAGTCACGGGTCCGGGTAATCATGTTAACCGCGGCCAGCAGCACCATCACTTCGCTCAACATATAATCTAGCATGACCAAGCGATATTCGACTCAAAACCGATTAGTACAATGGGTTTTCTGCCGTCGGTTGTAAAAATTTCCGACCCCAAACAAGGCAGAAGGGTCGGCCAAATTCTCAAGGATTACCCGCGCACAAAAATAGCAGGTATATGATCCGTAAACTGGTTAACAACAGTTAGACAGATTTGGCGTACAACAACTGCCGGCGAGTTGCTCGGCCTCAGTGCGTTTACCATAGATCGCGGCACTTTCCAGAGTATGAAAGCTCTCCCAGGCGATGCCCTGTGGATCAATGGTCCAGTACTTATCCGATTTGGCATAACAACAGGTCGTGCCTTCCTGTGCCATGCCTTTGATTCCGGCAGCTTCCAATCGCAGCCGGATTGTCTTCAGTTCCGTCTCATCTTTCGCCTGGAGTCCGACATGGTCGAGACCGGGTTTGTCCGCGTGAGTGGAAACAGCAAAGTTAACCTTCGGGTCATCCAGTTCCCATTTGGCATAATCGGGCTTATTGACGCTGGGTTCCGTTCCAAACAATGCGGAATAAAATGCAATATTCTTTTCCATATCATTGACAGCAATGTGTATATGCAAGAGGCTCATTGATCTTCTCCTGTAGATTAATGTACCCGACATCAGGCACAGCAGTGTGCAGCGGGACGGTTGGGCATTTTCTTCAATACCTTGCGATCAGTCATAAAGGGTTCACTGCGGACTACCCCCTGTGCCGTCTCACTCAATACCTGTCTGGCCCAGTCCGGCAAGTCCGGATGAAAGCGATAATAAATCCACAGCCCTCGCCGGCGATCAGCCACTACTCCGCTCTCCCGTAACTGTGCCAGGTGCCGCGAGACCATAGGTTGGGAAACCTCCAGGGTATGGGTCAGCTCACAAACACACAGCTCCCCTTCACCCTCCAGCAACATCAGGATACGCAGGCGCAGTGGATGCGCCAGGGCTGCAAAAAAATCATCGATCAAAATCTNNACTATATACGATAAATTATATATATTGTCAACCATATATATCTGAAGGACACTTGCAATTCTTGAAAGTCTCTCCTGCCGTTGCAAATCAATTTGGAATACAGAGAGCGGGAAAATGTTGACGAGACGTACCCGAATTCACTTCAAGGTTTGAATTGCAAATCACATATTGCGTGCCATGCCCTCCGGAGCATCGTTTGATTTCCAGTAAATCCGGAAACATAAAAAAGCTGCCGAAGCAGCTTTAATTTATGGCGGCATGTATTATTCCATCATCCAGGGATATCCTCCGTACTGCCGCAGTTGCT
>JABAOG010021268.1_pt2 | contig 10299 bp, 11 predicted proteins | sample 7062131 | NCBI WGS metagenome assembly JABAOG01 (sample SAMN14538629, study PRJNA623070) | marine sediment metagenome | biome: marine biome [ENVO:00000428]; feature: marine pelagic biome [ENVO:01000023]; material: deep marine sediment [ENVO:00002113] | place: India: Arabian Sea | collected... | reverse complement strand
GGTATCACTCATAAAGCCGGAGAGTAAGGCGACGGCCGTCATTAAGACCACCACCAGCCGGCTTTCATTACGACCGGAAACGGCCAGAATTCGACGGCCGATCATGCCTGCCAGGCCGGTGNNGGCCGGTGTTCAGCACTCCGCCGCCAACGATGAATAAAGCGCCGATTGTTAAGACGGCCGTGCTTGAGAAACCGGCCAGCGCCTCTTCGGTGGTCAACACCTGGGTGATCATCAATATTAGGACAACCCCCAGGGCTACTACATCGACCCGGATTTTTTCGCTAACAAACAAGATTACGGCCGTTATTAGAGTCGCTACCACCAATACCATTTCTATCGTCATTTATTTACGCTCGTTGTAGCAGATTAATTTTGGGGGATAGACCGGTCGAGAATTTGGGAAGCGATGCCCAGACGCTGCATTTCGGCCGAACCACCGGCCAGGGTAAAAGCGCGGGCATCGCGGAACATACGCTCCAGCGGGTGATGTCGGCCGTATCCTTCGCCGCCCATTAATTGAATCGCGCTGCTGGTCACTCGAATGGCCATTTCAGAAACAAAGACCTTGGCCACGCTGGATTCGTAGCGGTCAGTAATAGTGGCTCTGGCATTGGTGGCTGCCCGATACAGCAAAAGTCGGGCAGCATCCAGATCTATTGCCATATCGGCCAACTTAAACTGGGTGTTTTGGAAATCGGTAATCCGCTTCCCGAACTGCTGTCGTTGGTCGGCATAGGCCAGGGCATAATCGTAAGCGCCTTGAGCCAGGCCCAACGCCACGGCCGAAGCCCCGACCCGTTGACCATTGTAGGCTGACATCAAATTACCAAAGGCGGAGCCGGGCGGGACAACAAGGTTGGCTTTAGGAACGCGAACGTTGTCGAACTTCAAAACACCCTCCCGAACGCCCCGAACGCCCAATGAAAGGATTCGGGGGCCATAGGTAAATCCCGTCATNNCAAGCAAAATAGCCCCAATCCCTTTTGGTCCCGGCACCTTGCCAAACCGAGCGTAAACCAGCGTATATTCTCGTTCACCGGCCCCGGTTATCCAGCGCTTGGCGCCGTTGATGATAAAATCATCGCCATCTTCAACGGCCGAAGTGGTCAATTCGGTCAGCGCCGAACCGGCTTCCGGTTCGGTCATGCCGATGCTCATCAGTTTTTCACCGCTGCAAACTTCCGGAAGGATACGCTGCCGTTGTTCCTCCGTGCCAAAGTTCAATATGGTGCCGACGGCGCCGAAGTTGTGATCGACGATCAGCCGGGCGCTGATGCCGCAGTGACGGGCGACTTCTTCAATGATAAGGACCGCTTCTAACGTAGATAAGTTTCTGCCGCCATATTGTTTAGGCATGGTCATCCCAAACCAGCCGTTATCCGCGTATTTCTGGATTTGACTTCGAGGAATATGCTCCTCCGCGTCCCACTTGGCGGCAAAGGGGGCAATTTCGGCCTCGGTAAATTGGCGGGTTTGGTCAATCAGCTCTTTCTGATCGCTAGACAACTGGAAGTCCATCTTGTATGCCTCTAGTCGTTGAAATCTGTCGCTTCGACGGCCGTTGTTAACAATGAAACAAGTTCCTCAATCTGGTCCTCATTGATAATGAGCGGTGGTCCAACCATGATGAGGTCGCCATTTCGGCCGTCGGCGCAACCTTGCGAATAGTAAACGATCAAGCCCCGCTCAAACGCCTTTTGCCAGATATCCCAGGCCAGATGGCGGGCAAAGGGAAAGGGCTCTTTAGTCGCTTTATCCCGGACAAATTCAAGGCCATAAAAAAGACCCCGGCCCCGAATGTCGCCGACATGGGGATGATTTTCAAATGCGCTGCGAAGTTTGGCTCCCAGCAGCATACCCATCCTGGCCGAATTTTCAACCAGCTTTTCAGCCTGAATAATGCGAAGAGTAGCTAACCCGGCCGCCGCGCCAACGGCATGATGGCTGAAAGTGCCCCCATGATTGAAGTCGCCCAATGTCTGGCGAATCAGCTCCACATCTTCACCTTTGGCGGCGATAAAACCAAGAGGGAAGTAACCACCGGCAACCCCTTTGGAGGTAACCAGGATATCTGGCTCAACGTACCAGTGGTTGATGCCCCACCACTTGCCGGTTCGGCCGAAACCTGCCAGGACCTCATCAACAATCATGAGAATGCCATACCGGTCACAAATCTCACGAATACGAGGCCAATAATCATCAGGCGGAAAAACTGCCCCCAGGCTGGCGCCGCTAATTGGCTCGGCGATAAAAGCGGCAATATCATCTGGATTGTAAGTTAGAATTAATTCTTCTAGCCGGTTGGCAAGTTCTTCGCCACTAGCCGGGAACCGGTAAGGATAGGGGGGGCGAATATGAGGCATATCCTGCATCATCGTTTGATAAGGGGATCGCAGTCCTGGACGCCCGCTTACGCTTAGTGCCCCTAAAGTCATGCCATGATAACTAAGGGAACGGCCGATAATAATATTGCGATTATTCTCCCCTCTTGCCATCTGTATCTGGCGAGCCAGCTTTATCGCCCCTTCAACCACTTCTGAGCCGCTGCTGAGGAAGAAGAAACGGGGGTTCGATAGCGGCAGCAGCGGGGCCAGTTCGGCCGAATACTGCTCCAAAGGCTCGCTGGTAAACATGATGGCGTGGATGTAGGCGGCTTTTTCAGCCTGTTTGGCCATTGCCTGAACGATTTCTTGACGGCCGTGTCCGACATTGACCACTAAAGGACCGCCGGAGCCATCCATGTAGCGTTTGCCACTTTCGTCAAATAAATAGATGCCCTGACCGTGTGAAATTTTCGGCCGGGCATGATTCATCTTGCGATAAAAGACGTGCCCGTGTGGATGTTTATAGGTGTCCAATTTTTTTATCCTGTTAATGAGGTTAGCAGATTGGGGAATAGTTTTCTGCTCAAATATTGATTTTGATCGACCCCCTAACCGGAGTCGGCATTCAAAGATTGAATAGCTGGGATGGCGGGAATCATGCTGACCAAAAAGAAAAGGCGAGCGAAAATGATGCCGGGTTCCGGCTCAATACCCGATAGGTCAGCGACATAGACTCCCAGGAAAGTATCGAACAGGTAGAGACCAATTGCCAGAAGAAGCGCATTCAGGGAAGCCTTTCGCACCAGGAGGGCCAGACTGAATAAAACCATGCCAATGGCGACTGTTGTCCAGCCAAAGCCGAGAATGGTCAAGGCCGGGTTGCCGGATTGGGCAGCCATGAGGCCCAAAACGACATCCAGGACGGCGATAAAATAGAAGGCATTGGTCGCCCGTCGAATTTTGACATCTGGATCGGCCACGGTGTTGGGCAGCGGCTCATCATTTATAAAAACATGAATGTCTTTCAGCGGAAATATGCCCTTTAGTTCGAGTTTCAAACGCGCGCCGCCAGGGAGATGAAATTCACGGCCGTCTCGAAGTTCTTTAGCGCCATTTTCTATAAAAGCTATCTCTTTACCGTCCAGGCGAACTTCGAAATTTTTCCAGGACATCGCATTCCAGGTTAGAAAGAGGTCACGCTTGCCATTGCTTTCGATGGTGTAATGTTTTGGTGGGATCATAAAGAAATAATTAATTGGTGAATGGCGCTTGTAGCGCTGGTGAATTGTGAATTCGTTCCGCTTAAATTGTTAGCGGTAAAGNNAGAGGTCACGCTTGCCGTTGCTTTCAATAGTGTAATGTTTTGGTGGAATCATGGTGGTTGGTGATTGGTGGTTGGTGATTGGTCATGGGACAACCAACAATCACCATTCAACAAATAAAAACTTAACGATAAAGTCCTGATGGGTCTAGTTCTTCTCGAATGACGGCGAGTTCGCTTGGATGGGGTGGGGTGATTGGTTTTAAGTTGGGTGATACTTTCAGTTCCCAGGCGATGTCGGCCTGGATGGTTTCGGCTGTTTCGCCGAGGGCAACTTCAACAAGCGTCATTTCTTTGGAGTCAGTGTCGAAATCGAAAAGAGCGCGGTCGGTGATGACGCGCTGCGGGCCGCCGCCGGGAATGCCTAGTTTGGTGCGGTCTGTTCGGCCGTCCAGGTGGCCGGGGCTGGTCATGAAGTCGAGCTTTTCAACAAATGCCCGTCGTTTGAGCCGCATAATCATCAAGGTGCGGTGGGCATTAATGGCGATTTCGCACGCTCCACCCGAACCGGGTAGACGTACCTTTGGAGAGCCATACTCACCAATGATAGTTGTATTCAGGTTGCCAAATTTATCAATTTGAGCGCCGCCTAGCAGAGCTGTATCGACCAGCCCACCTTGCAGGTAGAGCATAAAGAGATCGGCCATGGAAACGGCCGAAGTCGCATCACTTACCAGCGTTGGATCGCCAATTGACAACGGCAAACGGGCTGGGTGCGCCCCAAAAATGCCGCTCTCATAAACCAGCTTCAGCTCCGGTGAATGGGTGCGCTGGGCCAGATTACAGGCAATGTTCGGCAGGCCAACTCCCACAAAAACCACCCGGCTGCCCTCCAGGGCGCGGGAGGCGTTAATGATCATAAGTTCAGATGGTGAATAGTCCATTATAGATTCTTGATGTCAGAAGGTAAAACGCCGTCTGTCAGCAGACGCAGGAAGATTGGTTTTTTGTCGCCGCCGTTTGCCGCTGCCGCAATCAGGTCATAGCCCGTTGTATAAGTGAAGGTATAAGCCCGGAAGAGGGGATCGCTGATAAACTCAAAGCTCTTTTCAGACCGGGCTTTGTTTGTTAAAGCGTAAGTCTGGTAATAGTCAACGATCTGCTCTCTATTCAACTGGCCGGTGTGATAGAGAATAGCGGCGTTGCCGCTGACATGCCGCAGAAGACGGCCGGATTTCTTAACTCGAATTGTCAGGTCAACCGGTTCCGGCTCTATCCCGGCGGCGGGCAGGATGACTTCGTTAGTCCATTCAATGTCGCTGTGGTCGGGGAAGATAATCTCAAGGGCCGTTGTGGCAATCCCTTCGGCGATGACACCTTCAGGGGCATTCAGAAGCCGGATGGCATGTTCGCCCCAGCCTTTCTCCTGGTAAAGGAGGCTTTCTTTCAAGATTGCCTCCGTATGGTGGCCGGGATAGCCTTCGTGGGCGAATGTGTTCAGCAGCGCCATGGCGTTGGATGGGATGTCAGTGTTGAATTCGATCAGGGAACGGCCGTTACCCTTGTACCAGTTGTAGGCGGTCCAGGGCTGGTTGCTGGTTAAGGTGATCTCGACCGATTCGTCTTTGGGCAGGGTCAGGAATTCGGCCGTTCGCTTGCGGGTTTCAACACGGGCAAATTCCAGGAGAGGCAGAATTTGTTCGGTTTCAACCTCAAACTTCTTGCGCCAATTGTTGATTCGATCGGCCAGGGAACCGCTGCCGGGCAGCAAGGTGTCCAGTTCGCGATGGACGGCCAGGAACGCATCTTCCGGTATTAACTGCGGCCGAATGTCGAACAGGCGGTTGGCTTCATCGAAGTAGTCAAATTCCTCGCCCTTAATCATGCGGATGGTGCAGTCCATAGCCCTTAAGACACCGTTAAGATAGCGGCGGCGGTGGGGCGGGCCGGCGGGGAGGNNGTTTTCAACTCCTCCGGCCCGATATAAGCGTCAACATACCCCTCAAAATGCTTCTCAATTTCCAGCGCTAATCGCAAATAATTTTTGCTAAAATCATCAAGTGGTGTCATCAATCAACTCAATCAACTCATCAACCGGCTACCCATACCGGCCGTAATTCACCGGTTTGGCCCACATCTCGCCGGGAGCCAGTCCGTCTAATCGTTCTTTGCCGAGTTTTTCCAGGTAGGCGGCCCGGTCAGGTACATCGTAGACCCATTCTTGCAGCCAGGCTTCGGTTTGGTCCTGGTCGCGGGATATTTTATCCCAATCCAGGTAAAAGGCATTGTCGCGGTCGTAGTAGCCCTGAGCGTAGCTGGGGTGGGCGCCGTAGGGTTCGTGGACAACGGCGTCTACGATGAGGCCGGGAATGAGNNAACGGCGTCTACGATGAGGCCGGGAATGAGGGTGCGGTTGGGATCGTGGCGGATTGTTTCTTCGTCTACAATTTCCTCAACGACGACGACGAGTTGTTTGGAGGCGAAGGCGACTTCCTTCTGAATGCCGAGCAAGCCCCACAGTTGGGTGTTACCCTGACTGTCGGCTCGTTGAGCATGGATGAAGGCGATGTCGGGGTTGAGCGGCGGGACGACGGCGATGGGGCCGTCGTCGTAGGGGCTGTCTACGAATTTGATGTTGGGGTTGGCCTGGGGCATGTCGCTGCCAATGTAGCTGCGGAGGGGGAAGAATGGTAGTTTGCTGGCTCCAGCGGTATAACGGCCGACCATCCCAAAATGCGAATACTCTTCGACCTCAAGCGGCCGGGGAATGCCTTTTTCCACCGCCCGCCGGATGCAGTGCAGACTGCCGACACCGGGGTTGCCGAGATAGCTGAAGATGAGCTTTTCGACGCAGCCGGCGGCAATCATCTGATCATACACCAGGTCAGGCGTCAGGCGGCACAGCGTCAAATTTTGCCTGCCCTGGCGAATAATCTCGTGCGCCGCCGCAAAACAAATAAAGGCCGTAAAGCCCTCAATCGCCACTGTCGCCCCGTCTGCCACATAGCGACTGACGGCTTCTTGCATAGTTAGTTGTTTGGACATAATCGGGAAGAGAAGAAGTAATTGGTGATTAGTGATTGGTAATTCAATCACTAATCACCAATTATCAATCACCAATCTACTACCGTATGGCTCTGTTCGCGCATATATTGTTGGAGATAGTAGTAGCTGCCGGCAGCTTTGCCGGTTCCGGTGCTGCCTTTCCAGCCGCCGAAGGATTGGTATCCGGGCCAGGCGCCGGTTGTGGCGCCGGTGTCGCGGTTGACGTAGAGGACGCCGGCCTCGATGTTGTTGAGGAACCAGTCTACTTCTTCTTCGTCTTCGCCATAGAATCCGGCCGTCAGCCCGAGGTCAACGTCATTGGCTTTTTGCATGGCCTCTTCTTTGCTGTCAAAACCGGCTACGACGACGATGGGGGCGAACATCTCGTGCTTCCAAAGGTAATGGTCTTCGGGAAGGTCTTCGACGATAGTGGGGGCAACGTAGTAGCCGTCTTTGTCGGCTTCGATGGTTTTTGCGCCGAGGCGAACTCGGCCGCTTTCCTGCAGTTCTTTAGCATACTTCTTGTAGGCATCATAAGCGTGTTTGTTGATGATCGGCCCCATATAATTTTCTTTCCTGGTGGGGTCGCCGACTGTGATTTTCTCTTTGGTCAAGTTAACCAACTTATCAACGAATTCATTCTTGATGCTGTTGTGAACGTAAACGCGGGAGCAAGCGGAGCATTTTTGCCCGGTCAGGCCAAAGGCGGAGCGCATGACGCCGGTGGCAGCCTTATCCAGGTCGGCCTTTTCGGTGATAATGGTCGGGTTCTTGCCGCCCATTTCGACCACAACGGGTCGTATATACGACCCGCTGGAAGCAAAGTTTCGGATAATGCTCATGCCGACATCGTAACTGCCGGTGAAGGTGATGCCGTTGACGTCCTTGTTGGCGACCAGGGCTTTGCCGGGTTCGTCGCCACCGAGGACCATGTTGAAGACGCCGGTTGGAATGCCGCCGTCGTGGAAGCATTTGGCAATCAGGTAGCTGGTGAAGGGGGCGTCGTCGGCCGGTTTGAGGACAACGGTGTTGCCTGTCACCAGCGCCCCGCCGCAGGGGCCGCCGGAGAGGGCGGCCGGGAAGTTGAAGGGGGCAATGACGCCCCAGACGCCGTAAGGCTTCAACACGCTGCGGTTGTGGTGGCGTTCGCTTTCGGCCAGGAGTTCGCGGTCAAAGCCGTTGTTTTCTTCCATGGCGTCGCAGCAGTAGCGGATGAGGTCGGCCGTTTCCTCTACATCCCCCAACGCTTCCAGGCGGTTCTTACCGACTTCAATGCTCAACACCGCCCCAATCTCAAACAAATTGTCGCTGATAGCGTCGGCCACCTTGCGTAAAATAGCTACCCGCTCTTGCCAGGGCGTATCCCGCCAGCCGGGGAAAGCTTTCCGGGCGGCAGCCACGGCCTGGTTAATATGATCGACGTTGCCCTGGGCAAATTCGCCTACGGTCAGGCTGGTGTCGATTGGACTGATTTTGGTGAAGGTCTCATCGGTATGGACCCATTCACCGTTGATATACATGGGATAGGTTTTCCCCATCTCACCTTTCATTTGCTCGACCGATTCGTCGTAATATTGGTCTACGAGCGGGTTGGGGGTTGCAAGGGTTGAATAGGTGATTTTAACTTTTTCTCTAGCCATTAAAGGACCTCCTCAAGGTAATGTTTGTGCGTCAATTAATATTTCCGGAAAGACGCAAAGTTCTATTGGTTTGATATTGTTAAATTGGGTTGTGACAGGGAGGTATTATACCTTAGGGATGGGCGATTGTACCAACTTGATGTGTCTAAATTGTGTGGTGTTGGATAGGTTAAGGTGTTCAAGATAGTCAAGGTGTTCAATTTTATGAGAATATGTTGGTATTTTATAATGATTGTTTGACATAATGAGTGAAATTTGGGGTATTTTGGACTTTTTGAGGGTGAGATTGAGGTTAATAAAGGATTTAGTTGACATAAAATGACAGTCGAAATGGTCAAATAAAGAGGATTTGNNNNACTGGTGTATATGATCACGATTGCCTTTCTTGCAGATTATCTGGATACCGTACCTACGTTGGTAAAGTGGTTCCGGGACCAATGGCCGGATTATTTTGCTGACTGGTCGCAGGAAGAGATGGAGGCGGATTTTCTTGAAGATGCTGCCCGGGATCGGCTGCCCATTCGGCTGGTTGCCTTTGAGTCTGGCAAGTTGGCAGGCACGATTGTTTTACGGGAGCAGGGAAACGAGACTTTAGCAGCGTACCAGCCTGAATTAGGGGGGTTGTATGTGATGGGATCGCATCGGGGGCAGGGCATTGGTTCGGCGTTGGTCCGGGCGGGTATGGATGTGGCCCGGAATCTGGGGTATGAGCGTGTGTTTGCGACAACTACCAATGCAGCCGGAATTCTGGAACGTTTGGGTTGGGAGTTTGTCAAGACGGCCGTTTATCAGGATGGCGAACACGCATTGTATCGATGCAGATTATAAGGGTTGCTCTGAATGGGGGTGGGGCGGGCGGCAGTTTCTGGGAAGGGGTAGAGACTTTTGTTTTCTNNGGTGGGTTTTGGGTTGACGAGAAAACAAAAGTCTGGGGGTGGTGGTTGGGAGTGTAAAGTTCTATGGCTCAGGCAAAAACCGTTTGTGCAGCGCAGTGGCTACAGCCTCTCCAAAATATGCGTGACCGAGAGGATTGAAATGTCCGTCATAAACGAAATACAAATCAGATCGCTGATGGCCATCAGCCTTGTATTGTTCCTCCATAGCCGGGTACACATCTATGATCTCTATGTTTGGCCATCCTTTGCCATCCAAAGATTGCTCTAAAACAGTCAGACTGGCTCGTGGATCGGCTTTACCCGGTACAGGAATAACATAAATCTGGAAATCATACTCCTCAGCTAAAGCGTCGAACTGCGTGAATAGATCCGGCATAAGGCTCGGTGTTAGATCAAGNNATCAAGTAGGGGTTCCAGTGACACCCCAATATGCTTTGGGGCCAAACTTTTCTGGCTTAACAAGATTCCGTTTTCAGTAGTTAACAACGCAACCGCTCTATAAAAGTATGAGCGTTCTGCAAACCAATAAGCCATTCTTGAGGGTCTGTGGTCATTCAGAAACGTGATTAGCTGCTGTTTTTGAGTATCTGTCTGGTAAATGAGTAGATGATCATCATAACAGTCCAGGGTAACAGACACTAAAACGTCTTGAACGTCATTCTCAAAAAACGCCAGTATGACTGCCTCTGGTTGTAGAATCGGAGCGTAGTAGTCCAGAAGTTTAAGTTGGCGATCGGTTCCATAACCATCAACGCCTAGATTGATTACGACCGTATCGGTTAATTGTTGCTCAACTATCTGTGTCCAGCCTTCTGCCACAGAAACCTGGCCCGCAGCTGTAAATGAATCCCCCAATGCCAAAATACGTCTTTCGTCTGCTGTTAAATCATGTTCAATATCATGAAATCCAAGTGAGTTAATCGCAATCCAGTTATCTATTTCATTGTAATGTTGCAAGCGACCTGAGGCGTTGGGACGATACCGATAACCAAACCGGTCGTCCTCTTGAATCAGACAGGGGCCAGAGTTTTTAAAGGTCACCGGAGGCTTCAGAAGGCGTAAACCAATTTCTATGAGGAAAGTGACGAAGAATAGGCTAAACAAAGCTAGCAGACAACCACCGCGATTAA
>JABAOG010005032.1_pt1 | contig 10299 bp, 10 predicted proteins | sample 7062131 | NCBI WGS metagenome assembly JABAOG01 (sample SAMN14538629, study PRJNA623070) | marine sediment metagenome | biome: marine biome [ENVO:00000428]; feature: marine pelagic biome [ENVO:01000023]; material: deep marine sediment [ENVO:00002113] | place: India: Arabian Sea | collected... | reverse complement strand
TTCGCCGACTCCCTCCTCGATACGGCAAGCCAGCTCGAGACGCGGGGCGCTCTCTTTGCTGCAATCGAACGAATCGAGCTCGTGCTCGACTCGATGACGCTCGAACCGTCGACCAACCTCGGGACGATGCTGCGCCTCTACGAACGACTCGGCCGTCTGTGCATCCGGGCGCACGTTGGCGAACGGGGCACTGCTCGGATGGCGCGCGCGCTGGATCTTGCCGATGGCTTGGGGCGCGACGAATACGCGGCGCTGTTTTGCACACTACACGGCGAGCTCCTGGCGCAAGCCAACCGATCCGATGAGAGCCGCGACTGGCTCGAACGGGCCGCTTCGTTTCGCAGCTAGCGAGCTACTCGCCTTGTGGGGCCTCGGCCTCGACCGGCTCTTCGGCTGGCTCTTTGGTTGGCTCTTGGGCCTCGATCGGCGCCTCCGCTTCAGCGGCAGCAGCTTCTTCCGCTTCGGCAGCGGCAGCCTCGGCTTCTTCGGCTTCGGCCTCGGCAGCGGCTTCCTGAGCGGCCGCCTGCTCGCGCACTGCGCGGTCGAGCGCCTGCTCACCGGACGTCGAAAGGAACGCAAGCCAGACCGAAAGCGCCATGAACGCAAACGCAAAGACGGCTGTCAGCCGGGTGAGTAGATTGCCAGCGCCGGCGCCGCCGAAAATCTGTTGGCTCGCGCCCCCGCCAAATGCCGAGCCGAGCCCGCCACCTTTGCCTGACTGCAGAAGCACGACGAGGATCAGGAACAAACACACGAAGACATAGACGATCGAAATGAAGGTATACATGGACTCAGCTCTCCGCCCGGCGAACACCGGCATCGATAATCGGAATGAAATTGTCTGCCGACAACGACGCGCCCCCGACGAGGGCGCCATCGACATCGGGCTCGGCGAGCAGCTCGTCTGCATTGCTGGGCTTCACGCTCCCACCATACAAAATGCGAATGGAATCTGCCCAGGATTCGCCCTTGAGCTCGGCAAGACGACCGCGAATCGCGCGGTGCACGTCCTGTGCGTCCTCGGCCTTTGCGGTGCGCCCGGTGCCGATGGCCCAGATCGGCTCGTAGGCCACCACGAGCGGCGCCAACGCAACCGCGTCGAGACCCTCGGTCGCCGCTTCGACTTGGCCGAGCACCACGTCGAGCGTCTTTCCAGCCTCGCGCTGCTCGAGGCTTTCGCCGACACATACGATCGGCACGACCTCGTGCGCGAGCACGGCCGCGACCTTCTTTCGGACGCCTGCGTCGGTTTCACCGAAGTATTGACGCCGCTCTGAATGGCCAATGATGCAATGGCTGCAGCCCACGTCCGCCAAGAGCGTGGGGCTGAGCTCACCGGTGAACGCGCCCGAGTCTTCCCAGTGCGTGTTCTGCGCCGAGAGCCCGACCGCGGACCCTCGGAGCGTTTGGCTCACCGCGCTCAGCGACGTCGCGACGGGACCCACAACCACCTCGCACGCCAGCCCGTTGCCCACATGCGCTGCAATCGCGCTCGCCAACGCCTGAGACTCGGCGACGGTGTTGTGCAGCTTCCAGTTGCCTGCGATGAGCGGTGTACGGCTGGTCATGGCTCAAGGGCCTCCACGCCCGGAAGAGGGCGGCCCTCTAGATACTCCAACGAGGCGCCGCCGCCAGTGGACACATGGTCAAAGCGGTTCGCCAGGTCTGCTTGCTTGACCGCCGCTACGCTATCGCCACCGCCAACCACGCTGAAGCCAGGGCAATCGGCCGCTGCACGTGCCACGGCCAGAGAGCCCTCCGCGAATGCCGCATTCTCGAAAAGGCCCATCGGCCCGTTCCAAAACACCGCCTGGGCCCGTCGAAGGCGGTCCCGGTAGAGCCTTTCGGTCTCCGGACCGATGTCGAGCGCCATGGCATCCGAGGGGATTGCGTCGGCGCCGGTCACCTGCGCCTCGCCGGACTCCACCGATGCGCCTACGCGCACGTCGACGGGAAGCAGCAGGTCGACCTGCTTCTCGTCGGCCGAGGCCATGAGGCTTCGGGCCAGTGCTAGCTTGTCGTTCTCGCAAAGGCTCTTTCCGACATCCAAGCCGCGTGCCGCCAAGAAGGTGTTGGCCATGGCGCCACCGACCAGAAGCGCGTCGACCTTGCCGAGCAGCGCCTCCATCACGCCGATCTTGTCGCTGACCTTCGCGCCGCCGAGCACGGCAAGATAGGGGCGCGGAGGATCGGACCGCAACTTGTCGAGCGCCTCGAGCTCTCGCTGCATCAGGAAACCCGCCGCCCGCTCCTTGATCAAGCGGGGCAGGGCGCTCACCGAAGCATGGGCACGGTGGGCAGCGCCAAACGCGTCGTTCACGTACGCGGCACATCCGGCCCCGAGCTCGCGCGCGAAGTCGACGTCGTTGCTCTTTTCCTCCGCGTGGAATCGGAGGTTCTCGAGCAGCGCGACTTGGCCGTCACGAAGGTCCTGAACCACCTTCCGCGCGCCGTCTCCAATGCAGTCGTCGGTGAGCCTCACCTCTCCACCTTCGAGCAGCTCGGCCAACCGAACCGCAACCGGCTCGAGCGAGAGCCCAGCGACGACCTTGCCCTTGGGCCGACCGAGGTGCGACGCCAACACGACGCGCGCGCCTTGCTCGAGCGCGTACCTGATCGTTGGAAGCGCCGCGCGAATCCGGGTGTCGTCGGTGACCTCGCCGTTCTTCAACGGAACGTTGAAGTCGACGCGGATGAACGTGGTGACGCCTTCGAGGCTCAGGTCCTCGATCGAACGAATCGACTCGGACACCGGCTCAGCTCGCGCTCGATACGATCCGCACCAAGTCGAGCATGCGGTTCGAGAAGCCCCNNAAGCCCCACTCGTTGTCGTACCAGCTCTGCACCTCGACGAGGTCGCCGCCGACCACCTGGGTCTGCGCCGCATCGCAGATCGACGAATGCGGATTGCCCATGAAGTCGGTCGAGACGAGCGGCTTTTCTTCGAACTGCAGGATGCCCTTGAGTGGGCCCTCGGCGGCAGCCTTGAGAGCCGCGTTGACCGCGTCCCTGTCGGTGCTCTTGCCAACCTGGGCGGTGAGGCAGGTGAGCGAAACGTTCGGAGTGGGAACGCGAATCGCGGTGCCATCCAGCTTGCCCTTGAGCTCAGGAAGCACGAGGCCAATGGCGGTGGCCGCGCCAGTCGACGTCGGAATCATCGACAATGCAGCGGCGCGCGCACGGCGCATGTCCGAGTGCGGTTGGTCGAGAAGCCCCTGGTCGTTCGTGTATGCATGCACGGTGACCATGTGACCCTTCACAATGCCGTAGTTATCGTTGAGGACCTTGACCACCGGAGCCAAGCAGTTCGTCGTGCACGATGCACAGCTAATCACGCGGTCGGTTTCAGGATTGAACTTGTCGCTGTTGATGCCGACCACGAACGTGCCGTCAATTTCACCCTTGCCTGGAGCGCTGATGATCACGCGCTTCGCGCCCCCCTTGAGGTGCGCGGACGCGGTTTCCTTCGTCCGGAACAGGCCGGTGCACTCGAGCACGACCTCGGCACCGAGCTCCGCCCAGTTCAACTTCGAAGGGTCGCGCTCGGCCGAAACGGGAATGCGCTGATCGCCGATCCAAATCGCGCCATCCCCGGCCTTGACCGGGTGGGAGAAGTGCCGGTGCACCGAATCCCACTCGAGAAGATGAGCGAGCATCTCCGCGCTCGTGAGGTCGTTGATTCCGACGATCTCGATGTCCCCACGTTCGGCAGCGATCCGAGCGACACAGCGCCCAATGCGTCCGAAACCGTTGATTCCGACTTTCGTGGCCATTGCTTCGACTCCCTGTCTGCCGCGGCGCGGTTCCAATGCGCCCCCAGCGAGCGCGGAACGTAGGCGCGCGTTCGGTCAGGGTCAAGGAGCCACGGGCGCGAGTAGTTTGCGCTTCTGAGCGAAGTCAACGCGAGGCGCGGCTGCTATTCCGCGGCTTCTTGCGCGTCACGCAGCTCGGTCGTCACGAGCTCGAGAACAGCGTTGGTAAACGCCACGATATCCGAGCGACTGTGGCCGCTGTTTCGGAGCTCTCGATAGACCGACTTCGCGATGATCCGAACGCCGCGGCTGTCCGCCGCTTGAGCCTTCGGGCTTGGTGTTCTGGTGGCCCCCATCCTACCTGAGCATGATGCAGATTACGTGCCACTTGAAGAAAACGGTCAAAGGCGGGGTTTCCGGACCGGTTTTACATCGGAATTTACAAGGCGGGGCAACTCCTACCACACCTGAATCCAAAAACGTCACACCCGCGTCGAAGTGCGCAATCGATTGCGCATTTGGAGGGCAAGCGCGTACAGCGATGCGCACGTAACATCGCGGGAAGACCGGGATTTCGGCTGCCCGGCCGACTTTGGCTCAACCCGGTTCGAGCGCCTGCCGAAGGTCTCGGAGCGCGTTGGTGTGAAGACGGCTGGCCCAGGACTTCGAGATCCCCAGCTCCCTGGCCATGGCGTCGATCGAGCGACCTTCGAAGTAGAAGCCTCGGACCAGAAACCTCTGCCGCGGGGACAGCTTGGGCAACGCCTGCAGAAGCCTCACGACGCTTTCGTTTTTCAAGAGGAGCGCCTCGGGTGTTTCATCGCCGAAATGACCCTGGAGCACCGTGGCCTCCATGAGGCTGCCGCTCATGCGGGTGAACGCCCTGTCGAGGCCCGTGGGCGCCGCGGTTGGGGTGTTTTCGTTGGCCGCTTGGAGCCGCTCATGCGCGCGCCGAGGAAGCCGGGACATCTTGCGGACCCCGTCCAGCATGGCGCCACGCACGCGATGGTACGCAAAGGTCTGAAACTCAACCCCTCGGCCAGGATCGAAGCGGTGGCGCGCCTCCAGCAGCCCCCCGAAGCCAAACGCGACCAAATCGTCGAGATCGCCCCGCAACGAGAGCTCGCGGCGAAGCCGGTTGGCGAGGCCGTGAACCATCTTCTCGTGCCGCGCGATGAACTCCGCTCCCTGCATGCCCGCTCCTGAACGGGATTTCCTTAGCCAAGTGGGTGAATGAAGTCAAGTGGAATACATTAGCCTACATCAGGATGGGCTGGTCGGATTTGAATCGCTGGGTTATGAGGGGCGCTGTGAAGGCTACGCGCCCAGGCATCGCGAGCACGAATCGGCGCCGCTCGGGCTCGTTTGCAAGCCTGCTGGACCAGGCTCTGCGCGATGAGAGCGCGCTCGACGGCCTGGCCTTTGCGTACGCGGAGCTCCCGGAGCCTGAGCGACCAGCATTGGCCCACGCGGTTGTCCAGGATGCAGGGGACCCCACGACGGCCCTTGTCGCATTTCTGGCGGTGGAAGAGAGCCCGTGGCTTCGGCGGCGCTTGGCAGCGCTGATCAGCCGGCACGGACGCATCGATCGGTCGGCATTCCTCGAAGGGACGGACGCTCGAGGCGAAGCGCGCTTAGTCCAGTCCTTGCCGGGCCTCGCGCCCGAAGCGCTCCGGGTCGCCTGGAAAGGCAGCAAGATCAGGCTCATCGAGATCGAGTCTCAAAGAGATCTGAGCTTCGAGACTTCGGCATCGACCGTGACCGTCGCCGACGCGATTCAAAGGCTCGCGCCGCTGGTCTGGCAGCACATCCGATCGGGGGGCCGCCTCCCAAACGGAGCCGAGCGCTTCGCAGGTTTCTTCTCTGCTCGCTGATGGGGCCGGACGCAGGTTACGGGTGGCCGTTCCCATTGCCAAGGAGCGCGCCCTGGAACTTCTCCGTCTCCATCAGCGAGCCATCCTTGGCATCGCGTCGCACCATGAAGTAGTGCCGGGTGACCGAGTCGTTGTCTTCGCGGGCGACCACCATGATGGTGTTCATGCCGGGGTGAACCGGAATCTCTGCGTCAAACGCCAACGCCCGCGGGTTCGCGCCGCCCTGGTTCGACTCGTAGTAAACCTTGTGCCCGCTTGTGAAGATGTACAGGTCCCGCACCCGATGCGCGTCCGTCGCTTTGCCTTGGAGCCGAAAAACTTCGTCGCGTGTCACGTAGCTCTCGAGACCCGCGAGCTCGATCTCGGGTGAGGCGCTGCTCGTCGCCCATGCGAGCGGCGGATCCTTAGCAGCCTGGCCCTGAGCGGGTGAGGCGGCCTCGGTGGCGACCCAACCTGGCCGACCACGGCCGAGGTTGACGCGCGCGAACGCTCCACTCGTCGCGGTGTGCAGCAGGCGAACCGGCTCTTGCGCGGTGGCAATGACCTGAGCGCTGCGGTCGGGCCGCTCTCGCAACTCCGTGCCGGGCTGCAACATCACGACGCGCTTGGTCGACAATGCCTTGACGGGGCCCGGTTCGCCGGAAATCGGAATCTCGAGCTTCTGACCCACTGCTGCGCCGAGCTCGGTGTCGAGAACGCCCAACAAGAGCGTGGCCTCATCGTCCTCGAAGTTGGGCAGCACCTGGAACGAGAAGGGCACGACCCACACCTCGCCGGCGCGCACCGTGTCTTTTTGGAAGCGCCCGTCATGGAGCAGAACACCTGCGCCGCTCTTGTTCTGGATGTTGGCTTGCACCTCGAAACTGTCGACCTCGCTGACATTCTTGACTGTGAAATACAGGGTCACCTGCTCGCCGCGCTGCACGAGGCCATCGCCGTTGCCGTGGATGTTGTCCGCCACCTGGAGGCCGTACGCGAACCGCGGTTCGGGTAGGGCCCGGATCAACGTGCGGACCTCGACCGGCTCTGGAGCGTGCCCGTACGCATCCTCGAGCTCGACCCGAATCGCGTCCGCTCGATCCAACATGCCGCGGGGGATGCGGCATACGCGCTTCTCGTCTTCGGTAACGCAGCGGCCGAGCGTCGTCGTCCACGAGCGGGTCTCGCCTGGAACGAGCTTCCCGAACACCAGCTCGCGCCCGTCAAACCAGTGGTTGTCGCTGCGAGTGGTGGCGCGCAGCTGATACAACGTGTTTTCGCCTTCGTTCGTCACCTCGACCCGAAGCGTCAGGGGGTCGCCGGCCCGAGCCGGCCGATCACCGGAGCTGGTCTTCGCGATGACCCTAACCTCGCTGGGGCCTTCGTCTGGCCCGACGCTCCAGTCGACCCCGAGCTTCTTGAGGTCTCGTACGACCTTTTCGGTCTCCTGCGCCTGGACCCGTTCGATGATGGGCCGCGAAGCGCGCAGCATCTGAAGCCGCCTTGGCGACTTGGCACTCAACACGAGGTTTCGTGAGAACCGAATCAGGAAATTCTCCTGATCCTCGTTTTCCTCCTCCTCGGGCTCGGATTCCAGCAAGCGCTGGCGAAGCTCCGGGTTGAGGTAATAACCCATGACGACCGCGGGGCGCTGCGCGTCGGTGGCGCTGGCGTGGGTGAGGTGGGACTCCAGGTCAGCCTCCCGGATGGAAAGCTCGTCGACCTTGAGGTCCATGTTCTCCTTGTCGACCGTCATCGGGCTGATCGCAATGTCGGGCACGATACCCACGCCCTGGATCGAAACGTCGCCCGGCGTGAGATACTGCGCCACGGTGAGCTTCAGCGCCGACTTGTCCTGTAGCCGGTAGAGGACCTGAACGGAACCCTTGCCAAAGCTCTGCTCGCCGATGATCAGTGCGCGGTCGTGGTTCTTGAGAGCCCCGGCAACGATTTCGCTCGCGGACGCGCTCTGGCCGTTGATCAGCACGACCATCGGGTAGCGCGGCTCGGTCCCGCCAGCCTGGGCGTACTCCTCGGTGCGCTCGCGCGGGTCCTGCGAGGACGTCGTCACGATCGGGCCGCCCTCGAGGAAGGCGTCCGCGACCTGCACAGCCTGATCGAGGAGCCCGCCGGGGTTACCTCGGAGGTCGAGGATGAGGCCAACCATACGCCTCTTGTGAAGAGTCGCNNCCATGCGCCTCTTGTGAAGAGTCGCGAGTGCCCGGCGAAGGTCGGCTTCGGTGTTGCCTTGGAAGCTGTTGAGCTTGATGTAGCCGACACTGTCTCGGAGCATCCGGTGCTCGACCGAATCGATGTGAATCCTCGCGCGGGTGAGCTCGACCGGGCGGGGTCCGATCCACTTACCAGCCTTGTTCTTGCGGCGAATGAAGATTTTCACTTTGGAGCCAGGCTTGCCGCGCAGACGGTCGACCGCCTCTTGAAGGGGCATATTGAGCGTCGACTCCTCGTTGATCTTCACGATCCGGTCCCCACGTTGCAGGCCCGCCTTGAACGCGGGCGTACCCGGCATCGGCTTGATCACCGTGAGGTGGCCGTCGCGAATGGAGATGACGATGCCGAGGCCGCCGAACTCTCCCCGGGTGCTGGTTTGCATCTCCTTGAAGACGGCCGGCGGAAGCAGAACCGTGTGCGGGTCGAGCGTCCTGAGCATGCCGTTGACCGCGGTGTACTCGACTTCGTTGAGCTCGATGTCCTCTTCGTGCTCAAGCTCGTCCTGCAGAAACGCGAATACCTCACGGAAGCGACCGGCGAGCTCCCAGGGGCTCGACACGTCGGCGATGGCAAACTCATTCTCTGCGCTGTTGACCTGAACCTTGAGCGTCTCGGCACCCTCTTCGTAGTGCACGAGGACGGGAGGCACGTCTCGCTGGATGGCATCCAGGCCGGCCAGCATCATGCGCTGGTGGTCGATTCGGGTCGGCTCGACGTAGTTGTCGTTTACCTGGTGAATCACCCGGTTCATCACCTGAAGCTTGGTGAGATCCCAGGGGGTCTTTTCGCGCGCGGCCAGCGCCCTCGGCGAGGTGTCGATGTCGATCTGCAGGCCGTTTTCGACCGGCCAACCGAAGGAAATGGTGAACGCCGCAAGGACGACCACCAAACCAAGTAAGGGCTTCCAGAGTCTTCTCATTCGATTGTAGGTGGGGGGGGAGAGGGGGGAANNTCTCATTCGATTATAGGTTGGGGGGGGAGGGGGAACCTGTTGAGTGTAACCTCGTTGGCCTTCGAGGCCAATTGCGCTCGATCCTACCTAAGGTTATCGAAGCGATGTGCCACACCGAATCCTCCGCCAGCAAATCGCACGGCCGGTGCTCGATATTTGTAAGGAGCTCCGCGCGGTGGGGGAGCGCGCCTGGGTGGTGGGGGGCTGCGTCCGGGACACCCTGCGCGGGCAGCGCGTCAACGACTGGGATGTGGCGACGACCGCTCGGCCCGAAAAGGTACAGCAGACCTTTGTGAAGGTCATTCCAACCGGCATCGACCATGGGACCGTGACCGTGCTCTGGAAGGGGGGCGCCTACGAGGTGACGACGCTTCGCGGCGAGGGCGCCTATACCGACGGCCGGCGGCCCGACGAGGTCGTCTTCGTCGAGGACATCGACCGGGACCTCGCGCGCCGCGACTTCACGGTAAATGCCATCGCATACGACCCGGTCGACGGACACGTGGTGGACCCATTCGACGGCCTGGTCGACATGCGGGACAAGGTCTTGCGGGCGGTCGGCGATCCGAGTGAGCGCTTCCAAGAGGATGGACTCCGGATCCTGCGCGGTGCGCGGTTCGTCGCGACCCTCGACTTCGAGCTGGAGGAGGGCACCGAGGCGGCCTTCCGTGGCGCGCTCGACACCTTCCGGAAGGTTAGCCCCGAACGGGTGCGCGAGGAGTGGCTCAAAGCCATGGAGGCGTTCGCGCCGTCACGTGCCTTCGAGGTCATGCGACGGACCGGCATCCTCGAAGTCACCTATCCCGAGCTTCTGGAACAGGTGGGTTGCGAGCAAAATCAGTGGCACGCGTACGACGTGTGGGACCACACGATGCGCGTGCTCGACGAGTCGGACGGCGGGGCCGTCGAACGCATCGCCGCGCTTCTGCACGACGTGGCCAAGCCGCGGACGCGCGCGAAGTCGGACAAGACCGGCGACTGGACGTTCTACCATCACGAAAAGGTCGGCGCGGACATGGCCGAGCGATGGCTGCGACAATACCGCTTCTCGAACGACGAACGCGAGCTGGTCACCGGCCTCATCCGGCATCACTTGATCTGCTACACGAGCGAGTGGACCGACGCGGCGGTGCGAAGGTTCATCAAGCGCGTCGGCGCGGAAAATGTCGATCCGCTGTTGCGATTGGGCGAAGCGGATGCGCTCGGCAAAGGCCGCCGCGTGCAAGAAGAGCTCGACGCCTTGAAGGAGCTTCGCGGCCGAATCGACAAGACGATCGAAGAAGGCAACGCCCTCACGACCCAGGACCTCGCGGTGGGCGGCAACGACGTGATCCCGCTGCTGGATGGCGGCGCGGGCCCAGCGGTCGGCGAAATCCTACGAACCCTCCTAGACCGAGTCATCGAAGACCCGTCACTCAACACGAGGGACAAGTTGATGCCGATGGTCGAAGATCTCGCGACAGAGCTCGACCCGAAGTAGGAACTGCCCCACCGGAGAACGGCTCGGCAC
>JABAOG010000268.1_pt2 | contig 10302 bp, 7 predicted proteins | sample 7062131 | NCBI WGS metagenome assembly JABAOG01 (sample SAMN14538629, study PRJNA623070) | marine sediment metagenome | biome: marine biome [ENVO:00000428]; feature: marine pelagic biome [ENVO:01000023]; material: deep marine sediment [ENVO:00002113] | place: India: Arabian Sea | collected... | reverse complement strand
GGTGATGAACGACGAGCGCATGATCCACACGGCCAGCGGCAGCGAGAACCCGGTGTAGACGATCATCAGGCCGATGTTCGACGAGTCGATACCGATGTCCCGCAACAGCACGAACAGCGGAGTCAGCAGCGCCACGGGGGGCAACAAAGCGCCGAGCAGCACCACGAACAGGCTCGACGACCGGCCGGGGAAGCGCAGCCGGGCAAAGGCGTACGCCATCGAAGCTCCGAGGACGACCGCCGCCAGCGCCGCCGTTCCCGAGACCAGCAGCGAGGTCCACAGCACCCTCAGAAAGCTCGGCGCCCACGCCATCGGCGCCGCCCAGATCTCCCCGAACAAGCTGAGTCCGAACTCCTCGGGCCAGACCCGGAACCGCTTTGGAAAGGCGGTGATGCTCTCGTCGAAGGCCATGTAGCCCATCGACCACAGCGGAGCGACGGCGAAGATGGCGGCCAGGACGAGCCCCAGTCGCAGTCCGATCTTGGAGAGGAGCCGCCTACCCATAGGCTTCCTCCTGCCGTCTGGCGCCGCGGTTGAGGACGACGACCATGACGGCCAGCACCGCCACCGTGAACACGTTCAGCGCCGCCGACAGCGAGATCTGATTGGCGAAGCGGATCACGATGTAGGACAGCGCCGACAGCGTCATCATCGGATACTCGGCCTCCATCACTAGGAACAGATAGAACTGATTGAACGACAGGATCGCCCGGATGATCACCACCGGCGCAATGATCGGGAACAGCAGCGGCCACGTGACCGAGCGGAACTTCCTCCACGACCCTGCCCCGTCCAGGACCGCGGCTTCGTCGACGTCGGTCGGGACCAATCGCAGTCCGGCCGACGCCGCCAGCATCACCAGCGGGAATCCGTGCCACACCCCCGCAACCAGCAAGACGATGAGCGTCGGTGTCGGTGACTCCATCCACGGGAAGGTATCTCGCGTGGCGTAGGCCACCCAGCCGAAGCGCGGCTCCACCACCCGCTGCCAGGCGAGTGCCCCGATGAACTCGGGCACCGCCCACGGCAGCAACAGGAGTGCCGTCCACAGACCTTTCCTTTTCACCGCCGGACGCTGGATCATCATGGCGAACCCGACCCCGATGACGGTCGTCAGGACGACCGACAGCACCGTCCAGATGATCTCGAACCCAATCAGCGGTGCGGTACCCCCACCGGTGAACAGGTCGCCCAGGAGGCTGAAGCCCACGTAGCTGACCTCGTCGCTCGTCGCTCCTGAGAACGCATCGCCGACTCCAAACTCGACGGCTTCGATCTCACCGCTGAGACCACCTCCCACCTCTCGCCACACCCCACCGTTCAGCCCATCCGGCAGGGCGCGGTACTGGAAATCGGTGAGCGAGACGGCACCCTGGAAGATCAGCGGGTAGATCAGCAGCACGACCAGCGCTACGGCACCCGGCACCAGCCAGGGGGTGGCATGCACGAGATCTCGCAACGAGTTCCGGTGCCTGCCCGGATCCCGGCGCCTTCGGTAGGCGGCCACCAGTGGCTCCCAGAAATAGACCCGCGCCCCGACGCCGGCCGCAACCGAGAGCGGAACCACAATGGTCACCACATACTGCGGCCACTTGGTCGGCCACACGAGCAGGAACCCGAATCCCACCAGCAGCCACAGGGCCATCAGTCGCTCTTGCTTCCATAGTCTCGGCAGACCGACGGCAGCCAGTGCCGTGATGATCAGGTCGAACGAAACAGCGAAGACGCCCGGATGCCAGGGAACCGAACCACTCACCCAGACCAGGGGCTGCCAGAAGGGGTAGGCGGCCTGTTCGACCTGTGCGCCGGTGGCATATGAGCCGTGATAGGTCACCGACGACCACAGGCGACCGATCGGGTCCGGCCACAGGTACGGATCGAACAAGAAGAAGACGAGGAGTGAGAGGCCGCCCCACAACAGCGCCGGACTGACCCACGGCCGCCAGGGATGCAGCTCCCCCCGGTGCCCGAGCCACCAGTGCAGCAAAATCGGCACTGCGACGATGGCGTAGTTGTACTTGGAGGCGGCCGTCAGGCCCAGGAGGGCGGCCGACGCCCAGAGCCAGCGATTCGCCCCCACCTTGGTCCATCTGCGGTAGGCGAGCACCGAGGCTGCCGCAAAGAAGGCAGGAATCGCCTCGAGCATCACCTGGCTGGTGTACTTGATGGTGAACGTGTGAATCGCCACGAAGATCCCCGCCAGTGGGCTCAACAGCGCCGCGAGCACCGCCGTGAACGTCCCAAACAGGGCGCCGGTGGTGCGGGCACGATCGAGGTGCTCTTCCGGCAGGTCCGAAGCGGGAGGAGCGTCGACCGGGAGGTCGGGGATCTCGGGGACGTCGGACAGGCCGAGCATCGATACGCCGTAGGCGATCTTCTGCAGAGGAGGATGCTCGGGCCGGTAGTTGGTCTCGAGCAGGTCACCCCACCGGCCGTCTTCGATAATCGCCGTGTACTCGAGGCCGGCGCGCAGGTAGTCGTCCTCGTCGAAGTCGATGGGAAGCTGGTCGACGGCGCGCAGCCGCAGGGTGAAGGCAAGCACACCCACCACCAGCACGGCTACGGCCAGCACCACCCTCTTGCTCACGCAATCACACTAGGCGGCAGACGGACGCCGCGTAGGTCGGGCTCGACCGTCCGGCGAAGCTGCCCCCCTCGCCGGCGAGCAACACCTCGCCGGCACTCCCCCCGGCTCCGCCGGTGTGAGAAACACCACCCACACTTCCCCGACCGCCACGGTGGGTCGAGAGGAGACGCGGGGCACACCTCGGCCCGGGGGACGAATGAAACCGCTAGTTGATCGGGAGCGTGCCGAAGTCGTCGGGCCCGAGGTCATCGATCGAGCCCTCGGTAACCGCCGGGTAGGTCGAGAGCAGTTCTTCCTGCACGCCGGTATCCGGGAAGGCGACGTCCATGATCCGGGTGTGGTTGATATCGGCCGGACCGCCCCCGATGCGCCACTGCTCGGCCGTTGCCAGCACGTCGCGGATTCGCCTTACTCCGGACGACGGATATCCCTCCTGGCTCATCACTGCTGCGGCATATCCCCATTCGGCCGGATCGCCGTCGACGAGGAGGCTGAGCGGGATCCGGGCCACCACCTTGCCCTTGTCTCCGAAGGTGATGATCCCGAACGAGGGCTTTGTCTCCTCCCAGGTTCCGTCGGCGGCGGCGACGTAGACGGCCGGATCCCAGCCTTCGACGGTGACGGCGTACTCCCATCCGTCACCGTCGGCGAGGGCGGCGTTGCGTCCGGGAATGAGCAGGCGTGCCCCGGTGCCGGCTCCCGGGTCGGTGTCGATGTAGACGTCGAACGTCTGCACGGACAAGCCGCGCGGCGAGCCCCACGAGTTCTGAATGGGGGCGTCGACCTCGAAGCTCAGCACGAGTTCGTCGTTCTCGGTTCCCACCTGGAAGCGCGTGAAGTCGTAGCTGCCGGCGATGAAGACACCATCGTTGGGGTAGGTGTACGTACCCGGCCCATGGTCGTCGTCGAGTGGATCCTCGACGTCGAGAAACACCGAGACGTTCGAAATGTCCGGTACCTGGAACGCCATCGGGCCGCCGGCAGGTTGCAGCGTCTCGTCCCACAGCTTGGCGACGATGTTGTCACCGGCTTCGAGGGCTCCCAGCGTGGTCAGGGGAACGGCGAACTCCACACCGCCCTCCTCGAGCTCGGCCGCCGTCAGCGGCACACACTCCCCATCCTGACTCACGGGAACCGGCGAGTACAGGCACACACTGCCGGTGTTGCGGGTGATCACCTGGGTGGCCCCGAAGCCGAGAACGTCACCGCTGAACGTGAACGCGGTCTTCTCACCGGAGGGCGTACCGAGGTACAGCTCGAACGGCGTCTCCGGCTCGAGCCCGAGATAGACGTACAGGTTCTCCCGATCGATCGCCCAACTCACGCCGCCCGGCACCGTGTCTCCGTAGCTGCCGGCGGTTGCCCAATCGTCGACGGCACCGTCGATCGCAATGGTCAGGATGTCGTTGAGACCCCGGTCGGCGTTCAGCGGCGTCTCGGGAATGATCGGCACTCGCACGAAGTCCGGTCGGTCGAGGCCCAGGGCGTCGTACACCTGCCCGAGCAACTCCCGGTACGCCCGGTCGAAGTAGCCGTCGTCCCCCGAGTTCTGATCGGCGCCGTACCACCAGAACCAGTCGGATCCTTCTGCGAACAGCATCGCCTCGAACGCGTCGGCCAGTTGTTCGTCGGAGTAGGCACCCGAATCGGCTGCAATGCCGTAGTCGTCCCGCACTTCGAACAGGTACTGCCACGCCGTCGCTTCCTCTTCCTCACCGATCCAGGTGGCGAAGTTGGGCTGGAACCAGGCCGCCGGGAACACCTCATCGAGCGGATCGGGAGCGGCGAACCGGTCGAGGTACTCCGACGGGGTGATCGTTCGGACCCAGTCGGCGTCGCTGAGCCGCTGGTACATGGCGTGCAGGAAGTCCTTGCCGTCGTTGGGGTAGTTCTCCCAGGCGTTCTCGCCGTCGAGGATCACGGACACGACATAGGGTTTGCCAGCGGCTGCCGCTGCCTCGACATCGAGCGAATCGCGAATATCGCGAAGGCGCTGCATGAAGTCCTCTGCCGCCTCTTCGCCGTCGGTTCCCGAGTATTCGAAGCCGATCTGGTCGCTGATCCGCACGTCGCGGAAGAACATGGCGACGTCGCCGTAGCGGTCGGTCTGGGCGGACCACGGCCGGTAGAGGAGATCGCCTTGCTCGACCGTGTCGTTCGAGTCCCTGGTGAAAGCCACATCGAGCGACTTCGCCAGCACGTCTTCTCCGGTGGCCACCCAGCGGACCCCTTCACGACCGAACAGGTTCATCACCGTCTGGGCGACCGCCCCCTCTCCCGGCCACATGCCGTCGGGCCGCCGCCCGAGCAATCGCTCGGCTTCGTCGAGCCCCCGGATGACGTGCTCACCGGCGTCGGCACCGTGCAGGAAACGGTCGGCGGGAAGCAACGCCGCTTCATCGCCTACTCTGGCGAGGTCGGTATTGGTGATCAGCGGCAGGATGGGATGCGCCAGCGGGGTGGTCGTCACCTCGATCACGCCCTCGTCCCACAGGCGCGCGTGCAGTGGGATCACCTCGCCGATGATGCGGAGATGCTCTGCGAAGACGATCTGCTTGTCCTCTTCGGTGAAGTCTCGACCCTTGGCGACCAGCGATGACAGCGGTTCCACCACCAGGAAATCGGGGTCCGTCCAGGCGAGGTTGAAGAGCACCTGTAGATCACGGAAGTCGTCGTCCGACCAGGAGTCGGGGTCTGCTCGCAGGTCCGCCAGTTCTGCGTAGCGGGGAAAGCGGGCGATTATCTTCGGGTTGACGTCGAAGAACCGTTCCAGCAGGAACTGCTTGTCGTCGTTGGTGAGGTCGGCGGCCGGAATCTCTGCCGCCACCCAGTAGGCGTCCTTGGCGCCGCCTGCCAGGTCCTCGAGTTGGCGCAACAACACAGGGGTGAGGTTGAACGTCACATTGACGTTCGGATAGTCCTCGACCATGGCGGCCATGTCGTAGTAGTCCTTGGTGGCGTGGACACGCACCCACGGCCGGGTGTAGACGCCGTCGGCGTCCTTCGGGTAGTTGGGCTGGTGCTGGTGCCACATGAGCATCAGGTAGAAGCCCGGATCGGGGGATTCCTCGACGGTGGTCGTGGTCACGCCCGGCACCGTGGTCTCAACCGAGGGCAAGGTGGTCGTGTTCCTGTCCGATGTGCTCGTGCAGGCGGCTACGAACATCGACATGGTGATGAGCAGCATGACCAGTCGTTTCACGGCAGTCTCCCTACGATCTGGAACCTAGAACTTGGAACCTGGAACTCGCGACTGGCCACCAGAATCTCGCGACTAGCCCTTCACCGACCCCACCGTCAATCCCGACACGATCCAGCGCTGCAGCAGGAAGAACAGCAGCAGGATCGGGATCGACATCAGGATCGACATGGCGGCGAACTGGTCCCACGGCGTCTCGAACTGGCCCTGCATCGAACGCAGAGCCATGGCGAGGGTGAAGCGCCCGGGGCTGTCGAGGAACACCCAGGCGAGGATGAACTCCGTCCACGCCGTCATGAAGGCAAAGAGCGTCGTCACCGCCAATGCGGGAGTCGAGAGGGGCAAGATGATGCGATAAAACGTCTTGAGGGTGCTGGCCCCGTCCACGAGTGCCGCCTCTTCGAGATCCTTTGGCACGGTGTCGAAGTACCCCTTGAGGTTCCAGACGGCAAAGGGAAGAGCAGTCGCGGCATAGGCGATGGCCAGCCCGAGGAGGGTCGCCCGGATCGGTTCATCGGCGATCCTGATCTGTGAGAGCAGCACGAACAACGGGGCGAGCAGGCCGGTGGTGGGCATCATCAGCAGAACGATGAATCCCATCATCCCGGCTTGCCGGCCGATGAACTTGAACCGCGAGAAGGCGTACGCAGCCGAAGCGCCGAAGCCGACGGCGAACACCGCCGTACCGAGCGACACCAGCAGGCTGTTCTTGAGCAGGCCGCTGAAGTGCATACACGTATCGGCCGTCTGGCCGGTGCAGAGCAGCTTGAACGGGTCGAACAGCACCTTGCGGAACGACTCGAGTGAAGCCCCCGGTGGAATCAGGTCGAGTTCGAGCGGCTTCGATACACCGCGCGGGTCGAGCGCCATCGAGAGAATCCATACGACCGGGAAGGCAACCAGTGCCAACACGAACAGCAGGAAGAGCTGGATCCATATCTGCCGCCAGACGTCTTGACGGGTCCACGGCTCCTTGACCTTCGGCTCCCGCTTGAAGCGCTTGGTGAGCGTCTCAGGCAACATCGTAGGACTCCGTTGCCCTGGTCACCCGGTTCTGCATGAGCGTGATGATCAACAGGATGAAGAACACGACGATCGAGAACGCCGCCGCCACCCCGTACAGCTGATTCTCGAAGACGAGCTTGAACGCCTGGGTGATGAGGATCTCGGTCTGACCGGCCGGGCCTCCACGGGAGATGAAGTAGATGACGTTGAACTGGTTGAACGTCCAGATGGTGCCCAGCATGATGGCCGGCACCATCGCCGGCCGGATGAGCGGCAGGGTGAGCATCCGGAACTTCTGCCAGCCGGTGGCACCGTCGATGTCGGCCGCCTCATACAGTTCGGACGGGATCGATTGGAGGGCTCCGGTCGCCACCACCATCATGAACGGCCAACCCAGCCATGTGTTGGCGACGAGGACGGCATAGAACGCCCACGGCAACCAGCCCAGGGGACCTCCGAGAGGGGCCGTGGCATCTTTGATCCAGTCGATGTCGAGGCCGAACAACTGGTTGATGGCTCCGAAATCGGGGTTGAACATGTTGGCCCATGTGAGCGCGCTGATGTAGGCGGGGAGTGCCCAGGGGATCACATAGACGGCCCGGTAGAAGCGCCGGAAGATCACGTGCTTGGAGTTGAGGACCATGGCGATCGCCAGCCCGAGTCCCACGTGGAAGACCACATTGATGACCGTCCAGGTCACATTGAAACCGAGGATGCGCGGGAAGTCGTAGGTGGCGATGTTGAGGTCGCTCCGAAGGATGCGACTGAAGTTCTCGAAACCGATGATCTCGGGCGAGAAGCGCTCCCACGTGGCGCTGTCGAAGAGATTGAACCGGAGGTTCTTGGCCTTGAAATCGGTGAACGACAGCCAGACCTGGAACGCCTGCGGGAAGAACGAAATCAGCGCCATGATCAGACCGGCAGGGGCGATGTACGCCCAGGGCCCCATCGACTTCTTGAGGCTCTTCCACCAGCGACCCCAGTACGACGGCTGCTGCGGAACCCTGCGTACTGTTTCGGTCCTGGCGGCCATTTCCCTTCCCTGCGGCGTGGACGGCGTCAGGAGTATAGGACCACGAGAAAGGGCGGGTGGCCGAGCCACCCGCCCTTTGGATTAGCTGTGTGAATGCCTAGGCGCACTCACCGTCCGCAACAGCGGAACTGATGATGTCGAAGGCATCCTGCAATGCCTGCTCGGCCGTGACGCTACCGGCGAAGAACGACTGCAGCGCAGCGTCCATGTTGCCCCAGTAGCAGCCACCGAAGCGGGGCTGGGCGATACCACCGTCGAAGGCGGCTACCGCATCGGCGAGCAGCGGATCGCTGACCTCCACGCCGGCCGTGACCGGGATGTGACCGGCCTTGGTCGGATCGGCGAGCAGCGTCTGCGCCTCAGTCGACAGGAAGAACTCGACGAACGCCACGGAGGCATCGAGCTCGGCACCGTCGGTGTTGTTGCCGATGTAGATCGACTCAGGCTGAACAACGCCCGAGAGATTGCCGCCGGCCGCCGTCGGCCACGGATCGATGGCCAGGTTCTCGGCGCCGATGGCCTCGGAGAACGCGGTCAGGTTCCAGGTTCCGTCGATGGCAAAGGCGTTGGTACCGGCCTTGAACGTGTCGATGTCGTCATCGGTGTAGTAGGTCGGGTTCGGGAACGTGGCGAGCAAATCGAGCCAGCAGACACCGGCATCGGTGTTGAACGCCGGGTTGCCGTCGGCATCGGCGATCTCGCCGCCGCACGCCTTGACCAGGTGGGCCATCGAGAAGAAGTAGCCCTGCTCGAGGCTGGCGTCGGCGGCGATGATGTCGTCGATCGACGCGGCAGGATCGGCGGCCAGCGCCTTGTTCCGGAACAGCACAACACCCTTGAGGGTCTGCGGGAGACCGGCCTTGAAGCCGTCGTAGTCGACTGCCGCAACGGCCGCCGGGTTCAGTTCGGCGATGACGTCGGCCGAGATGACCTCGTCCATGTCGTACAGCAGGTCGGCATCGAGGTAGCCGGACGCACGGTCGAACGCGTCGATGAGGACGTCGGGTCCACCACCCGTGCTCCAGTCGGTCGTGACCTTGTTCTGGAGGTCATCGAACGGAACGTAGAGCACCTCGACGGTGACGTCGGGGTACATGGCATTGAACGCCGTGATCACGTCGTTCAGGCTCTCGATCTCGTTTTCCTTCCACGCGTGCCAGAGCGTGATGGTGGCCTCAGGGCCCATCGCGGCCGGTTCGGTGGTCTCGGTCGTGTCGTCGGACGGAGCCGTGGTGTCGGTCGTATCGTCCGACGGAGCGGTCGTGTCGGTCGTGCCCGCCGCCGTCGTCGTGGTGGCATCGTCGCCGCCACCACAGGCGCCTGCTACGAGAGCGAACACGAGGAGCAGTCCAATGAGGACTTTCCAGTTCTTCATGTCTCCTTCTTTCTCAAGTTGCGCACCGGCAACCGCTTCGGTGAAGTGGAAGCGTTCCAGAACCACGCCGCGGCGGCCGGTGAAGAACGGTGGAAGTGTAGAGAAATATCTGGTGACGAACCAATTATACGAGCGCCGACGGGTCGGCAAGTTTGTGTCTGGTTTCTGCGCAATGCAACGGCGCGTGGAGAACCACCGCATTGCCGAGAAACCAGAAGGGACTACTCCTCAGCGCCCTCTTCGGCGACCCGCAGTTCCTCGGCGAGCTTCTTGGCCTCTTCCACGTCGCCTTCGGCGAGTTCGGCCCGGTCGGTCAGCAGGGTGACCTGGTTGTTGAGGATCTGCAGGAACCCGCCGTGCACGCCGATGGTGATCGTCTCGTTGCCGGCTTCGATCTTGACCGCGCCGGTGGCGAGCGCCGCCATCACCGGTTCGTGGTCGGCCAGGATGCCGATCTCGCCCTCGGTAGTGCGGGCGACCACGAAGGTGGCTTCACCGGACCACACGGTGGCTTCGGGTGAGACGACGTCGAGGTTGAACGGCTTCGCCATCAGTACGCCCCCCTACCCCTCGCCTCCGGCGAGCGGTACTTTCCCCCCTCCGGGGGGACCAACGCCCCCCTACCCCCGTTTTCGCGCGTGATCAGTCCCCTATGGGGGGTCATCCACGCGCGAAAACGGACAAGAGGCATCTAGGCGCTCACCTTCTCGAGTTGCTTGGCCTTGGCGATCACGTCGTCCATGCCGCCGGTCATGTAGAAGGCCTGCTCCGGATACTGGTCGGCCTCACCGTCGAGGATGGCCTTGAACGAACGGATCGTCTCCTCCAGCGGCGTGTACACGCCCGGCTGGCCGGTGAACTGCTCGGCCACGAACATCGGCTGCGCCAGGAACCGCTGGATCCGGCGGGCCCGGCCCACGATCAGCTTGTCCTCCTCGGACAGCTCGTCGATGCCGAGAATGGCGATGATGTCCTGCAGGTCCTTGTAGCGCTGCAGGACCTGCTGCACCCCGGTGGCGACCCCGTAGTGCTCGTCGCCGACGATCTGCGGATCGAGCGCCCGGGACGTCGAGTCGAGCGGATCCACCGCCGGGTAGATACCC
>JABAOG010005316.1_pt1 | contig 10311 bp, 10 predicted proteins | sample 7062131 | NCBI WGS metagenome assembly JABAOG01 (sample SAMN14538629, study PRJNA623070) | marine sediment metagenome | biome: marine biome [ENVO:00000428]; feature: marine pelagic biome [ENVO:01000023]; material: deep marine sediment [ENVO:00002113] | place: India: Arabian Sea | collected... | reverse complement strand
CTGTATGCGCTCGCCGGGCAGCGCAGCAGCGCGCTGCGCCAGTACCGCGAATGCGTCCGCCTCCTCGATCAGGAGCTGGGGGTGGCTCCGCTGGAGGAAACCACCGCGCTTTACGAGGCAGTTCAGCAGAACCAGCTGGCGATGCCCTCGACCGCCGACATCGCTGCACCGTCTGTGCGCGAACCGCAGCCTGCGCCGCCACAGATTGAGACGCTTCCGTTAGTCGGGCGCGCAGAGGAGTGGGGCCAGATCACCGATGCACACCGGCAGGCGCGCCGNNGGCATCGGCAAGACGCGTCTTGCCGATGCCTACCGGGTATTTGCCGTCGCCGCAGGGGCGCACGTCCTCGTTGCCCGCTGCCATCAGGGGGAATCCGGGCTGGCCTACGGCCCGTTCGTGACGGTGCTGCGAGATGCCTTGACGCTGGACGGAGGGCTGCTCGAACGCCTTGAGCCCCACTGGCTGGTGGAGGTTGCCCGGCTGCTGCCTGAGATCCACACGCGGTACCCTGGCCTGCCACCGGCTGCACCGCTCGATGGGCCGGGCGCGCGAGGTCGCTTCTTCGAAGGCATCAGCCGGTTTCTTCTGCCGCAAGCGGATGCGATGAGCGTGCTGGTTCTCGAAGACCTGCACTGGGCGGATTCGGCCTCGACCGATCTGCTGGCGTATCTGGTGAACCGGCTGGAGGATCGGGCCGCGAGTATCTTCCTGACGTGGCGTTCTGAGGACATTCCGCGTGACCATCGCTTGCGTCAGATGGTGGCTCAGATGCAGCGCAGCGACAACGCGCTGGCGCTCACGCTTGGGCGCCTGAATGAAGACGCCATACGCGCGTTGGTTGCTTCGCTCGATCTGCCCAACCAGTGGGCCGGGACGGACATTGCCCGTCGGCTCTACGAGGAAACTGAGGGGCTGCCGTTCTTCCTGGCGGAGTACATGAGTCTGATCAAGGGGAGCGAACTGCCTCCCAGTGACGCTTCGTGGCGCGTGCCGCTGGGTGTACTGGATCTGCTGCGCGCGCGGCTCTCACCGGTGGATCAAACCGGGCGGCAGGTGCTGACCACTGCCGCCCTGATCGGACGCTCGTTCGACTTCGACACGCTTCGCGCCGCCAGCGGGCGCAGTGAAGAGGAGGTCGTGGAGGGGTTGGAAGCACTGCTGGCTGTCGGCCTGATCCGTGAGGAAGATGCGCCTGATGTGCAGCTTCGCTATGACTTTGCGCATCACAAGCTCCGCGAAGTCGCCCAGAGCGAAACCAGCCTTGCACGGCGGCGGCTTCTACACCGCCGCATCGCTCGCTCGTTGGCCGAACGAAACCCCCATGGTGAGGCTTCGAGCCAGATTGCCTACCACTACGAAGCAGCGGGTGAGGCGGAGCTGGCAGCCGACTACTACGAGCAGGCTGGCTGCCAAGCACAGCGGGTCATTGCCACCGAGCAGGCAATCGCTCACTACCGGCAGGCGGTTGCTCTCGGGCATCCGTCAGCCGCTGAGTTGCANNTGCACAGCTACGAAACTGCGGCGGCGCTGCACGCAGCAGCCGAGTTACCCCGGCTCGAGCACAAGCTGGGCACCGTTTATCATCGCCTGGGTGAGTGGAAGATCGCGGAGGGTCACTTCCAGACTGCATTGGATGGCCTCGCTGCGCCTGAGGATGCGCCGCTTCAGGCGCGCGTCCTTGCCGACTTCAGCCTCACGGCTCACCGGCAGGCGGACATGGGGCTCGCGCACGAACTGGCTGAGCGTGCGCTCGCGGCAGCGCAGGCCGCGTCCGACCGAAGGGCGCTGGCGCAGGCCCACAACATGCTTGGGGTTTTGGCTCGCACTGCCGGGCAGCTCAAAACCGCGCAGGAGCACCTGGAGCAAAGCCTGTCGCTGGCAGAGGCATTCGATGACGAGAGCGCCCGCACGGCTGCGCTGAACAACCTGTCGCTGGTGGTTGCGGATGGCGGTGATTACACATCGGCTGTCGAGCTCGCACAGGCGGCACTCGCACTCTGCCGCCAGATCGACGACCGGCATCGCGAAGCGGCGGTGCTCAATAATCTGGCCGACTTCTACCACTTGCAGGGGGACGAAGACGCCTCACGCCATTATTTGGAAGATGCCGTCGTCATCTTTAGCGAAATCGGCATTCAGGTCGGCGAAAATCCGGAAATCTGGAAGCTGACAGAGTGGTAGCGAGCGGCGGGCACTGATCCCGTTGCCCGACGCCCAAGTGTGCCGCGTCATCTCCCCGCCGCTGGCACCCGCACAGCAGCACGGGTATGCATTCCTCACGGGCCAGTTTGCGGACGTATACTGCGCCATTTTGCGCTCCCGTACAACGTTCGCGTGCGCTACAGTTACGTGACTATCAAAAGGATCGAACCTTGAGACGATTACTCATTCTGCTTGGCCTGCTTATGCTGGCCGGGCTGGCTGGTTGCAGCAGCCCCGCTAATCCTGGAGCTGACCTCCCGCTGACGCGAACGTCGCTGCTGTTCTTCTACACCGAGGCTTGAGGGACTTGAGCAATCATGCGGCCCATCGTGGATGGGCTCGAATCTGAGTACGACACGCTGGATTTCTTCTATCTGAACGCGCAGGACGGCGGTACGGGCGAACGCGCCTTCGACGCCTACAATCTGCGCGGGCACCCGACCGTACTGCTCGTCGACGAGAGTGGCGAAGTGCTGTGGGAGGCCGCTGGCATCCGTGAGCGAAGTGAGCTAGCAGAGCAGATAGAGCTGGTGACGAGGGGAACCCCCTGATGGGGGGACGTGAGGGGAATGATGGACAGTACGCACATTGATGAGGCTCGCCCGGCTCGCCGCCCGGACTGGCTGTGGATCGTGATCCTCAGCCTGCTGGTGCTGAACGTACTGCCGTTTCTGGCGCCGGTTTTTGCCCGGCTGGGCTGGGGGCAGGCCGCACGCGCGATCTATCTTCTATATGCGCCACTCTGCCACCAGATGGCGCAGCGGTCGTTCTTTCTGTTCGGGCCAGAAGGCTTCCAGATGTACAACCTCGCCGATCTGCCGATCCCCGGCATTGTCGAGATGAACATCGGCCAGAAGCTGCAGATGCTGCGTGCGTTCGTCGGCAGTGAGTCGCTGGGCTGGAAAGTCGCGTGGTCGGACCGCATGGTGTACATGTACGGCTCCATGCTGCTGTTCTCTGTGTTGTACGCCTTCATCCGGCGGCGCCAGATCCGGCCGCTCCCGTTGTGGGCGGTGGTGCTGCTGATGCTGCCGATGGCGCTGGATGGCACTACGCACTGGATCAGCGATCTGGACGGCATCGGACAGGGTTTCCGCTACACCAACGCATGGCTGGCCAACCTGACCGCGCACGCGCTGCCTGCGTCGTTCTACTCAGGCGATGCCATCGGGTCGTTCAACTCGCTCGCTCGTTTGGTCAGCGGCCTGACCTTCGGGCTGGCTGTATGCGGGCTGGCTTTCCCGTACCTGGATTCACTGGCTCGGATGGCGCCTTCGCGGCAGCTCCCAACTGCTGTACACGAAGGCTGGGAGTTGTAGGCCTTCCGCGTGCGACCTCAGTCGTCCAGCGTGCGGATGTAGCTAATCACCTGCCAGCGCTCGTCTTCGCTAAGCGCCTGGCCCCACGCTGGCATGGCGGAGTTAAACGGCTCGAACGCACCGCCCTCCGTGACCCGCNNCAAGTCCATCATCATGGGCTGATCCGTGAAGTCGGCTGGTTTGGGGTCGAGGCCCTCCGCAGCCGGTCCGTCACCTTGGCCGCTCTCACCGTGGCAGGTGGCGCAGTTGGTGGTGTAGATGGTTTCCCCGGCGGCAATAGCATCAGAGTCGCCTTCCAGCGGGTTCGTCAGCCCCTGGTACTCCTCTGGCGGATCGACATGTGCGTGGCCCATGTCGTCCANNGTCGTCCATGTGCTCATCTTCGTCGTCCATGTGTTCGTCTTCTTCGTCGTCGTGATCGTCCATCATCTCGCCGTCGCCCATCATGTCGTCGTTCTCGGCTTCGGCAGCCTCTCCGTTCCCGTCACCGTTCGCGCCGGTATCCGAGGTACATGCCGCGAACAGCAGCAAGCCCATCACCAGCACGTACAGCAGGCCCAATTTCTTCCGTGAAAACATCTGTCTCCTCCTTGCCTGAGTCATTGCCCCCTATCTACATCTTAGTGCTTTACGGCCAGACAACGCTATAGAGTCGCGCCAAATGGCGAGTAACCGGCGAGCGATTCGGCGTATCGAGGTCCCCCCGCCGCACGCGAACACCCAGGAAGATGTGATAATATCAGTGGCACTTATCTGACTTGAGGGGGTGAGATGAACCAACCGCAGCCAATCCGCGTGCTGCTTGCCGATGACCATCAGGTGGTGCGACGCGGTATCCGGGACTTTCTGGTCGAAGGTGGGCTGGAAGTAGTGGCAGAGGTTGAGGACGGCCGCGAAGCGCTGGCGCGCATTGAGGCGCTCCAGCCGGACGTGGCGATCCTCGATCTGCAGATGCCGCACCTCAGCGGAATCGAGGTGGCGCGCGCCGTGCGCGAGCGTGGCTTTCCGGTAGGCCTGCTGGTACTGACAGCCTACGACGACGATCCGTTCGTGATGGCGGCGCTCGAAGCCGGGGTCAACGGGTACGTGCTCAAGACCTCTGACGCGGAGGACATCGTCGCCGCGGTGCAGGCTGTGTACGAAGGTCGCTCGGTGCTCGATCCGTCACTGGTCGGGCAGGTGATGCGCGCGCTCTCGATGCCGAAGGAGAGCGCGCCGTTCAGCGAGGAGCTGACCGAGCGCGAGATCGAGGTGCTGCGTGAGGCGGCGCAGGGCCTGACAAACAAGGCGATTGGCCTGCGGCTTGGTATCAGCGACCGCACCGTGCAGGGCCACCTGCGCAAGATCTTCGAGAAGCTCGACGTGGCAAACCGCACTGAGGCGGTGGTGCGGGCCTCGCAGCTCGGCATGCTGGAACTCCCCGAATAGAGAGCGTGATGCGACGTTTGCGCGGGTTGCCCGTCCAGTTGCTGGTACTGCTGGTGCTGCCGTCGTTCGTGCTGGTGCTGGTGGTTGCCTTTGGCGGCGTGGCGCTGCATCAATCCGCGATGCGTGAGATGGTCGCCAGCCACAACCTGCACGCAGTAGAAGCGACCGCCGGGGCACTCGCCAGCCAGCTCGATCTGCGGCGGCAGGCGCTGCGCGGGCTTGCCGAGCAACTGCAAGCCGGTGAACCGGCCTCCGCCCTGACCGCAGGCGCGCGCAGCCCGTTGTTCGATGGTGGTCTCGCAGTCGTGGATCAGGCTGGCGATGTCGTGGCGACCGATGGGCTGGCACTTGACCTTACTGTGGATTTCCTGTCTGTACTGGCTTCTGCACCTGAAGACGACACCGTGTTCTACCCGCTGTACGATGATCGTTCGTCCGAGGTACGTGTTGCGGCTGTCCGGGCTGCGGGCGAGGACCGCTGGGTGGTCGGGGTTGTCTCGCTGGATGGGCTGGGAGTGCAGTCGGTAGTCGGGAACCTGCACCCGAACAACGCCACGTCGCTCGCGCTGGTAGGGGGCGATGGGCGCGTGCTGTACCACAGCGAGCCGGGCCGAACCGGCCAACCGGTCGAGCTGCCAGAGCTGACAGACGACGTGTTTGATGGTGATACTGGTTCGACCACGTTGCGCGCAGGCGGTGAGGATGTCATCGTCACGTACGTGCCGGTTGCGGGGTCGGGCTGGACGCTGGTGCAGCAGGAGCAGTGGCGCGAGTCGCTGGCCCTGCTGACGCGTTACTCGCAGGCCGCGCCGCTGGTGCTGGTCCCGGGCTTGCTGGTCGCGGCAGGCGTGGTGTGGTTCGGCATCTGGCGCATCGTGTGGCCGCTTCAGCGGCTCGAGACGCACGCCACCGCGCTGGCATGGGGGAACTTCGAAGCGATTGAAGAGCCCGTGGGGGGCATCGAAGAGATCGACCAGCTTCAGGCGACGCTGCGCCTGCTCGCAAAGCGGGTGCAGGCAGCACAGGCGGGCATGCGCAGCTACATCGGCGCGATCACCCGCGGGCAGGAGGACGAGCGGCTGCGCCTCGCGCGGGAGTTGCACGACCAGACCGCGCAGAGCCTTGTGGCGATAGGCCACCGCGAGCAGAAGCTCAAGCGCTATCTCTCCGCTGACCCCGAAGCCGAGGCGGTGCTCGCCGATCTGCGCGAGATGACCGCGCGCACCGTGGACGAACTCCGGCGGATTATCCGCGGCATGCGCCCGATCTACCTGGAAGAGCTTGGTTTGGTCCCTGCACTTGAGATGCTCGTCCGCGATCTCCAAACGGCGGAGGATGACCTCACGCTCGCCTTTTCGCAGGCAGGCACCCCGGAGCGCCTGCCTCCGGAGGACGAGATCGCGCTGTACCGCATCGCGCAGGAAGCATTGAATAACGCCCGGCAGCACGGCGAGGCCCAGCACATCAGCCTCTCTGTCGCCTTCTCCGACGATGCGGTACGCATCGCTGTTCAGGACGACGGGCAGGGTTTCAAAGCGCCGCGCCGCATGACGGACCTCACCGCGGAAGGGCATTTCGGGATGATGGGGATGTACGAGCGAGCCGCGCTGATCGGCGCTCAGCTACAGGTGGACTCCGCGCCCGGCAGCGGGACCACTGTGATGGTGCGCCGTGCGCTGCATGGCGTGCGGAGTAGTGCTGCGCCTGCGGTGGCAGAATAGCTGAGGACAAGAGCCGTCGCTAGGCGGAGAAGATCGAGCGCGGCATGTACGCCGACACGCTCCAGCTCGCTGTCACCGTCGGAGCCGGGCGTGCCAGGGTTGCGCGTTGAGCGTCTTGATTCGGCTGCTCAACGTGCAGGAAGCTCCCTGTTCCACCGGCTTTTCTGAGCAGGCAGCGGATCTACATGCCGTTCAGGATGTAGACCGCGATCATCAGGCAAATACCGATCACGATCAGAATCCCCACCGTCCGCACCAGCTGGCCGAGACACGAGCGCTGCCGGGGCTGTGGCTGCATGGATGCATAAGTGTAGTTGGCGTCCTGCCAGCCTGCCCCCGGCTCCTGCTGGCCGGTCCACTGCTGTGCCTGCAGGCGCTCGGCCTCTTTCTTGCGCTCCTGCTCTTTCTGCCACGCATAGCCAGCGGCCTGCCGCTGGCGCCACTGCTGCTGTTGCTGCCGCATCCGCTGTTGCTGCTGATTTTGCCAATTGGGTGGCTGCCCGGGTTGCTTCATTCCAACCTCCTGCTCAGGCTGGCTGAGCGCGACACAAGATAGCACGAGACGATCGTGCGGCTGGATGGCCGTGGATCACCTCTGTCACGCGGTCCGTGACGATCACCCGATAGGATAGGAGGCGTGGTCAGTTCGGTTCGAAGTCAGAGTGGTAGGGTTACCGGTTCGCTGGGGCAGGTGAGGAGCGATCTACTTCCATCTTAATCAGTCGCGGCTGCGCCTGTCAATACGAGGCGCAGCCGGGGGCGTGCAGCTCCGGGGAAGCAGAGTTCTGCCGCCCCGGAGCCACCTGTTTAGCTGCCGAGGCGCGGGCGGCCCACGACCCGCGCCCGCACGCGGAACGAGTCCTGTCCGCTTTGCATCTCGCTGAAGGTCACCTCCGGCGCAACCGCCCCGGAGGCAAGCGCTTCCTCCGTCGCAAGCTGCTCGGTGAGTGCCCGCGCGCGGCTCATCGCCTCGTCGAGCTGGCGGTACACGCCGCCGTTCACGCCCACCCCTGCCTGAACGGTGTAGCCGCGGACGTGCATGTCCTTGACGACGGGCAGCACCCACGCCTCCCGGCTAATCATCACGCTGCCTGCCACCGCGCCGACCGCGTTGGCGACCCCGTGGTGCTCCGGCAGGATCAGTTCGGTGCCGAGGATCTCGGCGACTTCCGGCAGAAAGATGCCCGCAGGTGCGCCGATGCCGATGATTGGCATCTTCAGCGTGATGCGGCTGCCGAGATAGGGATGCTGCCGGTACAGACTCTCCTCGAACAGCCACGCGCCGAGATCGTCCCGCTGCGCATAGCCCGTGGTACGGGTCAGCGTTTGCCCGCTGATGAAGCTGACCACCTCCGCCGCGATGCGCTCGACCATCGTCTTGCGGGTTCGTGCGATCAGCTCGTCAACCGTCAGCTTATGCAGGCGCGCGACGATGTCGGCGGCGATCCGGGCGGATTCCACGTTCCACGGCGCGTACTCACCGGTCAGGTGCAGCAGGTCGGTCGGGGTCAGCGCTGCCCGCCCGATGATCTCCTGCTGGATCAGCGACTGCCCGCTGAACTGCAGGGGGTGGTACAGCCCCAGCCGTTCCAGCAGCGACGGCAGGGAATACGGGCGCTGGCGGAGCAGGTCCAGCACTTCACGGGCGTGCGCGTTTTCGATGAAGCGGCGCGGCTCCCGCTGCAGGAACCAGTATTCGATGTGGTCAGGGGTGGGGCGCTGGTGCAGCCGCCCGAACACCCGCTGCAGGTCCTCGGCAACCACCTCGCTGGTGTGCGCGAGGTAGCTGATCGGTACCACGCGGCGTGGGCCGATGGTCAGCGTGTTCTCGACATTGAACGCGATCTGGCTGTCCCCGCCCAGCCCGATGGAGCGCACGTTGGCGGCGCGTACCGCAGTGCGGTACCGCCCGACGCTCGTCCCCTCCTCGCGCACCGTCACCTGCCCGCCGTCGAGCACGGCCAGGTCGGTCGTGGTGCCGCCCACGTCAATCACCAGCGCGCGGTCCACCCCCGCGAGGAAGCGCCCGCCGATGGCGCTGGCTGCCGGGCCGGAGTGCACCGTCTCGACCGGGCGGCGGGTGGCGTGAGCGGCATCCACCAGCCCGCCGTCGCCGTGCACTACCATCAGCGGGGCAGTCACGCCTCGTTCGTCCAGCGCAGCCCGCATCGCTGCGAGGAATTCCTGCAGGATCGCGATCAGCGATGCGTTGAGCGTCGCGGTGGTCGCCCGCTGGATCGAGTTGAGCTTCAGCGAGAGCTGGTGGCCCAGCACGACGGGCTTGCCGGTCATCGCTGCCAGTGCGTCGGCGGCCTGTTCCTCGTGCTCCGGGTTGAACGGGCTGAAATACCCCGACACCGCAAACGCCTCGACCTCGTTCTCCAGCGCCTGCGCTCTGGCGCGCATGCCGTCGAGGTCCGGCGCAGCCTGCGGCTCGCCGTTGAGCGTGTGCCCGCCTGCGAAGAAGTCGTAGTGCGTCGTGGCGAACTGGCTCTCGAAGCGGAAGCTGCGCACCAGCTCGGGGTCGTAGCCGATCAGGAACAGCCCGACCGGGCGGCCTTTGCCCTCGGCGATTGCGTTCGTCGCCAGTGTGGTGGAGATCGAGACCAGCCGGATATCGGCGGTGTCCTCCGGCAGCAGCGCGGAGAGCGCCTCCAGAATGCAGATCGAGAGGTCGTGGTGGGTGGTCAGTGTCTTGGTGGTGGCGAGCACCTCCCGCGTGTGGTAGTCGAGCAGCGCGCCGTCTGTGTAGGTGCCGCCGGTGTCAATGCCCAGCACAAGGTCAGTCATCGTGGTCGTTTACCTGTCGGTGGACTATTGTTTGTGTCATGCTCGTAGCCCGGCCAGCTACCGGCTGCTCTGCTCGGCGGCTGCCAGCGGTGCCTGCGTTCTGCGCCGCCCGCGCAGCGATACCAGCACCACAGCCCCCACGATCAAAAGCGCCCCGAGCACCTGATACACGCTCAGGCGCTCGCCTAGCAGAAAGTAGGCCAGCACCGAGGCGAACAGGATCTCGGTGTTGGCGGTGATGGCGGCCACGCTCGCCTGCAATTTGCCGAGCGCGATGGTGTAGAGCGCGAACCCGCTGAGGGTGGGGATCAGCACCAGCCCCGCGAGGTAGGCGATCACACGGGGCGGGGCCTGCCATGGCGCAGCCGAGCGCAGCGCGAAGGGAATCAGCACGAGAGCCGCCACGCCAAACACGTAGACCAGGATCGTCCACGGGCTGTACGAGCCGCTGAGCTTCTTGCCGAACAGGCTGAACGACGCGTAGCCGACCGCCGCGGTCAGCGCGATGGCGAGACCGGTCGGTGTGANNCGCCGCGGTCAGCGCGATGGCGAGGCCAGACGGCGTGACGTTGACCGCGCCCTCCTGCTCGATCAGGTAGATCAGCGCAGTACCGGCGGCTGCCAGCACGATGGCGGCGATCTTGCGCCATGTCAGCGGCTCCCGCCAGAACACCCACGCCAGCACTGCGACGAGCACCGGCGCGTTGCTCTGGATCACCGTCGCCACCGACGCGCCAATCGACACCACCGAGGTATTCCACAGCACGTGGAAGACCCCGATGCTGAACGCGCCCATTGCGATCAGCCACGGGAGATCGCGCCGTTTGACGCGCAGCAGCTCCGGTTTAAG
>JABAOG010006670.1_pt1 | contig 10314 bp, 10 predicted proteins | sample 7062131 | NCBI WGS metagenome assembly JABAOG01 (sample SAMN14538629, study PRJNA623070) | marine sediment metagenome | biome: marine biome [ENVO:00000428]; feature: marine pelagic biome [ENVO:01000023]; material: deep marine sediment [ENVO:00002113] | place: India: Arabian Sea | collected... | reverse complement strand
GCGCGCGATCAGCAACCGCCTAACGAACCCACCGGAAAGGACGTGTGGCGAGGCGTCCGCATACGGAGCGAGCTCGAACCGATGAAGGAGCTCCGCGACGCGGCCCTCGAGGTCGTCGACTCTCGGGCGGAAGTAGCTCGCATAGATGAAGAGGTTCTGCGCGACCGTGAAGTCGTAGTCGAGCGAGTCGTCCTGGGTGCAGACGCCGATCGACCGCTTGGCCTCGGCACGGTTGTCGGAGAAGCGATTGCCGGCGTAGTAGATCGACCCACCGTCCGGGGGAACGAACCCGTAGAGCATCCGCAACGTGGTCGTCTTGCCGGCCCCGTTGGGGCCNNCCGGTCCGGGATGTAGCCCAGCAGCTGCTTTGCCCGGTCGGGGGCTGTCGCCACGTCGTGGCCGCCGATCAGGACGCGGCCGGCGGTGGGCCGGAGCACGCCGGTCAGCATGCGGATCGTGGTCGTCTTGCCGGCCCCGTTGGGGCCCAAAAGCCCGAGCACGGTCCCTGGGCGGCAGGAGAGGTCGAGGTGATCGACCACCACCCGATTCCCATATCTCTTGGTCAGAGCCCGTGCTTCGAGAATTGCCGTCGTCATTGCGAAACCACCCCGGAAGGTGACGGAACATGCGCGAGCATCCTACAATGGCGCAGCGATCGCGCACGTTTCGAAACCGTGGCGATACGGAGCACAGATGGGTGACCCGCGTAGAGACGACGATGCAAAACCTCTGAAGGCCGTAGGGCGAGTGCTCGACAGCCGTTGGATGATGGCTTTCGCGGTGCTCGCGGTGCTGGTCGCGATCGCGTGGGCACTGCTGGAGCGGGGCCCAGGTGTAGGGCGAGCCCGGACACCGGCGCCCGCCACGACGGCGACCGTCGAGCTGCTCGGCGTGCCTCCTGGGGCGGAGGTCATGCTCGACGGCAGAAGAATCGACAACACACGGTTCGGCGTTTCGCCGGGCACGCGGCACGCCCTCGAGGTCACCGACGAAAACGGCCGGAGCTGGCGCCAGGTCTTCCTTGCCGAGGGGTCGCTATCGCTCGTGGTCGAGCTCCGCACGCACTTCGTCGAGGTCGAGGTGTCGCCTAGCGATCCCGAGGCAAAGCAGGACTGACGTCGTAGCCGCGAAGCTGCGCGGACACAGTCAGGACGCGATCGCTCATGTTGGAGCGCATCGTGGAATCCACCGACACGGGACCTACTCCGGCGCAGTACACCGTGCGCACCTCGAGCTCGAACTTGCCGCCCGTCTCCAAGACTTCGACGCATCGGTCGAAGGCTCCCGCGCGCGTCTCGATCGTTGCGTTGGTCGAGATCACACGAGCGACGCGTCCCCCTCGGCCAGGCCAGGTCGCCCCGTTTTCGACGGGGGCGCGAATCAACCACGCATCGCCAGGCGGCACACGAATTCCTTCGGCCAGCACCTCGTAGCGCACGACGGTCTGCCCGGAACGCACCTGTGCGAGCCGCCCATCGAACGCCTCGACCCGAGTGATCGCGAGTGTGGTGGACGGCTCGCCTGTGTCGACATCATAGGACCACGCATTGCCTGTTTGCAGCGGGTAAAGATCGCTTGGGTCGATCGCGATGCGTGACGTAGGCGGAGGACTCTTCCCTGCACAGGCTACCGCCAAACAAAGCGTGAGAGCGGCCGTACGAACACCGGAGGTCATACGAGGTGAGCTTAGCAGCTCCGATGTAGGCGGTGAGCGCATATTCGCGATGAACGATCCTCCTGTTAGGATGCGAGTGTGGCCGCGAAGAAGACGATCCTTGTTCTCGATGACGATCCCTCGGTGCGGCACATGTTGGAAGTCTTGCTGCAACAGGACGGGCATGCCGTCGTCGCGGTAGGCGATGTTCGTTCGGCGCTCGCCCAATGCAAGGTGCAGTTGCCGGACTTGATGGTGGTCGACCTGATGCTTCCCGTCGAAGATGGCGAAATGTTCCTGCGCGAGTTTCGCCGTCGCTGGAGGCACACCGAAGTGCCGGTCATTGTCCTGAGTGCCAGCACCGCGCGAAACGATATCGCGCGACGCCTCGGCATCGAGGCAACCCTCTCCAAGCCGTTTTTCGCCGAAGACCTGCGGGAGCTCGTGACGACGCTTACCCGGGATCGTGAGACGGTCGCGGCAGGCTGACGATCGCATCGTCCGATCTTCCTTGGCGTGGTATGAGCCGCGGGATGGACCAGGTGTACGCCGACGGGCTGTTCTTGGACGAGGTCGTTTTGATCACCGGAGGGGGGACGGGGATCGGTCTCGTTTCTGCCACCGAAATGGGCCTCTTGGGAGCCAAGGTGGCGATCTGCGGAAGACGTCCGGGCCCCTTGAAGAACGCAGTGGCCGAGCTAGGAGCCAAGGGCATCGAGGCATTCGGCGCTCCCTGCGATATCCGGGAGCCCGAGGCGATCGCCGCGTACGTCGACTCGGTGCTCGAACGCTTCGGGCGCGTCGACGTGCTGATCAACAACGCCGGCGGACAGTTCCCCACGACTGCAGAGGCGCTCTCGCCAAAGGGCTTCGCGGCGGTGATTCGCAACAACCTGATCGGCACATGGGGCATGACCCACGCCGTTGCCAACAAGGCGATGATCCCGCAGAAGCGAGGGCGCATCGTCAACGTCATCGCGCAGATCATTCGAGGGTTTCCGGGGATGGTGCACACCGGAGCCGCGCGCGCGGGCGTGGACAACATGACGAAAACGCTTGCGGTCGAGTGGGCGCTCCACGGCATTCGAGTCAACGCGATCGCACCGGGTGTGATCGTCACTAGCGGCACGAAGCAGTATCCGCCAGAGCTCCTCGAGAAGGCCGAGAAGGCCAACCCACTGCACCGTCTCGGCACCGCGGAGGAAGTGTCTCATCTGATCACCTACCTCGCGTCGCGCTACGCTGACTTCGTCGCCGGGCAGACCTTCTACATCGACGGCGGCGCGAGCCTCTGGGGCGATCAATGGTTCATCCCCGAGGACGTGCCCAAGTACCCGCCCTACCCAGTGCCCGAGCGCGGCTAGCCGCTGGGCTTCTTCTGGAAAACGCCGATCACGTAGGCGCAGCCAACTCCGACGAAATAGAGCAGGACGAGCGGAACGAGCATCATCACCATCGTGTAGACGTCCTGTGGCGTGAGCAGCATGGAAATGAACGCTGCGCACACGATCCACCAGCGGGAAAACTTCAGCAGCTGCTTCCACGTCACGATGCCCGCGCCGGCCAGGAAGGTCACGATGACCGGTACCTCGAAGACGATGCCGAACGCGAGCAGCATCCTGCGGAAAAACGGCATGTAGTCTTTGACGAAGAGAGTCGCGACCAAGGTTTCGTCGCTGAAACCGAGCAACACCGTGAACGCTTCGGGGAATACGAGCTTGTAACCAAACACGGCACCGCCAGCGAAACACACCGTCGATGCAATGATGAATGGAATGGCGAGCGCCTTTTCCTTCTTGTAGAGGCCCGGCGCGATGAACATCCAGAGCTGCCAGAAGATCCAAGGCGACGCGAGCAGCACGCCCGCGATGAGCGAGTTCTTCATGTACATCATGAAGGCGTCCGCCGGCCCGGCGAATCGCAGCACGGCCTCGCCGGGCAGGTTCAGCTTCTCCCAGGCCGGTTGGAGTGGCGCGACCAGGAAGTCTTTGATCTCTTTCTTGAAGACCCAACCGACCGCAACGGCGGGGATCAACCCGACGATGGCGCGCAGCAAGCGCGAACGAAGCTCGCCGAGATGCTCGAAGAACGTCATCTCCTGATCGCCCTCGGCAACCCGTCGCGGCTGGGGCTCGGGAACTTGGATCTGCTCCGACGTCATGGATGCTTTGCCTCGGCCGGCCCATCCGCTTCAGCGGCGGACTCGGGCTCATCGCCTGCGGGCTCGGGCCCATCAGCGACGGGCGGGGCAGTGCTTGCGACCTTTGCCGCTTCCGGCGTCGGTGGTGGGGAGACGGGAGCTGGCTGCACGGTAGCCGGCTTCGGTGTAGGCGGCGTCTCGTCTTGAACCGGAACGGGCCGCGCTCTCGGTCGGCGAACGGGAGGAGCGCGAAACGGGTCCCCCTCGCGCATGAGCTCGTCGAGCCCAATCGCGTCCTTGAACTCGCGGCTCGCGTTGCGCACCTGCCGAAGCCCTTTACCGACCGTGCGCATGAACGTGGGCAGCTTGTCCGGACCCACCGCCAACAAGACGATCACCAGAAAGAAGGCTAGCTCTGTCGGGCCGATGCCAAACATGCGCCCCTAAGATGAATCGTGGCCCCCCCAAAGGGCAACCTGGCCCCCCCAAAGGGCAACCAGCGGACAGCCCCCAACGGCAACCGCCCTGTATTCGCCCGAGTCACGACTCGAAACGTATCTGATGCAGACGGTCAACCGCTCGATTCATGGTGCGAACCCGTCTCTCGTACTCTCGCGTCAGCTCCTGTATGCGATTGGCCGCCGCCAGCGTCTGCTCCGAGCTCTCCGAGTGCTTCCGGTGAGACTCGTGGAGTTGGTGAACCATGCTGGAGATGTTCTCGATCCCGCCGGTCATCTGACGGCCGCCCTCGGCCTGCTCCTGACTGCTGCGCTCCATCTGCTGGGTGATGAGCCGCATGTTGTCGGCGCTCTTCATGATCAGCTCCGAGCCACGCGCCTGCTCGGCGGTTGCGGCTGCGATCTGCTGCACCGTCTCTGCAATGCGTCCGATCGCATCGGTCACTTGCTTCGAGCCCTTGGCCTGCTCGACGGTTGCCCGCGCAATGCCGCGCACCATGGCCGTCGACTGCTTCGATGACTCGAGGATCTTCTTCAGTGCACGTTCGGCCTCGGCGCTGACCGTAACCCCTCGGTCGACCGTGCTCGCGCCGCGCTCGACGGCTTCGATCGCGTTCTTCGTCTCTTCCTGAATCGTCTTGATCAGCTCCGCGATTTCTTTGGTGGAAGCGCCCGCGCGCTCGGCGAGGTCCTTGATCTCGTCTGCAACGACCGCGAAGCCCTTACCGTGCTCACCAGCCTGCGCAGCAATGATCGCGGCATTCAATGCGAGCAGGTTCGTTTGCTCGGCCACATCGTCGATGACGTTCAAGATGTCGCCGATTGCCTCGATGCGGTCGCCCAGGTTGGAAATCGTACTGACTGCTTGCAGCGAGGACGACTTGATTCGGTTGATCTCGCCGATGATCTTGAGGATCGAGTCGGCGCCTGTCTCGGCGTCGCTGGCAACCTCCTCGGAGAGACGCGCGGTCTCGTTGGCGTTCGACTGAACCTGGTCGATCGAGACATCCATCTCGTTCATCGAAGAGGACGTCTCTTCTGCGGTCAGCGCAAGCGCGTCGACATTTCGCGCGACCTCTTTGATCGAGTAGGTCATCTCCTCGATCGACGACGCCGTCTCGCGGACGCTAGACCCGAGATTACCCATGTTCTCGGCGACCTCGTGGTTGGTCGCGGTCATCTGCAGAATGCTCGACGAGCTCTCCTCGGTGCTCGAAGACAGGGCCTCGACTCGATCGCTGATCGCCTGCAGCGAAATCGCCATCGATTTCAGCGCACGGGCCGTCTCTTCGACGGCAACCATCTGCTCGCCAAGGCCGCTCGAAAGCGCCTTCACGTTTTCACCGATGACGCCTTCGACCTCCTCGATCTCGCCGTAAATCGTGCGAATCTGCGCATCGACTTCTTCGATCTCGATCGACGCGGGCAAGCCCGACGCGATCATCAACATCCCGAGAACCCCGAGCATCGCGGCGACGACGCCCGCAACGGACGCCCCCTGCGCTCCGAGGAAGGCACCCGAGGCGACCCCCACGGGCCCCACGACGAACGCGAGCGCGAAACACAAAAAGCCCGGAACGAGATAGCGACTCTTGGCAATTGCCCGAAACATGACCCCCCGCTGACGAAGTTCAGGGTATCCAACCCCGGGAGCCGCGGGCAAGTTCCCCCCCTGACGGGAAGGGCGCCCAAGGTAGTGGGGGGATCTTCCGTTCAGAGGGGGTTGGTCAGGAGCTGCATCGCGATTTGGAGCGCCAGGGAGTAATCCCCCTCCATTTTGAGCTTGCCGCCCAGAAACAGCTCCTGAATGGTGAGCTCCCCACGCTGGACCGTTTCTAGATCCGAGAATTGCAGCTCGGTGGTGAAGCCAGGCTCGGCGGGCACCTCGGGGACATTGAAGCCAATGCGAACCTCGACGTCACCGAGGTCGGGCACTCCTCGCAGCGTGAGGTGGCAGGTCATCGGCTGTCCCGCGAGCGCGTCCTCGAACCGCTTCGAGGCGGTCTGAGCGGCCCCGATGGCGACATCGTCATTGTCGAGGGCCCCGGTTTTGGCGACTTCCCCGAGGAGGAGCTGCGCAGCATCCCCGGGCAGCGCCGCGGTGATCTTGATGGGCACCCCTTGTGCGGGAGCCTCGCCCGAGCTCAGCGCGCCTTCGCGGGCCGACAGAACGACGGGCGGCTCCCCAGTCAGTTGCAGGCTGGCCGCTCCGGTGACGCCCTTGACGTCGTCCAGGATGCGCTGGGCGCGCTCATCGCCGCCGGCCGCACGGTTCTCGAGGACTTCTACTCCTCTGGCGAAGAGCTTGGGAAAGCCCTCCCGAAGGAACTCAATCGGATGAACGGTCATGTGGCGGGGAGCATAGCCAAAAATCCGGCAGCACCAAGCTGGCGAAATCGGACAGAATCGGCCACCATCCTGGTGATGTCGGATGTGGAGCACCGGCCTACGATCCTCATGGTAGGCCAGGGCGAGCCGATGCAGACCGCGTTGGGGGAGGCGCTTCGGCGCCAGGGGATATCCGTCGCTGGCTGTGCAACGGCGGAGCTCGAGCAAGCTGTCCGCGTGTACGCGCCGGACTTGGTCGTTTTGATTGGAGATGCGGCGGTTCGCGGTGGCGCGAGCGTGGTGCGACGAATGGCGGCGAATCGGGCGACCGATGTACTGCCGGTGGCAGTCGTCTCGAACGATGCGGTGCTCAGGCACGAAGGACATGACTTCCGAACGGGCGCCGTGGCGATCGTTCCTCGAGGCGCCGGGGCAGACGCCATCGCACGGAGGCTCACCGAGCTGGCCGACGAGGTGCCGGAACGCCCGGGGCTTTCGGTGGGGGAGATCAACGAGAACAACCTTCAAGACGTCGTCGACCTCGTCTCCAACGACATGAAGACCGGGATTTTGAGCATTCGCTCTCCAAAGGGCGAGCTCGAAGGCATGCCGGTGGTGGTCGAGACCGAACGAGCGTCGGCGCACAACATGGAGCTGATCCTCGATCGCCTCCGGGAGGCCATGGCGGAGTCCGAGCAGCTCGAATACGAGTTCCACGAGACGAGTGGCGGCCGGCTTTCCGCCTTGCCCGCAGCGGTGGACACCGACGAGGTGGACCTGACGCGACTGCACGGCGCGCGCGTGGTCATCCTCGATTCCGACGAGCTCCGCGCAGAGAAGCTCGCCCACGTTCTGAGCGCGCGCGGCGTTCAAATCGCCGCTGCGGACTTCTCGATCGCGGTCATCCCGAGGATCCGTGAAGTCGATCCCCAGGTCATCGTGTTGGACTCGAGCGCCGTCGGCGGCAAAGGCATCGAGTTCGTGCGGGCGATCCGAAAAGACCCGCAACTTCGCTGGGCATCGATGCTGGTGGTCCGCTGGGAAGACTTTTGGCCAACCTCTGCCTCGGACGCCGAGCCGGACCTGGGACAGCTGGCAAGCCGAATTCTTCCCATGATCGACCAGGACGGCGAGATGGCGCGCCGCGCTGAGGACGAGGTCGACTTCGACACCAGGCTCGAGCTCGTGGGTCCAGGCCGTTTGCTTCGCGCGCTCGGCTCGATGCCGGGCGTTCGCCACGTGTCGGTCGGGGGCCACAAGCGGACCATCGAAATCGACATCGCCGACAACTCGATCGTCGGGGCATATGCGACGTTGCACGAGGGCACCACGCAAAGCCTCCAAGGCATGCCGGCGCTTCTCGCGCTCTGGGGTCTCAACTCGGGTCGTGTGTCGGTCCGCGAGCAAGACCTGCCCTCGGTGGCCAACATCATGATGCCGGTCGACGAAGCGCTCGGTGTCGTGTCGCACCAGCTCGGGTTTGCGGACGGGGATAGCGGTGTCGAGGTCAACGCCGAGACGATGCCGCCGGTGCAACCCGAAGTCGAAGAGCACGCCACCGTGCCGCCCGGGGCGCCGCCGCCGGCGGAGCTCGAGGACGCACGAACGATGGCGCCGCCGCGCTTTCGGCATCTCCAAGCCGCCGTGGGCGGTCCGCCGCCTCAAGGATTTCCGGAAGAAGAGATTCCCACGAACAAGCTGCGACAAATGCTCGGTCGCGTGGGGACGCAACGAAAGGAGATGCCTGTGGCCGGTGGGGTGCAGGAGCACCACGGCGACAACATCCACACCGACCACGCGGTCACCCGGCCGTCAAAGACCACAGAGCTCGGTCTTGCGCCAGTGTTCGAGATGCTGCCGCAGGACGCGCCGGAAGAGCAAAGGACGGTCCCCGCGCCGCGGAAGCCGACGCCTCCTCCGCCTCCGCCCGAAAGCCGGAAGCGGGCCCCGGGCCCGAGGTTTCAGGCCGATGACGAGTTCGACCCGGAGCTAGCGCGGATGTTGGAGGGTCCCGCCACGCTGCTGGCGCCGGCTTCGACGTCCCATGGCATGCCGGTGTGGATTCAGGTGTTGCTCCTGGTCGCCGTGCTCGCGGGAGTAGGCGTCTTTGGCTGGCAGCTCTGGGTTCGGAGCAGCTTCGATGCACAGGAGACGGCGGAGGCTGAACCGATGAGCGACTCTGCGGCCGAGGGCACCAAGGGCCCGATCACGGGACCGGTCAACGGACTCGAAGCGATCGAGCACGAAAAGGCCAGCCCAGCCCAAGCAGCCAGGGAGCCGGAAGAGGCGGCCGATGAGGTCGAAGGCCCAGAGCCTTCCCAAGCCGAGCCTGAGGCCAAAACCGCAAAGACTGAGCCGGCCCCGGAGAAGCCGGCCGAAAAAAAGCCTGAGGCTCTCGCGATTCCCACCCAGAATTTGCCGCGGGATCCAGCCAAGGCCTCCGACGTGCTCGTGCACCGAGCGCTCCCGCTGATCCGCAAGGGCGAGCTTCGTCTCGCCGAGGCAACCCTCGATCGCGCTTGGGAGCTGGACCCCAAGAACCCGCAGGCCATGGCCGGGTACGCGACCCTGTACATCGCCAAGAAAGACGGCGGGCGGGCGACGAAATGGGCCAAGAAGGCCGTCCGAAAGCGATCGCGCCGCGTCGAGTATCACGTCCTGTACGGAGATGCGTTGCGCCTGGACGGCGACACCGACGCGGCCCGCAGGGCCTGGCGAAAAGCGCTGTCGATCGACCCTGCAAACAAGGCCGCCCGCGCTCGGCTGGCCCAGACGGGCGCGAAGGCCGCCAATTAGTTGCCCGGGACGGAGCGTCGGGCCTAGCGTCGGGCCATGGCGAGACGATTGTGGTGGGCGGGCGTGCTGGTCGGGCTCTGTGGCTGCTTGATGCAAAACCTGAGCCCCGAGACCCGGATGCGCGACGCGGTCATCGAGCTCAACGAGGGCGCGCGGTGGGGCCGCATGGACGTCGCAAGCGGGCACGTCGCGCCGCCGTTCCGACCCCAGTTCAAGCTCTCGCACATGCGCTGGGGTCGAGACATACAAATCGCGGACACCGAGATCCTCGGCATGAACCCCCAGACTGACGAAGAGGGACAGGGCGCGTTCTCACGCGTGGCGGTGCGATGGTACGACCAAAGCACGATGGTCTTGGCGAATACCGTGATTCGGCAGACGTGGCAGAAACACAAGCAGACGTTTCTACTGACCAACGAATCGATCGAAAGCGGGCACCCGGGCCTGCTGGTNNAACTTCGAAGACGACTCCCAGTGGAGCAGCGTCTACTGAGTCAGTCGATGCCGACCGCGCTTCGCACTCGCTGAATTGTAGCGCGCGCGATCTCGCGCGCTCGGTCGGCACCGGCATGGAGGAGTGCATCGAGCTTTGCCTCGTCTGCGCGAATCACCAAATACGCTTCTCGCTTTGGGCCGATCTCGGCCTCGATCGCTTGGAAGAGGTCCTCCTTGGCGTGGCCCCAGCCGTACCCGCCCGCCTCGAGCTTCTGTTTCATCTCCGGCGCCCGGTCGGGCGCGACCAACGAGTAGAGCTCGTAGACCGTCGACCCTTCGGCAGTCTTGGGGGCTTCAAGGGTCTCCGAGGTGGTCTTGATGCTCATGATCACCTTGCGCAGCTTCTTCGGCGACTCGAAGAGCGGAATGCCGTTGCCGCTACTCTTGCTCATCTTCTCGCCGTCCGTCCCCGGGACCAGCGGAGCTTCGCTGATCAACGCCTC
>JABAOG010008823.1_pt1 | contig 10315 bp, 10 predicted proteins | sample 7062131 | NCBI WGS metagenome assembly JABAOG01 (sample SAMN14538629, study PRJNA623070) | marine sediment metagenome | biome: marine biome [ENVO:00000428]; feature: marine pelagic biome [ENVO:01000023]; material: deep marine sediment [ENVO:00002113] | place: India: Arabian Sea | collected... | reverse complement strand
GAGAACACCGAGGACGTCTACGCCGGCATCGAGTGGGCGTCCGGTACGGAGGAGGCCGAGAAGGTGCGGGACTTCCTGGTGAAGGAGATGGGCGCGGACATCCGGGAGAAGAGCGGGATCGGCGTGAAGCCCATCAGCCCGTTCGGCACCNNGAGGGCGCCTTCCGGGAGTGGGGCTACGAGGTCGCGAAGGAGAAGTTCGGCGGCCTGACCATCTCCGAGCAGGAGACCTGGGACGGCGCCGACGCCACCGGCAAGATCCTGATCAAGGACCGGATCGCCGACGCCATGTTCCAGCAGATCCTGCTGCGGCCCGACGAGTACAGCGTGCTGGCCACGCCGAACCTCAACGGCGACTACCTGTCGGACGCGGCGGCGGCCCAGGTCGGCGGCCTGGGCATGGCCCCGGGCGCCAACATGAGCGACGAGGTCGCCCTCTTCGAGGCGACCCACGGGACCGCGCCGAAGTATGCCGGCATGGACAAGGTCAACCCGGGCTCCCTCATCCTGTCGGCCCACATGATGCTGGAGCACCTCGGGTGGAACGAGGCGGCGGATCGGGTGGTGCAGGGGCTGGAAGGGGCCGTGGGCGCCAAGACGGTGACCTACGACCTGGAGCGGCAGATGGAGGGCGCCACGCTGGTCAAGACCTCCGGGTTCGCCGGCGCCATCATCGATCACATGGACTGACGAGGTCCCCATGGCCCTCAACGTAACGATCCGGACGGACGAGGCGGCGGCGGTCCGAACGCCGCTCCTCGTCCTGCAGCACTTCGAGGACGACAATGAGCCCATGGGTGCCGCGGCCACCGTGGACGAGGCGCTGGACGGGCTCCTGGCCCGGCTCATGAGCCGGGGCGATTTCCGGGGCAAGCCGGAGGAGTCGCTGGTCGTGTACCCGGAGGACGCCGGCTTCGCGGCCGAGCGGGTGCTCCTGGTGGGGATCGGCAAGCGCGCCGAGTACTCCATGCAGGGACTGCGGAAGGCCGTGGGCACGGCGGTGCGCCAGGCCGAGCGCATGCGGGTCGAGGACCTGACCATCGCCCTGGGCCACATGGAGCGGAAGAGCGAGCACATGGGTCCCCACTTCGCCGCCCGGGGCGCGGTGGAGGGCGCCGTCCTGGCGGCCTGGGACTACCGGGAGCTCCGGACGGATCCCTCCGAGGACGACGAGCCCGTCATCCGCCTCTCCTCGGTGACGATTCTGGCCGCGGACGAGGACGAGGCGGAGGAGATGCGGTCCGGCGCCGACGTGGGCCGGATCGTGGCGGAAGGCGAGAACCTGGCCCGGGAGCTGGCGACGAAGCCGGGCAACGTGGCGACGCCGTCGCACCTGGCGGAGGTGGCCCGGGGCATCGCCGAGGAAGGGGGCATGGAGGTCACCGTCTTCGACCGGGCGGCCATGGAGAAGGAAGGGTTCGGCGGGATCCTGGGCGTGGCCGCCGGCTCCCGCGAGGAGCCCCGCCTCATCGTGCTCGAGTACCGGGGGGCGGGGGAGGACGAGGCGCCGCTGGCCCTGGTCGGGAAGGGCGTGACCTTCGACTCCGGCGGCATCTCCATCAAGCCGTCGCAGAAGATGGAGGAGATGAAGTACGACATGTCCGGCGGGGCCGCCGTGCTGGGAGCCATGCAAGCGGTGGCGCGCCTGCGTCCACGGATCAACGTGGTGGCGCTGGTACCGGCGACGGAGAACCTGCCCTCGGGTGAAGCCACCAAGCCGGGGGACGTGCTGACCATGTACGCGGGCAAGACGGTGGAGGTGATCAACACCGACGCCGAGGGCCGGCTGATCCTGGCCGATGCGCTGGCGTACGCCCGGGAGCGATACGGGCCGCGGGCCATGATCGATGCGGCCACGCTGACCGGCGCGGTGGTGGTCGGTCTCGGCCATCACGCGGTCGGTCTGATGGGGAACGATGGCGACCTGATGGACGAGGTCCGCGCCGTGGGCGAGCGGACGGGAGAACGCTGCTGGCCGCTCCCCCTGTGGGACGAGTACCGGAAGCAGCTCGACAGTGATGTCGCCGACCTGAAGAACACCGGCGGACGTCCGGCCGGCAGCCTCACGGCCGGCTGGTTCCTCAAGGAGTTCGTGGGGGATGTGCCGTGGGTGCACCTCGACATCGCCGGCACGGCCTGGAGGGAGGAGCCGGTGCCGTACCTGCGGAAGGGGGCCACCGGGATCCCCACCCGTCTGTTCATCGAATGGATCCGGGACCGCGCGGCGTCGTGACCGGCCGCCCCCCCCGACAGAGCCCCCGACCCCGGTCGCTGCGGTCGGGGGCCTTTTGTTTCCTTGCCGCCCTGGGACCCCTGCTCGGGCCGGCCGACCTCGGGGGCCAGGAGCCCGACACGCTCCGACCCGCGCCGCCGGACACCCTGCCGCGCCCCCTCGTCCGGGACTCGCTGCTCCCGGAGGCCCGGCAGGACACGGCCGGACAGGACACGACGGCCCAGGACACGATCCCCCCGCCGCCCGCCATGCTCCCGGAGCTGGGGCCATCCGGCCCGCCGGGCTGGGACCGGGGCGTGTGGGAGTGGGATCGCGACGCCCTGCTGCGGCTCCCGGACCTCTCCCTCCTCCAGCTGCTGGAGCGGGTCCCCGGGGTGGTCCCCGTCCGCGTGGACCTGGTGAGCCAGGCAGAGAGCGGTGCCGTCTTCGGGGCCACCGCCGGGGCCATCCGGTACGTCCTCGATGGCTTCGAGCTGGATCCCCTGGTCTCGCCGACCTTCGACCCCTCTCGCTTCCCGCTGCTCGCGCTGGAGCGGGTCCGGGTGGAGCGGCGGGTCACCGGGATCACGGTGCACATGGAGACCCGCACGCCGGACGACGGTCGGACCCGGAGCGTGATCGAGGCCGGCACCGGGGACTACGGCGTCAACCTCTTCCGGGGGACCTTCCTGGCGCCCCGGGTGGTGGGTGGACCGTTGGGCCTCGGGTTCGAGCGGCTGGCGGCCGGGGGGTTCCTGCCCGGGGGTGGCTCGAATCACACGACGACCTGGTTGAAGTGGAGCTGGGTGCACGACTCCGCGGGCGTGCAGGTCGAGCTCAAGCGGAGCGAGATGGACCGCTCCGGGATCGAACCGGGCCTGGTGGGCTCCCGCACCGACTGGGCGGTCCGGGCCCGGGGCGCCCTGGGACCCGTTACCGGCGAAGGATTCATCGGCGGCGCCTCCGTGGAGGACGAGCGGGGCGAGATCGTGCTCCGGGAGAGCACGCCCCAGGGCGGGGTTCGGCTGCGCGCGCACTGGGTCGCCCCCGTTCCTCTCGACATCGCCGGGGCGCTCCGGCTGCGCAGCCACCCCCGGCTGCCGGCCCGGGAAGCGGAGCTGGGCCTCCGGCTCGAGCCGCTCCCGGCCTTCGCCGTCGAGGTCGAAGCCTCCCAGGGGTGGTGGTCCGAGGGCGATCCCACCGGCCGCTGGACCGCCCGGGGTGTCGTCGGGCCCGTCCTCGGGATCTCCCTGTTCGCCGAGCTGGATCGGGGCGGGGCGCTGATCGGCGACGGGCCCGGGCTCCGCATGCCTCCGACGACCGGGACGGAGCCCGCCTTCCGCGTGTCGCGGGAAGGGGTCAGGGCCGGCGCCCGGTTCCACTGGGGCGGTCTCGCCGTCGGGGGGGCGGCGCTCCGTGCCCGGACGGACACGGTCCACCCGTTCGGCCTGGCGACGGAGGCCGGCTGGGGGCGCGTCGTCGGGCCGCTGGACGAGGCCGCAGAGACCACGGGTTTCGAGGCCACCGCCCGGATCCCCACGCTGCTGCGTCCGCTGTGGCTGGAGGGGTGGTACGTCCAGCTGGATGCTCCCGCCGGCTGGTTGTACACTCCGCATCGGCAGTGGCGGGCGGCGCTGGTCTATCACCACCTGCCCCTGCCCAGCGGGAACCTGGAGCTGTACGCCCGCGTCGAGCACGCGTACCGGGGATACATGGCCGTGCCGCGACTCAGCGCCGTCCCCGGCGAGCTGTTGACGCGGGGAGTGGGGGAGTATCGGGCCACCAACGCCGAGCTGGTCATCCGGGTCCTCACGGTCCGGGCGTTCCTGCGCTGGGAGAACCTGGGCAACCGACCCGGGCAGGCGGACCTGGCCGGCTTCGACCTGCCGGGCCAGCACATCCTCTACGGGGTGAAGTGGGAGTTCTGGAATTGAGGCCGGACGTCCCGACGCGGGTTTCTCGCCGACCCGTTTTCCCGTACCTTGCCGCCCCATGATCCGGAGCATGACGGGGTTCGGCGAAGCGGAGGTCCAGACCGCGGTGGGGGTGTTGCGGGCCGAGATCCGCACGGTCAACCACCGGTTCTTCAGCCTCAACATCCGCAGCCCGTCGGCCCTCGACCGCTACGAGCCGAAGGTCAAGGAGTGGCTGAAGGCCCACGTCTCCCGAGGGCACGTGAACCTGACCTACCGCCTCGAGGGCGCCGAGGGCGAGACCGGTCCGGCGCTGGCCCTGGACCTGGCGCGCGCCGGGCAGTACCTCCGGATCTTCCGGGAGCTCAAGGAGCGGCTGGAGCTCCCGGGCGAGGTCACCCTCGACATGCTGGCCCGGCAGGCCGACCTGGTGGTCCGCGAGCCGGTCGAGTCCCCGGAGATCGACGAGGAGGACATCCGCACGGTGACGGTCGCCGCGGCCCGTGCGGCCGTGGCCATGCGCGAGGAGGAGGGGCGCAACCTCCGGGCCGACCTCGAGGCCCGGCTCGAGGCCGTTTCCACGGCGCTGGAGGCGATCGTCGATCGCGCCCCCGCCCGGCTGACGGAGGAGCGCGACCGGCTCCGCCGCGCCATCGCCGAGCTCGCCGGCGACGCCGGCCTCGACGACGATCGCATCGCCCGCGAGATCGCCATGATCGCCGACCGCTGGGACATCAGCGAGGAGATCGTCCGGCTGCGCAGCCACATCGATCACTTCCGGGGCATGGTCGACGACGCCGCCGCGGAGCCCGTGGGCAAGCGCCTCGGCTTCCTCGTGCAGGAGATGCACCGGGAGGCCAACACCATCGGCTCCAAGGCCAACGACGCGGAGATCGAGCACGCGGTCGTCGCCATCAAGAACGAGATCGAGCGGCTCCGCGAGCAGGTCGAGAACGTCGAGTGAGCTACGCCCGTCCCGCGTTCCCGGTCGTCCTGGCCGCACCCAGCGGCGCGGGCAAGACCACGCTGGCCCGCATGGCGGTCGATCGCGACGATGACGTGGTCTTCTCCATCTCGGCCACCACCCGGCCGCCCCGACCCCGGGAGCTGGACGGCCGCGATTACCACTTCGTGGACGACGCCACGTTCGATCGCATGATCGAGCGCAACGAGCTCGCCGAATGGGCCGTCGTCCACGGGCACCGGTACGGCACGCCCCGCCGCGAGATCACCGGCGCCATCGAGCGCGGACGCACCGTCCTCCTGGACATCGACGTGCAGGGCGCCCGCCAGGTCCGGAAGATGTTCGCCGACGCACTCCTGGTCTTCGTGCTGCCCCCCTCGGCTCAGGAGCTCGACCGCCGGCTCACGGCCCGCGCCAGCGAGGAACCGGGGGAGCGCCGCCGGCGACTCACCAACGCTCGCCGCGAGCTCGAAGCCGTTCCGGAGTTCGATTACGTGGTCGTCAACGAGGACCTGGACACGGCCTATGAGCACCTCCGGTCGATCCTCCGAGCCGAGTGGGCCAGGGTCCGCCGGATCCGCGACCTCGAGCGGCATGCCGGCCGCCTGATCGACGATCTCGACCGGATCATCCGGGAAGCGTGAGGGGATCGGCGATCGATANNGGGAAGGACCGACGCGTTGACCGGTGGGGCCGGTTGGCCTTACATTTTTCCGTCTTGGCACGGACATCCCAACGAGGAGCTGGATTTGCGAGTCGTCACCCCTGAACAGACCTCCGAGCACACGGGCAGCAAGTACCTGGGCGTGCTGGTGGCCGCCAAGTACGCCCGGGAGCTGAACGCGCTGCCCCGGGAGACCGTCCCCACGGGGATGGGGAAGAAGCTGACCACGCGGGCGGTGGAGACGCTGGCGGAGGGCGGCATCGAGTTCCGCCTGATCGCCCGGCGGCGGATGTCCGGGATCTAGCCGGGTCGAGGGATGCGGAGCCCGCAGCCGGGCGCAGCCGAGGCCCGCAGGCCGTGGTCGGGCCGTCGGGTGCTCCTCGGCGTGACGGGCGGGATCGCGGCGTACAAGGTGGTGCAGGTCGCCCGGGACCTCACCCGACTGGGGGCCGAGGTGGACGTCGTGATGACGCGCTCGGCCCGCGCTTTTGTCGGGGAGGTCTCCTTCGAGGGAGTGACGGGGCGTCCGGTGACGTCCGAGATCCTGGAGCCCGGCCACGCGCTGGACCACATCCGACTGGCCCGCTCGGCGGACGTGGTCTGCGTGGCGCCCGCGACGGCGGATTTCCTGGCCCGGGCGGCGCACGGGCGCTCCGACGACCTTCTCGGCGCGGTGCTCCTGGCGACCAGGGCGCCGGTGCTGGTCTGTCCGGCCATGAACGACGCGATGTGGTCGCACCCGGCGACGCGGGCCAACGCGGAGCGTCTCTCCGAGCTCGGGTACACGCTGGTGGGTCCGGCGGAGGGCCCGCTGGCGTACGGCGAGGGGGCCGGTCCCGGGCGGATGACGGAGGCGTCGGCGATCGTGGAGCACGTGGGCCGCGCGCTGGAGGGCCCGACCCGGTTTTCGGGAAGGACCGTTGTGGTCACGGCCGGACCGACGCGGGAGGCCGTGGACCCGGTACGGTTCCTGTCCAACCGCTCCAGCGGGCGGATGGGGTTCGCCGTCGCGGCGGCCGCCTGGCGGCGCGGCGCCGCGGTGGAGCTCATCGCGGGTCCGACGGGGCTGGCGGCGCCGGTGGGTGCCCGCATGCACCGGGTGGAGACCGCCGACGAGATGCGGGCGGCGGTGGCATCGGTGATCGGTCGGGCGGACGCTCTGGTGATGGCGGCGGCGATCGCGGATTTCCGGCCGAGGGACGCGGCGACGTCCAAGATCAAGAAGTCGGCGGCCCCGTCGGCCCTGCCGCTGGAGCCCGCGCCGGACGTGCTGATGGAGACGGCCTCGGAGCGCCCCCCCGATTGCGTCGTCGTGGGGTTCGCCCTGGAGACCGATGACGCCGAGGCCAACGCCAGGCAGAAGCTGGAATCGAAGGGACTGGACCTGGTGGTGCTGAACCAGGCGGGCCCGGACACGGGGTTCGAGACGGAGACGAACCGGGTCACCCTGATCGACCGGGACGGGGAGTCGGAACCGCTGCCGCTCCTCGGGAAGGACCAGGTCGCCGACCACATCCTGGACCGGATCGAAAAGCGGCTGCCACGGTTGGACGCGTAGTGCGGGACTCCACCCGGATCGCCGAGGTCCTGCGGGAGCTGAAGGAGCTCGGCGTGGACCGCCTGTTCCTGGATCGTCTGACGGCCGACGAGGCCACCTCCCTCCTGTCCCGGATGCCCGTTCGTCCCCGTCCGGATGCAGGCCCCGGGACGGGCTCCGGGACCGCGGCCCCACCGGCCGGCGGGCCCGCCGGAGGGGCCCGGGACCCGGCGGAGGGGCCGGCGCAGGGGGCCGGGCTGGAGGTGTTGGCGAGGCAGGCATCGGGGTGCACCCGGTGCCGGTTGAGCGAGGGTCGGACGCAGGTCGTGTTCGGGCGGGGCAGCCCGACGGCGGAGCTGGTCGTGGTGGGCGAGGCGCCGGGGAGGGAAGAGGACCGAACGGGCTTGCCCTTCGTGGGCCCCGCGGGCAAGCTTCTGGACCTGCTCCTGCTCTCCGTGGGGTTCGACCGGGAGAGCGTCTACATCTGCAACGTGTTGAAGTGCCGGCCACCGAACAATCGCGACCCGCTCGCGGACGAAGTGAAGACGTGCGCGCCCTACCTGCACGGGCAGCTGGACGCGATCCGACCGACGGTGTTGCTGGCGGTGGGGAAGTTCGCGGCGCAGATGCTCTCCGGCTCGGACGCGGCCATCGGCCGGTTGCGGGGCCGGGTCCACGAGTACCGTGGGGTGCCCGTGGTGGCGACCTACCATCCGGCCTACCTGCTCCGGAGCCCTCACGCGACGCGGAAGACGTGGCAGGACCTGCAACTCATGCGACAGGTGATGGATGAGCACGCCTGAGGCCGAGGTCGTCTCGCTGCGCGCGCCGGACCGGCAGCCGCCGTACGCGGCGGAGGCGGAGGTCAGCGTTCTGGGTGGCATGCTGATCGACAACGACGCGGTGGCGAAGGCCGTGGAGGTCGTGGACGACTCCATGTTCTACCGGGAGGGGCACCGCCGGATCTACCGGTCCATGGCCCGGCTCTTCCAGCGGGGCGAGGTGGTCGACCCGACCACGGTGGCGGAGGAGCTCAAGAAGACGGACGAGCTCGACCAGGCCGGCGGGCTGCCGTACCTGGCGGAGCTGCTGGACGCGGTGCCCACCGCGGCCAACATCGAGTACCACGCCCGCATCGTCCGGGACCGGGCGCTCATGCGGCGGCTGATCGAGGCCTCGTCGGAGATCATCCGGGACGTGTACGAGCCGGGCGAGCGGACGGTGGAGGAGCTCCTGGACGAGGCCGAGCACGCCATCTTCCAGGTCGCCCAGTCCCACGACCGGGAGGGGTTCGTCTGGATCAAGAAGATCCTGTACCCCACGTTCGAGCGGATCGAGCAGCTCCAGGCGTCGGACGGCGGGATCACCGGGGTCGGCACGGGGTTCCCGGACCTGGACGGCATGACCGGGGGGTTCCAGCGGGGCGATCTGGCGATCCTGGCGGCCCGGCCCTCCATGGGGAAGACGGCGCTGGTCATCTCGCTCCTGCTCCACGCCGCCATCAGCCAGCAGACGCCGGTGGCGCTGTTCTCCCTGGAGATGTCGAAGGAGCAGCTGGTCCAGCGGATGCTCTGCTCCGAGGCGCTGGTGGACCTGGGCCGCCTCCTCCGCGGCAAGCTCACCGACGACGACTACGTCCGCCTCGCCCAGGCGGCGGGCCACCTGAACACCGCGCCCATCTGGATCGACGACTCGGGGATCCTGACGGCGCTGGAGATGCGAGGGAAGGCGCGGCGTCTGAAGGCGGAGCAGCCGGAGCTGGGGCTGATCGTGGTGGACTACCTCCAGCTCATGCAGGGCGGCGGGCGCCAGGCGGAGAACCGGCAGCAGGAGGTCAGCGAGATCAGCCGGGGGCTCAAGGCCATCGCCAAGGAGCTGGAGGTCCCGGTCATCGCGCTCTCCCAGCTCTCCCGGGCGCCGGAGCAGCGGACGGACCACCGGCCGCAGCTGTCCGACCTCCGCGAGTCGGGGTCCATCGAGCAGGACGCCGACCTGGTCATGTTCCTCTACCGGCCCGAGTACTACCTGTCCGACATGGAGGCCCAGGAGCAGGGGCTGGCCGGCAAGGCCGAGCTGATCATCGGCAAGCAGCGGAACGGCCCCACCGGGATCGTCGAGCTCTTCTTCCGCAAGGAGAGCACCCGCTTCGAGTCGTTCACCCGGATGGACCGGGTCTGACCGGATCGATCGCGACCCCGGCGAGGATCGGGGCGATCGGCCGGCCATCGAGGATCGGGGACCCCGTGCCCGGCGGTCGGGCGCCCGTGCCACGTTCTGGAACCGCGTACCGCTGAATGGCGAAGACCAAGACGGCGTTCTTCTGCACGGAGTGCGGCAACGAGACGGCCCGCTGGCAGGGCCAGTGCCCGGCCTGCGGCGACTGGAACACGCTGGTGGAGGAGATCCGGCCCGGGAAGGGGACCCGATCGGGGTCGCGGCGCACCGATTCCCCCGGCTCGGCGCCTCCGGCGAAGCCGGCCCGGCTGCGGAGCGTGGAATCGAACGCCACGGAGCGGTGGTCCACGGGAATCCGGGAGCTGGACTTCGTCCTCGGCGGCGGGGTGGTGCCAGGCTCGCTGATCCTTCTGGGCGGCGAGCCGGGGATCGGAAAGAGCACCCTTCTGCTCCAGGTCGCGGCCCGTCTCGAGGCCGGCGGCCACCAGGCCCTCTACGTGTCCGGCGAGGAATCGGCCGCGCAGGTGCGGCTGCGGGCGGATCGCCTGGGGGACGGCGCCGGCGATGTCGTCTTCCTGGCCGAGACGGAGCTGGGGCAGCTGCTGGCCCGGACCGCGGATGTCGGGCCGGCGGTGCTGGTGGTGGACTCCATCCAGACCACGTACACGGAGGCCCTGGAGGGCGCGCCGGGGAACGTGAGCCAGGTCCGCGAATGCGCGGCGCGTCTCCAGCGGTTCGCCAAGGACTCCGGCACGGCCGTGTTCCTGGTGGGGCATGTCACGAAGGGCGGCACGGTGGCGGGCCCCCGCACGTTGGAGCACATCGTGGACACGGTGCTCTACTTCGAAGGC
>JABAOG010010080.1_pt1 | contig 10318 bp, 12 predicted proteins | sample 7062131 | NCBI WGS metagenome assembly JABAOG01 (sample SAMN14538629, study PRJNA623070) | marine sediment metagenome | biome: marine biome [ENVO:00000428]; feature: marine pelagic biome [ENVO:01000023]; material: deep marine sediment [ENVO:00002113] | place: India: Arabian Sea | collected... | reverse complement strand
CCGCAATTGTCTTGCACAGCCTGATCAACCTGCTGGTCAATATGGTTGCCTTGAGTACGCCGGATTTCGCTGTCACTCTCAATAGCTATCTCATATTCACCTTGCTAGAAATGCCGCTGGTAATTTATGGCTTGTATCTGCTTTCGAAAGTTGAATTATGGCCGGTTACCACCCCTGACAAGGAAACATTTCGGCNNGTTACCACCCTGGACGAAGAGGCATTTCGGCCACTTCTGGCGAAATATTAGTTAAATGTGACAGTCACTGGCATTCTTCGAATGCTTGAAGTGACTGTCACATCAATTACAGATAAATATTGGTGGAGCTGATTAGGGGAGCCAAGCCTGCCAGACGGATTCGTTTTCGTCAATCCACTGTTGGGCGGCTTCTTCAACGCTCAAGCCTTCATCTAAGAGGGCCAGCATCATGATTTGGGGATCGCTGCTGCCGTAATTGAAATTTTTGAGGAACTGGTAGACTGTCTCATCCTTGTCGGCCAGTTGGGCGCTGATGGCTTTGAATAACTGATCGGGCGGATATTCACAGTCTATTTCGGCCGGATCCGCATAACATTCGTCACTATATTCTGGAAGCTGAACCTGGGTCAAATCGAAGCGCTGAAAAATGGCGTGGGGGGTGTAGAAATAGAACAGCACCGGTTCCTGGCGGGAGTAGGCGGAGGAGACTTCGGCCAGGAGGGCTTCTTCGGAGCCGGTCCAGACGACCTGGAAGGGGAGTTCGAGGTTGCTGATGATAGCTTCGTCGTACTGGACCCAGCTTGGATCGGCGGCGACAAAGCGGCCGTTATCCCCTGTTTCGGCTGTTGCGAACAAAGCGGCGTTGGCCGGGTCTTGATAGCCTTCCCAGGAGGCCAGTTCGGGGTGTTCCTCAATGACGTAATTTGGCACGTACCAGCCAATCACACCTAACGGGCCAAGGTCGCCGCCGTTTTCGACGGTTCCGAGATTGTCGATGTATTCAGCGATGCGCTCGCTGTGCCCGGAGGGCCAGACTTCGAGATTGGCGTCGGCTTCACCACCGGCCAGGGCATCCCAGGAGGCATTTTCATCCAGGGCGACAACTTCGACGGGGTTGCCAAACTCCTGCTCAATGATGATTTTGGCGACGGCCGCATTCAATTCCGAGGCGGGCCANNCCGCAAGCGGCTAATAATTGGGCCAGGAAAACGGCCGATAGAATCAGTAAAAATCTTTTTTGTTTCATCTTTTTCTCCTTCTAATAATGGTTGATTGAGTTTATTGGGTTGATTAGGTTGATTGTTGAATTATTATCCAATCAACCCAATCAACAAAATAAACCTCTTTAAATATTCGCTGCTGCGGCTGACTTTTCGGCCCAGGCCTGGGTGATGCGGTCAATGACGATGGCCAGGAGGACGATGGCTAAACCGGCTTCAACGCTGCGGCCGAGATTGTCATTGGCAAAGCCTTGAACGACTTCGAGGCCCAGACCGGTTGCGCCGACCAGTCCGGCGATTATGACCATTGCCAGGACCATCATAATAGTCTGATTGATGCCTAACATGATAGAGGGCAGGGCGAGGGGCATCTCTACTTTGAGCAGCGTTTGCAAGGGGGTGGAGCCAAATGATTCGGCCGATTCTAAAATGGTCTTGTCCACCTGCCGGATGCCGAGGTTGGTCAAACGCACAACGGGGACAACTGCATAAAGAACGGAGGCGATTAGACCGGCGACGCTGCCACTGCCGAAGAGCATAATGACCGGCACCAGGTAAACGAAGATGGGGATTGTTTGCAGGAAGTCGAGAATCGGCCGTACCAATTGTTCGACCTTGTCATTGTGGGCAGCCCATATGCCCAGGGGGATGCCGACCAGGATGCAGAGGGCAACGGCGACGAAGGTCTGGCTTAGGGTATCCATTGCGAAGGGCCACATGCCAACCAGGCCGATGAGAAGCAGGCCGCCAATGACAAGTAGGGTCAACTTCCAGTCGCCTGTGCCTACTGCGCTGGCGGCAAAGAATAGGACGATGACAGCCCAGGGCAACTGCTTGGTTAGAAAGGCGGCCAGTGGAAGGAAGATGCGAATGATGAGGAAGTCACGGAAGGGGCCGGTTCCGAGTCCGGTATCGCCGATTTCATAAAGATTGACCTGCATCCATTCTACCAGGGCGTCTACCGGACGGTTTATCCCAATATTCCATCCGGTCGGGAATGTTTGAATGCCAAGCAGCAGCAGAATGATTAGCAAGGGCAGCAGGAGAAGAATGGCCGTAACGATATGGCGGTGTTCCTTTACCCAATGCTCTCGTTTGCCGGCAATAGGGGCTAGACGGGAGATTATCACATAGGCAACCACTTCATAGAAATTGTAAATCCGGTCGATAGCGCTTTCTATAGCTTCTACCAGCCGGTTGCCTCGTTGTTTTTCAGAAAATAGGCGGAAGGATTGGAATTGACGCTTATGGCTGCGGGTCCTGGCAGTGGCAAGGGCGGCGCTCAAGCGGTCAAGGAGGATAGCCAATACGACGATGGCGAGGCCGGCTTCTAAGGCCTGACCAACACGCAATTGCCGTAAGGATTTGAGTACGACGTCTCCCAGGCCGCCACTGCCAATGAGGGCAGCGATGACGACAATGCTCAATGCCATCATAATGGTTTGGTTCACCCCAGCCATTATAGAAGGCATGGCCGCCGGCACCTGGACTTTGAACAATATCTGGCGGTCAGTGGAGCCGAAAGCGCGGGCCGCTTCGAGCATCTCTTCTGGAACGTTGCGAATACCAAGATTGGTCAGACGGATGGCAGGGGGTAGAGCATAAACAACGGTGGCTATGGCGCTTGGGACACGCGCAATGCCGAAAAACAACAGCACAGGAATGAGATAGACAAAAGCAGGCATCGTTTGCATGGCATCCAGAATCGGCCTTAGAAACCGTTCAGCGCGGTCGCTCCTGGCTGTCCAGATGCCGAGGGGGATGCCGATTGCAAGAGAGATAATGACGGCTATAGTCATCAGCGCCAGCGTCTCCATGCTTTCTTCCCACAAACCGAACAGGCCCATCAGCAACAAACAGATGGTGGTCAGCAAAGCCAGACGTAAGCCCGATATTTTGTTGGCTATACCGGCAACAACCAGGATGATAACCGGCCAGGGAAGCCACAACAGGAAATCTTCGGCGCGCCGTAATGTAAAATCAATGGCGCTGCTGAATGGTTCAAAGAAGAATACGAAAAGCCAGTGGTCATTGCGATTGATGACGACCCAACGTTTAAATTCGTTCAACCCCTCGCGCAGTCCTAGATTCCATGACTCTGGGAAGGTATTTAATTGAGTCATCAGCCGAGCAGCCACAAAAACGAGAATCAGCATTAATCCGCCAGCTGCCAACCAGAACCAGGGCGCGATACGAGAAGTGGTTTTTGGGGATTGAATGGTAGTGTCCATTACTGCTTGCTACCTTCTGCGGACTGATCGGCAAGGGCCATCATGACAGCCGTCCTGTCAACGGTTCCGATGACTGCGCCGTCTTCGGTGACGGCGATGGGGCTGTCTAATTCGGCCGTTATGGGAATAAGCTGCTCAAGGGTTGTATCGGACTGAACGTGGTTTTCGTAGGTTGTAGAAGATGAATTAACGGCCTGCATAATCGTTCGGGCAGTTAAAACTTTTGCCCGAGGGACATCTTTGACAAATTCCCTAACGTAGTCACTGGCGGGATAGGCGACAATTTGCTGGGGCGTACCCATCTGGACAATTTCGCCGTCTTTCATAATGGCGATGCGGTCGCCTAATTTAAGAGCTTCAAGGAAGTCGTGGCTGATGAAGACGATGGTTTTGTGAAGGGTTNNCGGAGAAGTTCGTCTTGCATTTCGCGCCGAATGAGGGGATCCAGGGCGCTAAATGGTTCATCGCAGAGCAATATTTCCGGGTCAACGGCCAGGGCGCGAGCTAACCCAACTCGCTGCTGCATGCCGCCGCTTAATTCGTGGGGGTAGTGGTATTCCCAACCGGCCAGGCCAACCATTTCGAGGACTTCATGGGCTTTGGATTCGCGGCCGTTTTTATCTTGGCCCCGTACCTCTAACCCATAGCAGACATTGTCCAACACCCGGCGGTGGGGAAAGAGGCCGAACCTTTGAAAGACCATGCTCATTGTATGGCGGCGAAGTTGGCGCAGTTCTTCGGCCGTCATGGCGATGACATCACGGCCGTTTACCAGTATCGTTCCCTTTGTTGGTTCAATCAGACGGGAGAGACAGCGAATTAAAGTTGATTTGCCACTGCCGGAAAGCCCCATGACGACAAAGATTTCCCTCTGGGCAACGGAGAAGTTTACTTCCCGAACGGCGACCACATGACCTGTTTGGGCCAATATTTCGTCTCGACTCAGGCCGCTATCGAGATTCTGCAGGACATGCTCCGGGTTCGGCCCGAAGACTTTCCATATATTCCGGCAGGTTATCTTTTTATTCGAAAACGATTGCGTTTCCAATCAGGCAACCTGATTTGATGATCAAGATACAATTAACTGGATTACCACTGGCAGAAAGTTTAAGTCAATGCAAGGGTATTCTATCGCAAACGGCCGGATTTGCTACTTGCTTACTTTTGGTTGAGGGCGAGGGATCTGAGCAGATCAAGCTGGCCGGTGTGGAAGGTCTCATGCCAGGCCAGGCCGGAGAGATGTTGGCCGACTGGCTTTTCACCACGGTCGGTGGTTTTTTGCTCGGCCAGGGCTTCAGGGGTGATGGTTTCAAGAGCGGCCGTTAATCGTTCCTGGCTAATGTTCAGATTTTTGACCAGTTTATCAAAGGGAACGGCATCGTCTGGGCCGGTGACAGGTGGCGAGCCGGTTTTGAAGCGATTTACTAATTCTTCGGTAAAAATCGGTTCGACGTCAAGTAGGATGAGGGCGGTATTGCGACCTCGGATGATATGGCCCAGAATCCAGTTGAGACAGTTGGCAGGAAATGGGGGTTGGATGAGGCTGTCTTCATGGGTTAGACCGTCTATAAGTTGATTGATTAACCAGTGATTTGAGGTATAGGTTGAAGAAATGTTTTCGGAGGTTGGGTGACTCATTGTATCTACTCCTTTTTTCTGTTTCTATAGGATAAATTGCCAGTTACTATCTTTATTCTAATAGAACATAAGTTCTAAGTCAATCATTTTTATTGTTATCAGGTAGGAAGGCGCTTCTTTTAGTGGCTGGAAAACTTTTATATCCAAGTTGGGTCAATAAATCTCCGGCAATGCGATCAATCGTGGCAATATCCTCGGCCGTCAAAAGTTCGAGGGATCGGCCGTTCATATTCATTAGCTCTGATTCCAGGCCATGAACAGACCAGGTCCGATCTTCAATATCGCCCAGGCCTTCGAAGGATAGACCCAGAAAGGACATGATATTGTTTAATGTTTCAGAAGGGGATTCGGTTAAAGTTTCATAGGTAACCAGCAGGCAATTGTCCAAATTTTTGAAGGCTTCGAGCATGATTTCATTTGATACATACCATTGTTGGGCACCCAGTTCAAGCGGATGACCGGCTTTGCGACGGATTCCTTCGGCAACGGCGTAACCATTGCGGATGATGCCAATGAAGTAGGCGTTTTTAAAGTTGGCTTGCAGCCAGGGCAGCCTGGCAGCGTTTGTAGGTGTTTTTTCAATGAGGACGGGCCTTTTGGCATCGTTCATCCAGATTCCCCATTGGCGCTTCAAACGGCCGACATTGATATTTGTCTGACTATCGGCATCAAGAAGAAACAGTTCCGGCGCTAAAGCCCAGAGACGTGGGAGGCTGACCGTCTGGGGTAGTAATAGCTGGTCAGTACAAAGTTGCCCTTCGCGAGCCATAGAGCCAATCTGGGGGTGGCGAGCTAAAAGGGTATGCAAAAGGGAGGTGCCGGAATTATAGCAACCGGTTATGAATACCCATTTTTGAGGTGTTGGCAGCGGTCCCAACCAGCCCCCGGCCCAGGTTATTGTTTTACGAACATGCTTTCGCAGTCGTTTAGGTATCATATGCCAGGGTCGATTTTTTCTTTTCGATCCCAACAGGCATCGGGCGCTGGGTTTCTGGAGCAGCTTTGGTTTCAAAGCGCTTAATTTCCATATAGCTCATTGTGTAAATTAGCAAAAAGAGATTGTTGACTGGAGAGGAGAGGAAGGCATGGCCGGCTATGAAACCATGAAGTACATACAACGTGTAGCTGAATATGAGGGTTAATGTTGATAGTTGCCGGAAACGTAGAAAAGTTGTTATAAGGCGGATATGGAAATATAGCACGAAAAGAATGACTGGGAGTAAGATTAGCAGCCCAAATTTCCCGTAGATATCGACAATATCGTTTTCAACGGTGATAAATGTAGCGTCGCCCAATCCAAATAAGTGTTCGGAAACTGTAAATTTGCTGATCACCTCCATCCCAATTGGAACCCGATTTCTAAAATGACCCTCTGCCAATAAATTGAACCTATCAATGATAAATTGAATATTTTGGGAGGCCCAATTTTGGAATAATATATATCCAATTAATAGGGTCAAAAGGATCAAAACAGTATATGATATTGCGTGTAAAGCAGATTTAGTATACCGACCTTTTAGAAATACTATGGGATGATAGATAGCAATGATTATTGGAATGCCGACAAGTGCGGCTCGAGTGCTTAACTGAAAAGCACTGGCAAGCCATATAGCTTCTACTACAAGGACGAGAATGATATTGTTGTTATGGAACTTATATATATAGTACAGAGCAAGCGGCAGCGAGATTAGAAGAATTAAAGCGGCCGAATTGTGTGAGTCGATTAATCCTGCCGAAGCAATGGTTTGGCCCCGGTAAACCCTTAAACTTAACCCTAGCCAATTTGTGGTAATGAGGCCAAAAGCAGTAATAAAACCATATAATCCGGCCGTTCGCCAAAAGTGAACGGTCGGTTTGTTGTCTGTAAAATATTTTGCAATAACTATCAATCCGGCAAAACCAAAAATTGGCAGCATTAGTTTGAGAAACCTCTGGGTGTCTCTAACTAGATCTAATTCTTGGATATTTACACCACGAATAAGAACTCCAATCATAAAAATGGCGCCAAAATAGTAAACTAGAAATCTGACAGGAGACTTGGCCAGGTGCATCAGAATTAGAAAAGCTGGTATCAGGAAGAGCCCTCGATAAATAACCCCAGGCGTTAAGGCGGCTTCCTGATATGAACCTTGGAGCCGATATATACCTTGATAATAACCTGTTCCCAAATCAAACAGTGGGCCTAACAATACTAGAATTACCAAAGCAACAGCCAGGATGGAAATTTTTATTTTTATTGATGATACGGACATTATTGATTAAACATCTAATTGACTGATTCGTTTCTCAATCTCGCAAACGAATAAATTTATTGTTTTTACAGGCTGTTTACCCTGATTCAAGGGCGGCCAGTTCAGCTTCAGCACCATCTTGATAATAGGCACAAAAATCACAGTCGATCACACGTTGGAATGATTTCGCTGCTTCTTCTTCAAGCCCTGCGTTTTTATAGGCAAGCCCTAAATGATAGGCCGATGCCCCGTGAAAAACAATCCCTGTGACCCAGGCTTCTAAAGTTTCTGCTTTTTCAAGTGTAAATATAGCCTCTTCAAGATTGCCCGTGTGCCGGACATGAATTAAACCTTCGTTGAAATAATAGTATCCCGCTAATGGCGTTTCTCCAGCAAGTTCTGCTGCAATTCGATATTGTTTCGCGGCTGATAAATATACGCCGTTTTCTTCATAAAGTCGGCCGAGTTGAGCATAGGGCTGGGGACAGCTTGGGGCCAAAGAAATAGCCAATTGGAACAGTTTTTCCTTAGCCGAGGCGCCGCCTGCTTTTCCAACTTCTGGGGCAAGATCCAAAAGCCATGAGGTCATTTCCGGAGTGGTAGAACAGGATTCCTGTTGCTGGGCTATACGCTGAACTATATTTTCATAACGGCCGTTAAGCATATCGAGTATATTCAGGAAGGGCAACTCACCGGCTAAAGCGTTATCTGGTACATTTCGCATATCTGGCAAGACGGCATGTTCCTGCCACCAGATTAGGGGATCTTGGACGACGCCATCAATCTCAAAACCAGTGTTTTCTAGGATGTTCGATATTTCGCCGTTCTCGAACCTAAACCCGAAGAAGGCATCATCAAAGTAGGTGATACCATTTGATCGTAAAAGGATTTCAACCTGGCGAACATCATCTGGGAGTGGTTTATCTACTTGATATTGCTGCCATACTTCCTGAGGAGGTATACCTTGCCAGCCGCCATTGACAGGATTTAATTGATCTTCAAAAATGAATCGTATCTGGGCTGCTCCCCCGGCTCCTTTCGCAAAGACGCTTAACGAAACGCCAATTGCTCCTTCAGGAACGACATATATTTGGGACAGGCCGGCAACGCCTCGGTTGCTGGTTTTTTCAACCAGGACGGATAAATTTCCTGAATGCACTTCCTCTGATTCAGTTCGGAAAACGGCACGGCCGTTGTTCCAGGTTCTTGGGAACCAACGGTCGGGAAAACCATCTTGTAACTCATCGTTTTTAGACAAGTCTGCCAGGTCGACCTGACTCCATTTAAAATCAACATATCGCAGGTAGAGGTTGTCGATTATTGCTTGAGATTGGGTGACAAGGAAAATCAAAACGGCCGCAATGCCCACCAAAATTAGACTTAATTTACGACGGGAGGGCTGACTAGTTTTCACAAGAGACATGGATGAATTTTACAACGGGAAGAGGCGAAATGGAAATAATGTTATTGAACTGTAAGGCGGTCGTTTTGAGAGTGATTGGGTTTTATAGGAGAATTTATCTGCGAATCATCCAGGCGGCTATCGCAGGTATTGGTATATTGGTCTCCCTTTCCGTACTAAAATAAAAATTTGTTTTATCGATTTTTTCAATATGGAACGCGTCTTCAAAAGTTTTTAGGATGTATGCTATCCACCAGTTTCGCCGTTCCTCTTCTGTCGGTTTGTTATGATGTGGTCCTATTTCTGTATTACACTGCAATAAAAATCGGGCGCCGGGTTTTGACCATGAATAAATGCTTTCTTTATATTTATTTGCGAACACTTTTGGGATGACATGAAAGCACCCGATATCGATTAAAGCGTCAAACAGTTTTTGTGGTGGTGGTAGCCGGGTCACATCTGCGGTGCTGAAGGATAATTTTAAAGAACTGTTTTCATTGGTTTCTCTGGCCCGCTTAACGGCCGAAGCGGAATAATCAATACCCAAAACTTCAAAATTTTGTTCTGCCAACGACCGGGAAATTTCTCCATCCCCACAGCCAATATCGAGCACAGCCGCACTATTTGGGAACCAGCCCTCTGCAATTGCCCGTTGGAGCACAGGGGGGATTTGACTCGATTTCCAGATTGGGTTGAAATCATCCCCAGCCCAGCTCGTTTCCCAACGATTTTTTTGCTGTTCATAATATTGGTCTGGAGCCAACTCAGATTGCAAGTCATTCTCAGGATCAATATGAATTTTGTATAGTAACCGCGCAAGTTTACCAAAATGCGACGCTTCATTGAGTGTGTTGGATATTTTTTCATGTTTTTTAACTGTTATGTTGGCCAACTGGATGTTTCTCAAATAATTAAAATGCTCCTTTTCCGCGCAAAACAACCAGAGGGGTCTTGAGAAGAATTTGTAGATCCAGCCAGATAGAGTAGTTCTCAATGTAATAGAGATCATACTGAGTGTGAAGGTGCATTGGTTTATCTGCCCGGCCGTTCACCTGCCACCAACCGGTTAATCCTTGAGGAACTGAAAATCTGGCGCGCTGCCAGGGTTCATACTCGGCCACCCGCCAAGGCATTTCGGGGCGTGGTCCAACAAAGCTCATGTCTCCGCGCAATATGTTGATTAACTGGGGGAGTTCATCGAGGCTGGTTCGACGTAGAAAACGGCCGACCCGGGTAACTCTTGGGTCGGTAGATACTTTTTTGGCCGAATTTTTAGCAGCTTCCATTTTTGACGCGTTTTCTACCATTGAACGAAATTTGTACATATGAAATTTTCGGCCGTTTTCTCCAACCCGAAAGTGTTTAAAAATGATTGGACCCTTCGAGTCCAGCCTGATGGCAACTGCAATGATGANNAGATTCTTTTGAAGAGTAGTTGTACATCGTTGAGCGAGGGATCGCGCAGGCCGATTAGGGGAATGCCATAAAAATTTTCGACCTTCGTTCGATGATATGTCATGTTGAAATATTCGGGAATTACCCTGACACGTACTGGAATATCATCCACCTTCAAAATAAGCTGGTTGGCCTTTTTATATTGTTCAACTGGCAGAGCAAA
>JABAOG010018318.1_pt1 | contig 10323 bp, 8 predicted proteins | sample 7062131 | NCBI WGS metagenome assembly JABAOG01 (sample SAMN14538629, study PRJNA623070) | marine sediment metagenome | biome: marine biome [ENVO:00000428]; feature: marine pelagic biome [ENVO:01000023]; material: deep marine sediment [ENVO:00002113] | place: India: Arabian Sea | collected... | reverse complement strand
AGCTGGGCCCGGAGGGTATCGGCGTCCATCGGGGCGGATGATGCGGAAAGGAGCCCTCGGAGGCAACCATGGCGGCACGGAGGGGTTGCGTCGGGGCGCCTCCACCCCCACATGGGATCGATGGTGGAAGGCACGATTCGAAAGCTCGGCCTGGAGGGCGGCCTCTGGGCGTTGATCACCGACGACGGCCGCACGGTCGAGCTCCTCGATCCGCCCGAGGCGCTCCGGAAGGACGGCGTCCGCGCTCGGATCCGCGGCACCCGCGAAGGCGCCGAGGTCTCCGTCGGCATGGTCGGCGACGCCATGAGCGTCGACGGCTACGAGCTGCTGTAGGGACGCTCTCGAGTGCTCGAGTAGCTCACATTGTGAAGCACTCGAGTACTCGAGAGCGTCCCCGTCAGCGCGCGAGGCCGAGCGCCTCGGCGCGCTCTTCGCGGAGGGCGAGGTAGGGCGGCTTCCAGTCCAGCGGCGGGTCCGTTTCCCAGGCGCGGATGGGCAAGAGGTCGCGCTCGGCCAGGTCCCGGAAGAGGCGCAGCTCGTCTTCCGGTTCGCGGGAGAAGCCGAAGGGGTTGCGTGCCTCGCCTCGTCGCAGCCGGTGGTACTTGGTGTCGTCCTTGGCGATCAGCTCCATCAGCTCGCCGGCGCGCCGCTCCGAGTAGATGAGGAAGGCCTCGTCGAAGGGGCCCACCGTCGCGCGAGCGTCGGGGTCGCGCTTGACCCACTTCGCCCAGTCGTAGCCGTAGATGAAGTCGTGCACGTAGCGGAAGTGGATCGCCGTCTCCACTCCGAAGAGCCGCTGCAGCCGGGCCACGTGACCGGCGAGCCGCGAGAGGCGCTGCGCCGGCTCCGCGTGCGTTCGCGCCTGGCGGACCAGGCTCGCGGCCAGGGCGTCCATGTCCCAGAAGAGGTTGCCTGGAAAGGCGTGGAGCTGCGCGTCGGCGACCCGCTCGATGGCGCTCGCGAAGGCTCGCTGCAGCGGGCCCGGAGTCAGCGTCTCGGCCAGGTCGCGGAGCGAGGTCGGTCGGTCGGCGTTCGAGCTCAGGGTGAGCCGGATGCCCCAATCGATGCGCTGGTCGACCGCGTCGAGCGCGGCGAGGGGGTCGGTGGTGGTCGAACGGATACGGGTCAAGAGAAGAGCCGGTGCAGGAGGAGCGAGAAGGCGAGGACCTCGGTGCCACGCCAGATGCCCTGGTGCAGATAGGCCTTGTACACCTTCTGCTCGCCGAAGGCGTTGGTGACCGCGTTCGTGCTCTGCCCGACCATCTGCCGCAGCCGGAAGGTGAGGATCACCACCGGCAGCAGCACCACCAGCAGCGGCACGTGCTCGGCGAAGACGCCCGCGAGGAGCCAGGCGAACCCGCCGAGGGCCACGAGCAGCTCGGTGAGCCGGCGGGCCATCGGGTTGCCGAGCTTCGTGGTGAAGGTGGTCTTGCCCCCCACTCGGTCGGAGACCTCGTCGCTCAGGCCGCTCGCCACCGCGCTCGCCAGCGCCAGGGCCATCGACCCGATCAGGAGCGGCCAAGCGCGAGGCAGCCAGAAGAGGCTCTCGGCGCCGAGGCCGCCTTGCATGTAGGCGTTGAGCCAGGGGAGGGCGAGGCCGACCCCGAGCATCTCGAGCAGCTCGCCGCCGCCACGGTAGTTGAGCTTCAGCGGTGGCAGCGAGTAGGCCACGAAGAGGCCGAGGCAGATGATGGCCGCGAGGCCGAGCCCCGGTCGGTTCAACCAGCTCTCGGCGAAGTAGGCGAAGCCGACCGCGCCGGCGCCGGCCGCGAGACCGACCATCAGCACCCGGGAGGCCGGCAGGATCCCGTCGGGGATCGTCTTCGGCGAGCAGCCGTGCGGGAAGCGCTGGCGCTTGATCGCGTCCACCTCGCGATCGGCGACGTCGTTCAAGAGCACGACGAAGGTCAGCGCCAGGTAGGTGAAGACGAAGCCCGCGAAGGCCGGCACCAGATCGAGGCGCCCCAGGTGGGCGGCGCCGAGGCCCTGGCCGAGATAGGTCGGCACCACGAGCTTCGCCCAGCTGTCGGGCTTCAGCGCGTGGCGCCACCGTTGGTAGGGGGTCTGGGGGAGCTCGGCCACTCTCCCCACGTTAGGACCATCGCGCCGCGGGCGCGAGGGCATCCGGCGCGATTACGCCCGAAGCGCGCGCTGCGGAATCGGCGGGGGCGTGCCGCGCAAGCGCTGCTGCAGGAAGAGTCGATCCTCGAGCGGGATGTGGGTGAAGCGCAGGCCGAGCGCGTAGCCCGGGTCGTAGGGGCGCCAGCCTTCGATCACGCGGGCGACCTCGGCCTCGGCGTCGAAGACCTTCCGGCAGCCGGGGATCTGGAAGCTGACGATGACCTCGTCGCCCGGCTCCGCGCCGTCATCGGCCGCGAGCAGCAGTCCGTAGGGGGAGACGTCGAGGACGCGCTGGCCGAGGAGGCGGAAGCCTTCGGTGGCCACCGCTTGGCATTCGCTGCGAACGGCACGCCGGAGAATCCGGCGACGGCGAGAGGTGCTGAAGCGAGTCTTCATGGGCCGTGGCTCCAATGTAGGTGTCTGTGGGATGGCTCGAACCTAAGGCCTTCCGGATCGCCTGCCAAGAAAGCGGCATTTGCCCGCCTCATCGGGGCCATGCGACCTTGCGGACCCTCCCCATGGCCCGCTGGATCCCACCCCTCCTCTGTCTACTCGTCGCGTGTGGCGCCAAGACCCCCCTCGACCCCGGCGACTCGTTCGACGCCGGTCGGCCGGTTCTCCCACCGCGCGATGCGTCGGTGGATCTGATGGAGGTCGACGCCGCGGTCTGCGGCGGTCCCTGCGACGATGGGGTGTTCTGCAACGGCCAGGAGATCTGCACCCTCGAGGGTTGCGTGAGCCTCGGGATCCCCGCCTGCGACGACGGCGAGGAGTGCACCGTCGACAGCTGCGACCCGGACCGCGACATCTGTGTCAACGAGCGCGTCGACCGCGACGAGGACGGCGACGGGCTGACCGGCTGCGGGGGCGACTGCGACGACTCCAACCCCGGTGTCTTCCCCGGGGCGGCGGAGATCTGCGACATGGTCGACCAGGACTGCGACGGCTCCTTCGACGAGGGCACGCTCAGCGAGTGCCGCGACTGCCGGCGCGGCTGCACCGTCGTGGACATCCCCCGGGAGACCGGCGGCACCTGGGAGGGCGACGACTCGGAGCTCTCCGGCACCGAGGTCTCACCGGATGGATCGCTCGTGCTCGGCGCCACCCGCGACGAGCGCAACTTCGCCTGGATCGCCAACACTCGCTTCGGCTCGGTGACCAAGCTCGACCTGAACACCGGCGCGCAGCTCGGCGAGTACGACTCGGCGCTCCTCGGGGCGGGCAACGACGCTCGCGTGCCGGGCGAGGAGTGCGACACCGAGCGCGGCTTCGGCAACTGTCCGTCCCGGACGGCGGTCGATCTCCGCGGCTCGGTCTACGTCGCCAATCGCGCCTTCGAGCACCAGGCCACGGTGACCAAGATCGCCGGCCGGGTGGAGGACTGCATCGACCGCAACGGCAACGGGGCGATCGAGACCTCCACCGACCTGAACGCCGACGGGCTCATCTCACGCAGCACGGGTGAATACCTCGGCCAGATGGACGAGTGCTTGCTCTGGACGGTGAACGTCGGCGCGCCGGGCGGCATCGCCCGGGGCCTGGCGATCGACGCCGACGGCTTCATCTGGGTCGGCCTCTTCGCTGCCCAGACCGCGGTGAAGCTCCGCCCCAGCGACGGCCGGGTCGTGCGCACGGTGCGCCTCGCTCGCCGCTTCGAGCGCTTCCAGCCCTATGGCGCGGCGGTGACCTCGACCGGCATGGTCTACTTCACCGAGGTCGCCAGCGGTCGCATCGTCGGTGTGGATTCGAACACCGACCTGGTGACCGTACGCACCGAGGTGCCCTCCCTCGATTGCGCGGGCTCCTATGGCATCGCCGTCGACGACGAGGACCGCATCTGGCTCGCCGGCTTCATCTGCGAGGCGGCGTTCCGCTACGATCCGGCGACCGACGGCTGGCTCGAGGTCCCCCTGCCGGACGCCGGGGGCACGCGCGGCGTCGCGGCCGACGATCGCGGCTTCGTCTACGTCGCCAGCTCCCACGACTACATCCGGCTCGGTGGCCCCGCGGGCCTCGAGCTCGGCCCGCCGGTGGCCCGGGTCACCCGCTTCCGCGCCGACGACGGGACCGACGTGACCACCTTCGGCACCGACGCCGACCCCCTGCCGGGCCAGGGCTCGGTGGGCATCGGCCTCGACGACGACCGGCGCATCTGGATCGTGAACCAGGTCAGCGGCACGGCGACGCGCCTCGACACGGGGACCGGCGCCACCCGCGAGTTTCCCGTGGGCGACACCCCCTACACCTACTCGGACTTCACCGGCTTCGCGCTGCGGACCTTCACCGCCCCGAGCGGCTTCTACCGCACGGTGATCGAGGCGCCGTGCCCGAGCGCGGTGACCTTCGAGGAGCTGACCTGGGACGCGGACATCCCGCCGAACACCCGCCTCGAGCTGCGGATGCGCTCGGCGCCGACGCGCTCGGCCCTCGGCGCGGCGACCTGGGTGGGCACCTTCACCAGCAGCCCGTCCGACCTGACCGCGCCCCCGGGGCCGGTGCCTCCGGGGAACTTCCTGGAGATCGAGCTGGTGCTGGTCAGCGAGGACGAGCGGACCAGCCCGACGGTGCGCGACCTGAGCGTGCAATACCTCTGCCCGCTCTGACCTCCGCTCGGCGTCGGCAGAAGGACCCGCCGCCCGACACGGCCGCGCGGCGCGCCACTCGGTGGCTCGTCTTGGACCGGAGAGCGTCAGACACTAAGGTAGTCGATTCCCATGAGCCACGATCCCGCCATCGTCGTCGACGGACGCCCCATCCCCTTGGGCGAGACCGATCCCCACCAGCCGCTGCTCCACTTCCTGCGCGAGCGGGGCCTGACCGGTGTGAAGGAGGGCTGCGCCGAGGGCGAGTGCGGTGCCTGCGCGGTGGTGCTGGTGGCTCCGGACGGCGAGGGCAGCCGCTTCCTCACCGTGAACTCGTGCCTGGTGCCCGCGGTGGGGTTGGCCGGCCGCGAGGTGCTGACCGTGCACGGCCTCGCCGACGGCGACGAGCTGCACCCGGCGCAGGCGGCGATGGTGGAGACCGGCGGCTCCCAGTGCGGCTACTGCACGCCGGGCTTCGTGGTCAGCCTCTTCGCCGAGTACTACCGCGAGGGCCGCGAGCCCGGCGAGGTCTGGCCCGAGGCGATCGGCGGCAACCTCTGCCGCTGCACCGGCTACCGCCCGATCCGCGACGCCCTCGCCAAGCTCGACGCGCCGAAGGACGACCGGCACAAGCGGCGCCTGGCGCAGGTGACCGAGGCACCGGCCAGCTTCGCGCACGAGTGCACCATCGAAGACGGGAGCGAGGTCCGCTTCCATCGGCCGACCACCCTGGACGAGCTCTTCGCGACCCTCGCCAAGGAGCCGGAGGCGAAGATCGTCGCCGGCGGCACCGACGTCTACGTGGAGATCAACCAGCTCGACCGGCGCTGGCCCGTGTTGGTCGCCCTCGAAGGGATCGCCGAGCTGCAGACGGTGACCGACACCGACGACGCGCTGACCATCGGCGCCGGCGTTCCGCTCAGCCGCATCGAGGACGAGCTGGGTGAGACGGTCCCGATCTTCGGCGAGCTCTTCCCCCTCTTCAGCAGCCGGCTGATCCGCAACCGGGCGACCCTCGGCGGCAACCTGATCAACGCCTCGCCGATCGGTGACTCGCCGCCGGCGCTGCTGGCTCTCGACGCGCGGGTGGTGCTCGCTTCGGCGAAGGGCGAGCGGGAGCTGCCGCTGAGCGAGCTCTTCACGGGCTACCGGAAGACCGCGCTCGCCGAGGGCGAGATCCTGAAGGCGGTCGTGGTGCCCAAGCCCTTCCCGCAGGTGCAGCGCTTCTACAAGGTCAGCAAGCGCATCATGGACGACATCTCGACGGTGGCCGCCGGCTTCGGCCTCTGGCTCGACGACTCGGGCACCATCACCAAGGCGCGCCTCGGCTATGGAGGCGTCGCGGCGACGCCGGTGCGGGCGACGGAGGCCGAAGACGCGCTCGTGGGCCGCGTGTTCGACGCCGCCGCGGTGGTTCATGCGAGCTCCTTCCTCGGGACCGCCTTCACCCCGATGACCGATCACCGCGGGAGCGCCCGCTACCGCGAGGCGATGGTCTCGCGCCTGCTCGAGAAGCTCCACGCCGAGCTGACCCCGGAGGCCGCCGAATGAGCGACACGGAGACCAAGACCACCGAGCGCCGCAAGCACGTCGGCCGCGCCATCTCCCACGAGAGCGCTCGCGGCCACGTGACCGGCGACGCCCTCTACACCGACGACCTGGTGCCGCGGACCAAGGACGTGCTCCACGCCTGGCCGGTGATCTGCGAGCACGCCCACGCGAAGGTGACGGCCATCGATCCGAGCCAGGCCCTCGAGCGCGAGGGCGTGGTGACGGTGCTGACCGGCGACGACGTCCCCGGCGTGGCCAACGTCGGTCCCGCCAGACAGGACGAGCCGCTCTTCCCGGACCTGGTCCAGCACCACGGCCAAGCGGTCGCTTGGGTGCTCGCCGAGAGCGAGCCCATCGCTCGCCGCGCCGCCGCCGAGGTGGTGGTCGAGGCCGAGCCCCTCGATCCGATCGTCACCATCCAGCAGGCCATCGAGGCCGAGTCCTTCCTGACGAAGGAGCTGAAGATCGAGCGCCTCGGTGACGATGTCGCCGACATGGAGGCGGCGCTGGCCGCCTGCCCGCACCGCACCCGGGGCGAGCTCGAGGTCGGCGGCCAGGAGCACTTCTATCTCGAGGCGCAGGCGGCGCTGGTCTACTTCGACGAGAGCGACCAGGTGATGGTCCACGCCTCGACGCAGCACCCGACCGAGACCCAGCTGATCGTCGCGCGGGTGCTCGGTGTGCCGAGCCACGCGGTCACTTGTCAGTCGCTGCGCATGGGCGGCGCCTTCGGCGGCAAGGAGGTGCAGGCGAACGCCTGGGCCTGCGTCGCGGCCGTCGGCGCTCGGAAGACCGGGCGACCGGTGCGCGTCCGCCTCGACCGGCAGCGGGACATGTTCCTCACCGGCAAGCGGCACCCCTTCCTCGGCCGCTACGAGGTCGGCTACGACGACGAGGGCAAGGTCCTCGCGCTGACGATCGACCTCTTCAGCGACGGCGGCTACAGCCTGGACCTCAGCCACCCGGTGCTCGCCCGCGCCCTCTTCCACGTCGACAACTGCTACGACGTGCCCTCGCTACGGGTGACCGGGCGGGTGTGCAAGACCCACAAGACCTCGCAGACGGCCTTCCGCGGCTTCGGCGGTCCGCAGGGGATGGTCGTCGCCGAGGACGCCTACGACCGCGTGGCCCGCGAGCTCGGCCTCACGCCCCACGAGGTGCGCGCGAAGAACTTCTACCGTGAGGGCAGCAGCACCCACTACGACCAGGAGGTCCGCGACGCCGGCCGCATCCGAGCGATCTGGGACGAGCTCTCGCGGAGCGCCGAGCTCGAGAAGCGCTGGGCCGAGATCGAGGCCTTCAACGAGGCCCACGCCCACACCAAGCGGGGCCTGGCGATCACGCCGGTGAAGTTCGGCATCTCCTTCACCGCCACCTTCTTCAACCAGGCCGGCGCGCTGGTGCTGCTCTACGCCGACGGATCGGTGCAGGTCAACCACGGCGGCACCGAGATGGGCCAGGGGCTGCACACCAAGATGCTGCAGGTCGCCGCCGACGCGCTCGGGGTCGATATGGAAGCGGTGAAGATGATGCCGACCCGCACCGACAAGGTGCCCAACACCTCGGCGACCGCGGCCTCGAGCGGCTCGGACCTGAACGGTCAGGCGGTGCGCGAGGCGTGCTCGGCGATCCGCGAAAGGCTCGCCGAGGTCGCCGCCACCGTGCTCGAGTGCGAGGTGGCCGACGTCGTCTTCGAGGGGGGCGAGGTCTTCCGCGCGGACGGGCAGGGCGAGCGACTCTCCTTCGGGAAGGTCGCCAAGGCCGCCTACATGGAGCGGGTCCCCCTCTTCGCCACCGGCTACTACCGGACCCCGAACCTCCACTTCGACGAGGAGGCCGGCCGCGGTCGTCCCTTCCACTACTTCGCCTACGGCGCGGCGGTGACCGAGGTCGAGGTCGACGGCTTCACCGGCCAGTACCGCTTCCTGCGCACCGACATCCTCCACGACGTGGGCGACTCGCTCTCGCCGAAGGTGGACCTCGGNNGCGAGCACCTACAAGCTCCCCAGCCTCGACGAGTGCCCGGAGGAGCTCCACGTCGCGCTCATGCCCAAGGCCACCGACCCGACGGTCATCCACGGCTCGAAGGCCGTGGGCGAGCCGCCCTTCATGCTGGCCATCAGCGCCCGCGAAGCGCTCCGTGCCGCCGTCGCCGCCTTCGGCGAAGGCGAGGGCCCCGTCGAGCTCGGCTGCCCGAGCACGCCGGAGGCGGTCTACTGGGCCATCGAAGCCCAGCGCCAGGCGGGCGCCGAGGTGGCCGCCGCCGCCGAGGAGTAGCCGGGGACGATCGTCTTTGTCGTCTCGTTGCGGCATCCTTGGCGCATGGGGATGCCGCTGCCGGAGTCGAAGGAGGCGTTCTTCGAGCGCCTCCGCGAAGCCGAGCGTTCGGATGACGTGCTCGTTCGCTTCAACCCGCAGTACGGGAGCTACGCCGTCTGCCGTGAGCCCGGCGGCTGGGCCGTCCGCCGAATGGAGGTTCATGCCGCGGACGCCGAGGCCTTTCGGGCCGAGCACGGCATCTTCATGCCCGAGCATGCGGCGATGATCGCCAAGCCCGGCAAGCTCATCCTCGAGGCCCCCACGATGCATGCGCTCGTCGAGGCGCTCGACGCCGGGTGGCCCCTTTGACGCGAGTGCGTCACGTGGCGGCCGCGGCAGCGTTGCTCCTGCTGAGCTGCGGTGACGACGACTTCGATGGCTGTCGGTGCGGTGATGGAGAGTCGATCTGTCTTTGCGACATGGGTGTCGAAGAGTCCTGCCGGGTGGCCGGCGGGCTCTGGTGTGGCAGCCGCTGCGTGCTGCAGCCCGATTCGGATCCGGACCACTGCGGCGCGTGCGGGAACCGGTGCGGGGCGAATGGCTACTGCCTCGATGGTCGCTGCGGCACCTGTCCGGCGGGCGAAGTGGTGTGCGGCACGATGTGTTGCTCGGACGGCTGCACCCCGGACGGCAGCGCCTGCGCTGCCACCCCCTGCGGGCCGGAGCCGCCCGAAGCCGGCACGGGCTGCGGCCCAGTCGGTCGCCACTGCACCTACCTTCGCTGTGACACGGTTGGGAACATTCGGGCGGATTGCGTTCGTTCCGGCTGGCGCGTCGAGACCTGGCCATGCGAAGAGGTCGACTGCCGGCTCGACGAGCCCTGCGGCGAGAGCGAGCTCTGTGTCGTTGCGCCCGCGCCCAGTCCTTCCGAGTGCGTGACGAATCCTTGCGGCGAAGCAGGTGTCGAGCCCCCTTGTGCGTGCGAGCCATGTGGGGCTGGGGTCGATTGCAGCGTTGGCTTCTTGGGTCGCGTGGTGACCTGTCGATCCGAATGAGCGGTGATGCGAGGAGCGCCGGTCGATCGATGGCCGTGGGTGCGAACGGGATGGCGGCCACCGCCCACCCGCTCGCGACGCTCACGGCCATCGAGGTGCTGAAGGCCGGCGGCAGCGCCGTCGACGCGGCCATCGCCGCCAACGCGATGCTCGGTCTGGTCGAGCCGGTGGGCTGCGGGATCGGTGGCGACCTCTTCGCCATCGTCTGGGATCCCAGCGCGCGTTCGCTGGTGGGCCTCGACGCGAGCGGTCGCGCGCCGGCCGCGCGCACCCTCGAGGCTGTCGGCGCCGGCCCCATCCCGCCGGTCGGCCCGCTCAGCGTGACCGTGCCCGGCGCGGTGGACGGTTGGCTCATGCTCGCCGAGCGCTTCGGCCGGCTGCCCCTGGCGCAGCTCCTCGAGCCGGCCATCCACTACGCTCGTGAGGGCGCGCCCATCCCCTCGGTCATCGCCGAGCACTGGGCCCGCAACCTCGCCTCCTTCGAGGGGCACGACGACCTCGACCACGCCGCCATCCGCGCGCTCTACGCGCCGGGCGGCTCACCCCCCGGCGCCGGGAGTCTCTTCCGCAACCCCGCGCTCGCGGGCACCTACGAAGCCATCGCCGGTGGTCGCGCCGCCTTCTACGAGGGCTCCGTCGCCGAGGCCATCGAGCGCACGATGCTGCGCCTCGGCGGTGACCTGCGCGCCAGCGACCTCGCGGCACACCGCAGCGACTGGGTCACGCCCCACCAGGCGAGCTATCGCGGCGTCGAG
>JABAOG010012615.1_pt1 | contig 10330 bp, 9 predicted proteins | sample 7062131 | NCBI WGS metagenome assembly JABAOG01 (sample SAMN14538629, study PRJNA623070) | marine sediment metagenome | biome: marine biome [ENVO:00000428]; feature: marine pelagic biome [ENVO:01000023]; material: deep marine sediment [ENVO:00002113] | place: India: Arabian Sea | collected... | reverse complement strand
AGGTCCTTCACGCGCAGCACCTCACTGCGGATGATGCGGGCATATATGACCCACGCCAGCACTGTGAAGGCGATGATGATCGATCCGGCTCCCTGCCCCAGAGCAAACACCAGAACGATCACCAGGATGTAGGCCGGGAACGCCTGGACGACGTCGGCCGTTCGCATGATGGCCGTATCGACCCAACGACCGAAGAATCCGGCCAGGGCCCCGAGCACGGTGCCGACGATCGCAGGCAGGAGGGCGCCCAGGAATCCGATCGGGATATCGACGCGGGCCGCGTAGAGCAGACGAGAGAAGACATCGCGACCCAGTTCGTCCGTCCCCAGCAGATGATCGCCGCTCGGCGCTGCCAGCTTGTTCACCGGATCGATCTCCAGCGGATCGTACGGCGCCAGAGCCGGAGCCAGCAGAGCGATCAGCACATAGACGCCCACTATCGCCAGTCCCACCCACACCTTCTTCGGCATGCGCTTCCACCGGCCCGGCTCGGCCAAGGGCGCCGATGCAGCCTGATGGAGTTCGGGAACCGACTCGAACGAGGAAGCGGGAGGCGTCGTCATCCCTCGATCTCCACCCGCGGATCGAGGATGGCGGTGACGACGTCGGACAGGAGGTAGACCGCCACGACGGCAAGGGCGAACAGCAGCGTGTACCCCTGCACCGAAGGGAGATCGCGGCCTCTGGCCGCCAGGACGAGGCCCTGGCCGACGCCGGGCAGGGCGAAGGTCGTCTCGATCACGACCGCCCCGAACAGGAGGTAGCCCATCTCGATCGCCACCAGCGTGATCCCCGGTCCGGCAGAGTTGCGCAGCACGAAACGCCGGACCAGTCGCCCGCCGGCGACCCCGATCGAGCGCGCCGTGGCGATGTAGTCGGACTCCATCACCGAGATGATCGAGGCTCGCAGACCGCGGATGATGAACGGTGAGGAGCCGATCGCCAGTGTCAACGCCGGCAGGACTATGGATCGAACCTTCTCGGGGAGCGTCTCGCCGAATCCGCCGGCCGGGAACCACCCGGTCGGTATGGCGACGAGCAGCAGCAGAATCACTCCGGTCCAGAATGGAGGCATGCTGAGACCGAGCAGGCCGAAGCCGCGAATGGCGTGATCCGCCGGACCGTCTCTCCGCAGCGCACCGATCACTGCCAGCGGCACGCTGATGACGATCGTGAGCAGTATTCCGGCGGACAGCAGCCACACCGTCACCTCGATGCGTTCTCCGACGATGGTTGCCACCGGCTTGCGAGACTTGTACGAGTAGCCCAGATCGCCCTGCAGCACATCACCGACATACCGCCCGTACTGCACAAAGACCGGGTCGTTGAGTCCGAGTTCCTCTCGGATCTCCTCCAATTCCTCTTCGGAGGCGCGAAGTCCCGCAATTTGCCGCGCCGGATCACCCGGTGTGATCTGCAGCACCAGGAACACGATCAGCACGATGCCGAACAGCATCGGGATCGTCTGCAGCAATCGCTTGGCGACGAAGCCAAATCGACCCACGCCGTCGCTTCCCTTCCGTCACATCCGGTGGGGCGCCGGGTAACCCGGCGCCCCACAATGCGCTAGCCGCCGATCTTGATCGTGTCGTAGTAGTAGAGACCCCACGGCGCCGACGCGAATCCACTGAGGCCCTGGTTCACCGCGTGCAGATACGAGCCTTCGGCCACGGCGATCGCTGCCGCGTGATCGATGGCGCCGTCCTGGACCTCGGTGATGATCGCCTGCATGTCCTCATCGGTCTCCGCCTCGGCGTAGGCGAGGAACTGATCGAACAGGGTGTCTCCTTCATACCCGGAGAACAGCCATCCGGTCGCCCAGATCCAGATCAGGGGGTCGGAGATGTTCGGCGAAATGGCGCCGTAGTTCCAGATCGTCATGTCGGCGTCGATCGAGAACGCCCGGTCGAGAAACGCACCGGTCTCGAGTGCGGTGAGCGAGACATCGATCCCGATCTCGGCCAGGTTGGCCTGCAGAATCTGCACGATGAGCGTGTCGAGTTCGTTACCGGCGTCGTAGATGAGCTCCGCCGACGTCCCTCCGGCAGCCGACGACTGTGCCAGCAGATCGGCGGCCATGTCGAGGTCGCGACTGAAGTACGGCTTCGAAGGGGGCGCCCAGTTCAGGATGTTCGGAGAGAGGATGCCGGTCGGAAGCTCGAAGTAGTCACCAAGGGCAGCGTCGATTGCGTCGTAGTCGATCGCATAGGCGACGGCCCGGCGCACCAGCTCATCGTCGAATGGAGGCCGCAGCACATTGAGACCGATGTGCTCGATGGCATGCACTTCGCACACGTACACGTCGGCCGCGTCGTACTGGTCGGCGACCGTCGGCGAGAGGTACTCGTTGATGTGGACCTCGCCGGCCTCGAACAGGTTCTGGCGCTCGGTCTCGTCGGCGATGACTTCGAGGATCAGTTCGTCGACGTACGGGCGTTCCGGGTCGTAGTAATTGGGATTTGGTGTCAGCACGATGCGACCACCCAGCGACCACTCCTCAACGATGAAGGGCCCGGCGCCGATCGGATTGTTGTAGTAGTCATCCTCGGTCATGCCGGCGAAGTCTTTCGGCATGATGCCTGAGATGGACGATGCGAGTACCGCCATCAGCGTGTTGTCGGGGTATGCCAGTTCGAGAACGACCTGATCGCCCTCGCCGGTGACGCCGACGATCGCATCCCAGGATCCGCCGAAGTTGGGACCGGCGTTCCAGATGTCGAGCGAGAAGGCGACATCTTCTGCCGTCACCGGATCACCGTTGCTGAAAGCGGCACCGTCCTGCAGGGTGAACGTGATCGTCAGCCCGTCGGGATCGTATACCCAGCTCTCGGCGAGACCCGGTTCGATCGAATAGCCGTCCGCTCCGAACCGCATCAGCGGTTCGATCACCGCCTGGTGCGTCTGGTAGCTGGCATAGGCGGCCGCCGAATCGAGTACCCAGCCGTCGAACGACTCGAAGCGAGCAGCAACCAGCGTGCCACCTTCCTCCGGCGGCATGGTCGTATCGACGTCGCCCGGAGTGGCGGTCGTGTCGGTCGCGCCCCCACTCGTCGAAGTCGTGGTGTCGTCGCTCGAGCCGCCGCAGGCTCCGGCGAGTAGCGCCATCAGCAGCAGGAGCACAATCGCTGTCCGTCGCCTCATGGTGTGGTTCTCCTCTCTTGATCTATCTCGGAGAATCGGGCCCCTCCCGGACCCCATCCTATTGTTCGTTCCTTCGCGTCGGGTGTCGTTCGTTCAATCACCCTCTTCGACAAGACGGCGGTACTGGTCCGGCCGCCTCGTCTCGAACAGGCCGAACGTCAGCCAGTCGCGTCGCTGATCGAGATCCAGGTCGGCGACCAGAACAGCCGGCTCATCGCGGGGTGCCTCGACGATCACCCGTCCGTAGGGGTCGGAGATGAACGACGAGCCGTAGAAGGTGGTGGCGCCCTCGGTGCCGATCCGGTTGACCGCCACCATGAACAGCGCGTTCGCCATACCGTTGGCGGTGATCGTGTGCTCCCACATGGGCTGGGTGTCGTAGTCGAGTTCGATCGGATCGAGCCCGATGGCGGTCGGGTAGACGAGAATCTCGGCGCCCTCGAGCGAGTAGATCCGGGCCAGTTCGGGGTACCACTGGTCCCAGCAAGTGGGGAACCCAAACCGGGCCCCCTCGAGTTCCACCACCGGATACCCGGTGTCCCCCGGGGCGAAGTACCGGTCCTCGTGGTAGAGGGGAAACGCCGGAATATGCACCTTGCGAGTACGGGCCCGAAGATGTCCGTCCGGATCGACGGCAACGGCCGTGTTGTAGCCGGGCCCGTTCGGATCTCGCTCATACAGACTGGCGTGCACGACCGCTCCGATCTCGGCGGCCATTCGACGGGCGAACGTGACGGTCGGTCCGGTCTCCAGGTCCTCGGCGTAGCGGGCGGCGGCTTCCCGATCATCGGGAACCACAGCGAAGTACGGCGAAAGCGTCAGTTCCTGGAGACAGATCACGCGGGCACCCTTGCCGGCGGCGATGCGAATTCCCTCGGCGAGTGTCTCCAGATGGGCGGTGGGATCCGGGTTCCAGGCACACTGCACGGCGCCGAGACGGAGAGAGCCCCGGCCCGTCGGAGGATCATTGCGGGCAAAGGAAGGGAGCGGTTCGTCGATCCGGGTGATCAGGCGGAAATCAGCCAATCGATCCTCCTTCAGCAGGAATCTGCATCGTTGTGCAGTGCGGACCACCTCCGGCATACGAAATGATCCGCGCCTCGACCCCGACCACATCGCGCTCGGGAAACGCCTCGGCCAGAATCTCCAACGCCTCCCGGTCGGTCGGGTAGCCGCCCGTGCCGCAGATCACCGCACCGTTGACGAGATAGACATTGGCGTAGGCGACCCCGACCTCGCCGCCGTCAAACGGCTCGCTCGGCAAATCGGGAAGCTCGAAGACCTTGAACGGCCGGCCGGCCGCATCCACTGCTTCAGCCAGAGCCCGGGCGTTGGCCGACATACGCTCGAAGTCGGGATGGGAGCGATCCCGGCAAGTCTGGAGCAGCACGGTTCCCGGGCCTGCGAACGTACACACGGCGTCGACGTGGCCGTCGGTGGCGAAATCTGCCGAGATCCCGAGAGGGAGCCAGACGACGGCTTCGACTCCGAGCATCCTGCCGAGCTCATGCTCGATCTCTTCTCTGCTCATGCCGGGGTTGCGGTTCGAATTGAGCAAACACTGTTCGGTCGTGATCAGGGTCCCTTCGCCGTCGACCGTGATCGATCCTCCCTCCAGCACCATTTCGGACTCGACCCGGGGGATTCCGAGGTACTCGAGTATCGCCACCGTTGCGGCTGCGGTCTGGTCGCAAGGGAGGAATCGCTCGCCCCAGGCATTGAAGCGGAAATCAACGCCGAGTCGCTCGCCATCGTCGTCGACCACGATGATCGGGCCGGAATCCCGTTGCCAGGCGGACTCAAACGGAATCTCGAGGACGTCGATCTGACCACGCAGGAGCCGGCGAGCAGCGCCGGCATCTGCAGGATTGACGATCATGGTGAGCGGTTCGAAGTCGGCGATGGTGTTGGCGAGGTCTGCATACGCCGTCCGGGCCGCTCCGAGATGCAGGCCCCACGACGGGTGAACCGGCCACGCCATCAACGTTCGCTCATGAGGTTCCCACTCCGCCGGCATCCGGTAACTCACGCGGCCCCTCCTCCAAACACGACCTCTCCGCCGATAACGGTCATCCAGATCGGAAGGTTCTTGATTTCAGTGGGCTCGACTCCGAACAGGTCGCCGTCGATGACGGTGAGGTCGGCATACTTGCCGGGTTCCAGCGAACCCAGTCGGTCGTCGGCGTGGATCGAGTAGGCCGCCTCGATCGTATGGGCCCTGACCGCCTCCTCTACCGTCAGGCTCTGATCGATGCCGATCGCCTCGCCATTGAGCGTCCGCCGCACCACGGCGTTGGAGATCGACTCCAGCGGATGGAAGGAGGTGACATCGGCGTCGCTGCTCAGCGCAACATGGACGCCGGCGTCGAGAAGTTCACGCAGGGGCAAGAGACGTTGGGCTCGATCGCCGAGGCGCACCAGGAACTCATCGCCCTGGTCGTGGAGGTAGTTTGGTTGGACGACGGCCACCACGCCGAGGCGCGCCATGCGTTGGATCTGCCCGGGCCGTGGGTAGCCGCAGTGCTCGATGCGGTGGCGGCAATCGGGTCGCGGATGCGTCTCCATCGCCCCTTCGATGGCATCGAGCACCGCTTCGATCGCCCTGTCGCCCTGCGTGTGAATCCCGACCTGCCAGCCCAGACGGTGGGCTTCGGTGATCATCCGCCGCATCTCTTCGGGTTCCCAGAAGTACACGCCGGGGAACTCGCCCGCGGCACCGTACGGCTCTTCGAACACTGCGGTTCCACCGATCAGTGAGCCGTCCATGTAGAACTTCATCGGACCGAGCCACAACAGATCATCACCAAACGGGCCGTTGAGCCCGATGCGGGCGTACTCGTCGAGTTGATGCGAGAGGGGCATGCACACGGTGCGGACCCACCAACCTCCCCGCCGTCGGGATTCCAGGTAGCCGCTGAGCTCCCGACTGGTGACCTGTGCGTCACAGACGGTCGTGAGACCGGCGGCCAGATATGCCTCGCCCGCCCGCGAGACCGCGTCGACGAGTTCATCGAGCGTTGCCTCGGTGTGGAAGTTCGGTCCGTGCGAGCCGATGTCCACCGCCACCGGCTCCACCAGCCCGCACGCAGCATCCATACAGAGCCCGGTGTTGCGACCCTGCCCATCACGCACGAATCCACCGCCCTTGGGATCCGGAGTGGCGTCGTCGACGCCGGCCGCTTCCAGCACGCGGCTGTTGACGAGAAGGTAGTGACCGGAGACGTGACGCATGGCAACCGGATGTTCGGTGGTCGCCCGGTCGAGATCCCAGCGAGTCGGCGGTCGATCGAATTTGCCGTGGTCGAATCCGAATCCGCGAATCCAGCCGCCGGGCGCAGTTGACTCGGCCGCCGCCGCCACCGCCGCCACCAGTTCCTCGACGGAGGCGATCGCGGGATAACGGGCATCGATGTTCCCGAGACCTTCGCCCGTCGCAAGATAGTGATTGTGCGCATCGATGAAGCCCGGGACGGCGGTTCGGCCTTCGAGGTCGATACGTGGGGCATCGGGATACACAGCGAGCAACTCCTCGTCGCTGCCCACGGCCAGCACGATGCCATCGCGTACTGCCACGGCCTGCACATACGAGCCCGCGGAGTCGGCGGTGTAGACGTTTCCACCCGTGATGAGACGTACGCCGGTCATGCGCGGACCTCTCCGGTCCCACGATATCGACCCGTGTTCCACGGCGGTCGGTCTCCGCACCCGCTCACGCCATCCGGCCCTCTCGTCGGCTGTTGCCTATCAAGTGATAGGCACCCTACCACGCGGCACGTCGCTGCGCCGGTTCTCCTATCGTTGGCAACGGAGGTGACGAGATGAGCGACCATCTGGGCTGGACCGTGGTGACCGGCGCGTCGCGGGGCATAGGCCGTGCGATCACCGAGCGCCTGGCCGGCGACGGTCACCGGATCGTCGGAACATACGCCCGCAACTCCGAAGCCGCTGCACAGGTGGCGGCCAAGACCGGCGCCGAAATGATCGATGTCGACCTGGAGGACCCGACCCGGGTGGCATACCTGGTCGACGTGTTGCGCACCCGGAACATCGGAGCCCTCATCAACAACGCAGGCATCTTCGCCTACGAGGACACTCGCGGATTCGACGCAGCTACCTGGGCCAGGGTGATGGCGGTGAACTTCGATGCTGCCGCTCACCTCACGCTGGCGCTCCAGGACCACCTGGTCGAAGGTGCCTCGGTCGTCAACATCAGCAGCGTCGACGGCTTCGGCGCCGCCTTCGATTCGATGGCCTACTCGGCGAGCAAGGCGGCGCTCAACAATCTGACGGAGAGCCTGGCGGTGCACCTTGGACCGCGCGGAATCCGCGTCAACGCCATCGCCCCGGGATGGATCGATACCGACATGAACGGCGAGCCGGAACTGGCGGACGCCGCCGTCTGGACGCCTCTCGGCCGGGTTGGACATCCTCACGAGATCGCTTCGGTGGTCGCCTTTCTCTGTGGTCCAGACGCTACGTTCGTCACCGGACACGTGCTGGTGGTCGACGGGGGCTACCGATGCGTGGATCCGGTGATGAAACTGGATTCCGAGCGCTACCGCGCCGGGCGTTGACCGTCAGGTGCCGGATTCCGCCATCAGCTTCTCCGCCGTGGCATAGGCCAGCGGGATCGCTTCTCGCAGGGTCGATACGATGAACTGGACGTCGTCGTGGTCGATGATGAGGGGCGGTGACATGATGTTGAGATTCTCGACCGGCCGAACGATGAGCCCACGCCCGTCGCATTCGTTCGAGACGAGCTTCCCGATCCCGAGTTCATCCGGATAGGCCTCTCCGGTTTCGGTGTCACGGACGAACTCGATGCACACCATCAGGTGCGAGCCGCGAACGTCCCCCACCATCGGCAAACCCTTGAGTGTCTCGAGTTCCTGCATCAAGTACGGTCCTATCTCCCGCACGTGGGCGAGGATGTTCTCCCGCTCGATGATCTCGATGTTCTTCAGTGCGGCCACGCACGACACCGGGTGACCGCTGTAGGTGAAGCCCAGCGGAAGGTACCGGCCGTGGCCGGGTTCGGCGATGACGTCGAAGATCCGATCGGAAAAGATCGTGGCGGCCAGCGGCAAGTACCCGGACGTCAGGCCCTTCGCCGACGTGATGATGTCGGGCTGGATCCCGAACAGCGTCTCGGAGACGAACCACTCCCCCAGCCTGCCAAAAGCGGTCACGACCTCATCGGAGATATAGAGGATGTCGTTGGCCCGGCAGTACTCCCAGATGCGCTTCAAGTAGTTCCCGGGGGGCGGGACCACCCCGCCCGAACCCATGATGGGCTCGGCGATGAAGGCCGAAACGTTGGCAGGTCCACCCAGCCCCGCCACCATGTCCTCGAACTCCGCAACCAGCTGATCGGCGAACTCCTGCTCAGAGAGATGACGGGCATACCGGTACTGGTTGGGAGAGCTGAGGTGGTGCACGTTGTCGAGGAACTCGAACTCGGCGATCTTGTCACCGGGCTTCCCCCCCATCGACACGGCTGCCACCGTGTGTCCGTGGTAGGCATCGATGCGTGAGATCACATGCCGCTTCTCAGGCTTTCCGCGCACCGACTGATAGAACTGGGCGAGCCGGTAGGCCACGTCGTTGGCCATCGAACCGCCGGTGCTGAACATCACGTGATTGAGGTCGCCGGGTGCCAGCTCGGCGAGTTTCGTTGCCAGGTCGGCGGCCGGAATGTTCGTCATGTCGACGAATGGATTCGCGTAGGCGAGCCGGCGCACCTGCTCGGCGATGGCGTCGGCCATCTCTTCGCTCCCCAAACCGATGTTCGTGCACCACATACCGCCGACCGCGTCGACGTACTTCTTGCCGTTGGTGTCGGTGATCGTGGCTCCCAGTCCAGAGGCGATCGGGAGAGCACCCTCCTCGGGGAAGGTGTCGAACAGCTGATACGGATGCAGATGATGACGCTTGTCGCGCTCGACGACGGCCGGGGTTTCCGGACTCATGTAGTCGGCCATGTGCGGGTCCTTTCCTCAGAATCCTGGTATCTGCTTCGGGAAGTAGTCGACCATCTCACCTTCGCGCTCGACGTCGAGCGTCGCGCAATGCAGCGCTCCGCCGAACATGGATACGTCGATGAAGTCGACGGGGATGACGTCGAATCCGAGTCCGTCGAGCTGGTCCATGAACGCCTTCTCGTTCGACTCCACACAGATCGTGTTGGGGTCGAGTGAGAACACGTTGTAGCCGAGTGACTCATGACACATCGAGTAGGGCGGCTGCTCGGCTCCCGATACCGGAGCCGCTTCGATGATCTCCCAGTCGTTGCGTCGCAGGAGTTCGTGAAACTCGGGGACCAGAGACGGGTAGTTGGGGTTGACGATGATCTGCCCGGGCCGGAGCGGAACGATGGTGACGTCGATGTGCCACGGCTGCACTGTGCCGCCGAAGGCGAGGATGTGCACCCGATATCCGCGGGACTCGAAGTGGCGTTTGAACCAGTCCAGACCGGCGTTGTTGGTCGGGGCCGAGTGCTGGATGAAGATGTCGCGGCCGAACCGCATGGCGTCCGCGGTATCGAAGAGCGGCTCTTTCTCGGTCAGGTGGAACTCGAAGCGCTCCATCTTTGCCCAGAGCTCTTCCTCGGACCAGTTGCGGTGGAAGTCGTCCCAGTATCCGGGAACGTATGACTCGTCGGACAGGCGCGGCTTCGGTGCCGCTTCCCACAGGAAGTTCGGGTCCTCTCTGAAGTACTGCTCGAGCAGCGGCTTGTAGGCGAGGAACTCGAACCAGCGCGCCCGCTGCGACATGGTTGCCTCGAGGATTTCGTTGCCGTACGCCATCAGTATGTCGCGGGGAGGCATCGTTCCGAACATGTGACGGCACTCCCAGTCCGGCGTTCGCACGTACTGGTGATCGTCGAGCGAAGTCGGGCGGTCGACGCGGATCCCCCTTGCGGCGAGCATGGCGGCGAAGGCTTCCATCTGCTCGTGGGCCTTCTCGACGTAGCGATCGGGGATCTCGTGCCACTCACCCGGCCCCAGACCTGCTCCAGGTAGGTCGAGCACCATGCCCGGCTCGGGAGCCCCGACCATCCGGCTGTCGATACGCCCAACGATCACATGTCGAAGCGGGTCCCACTCATTCCACGAATTGACTCTGGTCATGGGCACCTCTGCGCCTGCTGCCGGTCAGCCTATCAAATGATAGATAGACTGTCGACGGA
>JABAOG010017464.1_pt1 | contig 10333 bp, 6 predicted proteins | sample 7062131 | NCBI WGS metagenome assembly JABAOG01 (sample SAMN14538629, study PRJNA623070) | marine sediment metagenome | biome: marine biome [ENVO:00000428]; feature: marine pelagic biome [ENVO:01000023]; material: deep marine sediment [ENVO:00002113] | place: India: Arabian Sea | collected... | reverse complement strand
TCAATGTTGATATAATTAAAATGGATGAATACCTTTATCGAATAATGTAAAATTATATCGTGGAGAAAGGGGGAATACATGGCATACACCATACGAGATGGTTGCACGGGGTGCGGGGCGTGTATGGCCAACTGCACGCACGACGCAATCAAAAAGGACCGTGAGGCCTGTCGCATCGACCCCTATCGCTGTGAGGAGTGCGGAAGCTGTAAGAAGATCTGCCCGTTCAAGCTCATCAAAGCTCCCGGCGAATCCCAGAGGAAGTTGGGGGCTGCCTGATGATAGGATCGCGCACCCTGTAAAAAACCCCGCCGTAGGGCGGGGTCTCTTGTTGTGCCCGGTACGGTTCCGAACAATTATTGCTTCACGCCGCAGGCGACCTCAGTCCACGCTGAGTACTGCGTGGTTGCGTCCTGGGTGTTGTNNACCCGATAGCAGTAAGTCTTTCCGAGCTCAAGCGCCGGAGTGGCGTTGGCCGGAGTGTTCGTCCAGCCGACGGTATCGGGGCCGACGGTGTGGACCGCGATCCACTCGCCGGTCTCGCCCTCGCGCCGCTGGATCTCGAAGCCCTCCTCGTTCGTAGCGTTGTCCTGCCAGTTTACGCTAATCTGACATGAAGTGCCGTCGTCGACGGTGATGTTCGTCGGCGCCGCCGGCGGCGACTTTCTGACCGTCACACTCTCGGGATAGGGGTTGGATCCGCCGCCGATCTTCACCAGCTCGGTGTTGGCGCCGTAGGTCGTCGAACAGTACAGATCCGAACCCTGCCAGACGCCCGTGTGGCCGGTCAGCGTCGTGGTCTTCCCCATATCCTCGCGTATCTTGTTCTCATGCAGGATCGCCGATTCATGGCTCGGCGCGTAGCCGTCGCCGGTCACGGCGGCGTGCCAGTATTCCTGGAGGAAGTGTGCGTACAGTTGGCACAGCTCGGTCTTGTCATTGCAGCCGGCATGCCACTTTTCGAGATCGTCGATGTCCACCTGGCGTCCCGTGAAGCTGTCGACGAAGACGTTCTCGGCGTTGCGAACGACGCTGATCGTGACCGTATAGTCCTCCGAGTTGTTGATCATGGAGACGAGATCCTGCAGCGTCGAGGACTGTTCGATGCAGTTGGCGAGCAGGCTGTTGAACGACTGGACATCGGCGGCGCTACCGTTGATCGTAAGCGTTTTCGTCGGGTCGATCGTGCCCGTCACCTCATATGATTCCGCGACATGTGCGGCCACCGATGCTGCCGCGCCCGTCGATATCATGTTTTCAATCACCTGCTGATTGTCCGCGGAATAGGGTATGGTTCCGTAGTTCTCGTCAAAGTCCATGAAGCGCGGAACCGTCCATCCTTCGCCGAAATCAACGTAATCTGGATTCTCCTTGAGCATGGCTATGAGCTTGTTGCCGACGGCAAATGTGCTTGCTGCAAGTCCGGGCGTGTCCGCTGCAAGCCGGCTGCCATCGACGAGGACGTGGTAGACCGTCATCTCGGGGTCGCTGTAGGTCCCCTTGAGCACCGCATCGACGGTATAGGTGACCGGCTGCGTGACCCATTCGATGCCGCTCCAGAATTGTGGCGCGGTGCCGATGGCGGTTATCGTCCCCACGATGATGATCTCAGCCTCGGTCACGTCCGCCTGGATCTTTGAGCTGTTGGCCTCGAGATCGGGGTCGTCAAACTGCGCGGCTGTTCCGCCCCCGCCGCAGTTTGCGAGCATCATGGTTCCGATGATAATGGCCGCCCACGCTATGCGCTTATACCGATGGATCATACGTCCTCCCCTCGAGATGTGGTTGTGAAAATACTATAATGTACATCCACTTGATATTACAAGAGATATTTCTGTCCTTTCTCAATAGATGAGGGCGCTTCACCACGAAAATGACGCAACTTTTTCAGAGATATGCCGATACACTATAAGACGGCCGCAGTGTTCATGTTGGCAAGGAGGGGGTATGGGAGATCCTAACGTCGGGAAACTTGACCGTGTGCGCACCTCTACCCCGATGGTTGCCCTGAAATCGAAATCGTTACCGCAATCGGAGAAATCTGCCGTACAAACCACCAGCGTAGGAACGCTTCTGAGCCGCGCGGCGGGTTCGGATTCATCATATCGGGATGTCGTGGCTTCCTTGAAGCGTACGCATGTCCTGGCGCGGCGCGATGCGGATTCGCTCATCGCTTCCACGCGCGCGGTTCATAAGAATCCAAAGGTTGTGCCTGCCCCCCAAAGTGGCATTGCACCTATCGTTGCGAAGATGGGGGCAGCGGACAAGAAAGCCGTCATTGAGAAGCTTTGGAAGATTATGGTTTCAGGCAGTCTTCCATCGTCAGGCTCGATCTTCAATCGGTTTGTCATCGCGTTATTGAAAAAAGCGGGCCGTGTGGATGGGTTGAATGGAGAGTCGATACGCGCAGCAGCTATCCGCGCGTATGGACACGTCGTTTGTTCCGCAAAGCACGTCGTTATTCGTCAGGAAGCGGCCAGGGCACACCGCCTCTTTTCAACGTCGAGCATTTCAATGAAGTTGACGTCGGCGCAAGCGTTTGCCGCGTTGGCGCCAAAGCTCAGCCGCGACGATGTTCATCGGGGGGCACAGCGATTGCGCACCCTTGCCTTCAAGCTGCTCGGCAGGCGTTCGGACAAGAGCGAGCAGGCCTTTGAGGCGTACCGGAAGATGATTCCGTTCCTCCGCGGACGTGACGGCGTGCGCGAGGAGCGTCTGCTGAGTCAGCAGCTCATGAATTCATTAGCCAGCGTACGCCGCTATCAGCAGGTTGTTGCACGCAACCCGTATATTTTGGATTCGTTGCGCATGGGTCTGCGCGCCTACGATACGCTTTCGTCGTTTCTGGGGAGTATGTGCGCTTCTTCTGCCGCGAAGACGGCGAGTGCGGCGTTGCCGGTGCTGCCGGTGACCGCTCAGCCGCTCTTTATGAAATACGTCTCACATGTGCCGAGACATGATGCCCAGCGCGTAGCCGACGCCATCATCCATAAGATGCAAAAGAAGCTCCCGTCGGATACCAATCGTGATGACTATCGCAAGACGATAATAGGTGCGAAGGATTCGATGTCTCATTTTGTAGCGCGCGATCGCGCGGTGGACCTTTGGGTCAAGGCGCTTGCGGCCTTGGCATCAAAAACTCCCTTGCACGGCCCAACGCTCACCAAGGCATGTGCTGCAATTGGTCGATATATGGTCAAGGCTTCGTACAAGGGGAAGGCAGCTGCGTATGCGTTTTTTACCGCTGTCTCGAATGGACTTTCATCGCAGGATGCCTCCATCGTGTTGAATGCGGTTCGCGATTCTCTTGCGGTCGATGATATACCGTTACCCGCTTCCTATCGCGAAGTCAGGGGAGGGGGAGCGAGCGGAGGGACAAAGCGCGTTCAGGTGATCTTCCGGCGTGACGAGCTTCGCACGCACAAACGCTGGCCTACGATGGCAGCATCGCTGTACTGGAAGCTTGCTCCGAAGCTAGACAGCGATGATGCGGTGAGTATCGCGGAACAACTCCGCAAGCTCTTTTTCCGGACCTGGGGTGAAACGGCACGAGCGCTTGCCAGGCGCTATGGCGCTGATACCCTGCGTCGGCACGTGCGTGAGGCTCGTCACGGCGCGCCGTTTTCACTGAGCGATCCCCGCAGGGCCCGGATGTTTTCGCTCGTTGCATACGCCTCGCTCGCCAAGAAACTGCAGGGGATCGAGATCATCAACGGCATGCTGTATCTCAACAAATCGACGACCGATCCAGACAGCACGGTGAGCAGCCTCGCCAAGGGCGCGTATGATGTGTTCAACCGCTCGCTCGGTGCTGAGTGACCTCCCGGTCCCTCCGTCGCATATTCGCCGCATTAAGGATTTGTCTTAATGGTATCTTGATGATATCACTCATCAAATGCGGACTAGTGCCGGCAGGGGGGCTCGGCTCCTGGTGGCGACAATCATAGCGCTTGTCGTATGTGCCCTATCTTTGCAGGTGGAGGCCGTCGAGCGGCGNNCGGCGTCAGCGCTATGCGCGCAAAACGGGCCCGGTGGAGCTCTGCCAGGGCTACATCATCGACTCCGAACATACGATACGGTTCAACGCGAATGAAAAGAAGCTCATCTGCGGCGATCCCGACGCCGCATCGTGGGAGGACATCCCGCGCTTTGAATCTGAATACTTCATCAGGACCTTCCTGCAAGATCGCGGTTACTTCTACCCGACCTTCACGGAGGAGGGCGACGTCGTCACGATTCATCCCGGCGAGCAGACCAAGGTGACGCGGATCGACGTGACGGGGGCGCCGCCCCCCTTCTTCGACGTGACGCGCCGGCGCAAGATCAGAAATCACGTCCTGACACCCGGCATCCTCAACACGCTGGAAAACTGGACGAAGTCAGAATTCAAAAACAACGGGTACGCCTGCCCGACCGTCACGAGTACGGCTGATGCGCGAACCGGCGTCGTCAGGCTCGACGTGCTGCCGGGGGACTTTCAGCGGATCGTCGACGTGATCGAGGAGCCCGTCGAGGGGCTGCGTCCGGGGACGCTCGCGCGCTATCGCGCCTTCAACCTGGGCGATCCCTATAATGCCCGCAATCTCGCGCTCACGTCGCGGCGCATCGAAACGACCGACGGAATTCTGCAGTCCAGCTACTTTTTAACCGCGTGCGAGGATACGGGGGCCGTGCTCACGCAGAAGTCCATGGCAGGTCCCAAGCGGCTCCTGCGCATAGGCGTGGGGGCGAGCACCGAGGACTACGTCATCGGCAAGCTCACGATGAAATGGGCGCGCATCGGCTTGAACGGTTCGTCGATTCAGCTATCAGCCCGCGGCTCGTACCGCAAACAATGGCTCAACGCCCAGGCGTTCCTGTATGTGCTGCCCTTTCCCACGCGCTGGCACCTCAATCCCTTCGCCACGACGCAGCGTCGCGACGAAAGCCAGTTCGAATATACCGAATTCAATGTGGGATTGCCGGCCGCCGTCACGTGGGATACGCAGAACGTCGGTTTCAGGCTGCGCTTCGGCCCCAAATATATGTACACGAACACCCAGCGCGGCGCCCAGGGCGGCGATACCCATTTCGTGAGCCTCGGCGCGCGCTTGGATATCAACAGCCATGACTATGATTATTTCGCCGCGGATCCGCGCCAGGGCTGGTACGTCACGGCAAAGGCCCTTTTCAACAGCGACAAATTGGCTTCGAGCGTCACCGCGCAGAGCCTGCAGGTTCAGGGCCAGGCTTTGTGGAACTTGGCGAACTACGAGCCGCCGCTGTTCGTGCTCGCGATTCGGGGCTTGGCCGGGACGACGATCGTCGATACCGGCAGCGCATCGTTCGCACGATTGCCGCCGCAGTTTCTCTACTATCTCGGCGGATCGACCAGCTTGCGCGGTTTCACGCGCTACAGCCTTCCGAACGCGCCGCGCGGAGCGCTCACCGCGCTCTATGCGGGCATCGAGGGACGACTCACGAACGTCATCCCCATGAACTTTCAGCCCTTGGCGCTCTTTGATATCGCCGCCCTTGGGCAGACGTCATTCGACCTGGATGTTCCCCTGTATGGGTCGGCGGGGTTCGGCGTGCGATGGCCCTCGATGGTCGGCGTCTTCAGGGTGTCGCTCGCCTACGGATTCCTGATGAATAACTCGAATCCGGCGAACAACAGCATGGAACAGTGGCAGTTCTTTTGGAGTTTCGGCGAGGAATTTTAATGGGGGTTAAACGTGTTTCGTAAAATCGTATTTACGTTAATTCTGACGCCCGCAGTGATCGCGGCGCTGCTCGTTGCCGGGGCCATCGTCGTTCTCAATTGGCCGACGCTGTTGATCAATGCCACGACGCTCGATATCGCGGCGCGGCATCTGGCGCCCCTGGGCGTGCACGTCGAGTGGGAGGAGGTATCGACGAGCATGCATTCGCACGGCTTTATGGATGAGACGCTCGGCATCTCCTTCGATCATCCCTGCCTCGAGGCGAGGCCGGTGCTTGAGAAGGCGTGTTTTGCAAAGGTTGAAGTCCATGCGCGGTATATCATCGAGGGATTCATTCCCAAGGTGATCGGGGTCGGGCCCGTGGCGATCGAGGGCGGCGATGTCGTCGTTCGCCTGCCCGAGGATGACGCGAGGGAGCCTGAGAAGAAGGGCGGGGAGATCTCGCTGCCGACAGCAGTCCTGCCGGGATGGCTGGCGAACATGGATCTGCGCACGGTCTCGGTCGCCATCGATTCGGCCGAGATTCATCGAGGCAGGACGACCTATCGCGGGAAGCTCGAGGCGAAGGCGATACCCGGCGAGGACAAGGGATTCGGCAAGTTCGGCCTCACGGCGACGGTCGATGAGGCGCCTGCCGGGCGTAAGCTCGAGGTTGACGCGACGGCGGCCAGTCCATCGGGTTTCCTGAAGGAAGATTGGTCCGTTCAGGCGCATGCGAAGGCTGGGCTTAGCGAGCTCGGGTCCGCGACGCTCGATGCTGAAGTTGCGATGAGCAACGCGCGCATACTCGACCATGAGGTCAAACTCGTCTATGCGGGGAAGGGTTTGAATATCGACGGGACCCTCAAGGGTGCGTTGGGAGAACGATCGCTCGAGACGGAACTTAGGGCCTCGGTGCGCGGCATTTCAGAGATCGTTCCCGCGGTGGAGCTGCCGCGCTGTTCCGTGAAGCTTATTTCAACCGATGTGCAGAAGAATAGGGGGCGGTTTTCACTCTCCTGTCCCGTCGACGTGAGGCTGAAACGATTTTCGCTGCCCGACGAGCTCAAACAGATCTACAAGCCGCCTGATCGCATCCATGTGGATATTGCCTCATCGGCCAACACCTTCTTCCTGCCCGATATGGACCAGAAGATCGACGGTACCTTGAACGTGCGGCTCGAACCGACGACCAGCCGCCTCGTGGACACGAGGGGAAGATTTACGGTGGCGTTTACGGGAAAGCCGTCGACGCCGTTGAAGGCGTGGAATATCCAAACGGATGTCGATATCGATTTCGTGATTCGCGAATTCAAGAAGCTCGTGAGCGTCTTGAATGCTACCCGATGGAAAGTTCCGGCGCCGTTCAATGTCCTCGCGGGATCAATCGAGCTTTCGCTCGAGGGCCGCCTCTCGACGCTGTCGGAGTTGGGGAGCTTTCCCGTGAAGCTCGCTACGCGCCTTCGCTCCACAAAGCAGGTGATCGATATCGACGGCGAGGGCGAGCTGCGCTTCGGCTTCGCGGGCAAGGCGGCGCAGGGCGCTGACGTTGAAGCGGACATCACGCTCGTCGACGTACAGCTCCAGCTGCCCAACGTCGCGCTTGCCGGGATCCCTCGCTTTACGCCGGACGGCAGGATCATCCTGAACCCGGGTGCGCCGAAGGAGGAGAAGAAGCGGGATGTTCCCTTCAACTACCGCATCCACGTAGCCACGCGCGAAGGGAGCCCCGCGCGCGTGCTCTCGAACCTCACGCCGAAGTTTATCCCCATCACCGCCGACGTCGTGATCGAAAACGGAGGTGTCAGCGGGACTGCCGCGCTCACCACGTTTCCCGTGACGTTCTTCAACCGGACGGCGACGCTCGACAAGTTGGATATCGATTTCAAGGAGCCCATGGATACGAGCACGGTCGACGGATCGCTGAGCTATGAGTTTCCCGAACTCAAGGCCATGGTCGTCATCAAGGGGCCGTTCGCCAGCCCGAAGATCACGCTTGAGTCGAAGCCGCCCATGCCGCCCGGGGATGTCCTCGCAACGATCGTCTACGGTGAGCCGCTGGACAAGATCGACAGCGATCAGGCCGACTCGGTGAGCAACATGAATGCGGCGATGACCAGCAATGCATTGGCGCTCACTTCATTCGTCTTGCTTGGCTCGACGCCCATACAGGGCGTCACCTACGATCCCTCGACGGGCGTCTTTTCTGCGCGCGTCCGGCTTGCAAAGAAAACGTCGCTGGTGGTCGGCACCGGGGGTGGTACGCAGCAGGCCATGGTGCGTCAGCGCCTGGGGCATGGATTCAGCATATCGGCTGGCGCCGACAAATCGCCCGATGATGACCAGACTGCCGGCACCGCCTATATTGAATGGAGCAAACGGTTTTAAGCGTTACACATCGAGATCGACGAACCTGCTTCGTTTGAGATCGTAACCGATCAATCTGCTTCCCGGGGTTAGGGCATCGGTATCCCTGAGGGGTAATACGGGATCGAAGTCGGTCGATGTTTCGGGGTCAAAGGCTTCCAGTTTTGGCGACGGTCCGTCGGGCGTGCTCGTGCTGAAGACTTGTTGCATGAGAATCGTTGCAGGTGTGTTTCCACGCTGTATGATGCCGCGTATCGATCTGAGCGCCTTGCTCAAGTCGTGACCTCCTTGAGTGTAATAGGTCAGGGAGAGGCACGCGAGGAAAACGTTCCGCGCATTATTTCTGACGCCGCTTTGGTCGTAATCGCTGTCATAGGCGACTATCGTGCCTCGCTTGCCGACGCTCGCGGTGCGCATGACATTCTTTTTGAGGGAAAATGATTCCCCGCCCTCGACNNCGCCCAGGATCAGTGGTTTTCGGGCGGGAAAGAGGAAGGTTCCCGCAGACCATACGGTTTTTTCACCCAGGTCCCGGTCGAATAGCTTATAGTAACTGCCGCGAAATGCCCGAACCTCTAAATACGTGCGCTCCAAGGTGCCGACGCCGGGCGTGATGTCGAGCGCAACGGCTTTACCGCCCTCCGCCAGTTTTGCCCAGTCGAACGACGTCGTTTGAGGAGACAGCCGATCAAAGCTCGGTTGGCCGAGGGCGATGTATTCGAATCCGGGTTTTCCCGCGTGACCGAATAGCGCCGGGTTGGCGAGGCATGTTGGCGCAGTGGCCATGATTCTAGACATACGTTCCTCCTGGCCCGGCCTTCATGCCGGACATATGGTCTTTCGGCCGACTCGAGGAATGGTTGCGTCATTTTTTGTGAAATCGGGATGTTCGAATGGTTGAACATTGTTCGTTATTTGGCACACTGATTTTCGGTCATTCGGTCATGAAAAAAATCCTATCCTCTTGAAATCACTGATATTTAATGAATGGCACGTCGCTTGCTATGCCTAGAGGGCAAAAGGAGGTGCGTATGATTTCGAACACCATACATCAGGGCATGCGGGTAGGCGTACAGCTTTTCAAGGGCGATGTATCCGCCCGATCGTCGGCAAAGAAGCAGGAGTCGGCATCGTATGCCGATGCCTATCAGACGGGCATGGCGCTGCTGAAGATCTTCGAGCTGGCGTTTTCCGGTCCGATCGTCGGCCCGCTCGTCAGGCCGCTGCTCAAGGGGATTGCGTCGTCGCTGCCGAGTCCCGTGGATGATCTCGTGGACGTACGCTACTACCAGGACGGTTCGCTCGATCGCGCGACGCTCGCGCGGCCGCGCCGGGTCAACGGCATCCTGTTTCCGACGGGGACCGTCCTGGCGTTCCATGGCGAACGCCGCAATAAACTCGAATGCGTATATCCACCGGTCTCGATGACGATCAAGAGGTGCCGCGCGGAAGCCGACAAGGCGATCTTCTTCCACCCGAACGGCAGCGTAAAGGAATTCTCGCTGGAGCGCCCCTCCTATATCGGTGGCATTGTCTGTAGGGAGTACGTCAGCTTTCATCCCGACGGCAGCCTTGCGGGCACGTCGTTGTACTACCGCCGTCGCTTCGGCAACCTGATCCTCCCCGCCGGGACGTGGATCAAGCTCGATCGCGCCGGCAAACTCGCGGAGGCGCACTTCGCATCGACGACGACGGTAGGCGGCATCAGCCTTTCGCGCGATGATCCCGTCATGTTGTATCCCAGCGGCCGGGTGAAGCAGGGGACGCTCAACGGCAACCAACGGTTCGGCGGGATCGACTGCGAGGGCGGTCAGTCGATCCGCTTTCATGCCGACGGCAAGCTGGCGGCGATCAACCTCGCACGTAAAACAGTCGTTCAGGGAATACCGTGCGACCGTACGCGCTACTGGGGCAATAAGAAAAAGACGTACGACGTGCTCTTTCATCCCAACGGCAAGATCAAGCGCGCGATGCTTTCAAAGAACCAGACGATCGACGGCATTGCCTGCGAACACCGATGGGGCAATACGGTCGAGTTTTATCCCAACGGGCACCTCAAGTCCGGGGCGCTGGCCGAGGGCATGTTCATCGGCGACGTCTTCGGCGCGAAGGGAGTGGAATTCTCGCTCTTCGATGACGGTCGCCTCAAATGGCTCGACGTGAACAAGGAGCAGGGGGTCGGTGGCGTGCGCGTGAAAGAGGGAACGCGCGTCCACTTCTATCACAGCGGACCCCTCAAGCAGTTCGTGCCCGCGCAGGATGTCATGATCCGCGGCGTCGTCTGC
>JABAOG010025721.1_pt1 | contig 10338 bp, 16 predicted proteins | sample 7062131 | NCBI WGS metagenome assembly JABAOG01 (sample SAMN14538629, study PRJNA623070) | marine sediment metagenome | biome: marine biome [ENVO:00000428]; feature: marine pelagic biome [ENVO:01000023]; material: deep marine sediment [ENVO:00002113] | place: India: Arabian Sea | collected... | reverse complement strand
GGGGGTTCTGACCGGAATGCTCGCCGGCCCGTTGTTTGGCTGGGGGTTTATGCGCTTTATGCGCGAGCCCCTGGTTCGCGATGCGATGTTCGATATGCTCACGATCGGCGGCGGGCCGCGGGGCCGCGGGGTGCGCGCCGGCGTCGAGGCGCTGGCCGGCGGCACGCGCCTGGCCGGCGGCAAGCCTTCGCGGATGGAGCGCGCGCGAGAGCTGGGTCGCGCGCTGCGTTCGTTCGGCATGGGCCACAAGCTGAACACGCGCGAGACCGAGCTCGCNNCACGCCCGAGGACATCGGCAATCTCGAGCGCGTTTTCGATCAGACCTTCTGGAACTGGTTGCCGGAGCAGGTTCGCGTGGACCCACGCGCGGCCACGCTGGCCGGCTCGACGGCGAGCGCGGTCGCCGGAGGGGCGATCGCCGGCGGCCTGGCCAGCTATCCGGACGAAACCGAGCTGGGCAAGCTGGCCCGTGGCGTGGCGATGGTCGGCGGTTCGATCGTCGGCGCTCGCATGGGACACCTGGCGTTCGGCCGATTGCTGCGCGAGACCTGGTCGCCACGGCTGGCGATGAAACGGCTGTTCACCGAGGGCAAGGGGATGCCCGCGGACTACCTAGAGGAGCGCCGGCGCGTGCTGGCCAGCCTGGCCGGCAGCATGATGGAGATCAAGCACGTCACCGAGGAGCTGCACGCGATGGGCCGCGGCGTGGGCGACATGGTCGACGACTACCTCCGTGGCGCCCGCGCGCTCGAGGACCTGCCGGAAGCCGCACGGTTCCCGGCGATCCAAGTGCGGCAGATTTTTGACGAGATGACCGTGGGGCTGATCCAGACCGGGATCATGCAGGGCGCGGTCAAGCAGGTCGCGTTGAGTCGCCTGGGCTCCTACCTGCCGCGGCTCTATCTCAAGTACGAGCGCAGCCAAGCGGACGATGCGCTACAGGCCGTCCAGCGCTGGGCGCAGGCCAAGGGCATCAGCACCTGGCGCATGGGCGACGTGCACGGACTGCTCAAGCGTCAGGACCTGCCACCTGAGGTCCGCAAGGCGCTGGGCGAGATCACGGATAACCCGGCCTACTTGCTTGCGCGACGGGGACCGCCGACTCAAGCCGCCATCCACGCCCGCCGCATGCAGAACTGGATCGCGGCCAGCGAACACACGCTGCCGGACGAGATGCTGTTCCGAGAGGTCAAGGACAAGGAAGCCCTCGAGTTCGCGGAGAAGATGGGGATTCCGGTTCCCGACACCCGCAAGATTATGAACGTCCGGCTCTACGCGCAACGCATGGGCTGGAAGACTCCGCAATCGACCGAGGAGCTCGAGGCTGCGGCTCTGCGGATGAAGGACGACCTGGCCGATCTCAAGCGCTACATGCGCGAGCAGGAGCGCGGCGGCGCCCCAGAGGCCGAGCTGTTCACCCAGCGGGGGCGGAAGTTCGCGCGCTGGCAGGGGCGCACCTTCATGCGCATGCCGGCCAACGAGCACTACGGTCCGCTCGCCGGCAAGTACATCGACGAGGCGATCGCGCTCGACGAGATCACGAAGGCCGAGACGCCGGAAAGCGTGCTCGAGCTGCTCGAGCAGACCGGAACGGCGCTGTTCAAGAGCGCCAAGGTCTTGTGGAATCCGGCCACTTTGGCCCGGAACCTGGTCTCGAACGTCGTCCTGCTCGACCAAGCCGGGGTCAACCTGACGTGGCGCCCCGGCAAGGAATCGTCGGTGGTCCGCGCGATCCGTGAATTCCCGGTGCGCACCGGCATCGGCAGCGGACGCCGCCGGCCCCCGGGAGACATGTTCATCGAGGCGCGCAAGGCGGGCCTGTTCGGCGGAGAGTTCCGCGCCGGCGAGATCGAAGCCCTGCTCGACGGCATCGAGGATTCCAAGGTACGCGGTGCGCACCTGGTCAACCTGCTGACGCACAACGTCAAGAACCTGGTGGCGCGGGGAGATCGCGGGCTGCTCAAGCGGATGGAGCAGTTCCACGAAGCGTCCGAGCAGATGTCGAAGATGATCGCCTACGTCCACGCGCGCAACAACCTGGGTATGACGTCCGAGGCGGCGGTGCAGTTCGCGAAGCGCTGGATCTTCGACTACACGGAAGTTACGGACTTCGTCAAGGTCGCGCGCAAGAGCATCTTCGGCGCTCCGTTCATCACGTTCAGCTACAAGGCCATCCCGCGGATCCTCGAGAACGCCCTGGCCGTGGGCGATCCGAAAAAGCTGATGCGCTTCTGGAAGTGGCCCCTGATCCTGGGTGCGGCCAACGAGCTGAGCGCGCGTGTTCTGGGCGAGGAGCCCAAGAACGAGCCGACCTNNGAAGCTGGGCCGCGAAGCGCTCAACATGGCCGGCGATGCGGCGAAGCCCGAGATGTGGCAGCGCATCCTATTCGGCGGCGCCGGCATCGGAGACCCACACAATTTCAAGCGCTGGCTGCCCGATTGGGCAGGCACGACGCAGATCCTGCTGCCGTGGGTCGACGATTTCGGACGGCTGCAGTCGTTCGATGCGACCTGGTATTTCCCGTGGGGCGATCTGGGCGAGTTCGGGCAGGGCACGCTGGGCCGGAACCTCGCGAAAGCCGGCCTGGCCTATCCGCGCTGGCTCGAGCCGGGCAATCCCTGGTTGCATGCGATGGTCGCCAGCCTGACCGGCCGCGATGCGTTTACCGGGCGCGACATCATCTCGCCCGGCGCCGGCGTGCAGGAAGCCACGGCCGACCTGACGCGCTACTTCATCCGGCTCTGGGGCCCGCCGCTCATCAACCCGGAGGGCCGCAGCTGGCAGAAGCTGCACCGGGCCTACACTCAAGAGCAGCTGGGCGCCGAGACGTCCGACCCGTTCACGCCTTCGCTGTCGATGGCCATCGCTTCGGAAATCTTCGGGCTCAAGGTACGGGCATTCGATCCCGAGCTCGCCTGGCAGTACCGCTACCGTGCGCGCAACCGCGTCCTGTCCCGTCTCGACTTCGAGATCCAATGGCTCGAGGAGACCGGAGCCCCGATCGAAACGCTGCAGCGCAAGCAGCGCCAGCGGGTGACGATCGAAGCCGAATTCGATCGACGTTTCGGCATCCGACCGCCTCCGGTGAATCCGAAACTCGTGCGGCAGATCGCAGAGCGCTCGCGCAAACGTTTCCGGGACCTGGCTCCCGAGCTCCGCCGCGATCCCTTCGGGCTGGGCCCGGGCATCGCGCCGGCCAACGCGCCGGACTATGCGATCCCGCGCGGCTTCCAGCGACAACAATCTGGGGGTATCCTGGGAGTGCTCTACCGGCAGCTGACCGGAGGACAGCGGNNCCTCGATCCAGCTCGACGTGCGCCGGCTGCGCGAGTACCGGCAGCTGATGGATCCGTTGCCGGAAATCATCGACGATGCCTTGCTGGCCTGGCCCGTGACCGTGGCCTACGTCACCTCGATTCACCGGACGCCCGGCGAAAATCCGGACGGGGCGACACAGATTCATGTCGTGGGCCCGCCCTATCGCGCCGTCGACCTGGGCACGCTCAACTTCGACTTCGACGACATGGACGATCGCTGGTCGGCCGTGATCGAGGTCGCGGACGTCGTCAACCGGAATTGGATTTACGACCCGGGCCGGCCCNNCACTCGAGCACCCGAGGCCGATGAACAGCGACGACATTCTGGCGGAGGTTCGCGTTTTGGAATCGCGAGTGGACAGCCTGACCGCGCGCGTCAATCAGATGGAACAGACCTGCTCCAGTTGCCAGGCGATGTTCCGCGGGGATGTTGCGGGAGTCTACGATAAGATCCAGCGGCTCGACGACCGTGTCCGCTCGCTCGAGATCCGTGTCGCGTTCGTCGCTGGAGGCGCCGCGCTGTTCGGTACGGTCGCCGGGGCGCTGCTCGACACGCTCCTGCACATCGGAGGATGACCATGCTTTTCCTGTACGGGATGCTGACGATGCTGGGGATTGAGGCCGTCGTCTACGTCGGCTATCTGATCTGGGCCTACAAGCAGCGCAACGGGAGGTGGCCGTGGGCTGGTTGAGCAAGTTGTTCGGGGCGGGTCTTGGTGAGACGGTCGAGCAAGTGGGCAACATCGCCACACGATTCGCGGAAGGACACCTGGGCAAGAAGGAGCTGCGCCTCGAGCTCGAGCGGCTACTCGCTGAGCGGGATGCCCAACGGATCTCCGCGCTCAAGGAGGAGCTGCGCACGAAAGAGCGGGTGATGGTGGCCGAGCTCGAGCAGGGCGACAACTACACCAAGCGCGCGAGGCCGACGATCGTCTACGCCGGAATCATCGCCTCGATCATCGACGCCATCGGCACGATCGACTTCTCCATGCCGGCGGATTTCTGGTACGTCTGGGGCGGCGTCTGTGGTGTCTACATGGTCGGGCGCACGTTCGAGAAGCGCGGCGACCGCGGACGCTTCGCGCGCATCGCCGCCGGCGCGTCGAGCTCCTCGATTCTGTCCGATGCGTGAGTTCCGGGACGGTTTCCTGCTGGGCGTTTTCGTCGGACTGCTGCTGACCGCAGCCGGCGTGCTGATCGACCGGGCCAGCCGCCAATCGGTTACTTCGATGCCCGTCTTCTCCGACTGTTCCGAGGCCAAGGGGTGTCCGACCTGTGTTTGCTGTCCAGAACAGCCTTGACCCCGAGCGTGCGATCCCGCTGCTGGACTACGTCCAAGCGGCAGCGCACTCATGGGAGTTCTACGTTATCTGCGGCATCGCCCTGATGTTCGTCTGGGTGTTGCGCCGGAGGAAAGACTGACCATGCGCAAGCTGCTTGTGCTCGCCGTGCTGCTCGTCGCGACCCTTGTGGTCGCGCAGACTCCGGACAAGATCGTCTCCTACCAGGAAGCGCAAATCTTCATTACGTCCGCGCCAGCTCCGGAACAGTTCGTGACCCACCACACGTTCTACTGCGGGACGGCGAGCGGGGACTACACCGTGCAGACGATCGTGGACATGCCGGCGCTGTCGGCGCAGCTGAACGAGTTGCTGCCCGGGCCGGGGGTCTATTACTGCGCGGCGACCGCGTCGAACGTCGCCGGTGAGAGCCCATGGAGCTCCGAGGTTTTTTTTGCAGCTATCCAGGGCGCTCCGGATACGCCAACGGTCGACGTTGGTGTGCCCGGAAACTGAACGAGCAGCTCCGCAACCGCCGGAGGTAGTCATGCCCAAAGCCGTCGAGAAGATCCTCCGCTCGATGAAGGGCGACCGCTCGACGAAGATCGCCAAGGCCAAGAGCGCCGGGCTCATTCGCCAGCAGGGCGGACACCTGGCGCTTACGGCCAAGGGTAAGAAGGTCGCCGGCAAGAAGCGGTAGAACGCTTGACAATCTGCGCCTCGCGTGGAAGTATCCCAACGTGATGCGCCAAGACGAAGCGAACCTCCACCGCGACCTGACCCAGATTGCGCTCCGGATCCCCCGCACCCTGCTCGAGCGCGCCCGCGCGCTGGCCCGCAGCGAGGGGATGAACACTTCGCAGGTCCTCCGCAAAGCCCTGCTCTACGGCCTGCGAGAGATCAAAAAGAAAGCCCGGAACCGATGATTCGATCCCGGGCTTCCGGAGGTCTGGCGCCGCCACGGAAGGGGCGCTGGACACGATGCGGGACCCACTGTATCACACCCACAAGGAGGACGCGATGCCACGAGTCGACAAGCCGGGCTGCTATGCCCTGACCTATCCGGAATACGACGCCGACCCGTGCCCGGAGCCGTCGATGCGGTCCGGCCACGCCCGGGCGCTGATCGACCGGACGCCGGCACACGCCCGGATGCTGCATCCGCGGCTGAATCCGGCATACGAGCCCGACNNCCGTCTTCGATCTGGGGATTGCGACCCACGCGCGGCTCGTGGGCGGGCCCAGCTCGATTCGTGTCGTCGAGGCCGATAGCTGGCGGACCCAGGCGGCCAAGGTCGAGCGGGACGAAGCCTACGACGCCGGCCAGACGCCGATTCTGAGCAAGGAGCTCGACCGCATCGAGGAGATGGTGATCGCTGCCACGGAGCAGATCCAGAACATCGACGTGGTCCGCGATGCCTTCGCACCGGAGGGTATGGCCGAGATGTCCATGTGCTACCAGGACCGGGACATCTGGTGCCGGGCCCGCCCGGACTGGTCCCGGCCGGCGTCGAACGACGGGCCGCCCAAGGCCGTAATCTGCGACTACAAGACCACGGGCAACGCGCATCCGGCCGTCTGGCAGCGCGCGGCCTACAGCTGCGGCGCCGACATTCAGGCCGAGATGCAGCGCCGGGCATTCAAAGCCGTCTACGGGTACGAGGCCGATTTCTACTGGATCGTCCAGGAGACCACGCCACCGTATTCGCTCTGCGTCCTGACCCTTGATCCGCCGGCGTGGGATCTGGCCGCCATGAAGGTCAACGCCGCTTGCGAGCGCTGGCGCAAGTGTCTGGACGAGGACAACTGGCCGGCCTACCCGGATGAAGTCTGCTACATCGGGGCCCCCGCCTGGCACGAGGCCCAAATCGTCGAGGAGTACGGGGTCTGATGGCCGGGAAGTTCACCTTCCGGCCGGCCAAGCGCGAGAACCTGCCGCTGCTGATCGCGCTGGCCGGGGGCCCGGGCAGCGGCAAGACCTATTCGGCGCTCGAGCTGGCGACCGGGCTCGTCGCCGGCACGGGCAAGAAGATCCGCCTGCTCGACACGGAGAGTCGCCGGGCGCTGTTCTACGCCGACCAGTTCCGGTTCGAGCACGCCGACCTGGCGCCGCCGCACGGCCCGGACCGCTACCTCGAGGCGATCCTGGCCGCGGACCAGCCGGACACGGGCTGCATCATCGTCGACTCCGGCTCCCATGAATGGGCCGGCGAGGGGGGGATCCTCGAGCTCCACGAGGCCGAGATGCAGCGGTTGACCCGGGGCGACGAGCGGGCCCGGGATCGCTTCAAGTTCCTGGCGTGGGTCGCCCCGAAGATGGGCCACAAGAAGCTGGTCTACCGGATGCTGGCCCTGCGCTCCCATTTGGTGTTCTGCTTTCGCGCCGAGGACCGGATCGAGTTGAAGGGGGAAAAGCACGGCGAGCGCAAGAAGATCAGTGAGGTCAAGTGTCAGTGGCTGCCCGTCGTCGAGAAGCACTTTCTGTTCGAGATGCACGTCGCGCTGCTGCTGGCCGGCGAGGGTTCGGACCAGGAAGGGATCCCCAGCGCGCCCTACCGGCCCTTCAAGCTGCCGAGCTGGGCCCGGGGCATGATTCCGTTGGACCGCCGGATTTCAAGAGACAGCGGCAAGATGCTGGCGGCGTGGGCTTCCGGAGCCGAGGATCGGAGGCCGGAGCCCGGGTCCGCGCCGCCGGCATCCCTCACGATCTTGGCCGTCAAGGAATCCGAGGATCGCAAGGGCCCGCGATGGCTCGTCAAATTCTCCGATGGCAGCCGGGCCTGGACCCGGAACGAAAACGTGGCCCACGCTGCGGCCAGCTGGCGGGTCAAAGGCTCCCCCGTGGCTCCGGTGACGATCTCGCGCGGCAAGGTACTCGANNAGGCTCTCCACGGGCTCAGGAGCCGCCCGAATCTCAGGCGACCGACCGGTCGGGCGAGGACGAGAGCGGCCAGCCTGGCCCCAACGAGGCCACCGATGCGGGCGCATAGCGTCCGGGCCGCGGCCGACTGGGCCCGGCGGTGGTTCAACGAACACGGCCATTGGTTCTACGACGGGCCCGGCGAAGACCCCGACTGCGAGGGGATGCTGGCGCGCGCGCTCATGGACTACGAGCTGCAGCGCAACGCCAGCGAGCCCCGGGAGGACTGAGATGGCGGTAGTCGTGACGCTGGAGGTGCGTAAGATCCCGGGCCGGAACCAGACCTACGTCAAGGCCCGCGACCTACGGGAGCTCAGTCCCGAGGTGCTGAACGCGCTCAGGTTCGACCAGGAACCGGGCGGCGTGATCGAAGTGCAGGTCGACCACACGCTGCCTAGCGGGCAGTTCGTGCGCGTGCGGGAAGAATGCTACGAAGTCGTTGCCCGTCAGTACCAGTCTAGCTCCGAGGTGGATAGTTCTCTAGCATCCCAACGGACAAGAGACAGAGAACAGTAGCAGTAGGGGTNNGCCTTCGAGGCGTGACGTGAAAACCCGTGTGGACAGCGGCTCTTGCTCACGCGCCGCCCGCCGGCTCCAGTTGTGGAAAACCCTGCGGATGACCCGCGGAAAACTCTCCAGGAGGTCTAGACATGGGCGAGCGCGTGGTTCCGAAGCCGGCTAAGCAGGCCGATCTGTACCCCGAAGCCGAGAAGGACGCCGAGATCGAGGACGCGATCGACGAGCTGAAAGACTGCGAGGCCAACCGGCTCAGCTGGCAGCGCAAGGAGATCGACGCCCGGGCCAAGCTGGGACAGCTGCTGCAGGACAAGAACTACGGCGTCGAATCGGGCTACAAGCGCGGCCCCTACGTCGGCTGGCTCGAGGCCGGCGAGCCCAAGGCCAAGTGCCGCAAGGCGGATTCCGGTGGCGGTGACGATTGAGATCCCGGGGCCGCCCGTGCCGAAGGGCCGCCCGCGCACCCGTATTCTGTGGCTGGGCTCCGTGCCGAGCTGGGTCAAGAGGCTGGCCCGGGCCCAGCTCTACACCCCGGAAAAGACGCGGGAATTCGAGAAAGCCGTGGCTCAATGCGGCCTGGTGGCGAAAGCCAAGGCCGGCGTGCTGAGCTGGAGTAGCTTTCCGATCTGTGTTCCGGTGGTGGCGCTGATGACGTTCTACATGGTCCGACCGCAGCGCCCGAAATGGCCCGTCCCCGCCGGTCGACCCGACCTGGACAACGTCGAGAAATCGGTCCTCGATGGTCTGGTCGCCGGCGGGGTTTTGAAAGACGACGCCTTGATCGTCGACAAGGTCTCACGCAAGCGGTACGCCGCCGGGATCCCGATGGTCCGTGTCGTCCTCCGCCCCTACGAGCTCGAGGAGTCGGAGCCGTTCTGAGCTGGTGAGCGCGCAGACTCCCCGGTGGAGCTCCCAGCGCGCCTTCTGCCAGAGCTCGAACCGTTCTGACCCCTCATCGCAGCCGGGCCCGTCGTGGCAGGTCGCGCAGGCGCGGTGATGCCGGGCCCAGACGGCCCGCATGCGTTCGACTTCCGGATGGTCGACCAGCCTCACCGCCGCACCGCCAGCTGCCGCACCGCGGCCCGCATCAAAGACCGCCGGATCCATGCGGCCTTGGTCATTCCGGTTTTGCGGATCGCCCGGTCGATCTTCCGCGCCTCATCCGGCGTCAACCGGATTTCCGGGAGTCTTTCGGTCCTGTTTCCGTTCTGACCCATCAGCTCACCTCCAGAGATTCGCGACGATCAGCCAAACGGTCGCCGCCCCCAGCGCAATCACCCCGAAAACCAACACGGCCGCGACCGCAGCCGCCAGATTGACCAACCCCTTTCGAGCTCGACTCATGCGGGAACCTCCAGCAGCTCAGCGGCTGCCCGTTTGGCCCGTTCGCCCCGCCGGTCATACCGGGCCGTGGTCTGAATGTCCGCGTGGCCGGCCAGCTCCTTGACCGTGGCGATGTCCGCTCCCCTGTCCAGCAGCCGGGAGACGAACGTCCGCCGCAGATCGTGCGGAGTGCAGCGGATTCCGGCTCGAGCCGCGGCCCGGCGGATCAGCTTGTAAATCGCAGCGTCACCGATCAGGAAGAACGTCCCCGGCGCGTCCCCGCGCTCCCGGCGCCACGCTTTCACGAAGCGTAGGCCGTTCTGACCGATGTAGGCCAGCCGGTCCTTGCGGCCTTTGCCGCCCCGGATCGTGAGCTCTCCGGTGTCGCAGTCGACGTCCCCGAGCTCGAGATCCGCAATCTCCGACCGCCGCAAGCCGGCCGCGAACGCCACCGCCAGAACGGCCCGATTCCTCGAGCTCCCCGCGTGATGAAATAGCTTCTCGAGCTCGCCCGGGGGAATCTCCCGGCCGGCCGGAAGCCGGCTCGAGCGGATGCTGGGTAGGTCCGCGGCCCGGTGGTAGTCGGCATCCCGCATCAGGCCGGCGCGCCACGCTTCCCGCAGCACGCCCCGCAGCGCGGCGAGGTGTCGGTTTGCGGTCGACGGAGCGTAATTCTCCGCGAGCCACGCGCGGACCGCGCTGGTCGCGGCCCGGTCGAGCTGGTGCCAGGGATAGCGGTGCCAGTCGGTATGCCAGCCCAGCAGCGCCGCGATCCGCCGCAGCGCGGAGATCATCGCCGGCCGGCTGCCCGGCGCCAGTCGCGCGAGATAGGCCACGGCCGGCCGCGACACCTCGCCGGCCGTGAACGTCGCGAGGCTACCCATGTTCGTCCCCGCACGGGCAATCGGGGTTTCCGCCGCTGGCGTGGTACAGACAGCAGCGACACGAGTAGGCCGGCTCAATGGGCGGAAGATCGAAACC